>WNGA01000025.1_pt1 | contig 307313 bp, 283 predicted proteins | sample 5400061 | NCBI WGS metagenome assembly WNGA01 (sample SAMN13153366, study PRJNA577476) | soil metagenome | isolation source: 100 cm soil or saprolite under grassland replicate 2 | place: USA:California | collected 2016-06-15 | reverse complement strand
GGCTCCGCGGCTACGGCCAGAAGGACCCGAAGCAGGAGTACAAGAAGGAAGGCTACGAGATGTTCGTGCAGATGACCTGGCGCGTGAAGAGCGCGGTCGTCGGCAACGTCCTTCGCCTGCAGCTCGTCCGCCAGGAGTCGGCCGAGGAGATCGAGCAGAAGCGGCTCGCGGCGCAGCGCCGCGCGATGCAGCGCATCACGGAGACCCACGCCGGCGCCGGCGGCGACGGCGAGGAGCGTCCGCGCCCGAAGCAGGAGACGGTCGTGCGCACGCAGCCGAAGGTCGGGCGGAACGAGCCCTGCCCCTGTGGATCGGGGAAGAAGTACAAGAAGTGCCACGGGGCGACGGAGGCCGCGGTGTGACGCGAGCCCGAGCCCGTAAACGAGCCCGAGCCCCGAAGATACCGGGCGCGGGCTCGGGCTCGTTCACGGGATCGACGCAAGCGAGCGCAGCGATCAGAACGCGTCGAGGAGGAGGATGTAGACCTCCGGCCCGGCAGCGCTCTCGGCGAAATCGAGCCGAACGTTGGCGCCCTCGGGTGTGAGCCGGTAGCGCAGCCCGATCCCCCCGGCCACCTTGAGCGAGTCAGCGCGGAGGGAGCCGAAATCGGGGGCGACGTCGCCGAAGGCGCCGAACACCGTCCCGACCACGCGATCGACGAGCGGCAGCCGCAGCTCGGCCTGGGCTGCCCAGGCGACGTGGTCGCGGAAGCGCCCCTCGCGCCAGCCGCGGAGGAAGCGGCTCGAGCCGAGCTTCGGCAGGAGCGTGAACGGCACCTCGCCGAACGCCTCCTCGCCGAAGGCCGCGGCGCCGAGCACCCGCTCGGCGCCGAGCGGCAGGAAGATGCGCCCCTCGACGTTCGCGACGGAGAACCGGCGGTGCCGGCCGAGCGACTCCGGGTATTCCAGGAACCACGCCTCCGCGAATGATCCGTGCCGCGGGAAGAGCGGTCGATCGCGGGTGTCCCAGGTGACGCTCCCGCCGACCCCGACGGCGGTGAACCCGTTCGCCCCCTCCAGCTTCCCCGACGCGAGGACGCCGCCCGGCCGGAGACCGCCGATGTCCTCCGCGCGCAGGTCGAGGCGGGGGCCGGCGCGGAGGTTCGGGGAGAGCACGGCGAACTCGGCCGATCCGATCGCCTGGAGCCAGCGGCGCGTGTAGGGCTCACGCGCGCCGGTCGTGGAGTCGGGGCCGAGGCCGTAGAACGCGTCGGGGAAGACGACCGCCCGGGCGCGGCCGGAGAGGAGGGTGCCGCTTCGCAGGTAGATGTCGGATGCGACGTCCAAGGACCCCTGCTCGTTCAGCGTGTACGCGGCGACGAGGAACACGCTCGACGCGCGCGGCGCGCCGTGCAGGTGGAAGTGGAGCCCTCCGGTCGCGCCATAGCCGAGCCGCGTCTCGGGAAGCCAGAACAGGACCGGCAGCGCGAACCAGGAGAACCGGTCCGTGCGCGCCATCGTCGGCAGCGCCTCGGGCTCGAGCGGCGGCGCTCCGTCCGTCGACGGCGTGGAGGGTGCGGCGCCGGTGAGGAGGAGCGCGGAGAGGAGGAGGGCGCAGCGGCGAACCATCGGCGCGCGGAGGGTAGCACCGCTCCCTCGCAGGAGGTATTGCGCGTTCGCGGCTGCGATGACACCGCGCAGAGGCACACGGCGGAGGACGCGTCCCGACTTCGTGTGACGTCGCGCCCAAGGCGGCGGATTGACACCCACAACGACTTGGAACGTAACATGCGGCGAGGAGCACTCGCGGTCCATGGTCGCTACGTGATGCTGGGTCGGAACACCGGGTCGGCGCGCGCCTCCTGGCTCGCGGCGGTCGGGCTCTGCCTCTCCGGGCCGGGGTGTCAGCAACCCGCCGTGGGAGATCGCGCCAGCGGCGCCTGGGCCGCGGGGCCGCGGATCGAGCTCGAGGAGGCCTGGCTCGATCTGTACGGCCACCCGGTCGCGACGTTCACCGTCGCCGCGGACGATCTTCCGCTCTCGCTCGACGAGGTGACGGCGCTCGCGCCGCGCTTCACCCTCGCGACGCTCACCACGCACCCGGTGGACGGCTTGTCCGAGTGGAGGAGCGAGCTCCTGACCGGGGTGCAGACCGCGCCGAGGCTCCCCACCGCGGGCCCCTGGGATCCCGACGCGATCTCGAGCGCCCGACAGCCGGGCTCCGAGACGCCGGCGTCGCTCGTCGATCTCGGCGGCGGCCGGTTCCGGTACGTCTTCGCGAAGGCGCTCACCACTTTCGATCCGGACGACACGATGCGCATCGGCGCCTGGCTGGAATGGGCGCCGGCCGCGTCGGTCGCGACCTCGTCCACCTTCGACTTCCGTCCCTCGGGGGGATCGGTGGAGGCACGCGACACCGTGCTCGACGAGAACTGCAGCCGTTGCCACGGCACCCTCGTGAAGCACGGGAAGCGCACGGGGGTCCGGCTCTGCCTCACCTGCCACACCTGGCAGAACGCCGACCCGGACACGATCGACCCGGCGTCGATGAGCACGACGGCGACCACCGACCCGAACCCCCTCGAGCTCGGCCGGCTCGTCCACCGCATCCACCGCGGGAAGCGGCTCCCCACCCTCTACCAGTCGTCGTCGAGCGCGGTGCCGGCGCCTGCCCTCGGGGGCGGATTCGACCTGCCGCTCCCGTTCTCGCCGGAGCTCTCGACGACGGCGCTCGTGGGGAGGAAGTTCTCCGTCGTCGGCGATCAATCGCAGGTGCGCGTGTTCGGGCGCATCGTGCAGCGGACCGACAACGCACAGGCGGCCCGCACGGTCGCGACGGGCGTCACCTTACCGCGCGACCTGCGCGACTGCGCGGTGTGCCACGACGGTGCGCTGCAGGGGTACGCGGTGACGAACTTCGTCTCGCGACGCACCTGCGCCGGCTGCCATCCTGACGTGTGGTTCGGCACGACCCCCATCACCGATCAGGCCCACCTCGCCCACCCCGGCGGGCCGCAGCCGGACGACTCGCGGTGCAAGGGCTGCCACGTAGATCCGGCCCTCGATCCCCAGGGCACGGCGAAGCTGTACGCGCCGATCGCGGAGATCCACGTCCCTCCGCCGGAGGCCCCCCGCTACAGCATGCCGGCGGTCGAGATCGTGAAGGTCGCGAACCTCGCGCCGGGGGCCAGCCCGGTGGTGACGTTCCGGATCCGCGATCGCGTCGGGCCGATAGGTCCGACCCTCGGCCTGCCCGTGCCGGACTACGAGCCGGACTCGGCCACGTCGAGCTACGTGCCGCGCAAGATCAGCTCGTTCGCGATCAAGATCGCCGGGCCGACCTCGCCCGACTACGGTGCGGGGACCTCCACCTGGGACCCCATCACGTCGGGCGCGTCGGCCGGCAACCCGGATCCGCTCCTGCTCACCACCGTGAACGGGGCGGACGACTACGCCGAGTACGTCTACACGTTCTCGACCACGATCCCCGGCTCGGCGAGCGGAACCTGGGCGGTCGGGATCGAGGCGCGCCGCTCGAAGAAGATCCCGCACTACGTCAAGGCGTCGGACCGCTTCCAGTGGCCGTACACAGGCGAGACCGTGACGGAGAGCGCCGAGAACGCGCTCGTGTACGTGAACACCGCGACGGGCACCTGGACGAGCGCAGCGGGGTCGTCCGGGGCGGTCCCGCGCCGGGCCGTCGTCGAACAGGAGAAGTGCCTGCGCTGCCACGGCCGGCTCGAGCTCCACGGCTCCGCGCGCCACCGGGTCGAGTACTGCCTCATGTGCCACATCCCGCAGGCGACCGACTGGAACCGGCGGCCGAAGGTCTCCGGGATGGTGAACCTGGCAGCCACCTTCGACGGGCTCGAGGAGCGCTCGATCCATCTCAAGGTGCTGATCCACCGGATCCACACGGGCGGCCGCGAGGGCGCGGCGTCGCTCGACGGAATCGAGCCGCACGTCGTCTACGCCTACGGCATGGTGCCGCAGTTCTTCGACGAGGGGATCTTCCCGAGCGACCTCAGGAACTGCACGCTCTGCCACGCCGGGAAGAGCTACCTCGTGGACGGCGGCGTCGCCGGTGGGGCGCCGACCGTGGCGAACGAGACCGGCACGGTGCAGCACGCGCCGAGCACCGCCGCTCACGTCGCCGGCGAGCCCCACGTCCCGCCCATCCAGGCGGCCTGCACCGGCTGCCACGCGACCGGGGCCACCTTCGCGCACGTGACGTCGAAGACCGTCGCGGGCGTCGAGATCTGTGCCCAGTGTCACGCGAAGGGCCCGCTCTCGGTCGACGTCGTGCACGGCCTCGCGCCGCCGGCCGGCGGCGTCGGCGCGACGTTCTCGTCGATCGTGCAGGGGGTCTTCGTGCCCCGCTGCGCGACCGCGGCGTGCCATTCCGGCGGCCCGCCGCTCGCGTCTCCCCGCCTCGACGCGGAAGCGGCCTACGCAGCCCTCGTGGACGTGCAGTCCGGCCAGTCGGGCCTGAAGCTCGTCGCTCCTGGCGCGCCCGAGCAGAGCTACCTCCTCTACAAGCTGCGCGGTGATGCGGGGTCGGTGGGCGGCACGCCGGCGACGCCGATGCCGCCCGACGGCCTCCTCGACGCGGCGGACCTCGCGGCCATCGACGCGTGGATCGCGAACGGAGCGCCGAATGACTGATCGTCTCCCGCGCCTCGCCCTCGGCGCAGCGGGCGCGACACTCCTCGCCGCGTCGCTCGCCGCCGCGACGCCCGCCCGCGGCATCGAGGGCATCATCTTCTCCGGGTCGGTCTACGTCGACGAGTGGGGCTTCGTGGGCGCGCGCGACGCGGCGCGGCGAGCGCCGCAGTCCTTCGCACCGGCGACGAGCATCAAGGTCGGCGCCGACGTGAACGACAACCTCTCGTTCTCCGCCAAGGCCTGCATCGGCTGCCACGGGGTGGACCTCGAGCACGTGGCCCTCGATTTCCAGCCGAGGACCTGGTTCAACGTGCAGGCCGGCCGGATCGCCGTCCCCTTCGGCGAATTCTCGAGCCGGGTGGACCCGTCCTCGTACCGCACCGGATCGCAGCCGCTCATCTACGACATGGGGCGGATGGCGTACGGCGCGAAGACGAGCATGAACCTCGGCGTCATCCCCATGCCCTACGTGGACACGGGCGCGCTCCTGTACGGCGTGAAGTGGCTTGGCTCGAAGGTGCAAGTCTGGTACGGCGCGTACGCGGTGAGCGGCCTCAGGGGGGCGAACGACGTGGACTGGATGGCGCTCCGCTCCGTCCCGTACAACGACAACAACGGGGAGCCGGCGTACGGCGGGCGGCTCACGCTCTCCTACGCCTCCGACGCGGGCTCGTTCATCGGTGACGCCAACGTCGGCGGCTCGTACACGGCCGGCAGATACGATCGCGACGCGCGCCTCCGCTACGAGGCGTGGGGCGCCGATGCGACATTCCGGCTGTGGAAGTTCACGCTCCGCGGCGAGTACGCTCGTCGCAAGACCGACCTCGATCCCGCCGCGACGGGCTATCCCTTCACCCTCGAGGACCCGTTCTTCGTGAAGGATGGCTTCTACGGCGAGCTCGAGCACCCGCTCGGCAAATACCTGAACGTCGTGTATCGGTACGAGCAGCTCGCGCGGAGAGGGACCCCGCTTCCCGGGGCGCCGGTCGAGATGGGGACGGACAGCCGGTTCGTCCGTTACACGGGAGGTGTCGTCGTCACTCCGGCGCAGAACGTGTTCGTGAAGCTGTCGTGGGAGTACTGGGACACCAGCGACTTCGGCAAGTTCCAGACCTATCACGCGGGAATCGGCGGAGCATTCTGATGAAGATCCTCGCCATCGCAGGAAGCGCGCTCGTGGCACTGCTCGTCGGCGCCGAACCGGCCGACAAGCCGGACCCACGTGACTTCGGGCCGGACCACGTCGACGTCTCGAGCTACCCCGCCGCCCAGCAGAAGAACTACGCGGTGTACGCGGCGAAGTGCTCGAAGTGCCACCCGCTCGCCCGCTCGGTGAACGCGCGCTTCAACGCGCAGGACTGGAAGCGCTACATGAAGCGGATGATCCGGCGGCCGAACGCCGGCATCAACGACGAGCAGGCGGCGCTCATCTACGAGTTCCTCTCGTACCGCTCCTCCCAGCTCGGCCTCTGATTCTGCTGTCCCGTTGGACCGAGCCCCGACCGCGGCATTCTTCGGGTGCAGGCGCGGGCGCGTTCACGGGGTCGACGCCGATGCGGGTCCCCGAGCCATTCGATCTCGAGCTGACGGTCCGGAGCCACGGGTTCTACGACCTCGCGCCGTGGCGCTGGGACGGCGAGCGCGGGGCGCTCTCGCGGCCGCTCGCGCTCGCGAGCGGCCGGGTCGCGGTCGTGGAGGTGGCGCGCGCAGCGCGGGGGCTCGCGTTCCGCGCCCTCGCCGAGGGGGGGCTCTCGGCGGCGGAGGCGCGCGAGGCGCAGGGCGTCCTCGCGACCTGCCTCTCGCTCGACGAGGACCTCGCGCCGTTCCGGGCGCGCGCGGCCGCGCTCGAGCGGGAGCGGGAGGCCGGTCGCGCGGACCTCCCCGACCTGCGGTGGGCGCTCCTGCGCGGGGCAGGGCGGCTCCTCCGCTCACCGACGGTGTACGAGGACGCCGTGAAGACCCTCTGCACGACCAACTGCTCGTGGGGGCTCACCCGGGTGATGGTCGAGCGGCTATGCGCCACGCTCGGCGAGGAGGGGCCGAACGGGGTGCGGACGTTCCCCTCGCCCGCTCGGATGGCGGAGCGGTCCGAGCCTTTCTACCGCGAGTCGATCCGCGCCGGGTATCGCGCTCCGTTCCTCCTCGCGCTCGCCCGCGACGTCGCGGCGGGCCGGCTCGAGCTCGAGGCGCTCCGCCACTCCAACCTGCCGACGCCCGAGCTCCTCCTCCGGCTCCGCGCCCTTCGCGGCTTCGGCCCCTACGCCGCGGAGCACCTCCTCCGGCTCCTCGGCCGGCACGATCACCTGGCGCTCGACTCGTGGACGCGGGCGAAGCTCGCGCGCCTCCGCGGGCGGCGGCGGATCCCCTCCGACCGGACGGTCTTGCGCTGGTACGCGCCCTACGGGCGGTGGGCGGGGCTCGCGATGTGGCTCGAGGCGACGGCCGACTGGCACGGGGAGCGACCTTCCTGGCCGTGATGGCACTGCCTGGTGCGACGGTCCCGTGAACGCGCCCGCGCCCGCGCCCGCGCCCGAAGAATGACGGGCTCGGGCTCGGGCTCGGGCTCGGGCTCGGGCTCGTTCACGGGGTTGGCGGCCGTGATATGAAATCCGCGGAGGTCGCCATGAAGGCTGCGTTCGTCCTCGTGAAGTGCGAGCTGGGCAAGCTGGAGGAGGTGGCGAACGCCCTGATGGAGCTCGAGGGGGTTTCCGAGGTCCACTCGGTCACCGGCGACTTCGACCTTCTCGTGAAGCTCTACGCGCCGACGTACGAGGACTTCGGCGATCTCATCCCCGACCGCGTCCAGAAGGTGACCGGCATCCGGGACACGACGACGCTCCTCGCGTTCCGGGCCTTCAAGCCGGCCGGCTGATCCGGTCAGCTCCCCGAAGAACCTCCGAACTCGCGGCGGTAGAGGTTCAGGACCGCGACGAGGAAGGTGAGGACGAGGGGGCCCACGACGAGCCCGACGCCGCCGAACACCGCGAGCCCGCCGAGCAGGGCGAAGAAGACGAGCCCGCCGTGCAGCTCCATTCCGCCCTTGAGCAGGTACGGGCGCGCGACGTTGTCGGAGATCGACACGACGGCCGCGCCCCAGACCACGAGGAAGATGCCGGCGACGGGATGTCCGGTCGCGAGGAGGAGGAGCCCGACGGACACGACCATCACCGTCCCGCCCACCGCGGGGATGAGGGCGAGCACGAACGTGGCGAGGGCGAGGAACGCGAGCTTCGGCGCCCCCGCGATGACGTAGCCGACGAGCGCGGTGGCGGCCTGGATGGCGGCGGTCCCGATGGAGGCGAGCAGGACCGAGACGCTGGTTTGCCGGAAGTCGTTCACGAGGATGCGGAACTGGCCGGGTCCGAGCGGCACGCGCTCCTCGATCCACGCGACGAGCCGCGGGCCGTCCATGAGGAAGAAGAACAGCGCGATGAGCATCATCGTCGTCTGGAACAGCGCCGTGCCGGTCGCGGCGAGGACCCCGCCCACGGCGGCCGCCGCCTGTCCCCCCTGCTGCCCGGCGAGCTCTCCGAGCTGCTGCGGCTGCGGGAGGAGCTCGAGGATCTCCCGCGCGGCGGCCTGGGCGGGTCCGGGGAGCCGCTCGACGAACCACGCCTGCGGCGAGCGACCTGCGCCCCCGGAGCCTCCGGGAGAGCCACTCCATCGGCCGCCGCAGCGCCGCCGCGAGCACCGCGGCGAGGAAGAGCGCCTGCCAGAACGGCCTCACGACGACGGCCGTGAGCGCGACGGCGACGAGGACGAGGAAGACGAGCAGCCGCTGCGCGTGCCGTTCGGCCATGTGCCCCTAGAAGTTGGCGTGGACGCGCCGGGGCGGTACGCCCGCGGCCGCGAGCGTCCGGCGCACGTCCTCGACCATCGCCGTCATCCCGGACACGAACGCCACCGCCTCGCCCGGCGGCGCGCCGCCGAACGCGAGCGAGCGCGCCACCTCCTGCACCCACCCCCGCACGCCCTGCCAGGCGTCATCCTCGCCCGACGGGCAGAGCACGACGCGCACGCCCCGCCGCTCCCAGTCGAGGTGCTCGGGTCGGTAGGCGAACTCCGCCCCGCGCCGCTGCCCATAGAAGAGCGTCACGCGGCCGAAGCGGTTCCGGTGCGTCATGAGGTGCTGCAGGAGCGACCGGATCGGCGCGATGGCCGAGCCCGCCGCGAACAGGAGCACGTCGCGCCCCTCCGCCTCCTCGACGGGAAAGCCGCTCCCGAACGGGCGGCTCAGCTCGATGGCGCGCCCGGGGGCCGCATGGGCGACGAGCGCGTCCGCCACCTTCCCGCCGCGCTTCACGAGCAGCTCGGCCGTGGCGCCCGGGTCGGGCGCGCTCGCGAGGGCGAAGAAGGCCTCCCCCTCCGGGGTCCGCGCCTCGACGATCTGACCCGGACGTGCGTGGGTGCGGGCGAAGGCGGCGGGGAGCGCGAGCCGCACGCCACGGAAGACCGCGGTCTCGTCCCAGGCGTCGAGGACCGGGACCTCTTCGTACTCGCCGGGGCCGAGCATCGCGCGAAACGTATCACCGAAGCAGGCCGACGACCCGCGTCATCGGAAGGGAGAGGGCTCGTCCCAGCCCACCGCCGCCGACGTGGGGAGGTCCGCCTCGCGCAGGCACCCGGCGCGGACCCGGGCGAGCGGATAGTGGGTCCCGCGCCAGACCACGCCGCCGCGCGCCCACGCGGCGGCCGCGCTGCCGAGCACCACCGCCGCGAGGAGGATCGCGCAGACCGGTATGAGCAGCCCCTCGGCGCCGGTCCCTCCGCTGACTCGCCGGACGGTCTCGCCGTGGTGCAGGGCGGCGAGGGCGAGAGCGGCCGCGGCGAGGACGCGTGCGGGCGCGCCCGGACCGAAGAGGAGGATCGCGACGGGCGCCGCCCCGGCGAAGGCGGCGCCGAGCGCCGCGGCGATCGCGGCGCCCGGCCGGTACTCGAGCGCCGCGAACGCGTTCTTCACGAGCCCGAGCACCGAAGCCGCAAACCCGTTCTGCCAGCGGACCGAGACGAGGCCCCCCGAGTCGGCGACGCCCTGGGCGACGCCGCTCCGGCGGAGCAGGAGCCCGAGCTTGATGTCGTCCACCACCTCGAGCGGCAGCCGGCGGTGCCCGCCGGCGCCCTCGTACGCGTCGCGCCGGACGAGGTTGAACGCGCCGGCGCCGAAGAAGGCGCGCGTCCCGGGCCGGCGCAGGTCGGCGATGCGGGCGAACGGGGCGAGGAGGGCCGAGAAGGCCGTGACGAAGGCGCGCTCGAGCAACCCGGGCGCGACGAGGCGAGGGAGGAGCGCGAGGTGGCCGAGGCCGCGGGCGGCGGCCGCCGCGACGGCACGCGGCACCGCGTCGGGGGTGAACACCACGTCCGCGTCGGTGAAGAGCAGCCAGTCGCCGCGGGCGCGCGCCGCGCCGAGGTGGCAGGCGTGGTTCTTCCCGAGCCAGCCCTCCGGGAGCCGCTCCACGTGCACGACCTCGAGGCGCGGATCGGCCGCCGCGAGCCGGTCCAGGATCGCCCCCGTCCCGTCGCACGAGCGATCGTCGACCGCCACGACCTGGAGCGCGGGCAGGTCCTGCGCGAGGAGCGAGCTCATCGCGCGCTCGACGGCGGCAGCCTCGTCGCGGCAGGGGACGACCGCCGTCACGGAGGCGAGCGGCGCCGCTCCGGCCGGTGCGAGCCGGAGCAGCGCCCGCGTCCCGGCGAATCCGAGGAACGCGAGGCGCGCCCAGGCGAGGAGGGCGAGCGCGGCGGCGGCGATGGAGAGCGCGGCCACGTCCCCGTTCTACCCCGAAGCGAGGGCCGCGATCAGGCCCCGTCCCGCGCCGGCGGCGCGGCGGAGGCTCCCGGGCGGGCGCTCGCGCCGGTGGGGAGCGGATCGAGCGAGAGGAGCCAGCCGTCCCGAGCCGCGACCGTCGGGACGCCGGTCCGCTCCGAGATCCCGAGCGCGACCCGCTCCGGGCCGGCGCGCAGCATCTTCATCCCGAGGTGGGTGAGCACCGCGAGGCGGGGGCGGATCTCGCGGACGAGGATCTCGGCGTCGTCCGCGCCGAGGTGGAGGATGCGCCGGTCGCGCCCGGCGGGGAGGGTGGTGTTGACGAGGAGGAGGTCGACCCCCGCGTAGGCCTCGCAGAGCCGGTCCATCCAGAACCCGTCCACGACGTGGGCAGCGCTGAAGCCGGGAGCGGAGAGGCGGTACCCGTACGTCTCGACGCCGTGGTCGTGGGCGAGCGGGGTCTCGAGCACCACCCCCGGCGCGAGCTCGTGCCGGCTCCCTTCCGCGAGCAGCTCGCGCCGGGCGACGAACCCCTGCGCGTAGCGCTGGACCACCGGCTCCGTCTCGAGCGCGTCCCGCGGGGCGAGCAGGATGCCGCGCGGCGAGAACCCGCCGCGGCTCATCGCCTCGACCACCGCGGTCGCGTCGCCACAGTGATCGAGGTGGCGGTGGGTGACGACGAGCACGTGGGCGGACGCGGGATCGACCTTGGGCCGGGAGGCGAGCGCCCGGACGAGCGCCCCGGGGCCGGGGTCGACCCAGATCCGCGTCCCGCGCAGGGTCCAGAGGAGCCCGCCGGAGTGGCGAAGCTGGGTGGAGACGACGAAGCGCGCGCCGGCCGTGCCGAGGAACTTGAGCGTGTCGGGGCCGCGCACGCGGGAAGAGGTAATGCGGGCGCGACGCCGCAGCTCAGTACGTGAGGAGCGCGTGGACCTTGTTCGCCCCGAGCCGCCGCGCGCCGTGCAGGAACGAGAGCTCCACGAGGAAGGAGTAGGCGACGAGCTCCGCACCCTGCCTCGCGACGAGGCGGCCGACGGCCTCGGCGGTCCCCCCGGTGGCGAGGACGTCGTCCACGACGAGGATCCGCTCGCCGGGCCCGACCGCGTCGATGTGGAGCTCGAGCGTCGCCTCGCCGTACTCGAGCGCGTACGCCTCGCGGATGACCTCCCACGGGAGCTTCCCGGGCTTGCGCACGATCGAGAATCCCGCGCCGATCGCGTAGGCGAGCGGCGCCGCGAAGATGAACCCGCGCGACTCGATGCCCACGACCTTGTCGATCCGCTCGTCCTTCCAGCGCGCGACGAGCGCGTCGATGACCTGCCGGAAGAGCTTCGCGTCGGCGAGGACGGGGGTGATGTCCTTGAAGACGATCCCCTTCTTCGGAAAGTCGGGGACGTCGCGAATTCGGGCGCGGACGGCATCCATGGCGACGCACGTTACCAAATGGTCCTCCCGCGCCGCTACGGCAGGAACAGAAGCGGGTTCTTGGGCCGCGTCCCGTCCCGCACCTCGAAGTGGAGGTGCGGGCCGGTCGTCCGCCCGGTCTGCCCGACCTTCGCGATCGGCTCGCCGCGGCGCACGTGCGCCCCCTCCTCGACGAGGAGGCGCGATGCGTGGGCGTACAGAGTGACGAGGCCGCCGTCGTGGCGGACGATCACGATGGAGCCGTACCCGGCCTGCTCGCCGGCATAGATGACGGTCCCCGCCGCGGCAGCGCCCACGCTCGTCCCCTCAGGCGCGGCGATGTCGATCCCGTCGTGGCGCCGCCCGGCCCGCACTCCGAACCTCCCGTACAGGACGCCCTTGAGCGGCCAGGCGAGCGGGGTCGATCCGGCCGCGGTCGGGATCGCGGTCGGGGTCGGGGCCCTTCGACTTCGCGCCGACGCTTCCGCGCCCTTCGACTCCGCCGGGGCTTCGCCCCGGCTACGCTCAGGGTGCGCGGAATCGCTACGCTCAGGGTGAACGGCCGTGGCCCTTCGACTCCGCTCCGACGCTTCCGCGTCGGCGCTACGCTCAGGGTGAACGGCCGTGGGAGCGGCCGTGTCCGCGGTCGCGGGCGTGGACGGTGGTCCGGGCACGGGCACGGGCGGGTGAGACACGCTTCCCTCGGCCGGCGGCACCTCCACCTCCTGCGCCGCGCCGGGCACGAACAGCTCCGTGCCCACCGCGACGTTCCGCGGATCGACGATGCCGTTCGTCTCCATGAGGTCGGCCGGGTCGATCCCGTAGGCGCGCGCGATCCGGTAGAGCGTCTCGCCCCGCTTCACGACATGGACGATGCCCGCCAGCGCGGGCTCGTCGTGCTGCTCGGCCGGCGCGAGCGACACCGGCGGCGGCCGAACGGTGGGGCGCGGGGCGGGGCAGGCCGCGAGCGCGAGCGCGGCCGCGAGCGCCCCGCACCGTGCCATCATGGTGCGGGCTCCTTCGCGAATCCCGGGACCGTCCAGCTGCGCAGCTCCGTGAGGACGGCATCGTGCGTCGAGTCGAGGTGGAGCGGCGTCACCGAGACGAGCCCCTCGAGCAGCGCCGTGTTGCAGTCGGAGCCGGGGATGTCCTCGTTGGTCGGCCCGCCCTCGCCGCCGATCCAGTAGTACTTGCGTCCGCGGGGATCGACCTTCTCCACGACCTCGCTGCCGTACGTGCGGCGGCCGAGCCGGACGAAGCGGTAGCCGCGCACGGGTCCGGGCGGCACGTTCACGTTGAGGAGCAGGGGGGCCGGGGGCGCGCTCGCGACCACGCGCCGCGCGAGGGCGGCGGCGAAGCGCGCCGCCGCGGCGAAGTCATGGGGCGGCGACCCTGCGAGCGAGACGGCGAGCGCGTTCACCCCGAGGAGCGCCGCCTCCATCGCGGCCGCGACGGTGCCTGAGTAGAGGACGTCGTTCCCGAGGTTCGGGCCGTGGTTCACGCCCGAGAGGACGACGTCGGGCCGCGTCCTCCGGAGCACGAGGTTCAGCCCCATGTACACGGCGTCGGTCGGCGTGCCGTCCACCGCGTACCGGCGCGGCCCGAGCTCGTGCATCCGCAGCGGCCGGTGGAGCGAGATCGCGTGCGATGACGCGGACTGCTCGCGGTCGGGGGCGACCACCCATACCTCGTCGCCGTCGAACGCGGCGGCGAGCGCCTCGAGGCCCGGGGCGTGGATGCCGTCGTCGTTCGAGAGCAGGACGCGCACGCGCGAGAATCTACCAACCGGGCGCCGCGTCTGCTACTCGGCGGGGCGGCTATCCGAGCCTGAACCCCAGGACGACGACGAGCAGCGTCGCGGCGCTCGCGCCCACGAGCGACCAACCCACCGCGGTGAACCGCTGTGGACGGACGCGCAGGAGCGCGACGGTGACCGCGGCCGTGGCCGTCGGGAGGACGCCGAGCGCGGCGGGCCAGGGGAGCGGTCCGAGCGCCGCCGCGGCGATGGCCGCCGCCGCGATGGCGAAGGCGCCGGCTGCGGCGAACGGGCGGAGCTCGCGCGCGCCCTTCGTGCGGGCCCAGAGGAGCGTCGCGCGGACGGGGAGGGTCGCCGCCGCGAACGACGCGAACCACGTCGCCGCCGCTCCCCAGGCCCACGCGGCGGGGGCTCCGGCTGCGAGCGCCACGGGGGCGGCGGCCGCGGACAGGGCCGCTGCGACGAGGAGCTCGCCTGCGGCGCTCTTCTCGAGCCGGCGCGCGACGAGCGGCGCGACCGGGAGGGCCAGCGCCGCGGGTGCGAGCGCGGCGATGCGCGCGTCCGGTCGTGCGAGGAGGAGCCCCGCCGTCCCCGCCGCCGCCGCCACTCCGCCCAGCCAGGCGAGGCGGCGCGCGGCGCGCGCGCCCAGGGCTTCCTTGACGCGCCGCCCGCGCTGGCCGAGCACGACGAGAAGGGGCTCGTGTGCGAGGAAGGCGAGCACGATGCCGGCGGCGAGGAGGAGCGCTGCCGCCGCGGGCCGGCCGAGGGCGAGCCCCGTCGCGAGCGGCATCGCGAGCTGGCCCCATGCGCCGTGTTCGCGCGGGAGGAGCGACGGCTCCGCCGCCGGCTCGGGCGGGGGGCTCTGCGAGACAGTTCGCATGAGGCGGCCGATTCTAGTATCCCGAGGGCGAGGAGGAGGCCATGGCGACGGCGAGCTCGATGACGATCCGCTCCGCGGCGTTCCGGGATGGGGCGGAGATCCCGATGAAGCACACGTGCGAGGGCGCGGACGTCTCGCCCGCGCTCGAGTGGTCGGGAGTGCCCGTGGGGACGAAGGGGCTGGCGCTCGTCGTGGACGACCCGGACGCGCCGGATCCCAAGGCGCCCAAGATGACCTGGGTTCACTGGGTGCTCTACGATCTTCCGCCGTCGGTTCCGGGCCTCGCCGAGGCGGTGGCGCGCGATGCGCTGCCGCCCGGGACGCACCAGGGCGTGAACGACTGGAAGCGCACGGGGTGGGGCGGACCGTGCCCGCCGATCGGCCGCCACCGCTACTTCTTCAAGCTCTACGCGCTCGACGTCGCGCTCGGCGATCTCGGGGCGCTGACGAAGGCGAAGCTCGAGGCGTCGATGAAGGGGCACATCGTCGCCGAGTGCCAGGTCATGGGCACGTACGAGAAGAAGAAGGCCTGACGATCCGAGCTGACCCGACGGGTCTCGTGGACGTGGTCGTGGACGTGGACCACGATCGGTCCAAATTCACGCGTGGTGCGCCTATCGACCGAGCCGGCCCTCGCGTGGCAGAGTGACGCCGCACGCCCCAACCGGGGTGTGCTGCTGTCAGCGCTCGATGCCCACCCCGCGTCTCCCGCGCCTGCGGCGCTCCCTTCGCCTCTCCGTCTGGGAGGGGCTGTTCGCCGAGGTGTTCAACGCCTGCGCGGGGCCGACCATCCTCGTCGGCTGGGCGCTCCAGCTCCGGTGCTCGCCCGTGGAGATCGGGCTCGTCGGGGCGCTGCCGCAGCTCGCGCAGCTCGTCCAGATGCCCGCCGCGTGGGCGACCGTGCTCTTCGGGCGGCGCCGCGTCGCGCTCGCCACCATCGCCGCGTCACGCCAGGCGCTCCTGCCGCTCGCGGTGCTTCCGCTCCTCTCGCCCTCGCCGGCGGCCGCGCGCGCGCTCCTCCTCGGGGCGGCCGCGCTGGCCGCCCTGCTCGCGACCGCGGGAAACGTCGCGTGGGCCGCGTGGATGGGCGACGTCGTCCCGCGGCGGATCCGCGGCCGCTACTTCGCGCGGCGCAGCGCGACCTGCATCCTCGTGGGCGCCGCCGCCTCGCTCGCCACCGCGCGGCTCCTCGACGCCTCGCGCGGACCCGGCGTCGGGCTCGCGCTCTCGCTCCTCGCGCTCGGGTCCTCGCTCGTGGGCGCGCTCACCGCCGTGCTCCTCGCCCGTCAGCACGAGCCGCCCACGCCCGCCGGACCGCGGCCGGGGCTCGCCTGCGCGCTCCGGCCGCTGCGCGATCCGCGCGCCCGCGGCATCCTCCACTATCAGCTCGCCTGGAACGGCTCGGTCGGCCTCGCCGGCGGCTACTTCACCTTCCACCTCCTCGGAAACCTGGGCGCCGGCTTCGTCGTGGTCGCGCTCCATGCTGCGGCGGGCGCGGTGGCGCGGACCGTCTCCGCCCCGTTCCTCGGCAGGGCGATCGACCGGGTCGGCGCGCGGCCGGTGCTCGCCGCGTGCTCGTTCGGCTCCGCCGCGCTGCCGCTCATCTGGCTCGCGGCGTCGCCGGGCGTGCTCTGGCCGCTCGCGCTCGACGCGGTGCTCGGCGGCGTCGCCTGGGGCGGCCACGGCCTCGCCTCGTTCGCGCTGCCGCTCGAGGTGGCGCCCCGGCGCGAGCGGCCGTTCTACGTCGCCGCGTTCTCGAGCGCGGGCGGGCTCGCCTACGCGCTCGCGACGGCGGCGGGCGGCGCGCTCGTCGTGGCGCTCACGCCCGCCGGGACCGTCGGCGCGGCCTCCCAGGGCGTCCGCACCGTGTTCGTCCTGTCGGCGGGCGGCCGTCTCGCGAGCGCGTTCCTCGCGCTGCGGCTCGCGGAGCCGCGCACCGGTACGCTCGGCGAGCTGCGCCGGGTGGCGAAGGCCGCGCTCGCGCCGGTGCGGCCCTGAAGGACGGATCGCGATTCGCGAAACACCTGGAACATTCCGTTCGCCCTGAGCGCAGGGGCGTGCAGCCCGCCCGCACTCGCACAGGTCCGTTCGCCCTGAGCGTAGGGGCGCGAAGCGCCCCGCAGTCGAAGGGCGCGCCCGCTGCGCGGGCGCTGCGCTCAGCGCGAACGGTCTCCTGGTGATCGCCCTAAGAAGTCCAGCGCCCCAGGCCTTCCACCGGCGTGGCGCTCTCTGACCGCATCCAACTCTCGGTGTCGACCTCGATCGCGTCCTCGTGCGTGCCGGCGCGCATGACGAGACGCGGCATGCGCGCGAGAGCCGCGTCGACGTAGATGGGCATCCCGAAGAGCCCGAGCGGCGGCTCCGCGCCCACCTCGCACGGAGTGAAGCGCCCCTCGAACCGCTGCTCGGGAACGAGCTCCACTCGCCGGGCGCCGAGCGTGCGCGCGAGCTCCTCGGCGTCCACTCGCTGGGTTGCGCTCACCACCGCGAGCGCCAGCTCGCCGTCCACCTCGACGACCACGGGCTTCGCGATCTTGTCGCCGGGCACGTGCTCCGCCGCGGCGAAGCGCTGCGCCGCGACCGCGCGGACGTGCGTCGTGTGTACGAAAGGGAGGTGATGGTCTGAGAGATACCGTTCGATGCGCTCCGGGATCATGCCGCTCTCCTCTCGAGGCGAGGGTCCACCTCAACCCATACGCTTCCACCTCGCGAGGCGGGAGCGTCCCTTCGGGACCGCGCTCGCGGACGCAGCCCGGTCGGTACGGCGGCCGCGCGAAGAGCCGTCCGCCTGCACGGCGGCGCGGCAACGGGCGGCTGCGGACGGGGACTCGGCGGGCCGTCCTCTCGCGGCGCGCGCGGCCGCGGTGGATAATCGGGGCGCGTGCGAAACACCATCCGGCTGAAGCTGATTGCGGCCCTCGTCGTCGGGGTCGTCCTCATCGCGGGCGCGACCTCGGTGCTGATGCACTTCGTCCACGAGCGCGCCATCGCCGCGTCGGCGCAGCACGAGATCGCGACCGCCGCCGGCGCCCTCGCGAGCGTCGAGGCGCTCGAGGTGGACCGCATGTCCGCCCTGCTCGAGGTGATCGCCGCCGACGAGGCGCTCGCTGCGCGCTTCATCGCCCGCGACCGCGCCGGCCTCCTCGACGCAGCGCGGCCAATCTTCGAGAGCCTGAAGGCGCAGCACGGCGTCACCCACTGGTACTTCCACATGCCGGACCCGGCGCGCGACGGCGTGTTCCTCCGCGTCCACCGGCCGGACCTCCACGGCGATCCGGTCCGGCGGCCGATCGTGGCGCGCGCCGTCGCGGAGCGAAGGGAGACGAGCGGGCGCGAGCTCGGGCGCACCGCGTACGCGGTGCGCGTCGTGCGGCCATGGGTCCGTGGAGACCGGCTGCTCGGCTTCCTCGAGCTCGGGGAGGACGTCCAGACCTTCCTCGCACGCGTGAAGGCGATGACCGGCGACGACCTCGGCATGCTGCTCGCGAAGGAGCGGCTCGACCGGAACGCGTGGGGCACCGTCGCCCGCGCCGGCGATCGCTGGGATTCGCGCCCCGACCTGCTGGCGGTGCAGACGACCACCGGCGATGAGGCGATCCTCGGCGCGATCGGCCGCCTCGACGAGGTTCCGGACGCGCCGACGATCCTGGGTCAGACGCGCCGGGGCGCCCGGAGCGAGGTGCGCGGCGTGTTCCCGCTGCGCGACCTCGGCGGCGCGAAGATCGGGGCGGTGGTGGTGCTGCGGGACGTGACCGCGCTCTACGCCGGAGTGCGCGAGCTTCGCGCGCGTGTCGTCCTCCTCGTCGCGCTCCTCGCCGCCGGGCTCGCCGCGCTCGTCGTGTTCCTGCTCGAGACGCTGGTGTTCGAGCGGCTCGCGCGGATGGAGCGCGTCCTCGAGGATCTGCCCGAGCGGCTCGCGCGCGGCGACTACGACCTGGGCGCGCCCGAGCCGGAGCGGGACGACGAGATCGGTCGCTTCGAGCGGTTCTTCGGGCGGGCGCTCCGCCAGATCGGCTCGTTCGTGGCGGACGTCCGGCGCGAGCGGGCGGGCCCCCACGGGCCGACCCGCCCGCCCCCGGAGTAGGAAAGGGGCCCCCGGCTCGCCCGGGGCGTGCCGCACGCCGCCGGCGCGCGCGCCTCGCCGGAGCGGTAGGATCTCACCATGGCGAACGCGGACTGGAAGCGCATCTGCTGCCCGATCGACTTCTCCGACGCCTCCCGCGCGGCGATGGAGGTCGCCGCCGACCTCGCACGCCGCTTCGGCGCGGATCTCGTCCTGCTCCATGCCTACCCGGTCCCAGGGTATACGTTCCCGGACGGCTCGGTCGTGGCGAGCCCGAGGATGATGCAGGAGCTCGCCGATCAGGCGCAGAAGCACCTCGAGGAGTGGCGCGCCGACGCGGAACGTCTCGTGGGCGCTCCGCGCGTCAGCGCGGAGCGGGCGGTGGGCGAGCCCGCCGCGGAGATCGTGTCGTTCGCGAGCGGGCGGGGGGTGGACCTGCTCGTGCTCGGCACGCACGGGCGGACCGGGATCGAGCACGCGCTCATGGGCTCCATCGCGGAGCGGGTCGTGCGCAGGGGCCACTGCCCGGTGCTGACCGTCCGGCCGCCGCGGTGAGCGTGCCTGCAGAGCGGCCGCGGGCGTGTCCGCCGGCCGGGCGGCTCCTATAATCGCGGCGGAGAACCCCATGGCCGAACTCGCCACCGAGTACCTGGGCCTGTCCCTCGCCAGCCCCCTCGTGCTCGCCAGCTCCGCGCTATCGAACCGCGTGGAATACCTCGAGATGGCGGAGGGGCACGGCGCGGGCGCGGTCGTGCTTCGCTCGCTGTTCGAGGAGCAGATCGAGGCGGCGAGCACCGCCCTCGACGAGGAGCTCTCCCGTGGCGCCGAGTCGAGCCCGGAGGCGCGCACGTACTTCCCGCCCCAGCGCGTCGGGCCCCACGAGTACCTCTCGCTCGTCGAGCGCGCCAAGAAGGCGCTCGAGATCCCGGTGATCGCGAGCCTCAACTGCTGCGCGCCGGGGAGCTGGACGGAGTACGCGCACGATATCGAGCAGGCAGGCGCGGACGCGCTGGAGGTGAACCTGTACTCGGTCGAGGCCGATCCGGCGGTCTCCTCCGCGCAGGTGGAGGCGCGCTACCTCGAGATCGTCGCCGCGGTGCGCGCGGCGGTCGCGATCCCGGTCGCGGTGAAGCTCTCGCCATCCTTCACGTCGCTCGCTCACTTCGCCGGGAAGCTCGACGAGCTCGGCGTGAACGGGCTCGTCCTCTTCAACCGCTTCCTCCAGCCCGACATCTCGCTCGAGAAGATGGTGGCGGCCTCTGCGATGACGCTCTCCTCGCCGGCGGAGGCGCTCGTGCCGCTGCGCTGGATAGCGCTCCTCCACGGCCGCGTGCGCGCCCACCTCGCCGCCTCGAGCGGCGTGTACGACGCCCCCGGCGCCCTGAAGCAGATCCTGGCGGGGGCGCAGGTGGTCCAGCTCGCCTCGACGCTCGTGAAGAACGGGATCCCGCACCTCGGCAAGATCCTGGCGGGCATGGAGGACTGGCTCGACAAGCGCGGCCTCGGCTCCGTCGAGGCGGCGCGCGGGGTCTGCTCGGCGAAGAACGTGCACGATCCCGGCGCCTACGAGCGCGCCCAGTACGTGCACCTCATCCTGTCGCAGAACATCTGAACTTCACTCTTCGTGGTGCGGGGGAGCGGGCGGAACCTGGGCGCGCGACGCCGCGCGCGAGGCCGCCTCGTCTCCCTCGTGGACGCTCCGCTGGGTGTCGTCCTGCTCCGGGGTCCAGGTCGTGCCCTGCGCGTGGGAGAGCCCCTCGAGCGGCCGTTCGCCGTGCGTCTCCTCCACCACGATGTCCTCGAGCTCGTTCTTGCGTCGCCGCTCGAGCTCCCGCTCGAGCATCCGGCCTTCGGGATCGGTCATTTCCGCACACCTCCCCGAGCACGGTGAGCACCCAAGCGGGGGGATGCAACCCGGACGGCCATGGATAATCCATCGGAACCGAACGACGGGGCAGCGCTTGATAGGGAAGGGTGCGGACTGGCGCCGCCCACCCGCGCCGCGATCCGTGGCCCACCACAGGAGACGACCGAGATGGCTCAGCTCAAGGGAAGCAGGACGGAGAAGAACCTGAAGGACGCGTTCGCGGGCGAGTCGCAGGCGAACCGGAGATACCTCTACTTCGCGAAGGTCGCGGACGTGGAGGGATACCCGGAGGTCGCGATGAACTTCCGCGAGACCGCCGAGGGGGAGACGGGCCACGCTCACGGGCACCTCGACTTCCTGAAGCCGGTCGGCGATCCGGCGACGGGACTGCCGATCGGCGATACGACCCTGAACCTCAAGGCGGCCATCGCGGGCGAGACGCACGAGTACACGGACATGTACCCCGGCATGGCGAGGACCGCGCGCGAGGAGGGGTTCGCACAGGTCGCCGACTGGTTCGAGACGCTCGCGAAGGCGGAGAAGTCGCACGCCGGGCGCTTCGACAAGATGCTGAAGTCGATCAGCTGAAGCGGTCTCGCCGAACACGGGCGGCCCGGCGCCCTTCGACTCCGCGCCTGCTTCGCAGGCGCTCCGCTCAGGGCAGGCGGAGTCGAAGTGCGCCGGGTCGTTCCATCTCGGCGCTGCACGCGGGAGACTCGTCGCATGACGACGCCGGAGCAGAGCGCGGGGAAGCCGGAGCAGGGCGGGGGGAAGCGCATCTCGTATCAGCCGACGCCGGGGCTGAGCTACGACCCCGCCGAGGCGAAGTACTGGGATCCGGCCGCCCTCGAAGGCGAGGTGCGTCGAACCTTCGAGATCTGTCACGGCTGCCGGCTCTGCTTCAAGTACTGCGACGCGTTCCCGCGGCTGTTCCAGATGCTCGACCAGCGCTACGACGGGGACGTCCATCGCCTCGCGGAGGGGGACGTCGCCCACGTGATGGACGCCTGCTTCCAGTGCAAGCTCTGCGAGGTGCAGTGCCCGTACACGCCGCGCGATGGGCACGAGTTCCAGCTCGACTTCCCCAAGCTCGTGCACCGCTTCCGCGGCGTGCGGACCCGCGGCCGGCCGCGGACGCTTCGCCAGCGCGTGCTCAACGATCCCGACACCGCCGGGAAGATGGCGCGCCTCTCACTCGGGATGGCGAACGTGGCGAACCGCTCGCGCCCGCTGCGCGTCCTCATGGAGAAGGCCATCGGCGTGCACCGCGACAAGAAGCTCCCCCGCTTCGCCATGGAGGCGTTCGACGCCTGGGCCGAGAAGGCCGGCTACGTGCGGCCGGAGCCGGACGGCGAGGCGGTGCTGTTCCAGACCTGCTTCGTGCAGCACAACGAGCCGGAGATCGGGCGGGACGCGCTGTTCGTCCTCCGCAAGAACGGGGTGGACGTGCGCGTCGTCCGCGGGCTCGCCTGCTGCGGGATGCCGGCGTGGGAGACGGGCGATCTCGAGTCGCTCCGTCGCCAGGCCCACCGCGATCTCGAGCTGCTCGGCCCCCACGTGGAGCGGGGCGCGAAGGTGCTCGTCGTGAACCCGACCTGCTCGATGATGATGCGCCGCGAGTGGCCGCACCTCCTCGAGGGCGACGACCGCGCGCGCGCCGTTCGCCTCGCCGCCGCGGTGATGGACGTCTCGGAGTTCCTCTGGTCGATCCGCAACGAGCCGCGCTTCTCGGTGGACTTCAAGTCCTCGCCGCCGGGGGGGAAGGTCGCCTACCACGCGCCGTGTCACCTGCGCGCCCAGGCTATCGGCTTCAAGGGGCGGGATCTCGCCCGCAAGATCCCGGGCGTCACGGTCGCGGCGACGGTGATGGAGTGCTGCGGCCACGACGGGACCTTCGCCATGACCGTCGAGGGGTTCGAGCCCTCGCAACGGATCGGCAAGAAGGCGTTCGACGGGATGGGGGCGGCAGAGGCGGAGGTCTGGATCACCGACTGTCCGCTCGCCGCGCTCCAGTTCGAGCAGCACGCCGGCAAGAAGCCGCTCCACCCCGTGTCGCTCCTCGCCCGCGCCTACCGCGGGGAGGGTTTCGGGCCCGAGAAAGAGGGAGGCGCGCGATGAGGCCGGTCCGGCGCGAGGAGATCCTGGAGCTGTCCGCGTACGAGCGCTCGCGCGCCGAGATCCGCGCGGCGGTGCTCGAGGCGAAGAAGGTCCGGCGCGTGCACGTCGCGGGCGTGCTCAACTTCCTCTTCGAGAACACCGCCACCATTCGCTACCAGATCCAGGAGATGGTCCGGGCGGAGCGGATGCAGGGGGAGGCGGAGATCCGCCACGAGCTCGAGACCTACAACGAGCTGCTCGGCGCGAAGGGCGAGCTGGGCGTCTCGCTCCTCATCGAGATCCCCGAGCCCGAGGAGCGCGATCGCAGGCTCCGCGAGTGGCTCGCGCTCCCCGGTCACCTCTACCTCCTGACCGAGGACGGCGAGAAGGTGCGGCCCCGGTTCGACCCGAGGCAGGTGGGGACGGATCGGCTGTCGTCGGTGCAGTACCTCAAGTTCGACGTGCGGGGTCGGGTTCCCACCGCGGCCGGGTCCGATCTCCCGCAGCTCCAGTCCGAGACGCCGCTCGGCCCCGAGCAGCGGGCGGCGCTCGCCGCCGATCTCGAGACCGACGCGAGGTGAGCGTCCACGCCGCGCCGGCATCCCACGGGGAAGGGACCTGGGCGATCGGCCGCGCGTCCCCTGAATCCGGGGTTGTTCCAGCGCCCCGCGCTCGTTAACTCTGGAGCAGGCGGGCGAGCGTTCGCGCGCCGAAGGAGGATGAGATGGAGCGCGCCCCCAGGATCCATCGAGCGCAGGCCGTGGCCCTACCGCGCCCGCAGGTGGCGTTGGCGGGCGAGTGGACGCTCGTCGCGATCGCGCTCGCCCTCCTCCTCGTCGGGCTGCTCGTACCTTGATCATCCGAGCAGGTCGCGCAGCCGCTTCGCGCCGACCTGCCTGCGCAAGACGAGGAACAGCTCCGCCGCCGAGACCGCGTCGATGAGCGCGTCGTGCGAGCCGTAGTCCGGGAGGCCGAGCCGGCGCCGGGCGACGGCGAGGTTCAGCTCGGGCTCCTGCTCCGGGGCGTTCGGATCGAGGAAGCGGGCGCGCTTCGCCGCCTTGAGGAGCAGGGCGACGGTGTCCACGACGGGTGGATCCGGCCACCGCATCCCCGCGCGCCGGTACGCGCGCCGCAGGAACGGGACATCGAGCGCCGCCTGGTGGACGAGCAGCGCCCCCTCCCGAACCCGGCGATCGATCTCCTGCAGCACCGCCGCGAGGATCGGCGCCTCGCGCACGTCGCCCGGGACGAGGTGGTGCGCGCGGATCGAAGCGGGGTCGATCTCCGCCGCTTCCTCGGGCCGCACGAGCGTCGCCCACGCCTCGCCGAGCCGGATCCCCCCTTCGCGGATGGGCACCATGCCGACGGAGAGGATCGGATCGCAGCGCGGATCGAAGCCACCGAGCTCGAGATCGAGCGACCAGTACGTGATCGTGTCCCACGCCGGCGAAGGCCAGATCACGCGCTCACCTCGTCCAGCGGGGACGGGGCCGGAATGTGGCCGGATGTGTGCTTTCGATGTACAAGCGGATCGGACCCGGAGTGCGGCGAAATGGTGTCACAGAGCCGGGAGTCGCGCGAAGAGGCGAGTGACGATGCGGGTGGAATTTGGCAAGCTGGACGCCGTGGGCCAGCCCCATCTCTCGCTCGTCCGTAGCCAGGCGCCGTCGCGTGCATTCGCGGCGGCGGCCCCCACTCCGGTTCCGTTCGAGGTATTCAGCGAGAGCGTGGGTTGCCCCGGCGGACGCGGGCTCGGCCTCGCCGAGGCGCGCGCGACCCTCGACCTGGGGCGCTTCTCGACGGAGTACCAGGCCATCGTCCAGGCGCGGAGCGGCAAGACGGTCGCGTTCGAGGCGCTGGCCCGCTTCCGAAACCGCGAGGGCCGTCCCATCCCGCCCGCCCGGATGTTCGCCGTGCTCCACGCCGATCCGGCGCTGCTCCTGCGGGCGGAGCTGACGCTGAAGCTCCACCAGGTCGAGCACGCACCGTTCGCGCCGCTGTTCGTGAATCTCGACCCGGACAGCTGGGTGCGGGCGGGCGACCGCCACCGCAACCCCTTCCTCGCGCTCTTCTCCTCCTCGAACCGCCGCATCGTCGTCGAGGTCACGGAGGCGTTGGCGACGGCGGACGCCGAGCGCGCCCAGCAGATGATCGGCGCCTTGCGAGGGCGCCGCCTCGGGATAGCGCTCGACGACGTGGGCGCGGTGAACGGGCTCCTCTCCTTCGACGCGATCGTGGACGCGGAGGTCCTCAAGTTCGACCGCACGCTCATCCCGCGGATGCGCCACCCTCGCTGCCGCGCGCTCGTGCAGGCGCTCACGCGCATGGGGCGGGAGACCGGCGCGCGCACCGTCCTCGAGGGCGTCGAGACCACCGCCGAGTTCGTGCTCGCGCGCGATCTCGGGTTCGACCTCGTGCAGGGCTTCCTCTTCCGCGACCGCGCCCAGAACGCCGGGCGGTAGCGGCGGTCAGAACAAATCCGTCCGGTAGTGGTACGAGGCGCGCTGCTGCCAGTCCTCGATGGCGCGGAATGCGTCGCGCAGCCGGCTCCGCTCCATCGACGAGAGATCCGAGAGCGAGACCAGGTTCGAGGGAGGCTTCCCCTCCGCGATCGCGTTGAGCTGGGTGCGCAGCCGGACCCGGAGCAGGAACCGGTACGCCTCGGAGAGCGTCTCGCACGTGTCCTTCGTGATGAGGCGGGCGTCGACCGCGGCGCGGAGCCGGTCGAGGGTGTTCGACGTGCGCGAGGCGGACTCGAGCCCGTACACCCTCGCGAGGAACACGATGGGGCTGATCCCCTTCAGCTTCATGTCGAAACGGGAGGACTCGCTGCGGAGCCGGAGCACGAGCCCGCCCGGCGGCCGGAAGGTCAACGCGCTCTTCGCCGTCGCCGCGAGGAACGTGCGCGCCCCCGCTGCGCGCGCGGTGACCGACCGCAGGCGCGACACGTCGAGGTGGCCGTGCACCACGCGGAAGTCGAAGAAGATCGAGGCCTCGAGCAGCGCCTGCGGGGTGGGCTTCTCGAGCCAGCCGCGGAAGTCGTCCTCCCAGGAATCGAGGGGGCCGAGCCACCTCGTCGCCATGTAGCCGCCGGCGCAGCGCGGGAAGCCTGCGGCCTGCAGGTCGGCGACGGCCTTCTCGGCGAGCGCACGGAAGTACTCGCGCGCGCCGGGGACGTCCTCTCCCCAGACGAGCGCGTTGTCCTGGTCCGTGAGGACCATCTGCTCCATCCGGCCCTCGGACCCGAACACCACCCAGGCGTAGGGCGTCGGCGGCGAGCCGAGGTCGGACTCGGCCCAGCGGAGGATGCGGGTCATGAGCGTGTCATTCAGCCGCGCGACGAACCCTCCGATGACGGTCGGCTCGAGGCCGCCGTTGAAGAGGGCGGACGCCATCTCCGCCACCTTGGTCGAGTAGCCGGGGAGGGCGTCGCGGCCGCCGAGCCGCTCGACGTTCTTCATCACCGCGACCGGTCCCGCGGCGGTGCACTTCAGGAGATCGGTGGCGGAGATCACCCCGATGATCTCGCCGTTCCTCGCGACCGGCAGGTGATGGCAGCCCGCGTCGAGCAGGATTCGCCATGCCTCGTACACCGGGCAGTCGGCGGAGACGGTCTTGATGGGCGAGGTGTACACCTCGCGCACCGGCGTCTCAGGTCCGCGTCCCGCCGCGAGCACGCGCTTGCGAAAGTCGCGGTCCGTCACGATGCCGGGCGGATCCGAGTCGACCAGCACCGAGGAGACCGACTCCTTTGCCATGAGCCGCGCCGCCTCGCCCACCGTCGCGTCCTCCGCGATGCGCACCGCCGGGCCGCGCAGGAGCGTCGAGACCGGCACGCCCAGGTCGGGCTGGAAGCTCACCACCTGCGAGCGCTCGAGGCTGTTGCGGAGCCGCTCGGCGAGACCGGAGGCGAAGTGGCCGGCGAACGGGGCGTGGCCGAGCAGCGCCTCGAACTCCTTGCGGGGGAGCCGGTAGGCGAGCAGGTCCTCCTCGACCGTCACGTCGATGGTCGCGTTTCCCGAGATGAGCGAGGTGAACCCGAAGATCTCGCCCTCCTCGAGCACCTGCAGTGTCTGCGCGTCGCGCTCGAGGCGGACGGCGCCCTTGCGGATGACGTACAGGTGCTGCGAAGGCTCGCCGCCTCGCACGAGGATCCGGGTCGCCGCCGGGTAGAAGACGATCTCGAGCGCGCGGGCGGCGTCCTCGAACATGCGGGAGGGGAGGGCGTCGAAGGGGGGGCTGCCCCGGACGAACGCGACGGGATCCAGCGAGACCATTCCCCGGGAGAATACCAGGGCGTCGAGCCGCGGGGCGCCGCCGCCCGCATTCGCTTGAGGAAGGCGCGCGGCGCGTGTAAACAGCGCGCGTGCCCCTCGCCGTCATCCCCTGGTTCGAGCTGCCGAGCCTCTCGCTCGGACCGGTGACGATCCAGTCGTTCGGCGTCCTCTCCGCGCTCGGGATCCTGGCCGGCGCCGCCCTCGCACAACGCGGCGCCCGCCGGCTCGGCCGCGACCCCCAGGTGATCGTCGACTTCGCGGTGGTGGGGGTGCTCGCGGGCGTCGTGGGCGGCCACCTCGTGCACCTGCTCTTCTACCATCCGGAGGAGCTCGAGAATCCGTGGCGGCTCTTGCTCGTCTGGGAGGGGCTCTCGTCGATGGGCGGCCTTCTCGGCGCCGTGCTCGCCGCCGTCGTCTGGTTTCGGGTGAAGGGCATCTCCATCCACGACTACGCCGACGCGTTCGCGCTCGGGATCGCGCCGGGCTGGGGGATCGCCCGGCTCGGCTGCTTCACGGTCCACGATCACCCCGGGGTCCGGACCGGCTTCTTCCTCGCGGTGCGCTTCCCCGACGGGCCGCGCCACGATCTCGGGCTCTACGAGGCGATCGTGCTCCTCGCGCTCGGGGCGGCGCTGTGGGCCTTCCACCGGCGCGGCGCGCTCGCCGGGAGGCTCCTTCCGCTCCTCGGCGTGACGTACGGCGGCGCCCGCTTCCTCCTCGACTTCCTGCGCGCGCGCGACGTCCCGTACGCGGACGCCCGCCACCTCGGGCTCACGTTCGCGCAGTACGCCGCGGTCGCGCTCGTCCTGTGGGGCGCCGCCGAGCTCGCCCGGCGCGGGCCGGCCGGCTTCGCGCCCGCCGCCCCGCGGTGATACAACGGGCGACGGTGCGCGAGCCGGAACGCCCTCTCGCTGCCCGCCGCGCAATCGTCCCGGCGACGGCCCACGTGCCCGATCCCGCGGCGGACGCGGAGGCGCGGCTCCGCGCCACGCTCGACGAGGTGACGCGCCTCGACGCGGAGATCGAGGCGCTCTCCGACGCCCTCGCCGACTTCTCGCGACGATGGGAGCGGGCGCTCGGCGAGGCCTTCGCCGATCTCGGCGCCGCGGAGCGGCTCGTGCGGCGCCTCCAGGCGCTCGAGGACGGCCTCGCCGCGCTCGCGGAGCGGCTCCGGGCCGGGCCGACCGGGGGGGTTCCCGAGCGGCGTCCCCGCCGGAGGCGCGCCCGCGGCCGCGACGCGCCTCACGAAGCCGAGCCTGGACGAGACGAGGCCGACCTGCCCGGCGACGAGGCGGCGACCCTCGAGACGCCGCCGCCCGAGGTGCTCCCCGCCGAGATCGTGCTGAAGCGGCTCTACCGCCGCCTCGCGCGCCTGCTGCACCCCGACTTCGCCCAGGGTGACGCGGAGCGGGCCCGCCTCGGCGAGCTCATGGCGCGCGTCAACGCCGCCTACGCGAAGGAGGACCTCACCGCGCTCGAGGTGATGGCGGAGCGGGTCGGGGCGGGGGTGCCTCCCGGAGAGCTCTCCGAGGAGGAGCGTCGCGCGCACCTCGAGCGGCGCACCGCCACGCTCGCGCGCATCGCCGCCTCGCTCACGCGCGAGCGCGATCGGCTCGTCCGCAGCGACACCCACCGGCTCAGGGAGGAGTCCCGCAGGCGGGAGGGCGAGGGAAAGGACTTCGTCGCCGAGTCGCGCGCCGAGATCGCGCTCGAGGCGGAGGCCGCCTATGCGGACGCGAGGGCGCGCCTCCCCAAGCTCTCGAAGGTCGCGCGCGACGTCGCGCGCGCGAGGAGCATCGCCATGAAGCAGATCGAGAAGCGCGGGCCCACCGGCGCGCGCCGGGCGTTCGACCCGCTGCAGGAGGCGGAGCTCGTGCGGCTGGGCGCCTCGCGGCTCGAGCGGCAGCGCGCCACCCCCGCCGCGCGCGAGCTGGCGCGGACGCTCGAGGCGCAGGTCTCGGCCGCGCCGTGGGAGGTCGCCCTCACGCTCCTCGCCTTCTTCGCCGAGGACGCCGGAGGCCGGGCGCCGGAGCCGCTCCGCTCTCCGGAGGGCTGGTCGGTGCGCTGGGATCGCCTCCGCGACGCGTGGCCCGCCTCGCAGGATCTTCCGCGCACGCTCGCGCGTCTCCCCCGCTGGCTCGCCGTCGGCGCGCGGTCGCAGGGCGACGAGGTGATCGCGGGACCGCAGCTCGTGGACGGGGCGCTCCTCGCGGGCGTCCGCATCGCCCTCGAGCGGGCGTCGGTGGCGCGCCTCGCCTCTCACGTGCTCGCGGCGCTCGGGCCGGACGTCGCGTGCGAGGGGTGCGGCGCGCACGGCCCGGGCGTCCACCTGCACCGGACGCGCGGCCTCGACGAGCTGCACGGGGTGGTGTGCGGCTCGTGCGGCGCCGTCGCCCGGAGCTACTGGCGCTACGGCGAGCCGGACGGGCTCGAGGCGCTCGCCCCGCACGCGCTCCGGCTCGGGCTCGTCGCCGAGGCGACCGCGCAGCTCGCCGGCACGGCGATCGGCTTCCAGATGCTCCCCGCCGAGCGCGAGCGGCTCACCGCCGCGCAGCTCCGTCGAAGGTTCGCGGAGCTGTACCTCGCAGCGTACGAGGTCGAGCTTCCCGCGGACGCCGTCGCGCTCGCGGCGAGCGGCGATGAGCTCGCCCCTGCCGCCCGCGTCTCGGCCGGGACCCGGCTCCGCTTCACGGTGCGCGACGCTGCCGGGGTCACCGCCGAGGAGCTGCTCGAGCTGCTGCGCGCGCGCATCGAGCGCCGGTTCAAGCCGTGAGGATCCCCGCCCCGCTCACGCTGGTATTCCTCTTGGTCTTGGTCTTGGTCCTGGTCCGGGGCTGACGTTGTCGAGGTCCAGGTCCAGGTCCAAGACCAGGTCCAAGACCAAGTTGAGTCTCACCGAGCAACTCACGGCCGAACCCCTCCGGGAGCGCCGCTGCGGCCGGCAGCGCGAGCGCGCAGCGCTTACATCGAGCTTGACGGCGATCAATTCACGCCGATGGAGGCTCCATGAAGCGCTTGTCGCTCGCCCTGCTCAACATCGCTCTGCTGGCCGGAGTCGCCTGGCCCATCTCGAGGGCGATCGGGGCCTCCGCCGCGGGCGACGAGCCCCCGGTCTGTCGCGAGATGACGCCCGCGAAGATGCTCGACAATCCCGCCTTCGCGCAGGAGTGGGCCGCCGCGCTTCGTTCGGCGCAGCCGACCGAGATCGCGAGGGTAAAGGCCATGATCGCGGGGATCCGGGCCGCGCACGGCTGCGGTGGCCAGGCTGCGGCGCCTGAGCAGGAGCCGAGCCAGCTGCCGCCGGGACACCCGCCGATCCCCGGCACGGGATCGCTTCCGCCGGGCCACCCACCGCTCGTCGATTCGCCCCGCCTGCCGCTGTTCGAGGCGCCTGCGATCGTCACGATCTGACGCGGACCCTCCCGAGATCCGGGAGGGCATCCCCGATCGGCGGTATATGGGGAGCTCGATGGGCCCCATGAGAGTCGACCGACCGATCCTGCTCGTCGAGGACGACGCCGCCATCCGGGACACGGTGGCGGAATGCCTCCAGGCCGAGGGATACGGCGTCCACGCCCTCGCGCACGGGGCGGAAGCGCTCGAGTGGCTCCGGCGCGAGCGGCCCGCGCTCCTCATCCTCGACCTCGTCATGCCCGTCATGAACGGCGCGGAGGTGCTCGAGCGCCTCCGGGCCGACCCCGCGCTGCGCAACCTGCCGGTGGTGCTCATGACGGCGGCGCTCCCCACCCGCAAGGCGCCGCTGCCCCCCGCCGACACGATCCTCACGAAGCCGTTCGAGCTCGAGCAGCTCCTCGCCGCGGTCGCGCAGCACTGTCCGCGCGAGTAACCAGCGGTGCCCAGTTGGCTTGACCCCCGAGCGCGTGAACGAGCCCGAGTCCGAGCCCGGCTGTTCGGGCGCGGGCTCGGGCGCGGGCGCGTTTAAGGGATCAGTCCAACCGAGGGCGCTATGAGGATCACGGCGCCGGCGGCGGCGCTGCGGAAGATCGCGCGGAGTCGCGGGCGGCGGCGGGCCACAGCCGCACGAGCCGCACGACGCGCGGCGACGCGTCGAGCACCTCGATCTGCGTGCCGTCGGGCGCGCGCAGGCGCGTGCCGCGGTCCGGCACCGCGCCGGCGAGCGCGATGCAGACCCCGGCGATCGTCGTGTACCCCTCCCCCTCGGGCAGGTCGAGGTCGAGCGCGCGGTTCACCTCGCGTATCGGCGCGTCCCCGCGCACGAGCGCGGTGCCGCCCGGCTCGCCCTGGAAGAGCGACTCCGGCTGCTCCTGCTCGCCAACGATCTCCCCCACGAGCTCCTCGACGAGGTCCTCGAGCGTGAGGATCCCGGTGACGCCGCCGTGCTCGTCCACGACCACCGCGATCTGGGTCCTGCGCCGCTGCATCTCGCGCAGGACGTGGACCGCCTTCGCGCCGGCGGGGAAGAACAGCGCCGGGCGGATGAGGTCGTCGAGCACGATGAGCTGCTTCTCCCAGGCCATCGCTGCGAGGTCCTTCGCGAGGACGTACCCGGCGATCTCGTCGATCGTCCCGTCGTGGACCGGCATGCGCGCGCGCCCCTCCTCGAGGAGCATCCGCCTGAGCTCCTCCGGCGGCGCGTCGCGCCGGAGCGCCACGACGCGGCTCCGCGGGACCATCACGTCCCCTGCGGTGAGGTCCCGGAACGCGAGCGCGCGAGAGGCGATCTCGGCCGTCGGCGCGTCGAGGGCGCCGGCCTTGCCTGCCTCGCGAACGAGCTGCTCGAGCTCCTCCGCGGAGAGGCGCGCCTCCGAGAAAGTCGTCCGGTCGCCCAGCGGGCGCAGGACCGCGTTCGAGACGGCGGTGAGGAGCCACACGACGGGGCGGGCGGCGTGGGAGAGCGCGCGGAGCGGCCGCGCCACGAGGAGCGCGTAGCGTTCGGACGCCCGCAGCGCGAGCGACTTCGGGACGAGCTCGCCGAGGACCACGGTCAGGAACGACACGATCGCGACCACCGCGACGAACGCGATCGGCTCGGCGTACTGGGCGACGAAGGCGACCCGGGCGAGGAGCAGCGCGAGGCGTCGGGCGACGGCCGCGCCGCCGAAAGCCGCGGCGGTCGCGCCCACGACGGTGATCCCGACCTGCACCGTGGCGAGGAAGCGCTCCGGCTCGTCGCGAAGCCACTTCACCGCACGCGCGGAGGCGCGGCCCTCGTCCACGAGCTGAGCGAGCCGCGTCGCCCTGACCGAGATGATCGCGATCTCCGCCCCCGCGAACACGCCGTTCAGGAGGACCAGGGCGACGATGATCGCCAGCTCGAAGAGGATCTCGTTCATGGACCAACGGTGGAGAGGAGCTCCCGACGCACTGCGTTACACGCGACCGGCCCGTAGAGCGCCATACCGAGGCCACGGGCGCTTCGCCGCGGCCCAGAGGGCTTCCCCTCGGGGGACTCCCCGTTCGCGCGCGCGAGACATAGCTGATTGTCCCTTTCGGCGACCCGGCAGCACCACTCGTTTGACGCGGAGCGTCAGCATGTCGATGGACGCGACAATCACTCAAGGCGCGGTGGAGCACGCGTTCCCGGCGCGTGGCGGAGCGGCCGAGCGGCTCCGGTTCCTCCTTCAGTGGGCGGTCCTCGCGCCGTCGCGCCACAACACCCAGCCCTGGACGTTCGAGATCGAGGGCGACGAGCTGCGCGCCTATGCCGATCCCACCCGCTCGCTTCCCGTCGCGGATCCGGACGGGCGCCAGCTCGTCATGAGCTGCGGAGCCGCGCTCGTGAACCTGCGACTCGCCGCGGCGCACTTCGGGCATGCGACGTCGCTCGAGGTCCTGGCTGGCCACCGGCGAGACGGTCTGCTCGCCCGGGTGCGGCTCGAGGAGCGGAGCGCCTCCACGCCCGAGACGGAGGAGATGTTCCGGGCGATCCCGCGCCGGCGAACGAACCGGCTGCCGCTCGACGGCCGGGACCCGCCGGAAGGGCTCGTCACCTCGCTCCTCCGCGAGGCGCGGCGCGAGGGAGCCTTCCTTCGCCCGGTCGAGCAGGAGCAGCGGCGCGTCGTCGCCGACCTCGTCGGCGAGGGCGACGGGCGGCAGTGGTCGTCCTCCCGCTTCCGCGCGGAGCTCGCCGGCTGGACGCGGACGAACTCGAGCACGCGCCGCGACGGGCTGCCGGGGTTCGCGCTCGGCATGAGCGACGTCGCCGCCTTCCTCCAGCCGCTCCTCGTGCGGATGCAGAGCCGGGCGCGCGCCGAGGCGGACCGCGACCGTCGGCGCGCGCTCGGGTCGAAGGTGCTCCTCGTCCTCTCCACACAGGGAGACGGAGTGGCGGAGTGGGTCCGGGCGGGCGTGGCGCTGCAGCGCGTCCTCCTTCGCGCCACCGCGGCGGGCCTCTTCGCGTCCTACTTCTCTCAGCCGATCGAGACCCCCGCGCTGCGGAGCCGGCTCGCCGACGTCATCGGCGATCGCGGAGCGCCGCAGGTGATGTTCCGGCTCGGCTACGGGCTCGAGCCGCGCGCGATGCCGCGCCGCCCGGTCGAGGGCATCCTCCGCAGGATGGAGCCGGGGGTGCGCCGCCCCGAGCCCCTCGCGCTCCGCGCCGTCCCGGCCGCCGCCGAGGAACGGGCGCGCGAGCCGCGCGTCGCGCCGGAGCTGCCCGAGCCGCACCTCGTGCCCCCGCCGCGGCCGGACGGCGTGGAGGTGACGCTGCGCTGACGGGGGGGTTACCGCTCGAACCCGCGTCCTCGTTCCCGGCGGAGCTCGGGGAAGGCGCCGCGGATTCGCCCCTCATGAAACGCAACGCGATCAGCCTTGAGCTCGGAAGCGAGGCTCTCGGGTGATGCTTTCTCGAGGTTGCCGTGGTTGTCGAGGACGCATCTGCCGACGTGTTCAGCGGGTAGCATGCGGATGATCTTTCGGGCCTCTGCGACCGCCTGATGCCAGCGCACCGAGAGGTCCGCGGCGTCGGGAGGCGGACCGTTGAAGTCGAGGCTCTTGAGCTCTATCGCGGTGTATCGGGTGCGGGCTGCTTCCTCGATGATCGTTAGTGGTCCGAGGCCCGGGTCCTTTCCGGCGGCGGCCCAGGCAAGATACCCGAGTGGCTGCAGCTTTTCGTGGCACTGCACCGTGTCTATCCAGTCTCGCGGTTCTCGGCGACCGGCGAGGGCGAGGACTTTGTTGGTCGCGAGATCGAACGGGTGGAGCGTGAGGCCGAGGGTCTCGTGTTCGACGAGCGGAAAGAACCGGTATGCGCTGTCTTGAGCCCACTGGACGAGGACGGTCTCGTTCGCGCCGCGAACGTGGACTTCGACGAATGCCGGCGCTTCGCGGATCGTCTCGACGGTGAACCCGGCTGCGAGCAGCGTTTCGCGATCCTTGGGCCAAGTGGCGACGAGGGCCGCTTCGGTGTCGTGAAAAAGATCGACGTCGCGGGACTTCCGGGTGCCGCCAAGGTGCTCATTCAACGCGCCGCCGCCGGCGACGTAGCTTTCGCCGCTCTGTTTCCGCTGATCAGCTAGGAGCCGGCAGATGCGTTGCTGGAGAGGAGTGAGAGCCATTGCTTCAGTCTCGCGGCGCGTTGGAAGGTGCTGACGTCGGCGTGCTTCTGGATCGCGTCGAGCACGAGCCACCGCTCGACGTTGGTGCCCGGACGATAATCGGGCCGCTGATACCACAGGCAGGTCTCGAGGCATTCGTCGACGAGCTTGTCGACCGCTCGGACGACATCTTCGGGCGAAGGTCCCGCACTGGAAGCGCCGGCGCTCACACCGGAGAGTCTAGCCGGTACGAAGGGGCTTTGCTGGGCGGGGTGGTCACGGCCTGTCGCTTCGGGGCAGCGGCTCGCCGCCCGCATCCGGGCGGGGCGGGGAGTTGCCGCTCACGCGATCCGCGAACCCAGCGGAAGCGCGCGCCTCGGTCGAGACCGCGCATTGGCGCGACGAGCCGAACCCCGCTCGCGATTCTCGGCCTCTGTCGTTTGCGCGTCACCGCAGCCGGAACAGCCGCGTCACCTCGCGCGCCCGGAACGCGTGCAGCGGGTCCGCGCGATCCGCCGCACGCGGATGCGACGGTCGCGCCTCGCGGACGTCCGCCACGCGGAGCCCCGCCTGCGCCGCGAGCGCCTCGAGGTGGCCGGCGGGACGGAGCCCGAGCAGCTCGGCGAGGTCGGAGATCACGATCCACGCCTCGCCGCCCGGGGCGAGCCGCTCGGGCAGCGCGCTCACGAGCCGCTCGAGGAACGCGCCGCCGGGATCGTAGACCGCCCGCTCGAGCGGCGTGTGCGCGGCGCCCGGGAGCCAGGGCGGGTTCGAGACGACGAGCTCGGCGCGGAGGTCCCCGGGCGGGAACAGGTCCGCCTCCACGATCTCGACCCGGTCGGCGAGCCCGAGCCGCGCCGCGTTGTCGCGGGCGCATGCCACGGCGGCAGGCTCGACCCGCGCCGCTTCTTCGATGACGGAGTCGTTATCGACAACGGCATCGTCGAGCGGCTCCACGCCGCGGGAAGTGACACCGTCAGCGCGCCGGGCGCCTGACGCCCGCCCCCGTCCGACCGCGTCGATCAGTCGCAGCCAAGCTGGCGCGGGGGTGCCGCCCGGCGGACGGACACCCGACCATGGCGTCGCAGCCCATTGTTCTGGGCGTGCAGGTCAGACCTCTCTCGTAGACTCGCGGTCCGGCTCGCATGAGAGGCTCTCCAACAGCACCTTGGAGCAAACTGCTCCAGGCGGACGACCGCAGCGTCGTCGAGTGGCATCCGTTGATCGATCACTGCGCCGACGTGGCAGCCGTTTGCGAGCGGCTGCTCGGGGATGAGATCCTCCGGCGGAGACTGGCGAGGGTGGCCGGCCTGAACGATCTTGACGGCGTCGCGGTGGCCCGCCTTTGCGTACTCGCGGCGATCCACGACGCGGGCAAGGCCAACCACGGTTTTCAGCGCAAATCGGACCGGGACGCGAAAGACACCGAGGGGCATGTCGGCCCGCTGTTCGAGGCCCTGTTCTCGGATGAGCCCGGTCTGGCCCGTTCCGTGCGAGACGCCCTCCGGGCCGATCTCGTTCTGAAGTGGGGTGCCGAGCACCTTCTATACGCGGCCCTCGCGCACCACGGCCGTCCGATTCCTGTCGACGAAGCAGGCAAGCGCGCTCGGCCCGCGCTGTGGAAGCCCGCTGGCGACCGCGATCCGATCGCCTGCATCGCCGACCTCGCCGAGCGCGCCCTCCGCTGGTTTCCTGGCGCGCTCCTCGAGGCAAGCCCCTTTCCTGACGAGCCCGCCTTTTCCCATGCATTCGCCGGCCTCGTAACCTGGGCGGACTGGCTCGCGTCGGATTCGAGCCTCTTCCCGTTCTCGGGGCAGCAGGACGGCGAGCGGTTCGCGCACGCTCGCGAACTGGCCATCCACGCACTTCAGGCCACCGGGATCGACAGCTCGCAAGCGCGAGCGGCGCTGGCCGAAGGGTTCAGGTTCCAGCAAGCGTTTCCGGGTTGCGAGCCCAGAAGCGCGCAGCAGGCGGTCCTCGATCTCCCCCCGCAGGCTGGCGGCGGCCTCGTCGTGCTCGAGGCGGAGACGGGCTCGGGCAAGACAGAGGCGGCGCTCGCCCATTTCTTCACGCTGTTCGGTCGCGGTGACGTGGACGGCCTCTACTTCGCGCTTCCGACCAGGACCGCGGCGACGCAGATGCACGAGCGCGTTCAAGCTGCTATCCAGCGGGTGTTCCCAGAAGCCACACCACCGGTGATCCTCGCCGTGCCGGGCTACCTGAAACCGGGCGATGAGGCGGGCACGCAGCGGGAGCCGACGCTCGCCCCATTTAACGTCCTGTGGCCCGATGAGGTGGCGGATCGTCTTCGCTGGCGCGCCTGGGCTGCCGAGCGGTCGAAGCGGTATCTGGCGGGCGCGGTCTCGGTCGGCACGATCGACCAGGTGCTGATGAGCGCGCTGGCCGCGAAACACGCCCACCTCAGGGCGACGGCGCTTCTGCGGCAACTGCTCGTCGTGGACGAGGTCCACGCCTCGGATGCGTACATGAACGGGCTGCTCGAGGAGGTGCTCTGTCGCCACCTTCGAGCAGGCGGCCACGCCCTCTTGATGTCTGCGACGCTCGGCGGCGCCACCCGAGAGCGGCTCGCGAGCGGCAGACGACGCCCGCCCGCGCTGTCGGAATGTCTGGCTGTGCCGTATCCGGCGCTCACCACGTGCGCCGCGGAGGCGCGCGCCGTGCTGTCGACACGTGGCGTCCCGGTCGACGACGCGGGGGCCGCAGGCAAGCGCGTCGCCATCGAGCTCGTCAGCGTGGCGCTCGACCATGCAGCGGTGGCGTCGCGCGCAGCGGACGCTGCGCGGGCGGGGGCCCGCGTCATCGTCATCAGGAACAAGGTGGCGGACGCGGTCGAGACCCAGGTTGCGCTGGAGCGCGCGCTCGTCGACTCCGAGCTTCTGTTCCGGTGTGCCGGGCGACCAGCACCGCACCACTCACGGTTCACTCGCGAGGACAGAGCGGCGCTCGATCGCGAGATCCAGACGGTTTTCGGAAAGGAACGGTCGGGTCCGGGGCGCGTGCTCGTGGCAACCCAGACCATTCAGCAGAGCCTCGATCTCGACGCCGACCTGCTGCTCACCGACATCTGTCCGATGGACGTGCTGCTCCAACGGATAGGCAGGCTCCATCGGCATGTCCAGCCGACGGATCGACCGCGAGCCCCGGGATTCGAGGCTGCGCGGGTCGTCGTGCTCCTGCCTGAGCAGGATCTCGGCGAATTCATCGGCCCGAAGGGCACTGTGCGCGGGCGGATCGGCCTCGGCCCGGTCTACCCCGACCTTCGGATCATCGAGGCGACGCGGCTCCAACTCATCGAGAATCCGGTTCTCGATATCCCGGCAATGAACAGGGCCCTCGTGGAGCGGACCACGCACCCGGAGGCACTGCACGAGGTGGTCGCGAGGCGAGGGGGAAAGTGGGTGCAGCACGAGCAAGTGTGCGACGGGACAGGCTTCGCAAGGACTGGGGCGGCTCGGCTGGCGACGTTCCAGTGGGACGAGCCGTACGGCGAGAAGGGGTTTCCGCACGACATCGAGGCCATCGCATCGACACGCCTCGGAGCGAACGATCGGCTCGCCGTCTTCACGGAGCCACTGGCGACTCCATTCGGCAAGTCTTCACGGGATCTTGCCATCCCGAGCTGGCTGGCGCGCGGTGCCGCGGAAGACGTGGTTCCGGAGATCCTCCGGCGGGACGTGTCCGTCGGTCAGGTTTACTTCCGATTCGGTGACGCTGAACTCGTCTACGACCGGCTCGGCCTGCGGCGAGCGAGCGACGAGGTGACGGTGAGCGAGGAGGAGGGTGGTCATGGGTGAGAAGAAGGCGAAGGCCGCGACGGGAAAGGTCAAGGCTCCCAGGCGCGGTGTCGAAGCCAAGACGCGCCCTGCGGGGCCGCCGCTCCACGACCTCTTGACCGACAAGGTCATCACAGTCCGGGAGGGGCAGGAGCGCACCCGGCGGTCCTTGCCGGAGGTGCTGGCACTCCTCGGGGCCAAGCGGGTGGACGCCTTCCCCGCTCTCCAGGCCTTCCAGCAGCACGCATGGCACGCATTCCTCGTCCAGCTCGCATCGATGGCGCTTCACCGCGCGGGTGAGACGAGCCCGAAGCAGTCCTCCGCCCGCTGGGGAGAGCTCCTCCTCGACATGACGCAGGGTGAGCACGAGCCCTGGTGTCTCGCGGTGCCCAACCTGGCCAAGGCGGCGTTCATGCAACCGCCGATACCGGAGGGCTCGCTGGGGGACTTCAAGGACGCGCTCGAACGCCCCGACCTGATGGACGTGCTGATCATCGCGAAGAACCACGACGTGAAGAGGGGACGGATCGATCGACCAGACCCGGAGCACTGGGTCTACGCGCTCGTGTCCTTGCAGACGATGGAAGGCTACTCGGGCAGGAACTACGGCATCGCCCGCATGAACGGAGGGTATGGCAGCCGGCCTGGGGTCGGTCTCGCTCAGCGTCTCGAGCCCGGCTGGCGCTTCGCGCGAGACGTGAGGCGGTTGCTATCCGGGAGAGCGGAGGTTCTGGCGCGTCACCAACAGTACGATGACGATGCGGTTCGGTTGCTCCTGTGGGTGGAGAAGTGGGACGGAGCAGCGAGCGGGCCGTTCCGAGCGTTCGATCCGTACTTCATCGAGGTGTGTCGCCGCGTCCGCTTGGAGCCGGCGGATGTGATCGGGAAACTGGTCGCTCGGCTCAAGCCGACGAAGACTCCCCGACTGGCTACAGACGGTCTGGGCGGAGTCACCGGCGATCCCTGGACGCCGGTGAATCCAGCCGAGAGCACAGCGTTCACTTCGAGCGAGGCGGGTTTCTCGTACCGGGTGGTCCAGAGGCTCCTGAGCGACGAATTCATCCCTGGGGTCGCCCTCAAGCCCTCCGCCGACGAGGGGGATTCGCTCTTCATCGGCGAGGTGATGGCGCGCGGACAGGGACAGACGAACGGCTATCACCACCGCGTCATCCCGGTGCCGGCCAAGGTCGTGCGTCGGCTCGGTGACGACACCGAGCGGAAGGCCCTCAGCGACCTTGCGAAGGAGAGGGTCGAGACCGTGGCCACGGTGTCCCGCTCCGTACTGCTCCCGGCGCTCTTGACTCTCGTCCAGGGGGACCCAAAGAAGCCGCGCAAGCTCGACTACAAGGACGAGCGCCCACGTCGCTGGCTCGTTGCCTTGGAGGAAGCCGTCGACGCAGAGTTCTTCGAGCGGCTCTGGGCCGACCTCGACCGGCCGCCCGCGGAGGCTCGCCGCGAGTGGGAGCATCGCCTTCTCGCGCTTGCTCGCGTTCAGCTCGACCTTGCCCTCGAGTCGGCGCCCACGCCCAGCGCGCTGCGCTACCGCGCGATCGCCGGCGCAGATCGGATGTTCGAAGCCTGCAAGCGGAAGAACTTCAAGCACCTCTTCGACCAGCCAGGAGAAGCCGCATGACCAAGCAGGAATCCGCGACGACCGAGACGCAAACGACTCGTGAACAGGCCGCATCGTCACCGGCCCCGGACCGGACCCTCCGCCAGGTGATCGGCGGGCTCATGGCCGCGCTCGATCGCGACCTCTCGCCCGGCGGCGTTGCCGCTCTGCGCCGACTTTCGCCTGGAGATCCGGGGGGCACCGCCTTCTGGCGAGTGGTCGCCGGCTATCTCGAAGGACAGCTTCCACCCGGCGGTGAAGCGCGCGACCTGGCCGAGCAGCGATGGGCGTCCATCCTCTGTGGCATGGCGACGACGGCCGGGCTGAATCGCTTTGGCCGCAGCGCGGGCGAAGCCCTCGCCGACGCCGGCGTTTCCGAGCAGCGCTTCGACCGGCTCCTTCGGGCCACCGGCGCCAGGCTTCACGACGAGCTCCGCACCGTGGCGCGCTTCGTCGCGTCGAAGGGGGAGGAGCTCGACTGGACCGACCTCGCTCGCCTCGTGCTGACCGACGGGACCGAGGCAGCCGAGCTGGCGCGCCGAGCACTGGCCCGCACCTACTACCGCACCCTTCACCGCCTCGAGACGAACTAGTCCAAGGAGACCACCATGAACCGCTTCCTCCAGATCCACACGCTCACGTCCTACCCTGCCAGCCTGCTCAACCGTGACGACGCCGGCTTCGCGAAGCGCATCCCGTTCGGTGGCACGGTCCGGACGCGGATCTCCTCGCAGTGCCTGAAGCGCCACTGGCGCATCTTCGACGGCGAGGACGGATTCGCGGCTCTCGGCGTCGACGCGTCGCTTCGGTCGAGGGTCACCTTCGAGGAGCTCGTCGTGAAGCCCCTCATCGCCGCGAAGGTGGATCCCGAGCTGGCTCGCCCCGTCACGCAAGCGCTCGTGGACGTGGTCCTCGGCAAGAGCTCCAAGGCGGAGAAGCAGAGCGACGACGAGGCCAAGGAGGGCAAGAAGAAGGGCGGCGCCAAGAACGACGGCGCAACAGCAGAAGTCAGGACGGGGCAGATCACGGTCCTCGGGCGCCCCGAGGTGAACTTCCTGCTCGACCTCGCGAAGAAGATCTGCGCGCAGGGACCTGCCATCAAGGACGCCAAGGCCGCCGTCGAGAAGTTCATCGGGAAGGACGGCCTTAAGGCCATGCGCCAGCTGAAGCACGCGGCAGGACTCGACGCCGCGATGTTCGGTCGCATGGTGACGAGCGACAACCTGGCCCGCTGTGACGCGGCCATTCACGTGGCCCACGCGTTCACCGTGCACGCAGAGGCGACCGAGAGCGACTACTTCTCGGCCATCGACGAGCTTCTCAAGTCTGGCTCCGACGAGACGCTGGGAAGCGGCCACATCAACTCGGCCGAGCTGACCAGCGGACTGTTCTACGGCTACGTGGTCATCGACGTCCCGCTGCTCGTCTCCAACCTGACAGGAGTCGACAGGAAGGAGTGGGCCACTGCGGACCGCACCCTGTCTGCCGCGGCGGTTGCGCAGCTCGTGAAGATGATCGCCACCGTGTCGCCGGGCGCGAAGCTCGGGGCGACCGCTCCGCATGCCTACGCGCAGTGGGCGATGGTGGAGGCCGGCAACGCCCAGCCTCGGACGCTCGCGAATGCCTTCCTCCAGCCAGTCGCCGTGTCGTCCGCGCGCTCCGATCTCCTCGGTAATGCATTCGAGGCAGTGGGAAGCCACGTCGCCTCGCTCGATGCCATGTACGGGGGCTCGGTCCAGCGCAAGATGGCGAGCGCGGGTCCGGCCGCGCGCCTCGGACAGCCGCTCGCTGCAGCGCCTGGCGTCACCCTGGCCGATCTCGCTGCCTGGGCGGCCTCGATGGTGAAGGAAGCCTGATGCGCGAGCACCTCATCCTCCGCCTCGACGCGCCCCTCATGGCGTTCGGGGGTATCAAGGTGGACAAGCGCGGCGTCACCTCGGACTTCCCGGGCCTGTCGATGCTGTCAGGTCTTCTCGGGAATGCCCTGGGCTACGACCACCGGGACAGTCAAGCGCTCTCGGCCATCCAGGGCAGGCTCCGGTTCGCCGTTCGTCGCGATCGGCTGGGCGAGAAGCTCACCGACTACCAGACGGTAGATCTTGCCCAGACCCACCTCGCGGACGAGGGCTGGACGACTCGCGGCGAGGCGGAAGGGCGCAAGGGCGGCGATGCAAGCGAGGGAACCCACATCCGACTCCGCGACTACTGGGCGGATTCGGTCTATACGCTCGCGCTCTACCTCGACCCGGCATCGGAAGATCCAAGGCTCGAGGAAGTGGACCGTGCCTTGGGAAGCCCCGTGCGCCCGCTGTTCCTCGGCCGCAAGCCTTGCCTCCCCTCGGCGCCGTTGGTGGTGGGGCGGATGGAGGCGGATTCCCTGGTGGACGCGCTCCGCCGCGCGCCGCTCCTCGCGGAGAATCGGCGCTCCGGCGGGCCGACCATGACGGCCTGGCTCCCCGCGGAAGAGCCGTTCGACGGCCCATCGCGCGAGCTGCAGGTCTTCGATGAGCGGGACTGGGTCAACCAGATCGTCGCCGGTCGGCGCCTGGTCAAGCAGGTCGCGCTGCCGGTGGGGGAGGTGGGCGATGGCCGCTGAGCTTCGGATGGTCCGCATGCGGCTCGACGCGGCTCGCCTCTTCGAGCTGGCTCGACGTAGGAGGCTCCCGGCGCGAACCGACGACACCGGATATATCGTGCACTGCCAGTTGAAGGAGCTCTTCGGGGACGATGCCCCCGCGCCGTTCTCGCTGCTCGAAGGGACCGGCCGCTGGCTGACGGTCCTCGCCTACACCCGGCGGCCAGCGAACGAGCTCCTCGAGCACGCGAGGTCTTACGCCGATCCCGCCGCAGTCTCGGGCTGCGACTTGACCACGCTCGTGGACAAGACGATGCCCGAGTGGCCTGCGGGGAAGACCCTCGGGTTCGAGGTCAAGGCGTGCCCAGTCGTGCGGCTCTCCAATGACGTGCACCTTCCCGAGGGCACGACGATGACGAAGGGCGCCGAGGTGGATGCGTTCCTCGCGCGATGCTGGCGCACGCCGGGGGTCGTCGATCGCGAGGCGGTGTACCGCGAGTGGCTCGGCAGCGAGGTCGAGCGGCGGGGTGGAATCAAGCTCCTCGCGTCGCGCATCGTCGCCCATTCCAGATCGGGTCTGGTTCGCCGGACTCATGGCGATGAGCGAAGGAGCCGAATCGCCGATCGACCGGACGTGACCTTCTCCGGAGAGGCCCAGGTGATCGACGGGGGCGCTTTCACGGAGCTCCTCGCCCGCGGCATCGGCCGGCACCGCGCCTTCGGATTCGGGATGGTCCTGCTGCGTCCTCCGAGGCGCGAGTGCTGAAAGGGCGTCTCGGCCTCGAGACGGCGCGAATCCCGCAGAGCGATCGTCACGGGTTGCTCTGGCTCGGGCGTGGTGTGCTCGCGGTCGAGGACGGGACGCTCCACTTTCGCACTGCTGGCAACGGACGCCTGCCCGCGGGCGATTTTGCGATCCCGTTCCAGATGGTGAATGCCATCCTTCTGGAGCCGGGTACGACCGTGAGTCACGACGCGCTGCGACTGATGTCGCGTCATGGCACCGGCCTCATCGCGGTTTCCGAGGACGGGACGCGCTTCTACGCCAGCATGCCGTTCGGCCCCGACGCCTCGGCGCTGGCGCGACGTCAGGCGCGGGCGTGGGCCGATGAGCAGGGAGAGCGACTCCGCGTGGCGCGCCGCATGTATGCCTGGCGCTTCGGCGAGGTGCTGCCCGAAGAAGATATCACGGTCCTCCGGGGCATCGAGGGCGCCCGGATGCGCGAGCTATATCGACGGCTCGCCGAGCAGTTCGACATCCCGTGGCAGGGGCGTCATTACGACAGGAACGACCCGGAGTCGAACGACCCGGTCAACCAGGCCATCAATCATGCGGCGAGCGCGGTCGAGGGTGCGGCGCAGGTGGCCGTGGCCGTGTGTGGCGCCATTCCTCAACTCGGGTTCATTCACGAGGAGTCCGGCAACGCGTTCCCGCTGGACGTGGCGGACTTGTTCCGGGCTGCCATCACGCTGCCGGCGGCGTTCTCCGCAGTCCGTGAGTGCCAACGCGACCTGAGGGTGCCACTGGAGCGGGCCGTGCGCCGAGCCGCTGGGAAGATGCTCCGGGAGCGCGAAGTCATCCCCGACATGATCGAACGGATCAAGGAGTTGTTCGCCTGTGCCGATGACGGTGGTGGTCACCCGTGACGTAGCCGGCCGCGTCCGCGGGTTCCTGACGTCCTGCTTCCTGGAGATCGCTCCGGGCGTCTACACGGCGCCCGATCTCACCAAGGGCGTCAGGGAGCGGGTCTGGGCGGTCCTCGAGGATTGGTTGTCCGGGCCAGCGGCCGGAAGCGTCGTCATGACCTGGCCCGACTCGAGCACCGAGGGTGGTCAGCAACTCCTTTTCCTCGGTACTCCGCCCAAGGACCTTTGGCGAGTCGACGAAATGGTCTTGCTCCGAAGGGACCTACCCGATGGGTCACCGGAGGCGGCTCCTTCGCGCTCTGTGACAACCGAATAGGGTACACAATTCCGCGCTGGCCACGGGAGGTGTACCCGTCTATGTAAGAGGCTTCCCCGCGCTCGCGGGGATCGGCCGAAGACGGCGGGCCCGGCGCTCTCGAGCCCGGCGGCTTCCCCGCGCTCGCGGGGATCGGCCCAAAAGACTGCTGGCTTGCAGGGGCACGAAGCCGGCTTCCCCGCGCTCGCGGGGATCGGCCCGACTGCGAGATCAGGACGAGCCGCATGCCCGTGGCTTCCCCGCGCTCGCGGGGATCGGCCCTGCTGGCCGCGCTCCTTCTCGGTCGCCGCGCCGGCTTCCCCGCGCTCGCGGGGATCGGCCCCCTGAACGCCTTCCCGTGGTCCACGGGGGAGGGGCTTCCCCGCGCTCGCGGGGATCGGCCCGTCCGCGAGGCGGTCGGGGAGATAGTCACCGAGGCTTCCCCGCGCTCGCGGGGATCGGCCCCGGACACGAGATCCGTCCCGGCAACGGATGGGGGCTTCCCCGCGCTCGCGGGGATCGGCCCCAGGACACCACGCCCGGCGGGACCGTGACGTTGGCTTCCCCGCGCTCGCGGGGATCGGCCCGTGATCTGCCGCCTCTCCCCCTCTCCCAGGAAGGCTTCCCCGCGCTCGCGGGGATCGGCCCTCGATGCGGGATGAGGTGCGCGCCCTCCTTGCGGCTTCCCCGCGCTCGCGGGGATCGGCCCGATCTGCTCGGCAAGGTGAAGGCCCACGTAGCGGCTTCCCCGCGCTCGCGGGGATCGGCCCCCGATGTCCACCGAGATCGACCGCGCGTAGCCGGCTTCCCCGCGCTCGCGGGGATCGGCCCCAGGCGGCGCTCAGGAAGGAGCTCGGCGCGGCGGCTTCCCCGCGCTCGCGGGGATCGGCCCTTCTCGAGGAACGCCCGCAGCTCGGTCCCGCAGGCTTCCCCGCGCTCGCGGGGATCGGCCTGAGCACGCCCCGCCCGCCGCCCCCACCCCCGCGGCTTCCCCGCGCTCGCGGGGATCGGCCCGTCCCCGAGTTCCTAGACCGCGAGCACGGTGTGGCTTCCCCGCGCTCGCGGGGATCGGCCTTCAGACGGTTTCGCGGCGCCGTGCGCGACATCGGCTTCCCCGCGCTCGCGGGGATCGGCCCCCTGGCGACCTCTTCAACGCGGACCAAGACGGGGCTTCCCCGCGCTCGCGGGGATCGGCCTTCTGGGAGGAGGAGGACAAGCCCGAGGACTTCGGCTTCCCCGCGCTCGCGGGGATCGGCCCTTCTTCGCGCGCTCGCTGAACGACATCATCCCGGCTTCCCCGCGCTCGCGGGGATCGGCCGGAAGCCGGCATCGTTTGGACGAACGGAGGAATGGCTTCCCCGCGCTCGCGGGGATCGGCCCGGGGCACGGGCGGCGGTGAGCCGGATGGTGAAGGCTTCCCCGCGCTCGCGGGGATCGGCCCGACCTGGGAGGTCGGCACGGTGCCCGTCGGGAGGCTTCCCCGCGCTCGCGGGGATCGGCCCCTGACGACGTGCTCACGCGCGTGGAGCCGTGGGGCTTCCCCGCGCTCGCGGGGATCGGCCCGCTGGCTCGCCGACGGGCGGCTCGAGGTCGTCGGCTTCCCCGCGCTCGCGGGGATCGGCCCCGCTCGGCCCACGGGAGGAGCGCGTTCCGGTAGGCTTCCCCGCGCTCGCGGGGATCGGCCCCCGGACAGCTTGAGCCGCTCGATCTCGATGCGGGCTTCCCCGCGCTCGCGGGGATCGGCCCGCCTCCTCCTTGAAGGAGATGCGGAAGTCGCCGGCTTCCCCGCGCTCGCGGGGATCGGCCCCAGCGATGGCGAACGAGACGAAGTGGACGAAGGGCTTCCCCGCGCTCGCGGGGATCGGCCCCGATGCCCAACCGTCCTCACCATGGGTCCGCGGGCTTCCCCGCGCTCGCGGGGATCGGCCCGCGACCGGATCGCGCCGGAGAAGGTCCGCCACGGCTTCCCCGCGCTCGCGGGGATCGGCCCGAGACCGAGTCCGCCGCCGCGAACTGCGAGTCGGCTTCCCCGCGCTCGCGGGGATCGGCCCCACGGCCCGACTCCGAGTCCGGCGCGCTGAGCGGCTTCCCCGCGCTCGCGGGGATCGGCCCTTCCCCGGAGGACCGCATGATTCCGCTCATCCGGCTTCCCCGCGCTCGCGGGGATCGGCCCACCTGACGCGAGGTATTCGGCGGGCCGTTGGGGGCTTCCCCGCGCTCGCGGGGATCGGCCCATGTCGCGCACGCCGGACTCCTGCTCTGCCCGGGCTTCCCCGCGCTCGCGGGGATCGGCCCGGCTCGGCGAGGAGCGTCGCCAGCCGCAGGAGGGCTTCCCCGCGCTCGCGGGGATCGGCCCCGGTGGGCGAGCTCTCGCCGGAGTACTATCGGGGCTTCCCCGCGCTCGCGGGGATCGGCCCTTGACCTCCACGCCCGCATGAAGCGCGACGGCGGCTTCCCCGCGCTCGCGGGGATCGGCCGTAGGTGGTCTTCGCCATGTTCTCTCCTCAGATGGCTTCCCCGCGCTCGCGGGGATCGGCCCGGACGCAACGGACTACTGCGCCGGAACAACGCGGCTTCCCCGCGCTCGCGGGGATCGGCCCGTCCACCTACGGTCGATCGGGAAAAGGCCGGTGGCTTCCCCGCGCTCGCGGGGATCGGCCCGCCGTATCGCCCGGGTCGATCGTCACCTTCGCGGCTTCCCCGCGCTCGCGGGGATCGGCCGTCGCTGGTGGTCTGGTACCCGTGGCCGCCGCCGGCTTCCCCGCGCTCGCGGGGATCGGCCGTCGACCTGAACGCGGGTGGTCCCGCTGGACGCGGCTTCCCCGCGCTCGCGGGGATCGGCCCGCGCGAGGAGAAGACGAAGAGGAAGGTGGCCTGGCTTCCCCGCGCTCGCGGGGATCGGCCCACGGTGGGCTCACCACTCGCGTAGCTGCCGACGGCTTCCCCGCGCTCGCGGGGATCGGCCGTACTCGCGCCGGGCCATCTTCTCGGCGCGGCGGGCTTCCCCGCGCTCGCGGGGATCGGCCGTCGTACAGCTCGCTCGCGCAGCTCGTGAGCGCGGCTTCCCCGCGCTCGCGGGGATCGGCCCGTGTCGCCGGGCCCCCAAGCCAGCCGGTATCCGGCTTCCCCGCGCTCGCGGGGATCGGCCCCACGGCGACAAGCCGTTCGTCGTCGAGCGGGGGGCTTCCCCGCGCTCGCGGGGATCGGCCCTTCGCGGCGCTCTCCGGAGCGACCGTTACTATGGCTTCCCCGCGCTCGCGGGGATCGGCCCCCGTGAGCACGAGCGATACGCAGTACGTCGGCGGCTTCCCCGCGCTCGCGGGGATCGGCCCGACGACGGGAAGATCCTCCCCGTGAACAAGTTGGCTTCCCCGCGCTCGCGGGGATCGGCCCCGGCACGGGCTTCGGCTCCTCGGCCTTGCGTCGGCTTCCCCGCGCTCGCGGGGATCGGCCTTCGAGCAGGAGATGTCGCCCGTCAACCCGCACGGCTTCCCCGCGCTCGCGGGGATCGGCCCCCTGCGGATCTCTACGGCCCGCCGACGATGCTGGCTTCCCCGCGCTCGCGGGGATCGGCCCGCCCTCACCGAGCAGGAGGCCGACGTGTTCGCGGCTTCCCCGCGCTCGCGGGGATCGGCCCGGGGCTCACGCTGCACCCCCGACCCGGAGCGCGGCTTCCCCGCGCTCGCGGGGATCGGCCCGCACGGGGGGGGATCGTGGAGTCGCGAGCAGGGCTTCCCCGCGCTCGCGGGGATCGGCCCGAGTGCTTCTCGCTCGGGCCCGGGGACCGCTCGGCTTCCCCGCGCTCGCGGGGATCGGCCCGCGGAGGGGGAGTGGCTCATCCGCTGGTTCGCGGCTTCCCCGCGCTCGCGGGGATCGGCCCGGTGCGGCGCTCGGCACGGTGACAATTGCAGCGGCTTCCCCGCGCTCGCGGGGATCGGCCCGCGTGGCTCGAGATGTTGCTCGCCGCGGGCGCGGCTTCCCCGCGCTCGCGGGGATCGGCCCCGCTCCTTGCAGCACGGACAGACGACGAGCGGGGCTTCCCCGCGCTCGCGGGGATCGGCCCGGGGGCGCGCCGCTTAGACGTGCGGGGCGACGGGCTTCCCCGCGCTCGCGGGGATCGGCCCCTCGGCGGGCAGGACATCCGCTTCCGCCTCCGGGCTTCCCCGCGCTCGCGGGGATCGGCCTGCAAGGTGCTTTCTCCTTTTCAATTACGGGAGGGCTTCCCCGCGCTCGCGGGGATCGGCCCGTGAAGGACCGCGGCCCGATCCCCAAGGGGACGGCTTCCCCGCGCTCGCGGGGATCGGCCCGAGGGATGGCAGACCCGACAGACGTCGCCGGGGGCTTCCCCGCGCTCGCGGGGATCGGCCCGTCACGACGCAGCTCGCCCTGGCGAAGGCGATGGCTTCCCCGCGCTCGCGGGGATCGGCCCAGTTCGCCCCGCCTCCGGCGCTGACCGCGCTCGGCTTCCCCGCGCTCGCGGGGATCGGCCCGGCGCGCGCGCCGCGTACCTCCATGCGGCGGGGGCTTCCCCGCGCTCGCGGGGATCGGCCCGTCCCCGCGGCCGGCGTCACGTCGGACCAGCTGGCTTCCCCGCGCTCGCGGGGATCGGCCCGTCACCGTCCCGTCGGCGGCGGAGACCGTCCAGGCTTCCCCGCGCTCGCGGGGATCGGCCCGCCGCGTCGAGGGTGCTCGGGGTGATGGTGAGGGCTTCCCCGCGCTCGCGGGGATCGGCCCGGCTCGAATCAGCCGGTCCCCATCACCTGGCGGGCTTCCCCGCGCTCGCGGGGATCGGCCCACTGCCGGCCCGCTACGCGTGCACACCCCGCGGGCTTCCCCGCGCTCGCGGGGATCGGCCCGCGGCGGCGGAGCTTCCTTCGCTCGCCGCGCCGGCTTCCCCGCGCTCGCGGGGATCGGCCCGGTGCGGGTGTCGCGGCGACCGGGACCGTCACGGCTTCCCCGCGCTCGCGGGGATCGGCCCTCGCTCGGAGGCGTCAGCGGGTTCTTGCCGGCGGCTTCCCCGCGCTCGCGGGGATCGGCCCCGGAAGATCATCGCGGGCAGCACGCCACTCGTGGCTTCCCCGCGCTCGCGGGGATCGGCCCCCGACCGCCGAAACCCTCGGTACGGTCACCGGGGCTTCCCCGCGCTCGCGGGGATCGGCCCTACCAGTTGCCGGTGTACCGGGGTGAAACCGCGGCTTCCCCGCGCTCGCGGGGATCGGCCTTCGATTGGCGCGAGACCGCGTGGGTCCGCGCCGGCTTCCCCGCGCTCGCGGGGATCGGCCCGGGGCTGACTCTGTCATCTCGGGAAACTTCGTGGCTTCCCCGCGCTCGCGGGGATCGGCCGTGGGGCCGCTTTCTCGGCATCGGCATCGCCGAGGCTTCCCCGCGCTCGCGGGGATCGGCCCGCGACGTACAGCGATCCCGCTGGCGCGCTGCGGGCTTCCCCGCGCTCGCGGGGATCGGCCTCTTTGGCGCCATCATCGGCGAAGCCTGCCGGCGGCTTCCCCGCGCTCGCGGGGATCGGCCCCTCGGGCTCGGTCAGCGCATCCTGCGGCTTCGGGCTTCCCCGCGCTCGCGGGGATCGGCCCGAGATCGTCCGGCGCGGGTGCGAGGTTCCGCCGGCTTCCCCGCGCTCGCGGGGATCGGCCCCCCTCGGCGATCTGCACGTTCAACAAGAACGAGGCTTCCCCGCGCTCGCGGGGATCGGCCCATGAAGCTCGCGGAGCTCCGCGAGATGATCCGGGCTTCCCCGCGCTCGCGGGGATCGGCCCGTCGAGCTCGAGTACATGCGCAAGGCGCTCGAGGCTTCCCCGCGCTCGCGGGGATCGGCCGGATCAGGGCGGGGCGAAGGGCGCGGATGGCAAGGCTTCCCCGCGCTCGCGGGGATCGGCCCTGGATAGACGGCCGCAACCCTGGCTCGCGCTGGGCTTCCCCGCGCTCGCGGGGATCGGCCCCCGCCGGCGGCGATCTGGGTGACCGTGACGACGGCTTCCCCGCGCTCGCGGGGATCGGCCCGGCTCCAACGACCCGGAGGGCGCGGTCGTCGCGGCTTCCCCGCGCTCGCGGGGATCGGCCCGCGGTCCACGCTCACCGCCGCGCCCGCGCCCCGGCTTCCCCGCGCTCGCGGGGATCGGCCATGATTCACTCCGCGCCGAATAGGCGCGGCACCGGCTTCCCCGCGCTCGCGGGGATCGGCCCACGCGGTACTGCTCACGCCGCGAGCGCAGCACGGCTTCCCCGCGCTCGCGGGGATCGGCCCACTCGGCCGCTCGCGTACTCGCCGAGCCGGGGGCTTCCCCGCGCTCGCGGGGATCGGCCCTTCATTGTGCGTGTACGACTGCACGTCGGGCAGGCTTCCCCGCGCTCGCGGGGATCGGCCCCCGGCGTCGAGGTACATCCGGTTCGCGTTCCCGGCTTCCCCGCGCTCGCGGGGATCGGCCCGGTACTACTGCAAGAGCTTCCCGACGGCGGTCGGCTTCCCCGCGCTCGCGGGGATCGGCCCCGCGACGCGGAGCGGGTCTCCGTCCTTCGTGGGGCTTCCCCGCGCTCGCGGGGATCGGCCCGCCGCGCTGCCGTATCTCCTCGTCGAGCGCGTGGCTTCCCCGCGCTCGCGGGGATCGGCCTGGAGACCGCGGCGACGACGAAGCAGGCGAAGGGGCTTCCCCGCGCTCGCGGGGATCGGCCTCGGGGAAAACCCAAGTAAATGCGCGCGAGGCCGGCTTCCCCGCGCTCGCGGGGATCGGCCCGTGACCCTCGTCACCACGCAGACGGTGGACGGGGCTTCCCCGCGCTCGCGGGGATCGGCCCTCGTGATACCGCGCGACCCGAGAGAGGTGAGCGGCTTCCCCGCGCTCGCGGGGATCGGCCGTCGACCGCCACGTCATCACCCGGCACCACGACGGCTTCCCCGCGCTCGCGGGGATCGGCCCGCGTGGGCGCCCGCAAACACGGTGAGTGAGTTGGCTTCCCCGCGCTCGCGGGGATCGGCCCCTTGGTGCGGAGGGCGGTTCTACCGCGGGAGGGGCTTCCCCGCGCTCGCGGGGATCGGCCCCTGGCCGAGGTGAAGTACGGGAAGAAGCCGTAGGCTTCCCCGCGCTCGCGGGGATCGGCCGTAGACGACGGGGCGAGACTTGACGTTCCCCTTGGCTTCCCCGCGCTCGCGGGGATCGGCCCGCCACGTCGCCGCGGACGTGGCGAAGGTCTCGGGCTTCCCCGCGCTCGCGGGGATCGGCCTGAGCGACGCTCGCGTGACTGTCATTCCGGCGAGGCTTCCCCGCGCTCGCGGGGATCGGCCCCCGCCCAAGACGGCGTGGCTGCACGTCCCGGTGGCTTCCTCGCGCTCGCGGGGATCGGCCCGCCACGTCGCCGCGGACGTGGCGAAGGTCTCGGGCTTCCCCGCGCTCGCGGGGATCGGCCCGCACGTCCCGCCGCACACAGGGGATACGACACGCCTCGGCCGTCCCCTCCTTCGAACGCCGATCGGGCGCGATTCCTCGGCCCCGCTTGCCGCGCTATCACCGCAGCCGGAACAGCCGCGTCACCTCGCGCGCCCGGAACGCGTGGAGCGGGTCGTCCCGGTCGCCGGCGCGCGGATGCGACGGCCGCGCCTCGCGGACATCCGCCACGCGGAGCCCCGCCTGCGCCGCGAGCGCCTCGACGTGGCCGGCGGGACGGAGCCCGAGCAGCTCGGCGAGATCGGAGATCACGATCCACGCCTCGCCGCCCGGGGCGAGCCGCTCGGGCATGGCGTGCACGAGCCGCTCGAGGAACGCGCCGCCGGGATCGTAGACCGCCCGCTCGAGCGGCGTGTGCGCGGCGCCCGGGAGCCAGGGCGGGTTCGAGACGACGAGCTCGGCGCGGAGGTCCCCGGGGGGGAAGAGGTCCGCCTCCACGATCTCGACCCGGTCGGCGAGCCCGAGCCGCGCCGCGTTGTCGCGCGCGCATGCCACGGCGGCCACCTCGACGTCCGTCGCGACGACCTGCGCGCCGGCGCGCGCGAGGACGAAGGCGAGGACGCCGGTCCCGGTCCCGACCTCGACGGCGCGCTTTCCCAGGACCTTCCACTCCGCCGCGGCGGCGGCGACGAGATCCACGTACTCGCCGCGCACGGGGGCGTACACGCCGTAGTGCGGGTGGATCCGGGCGCCGAGGGCGGGAACCTCGACGCCCTTCCGCCGCCACTCGTGCGCGCCGATCATCCCGAGCAGGTCGCGGAGCGGGAGCAGGCCCGGCAGCGCCGGGTCCGGTCCGAGCGCCTCGGAGAGCGCCGGCGCGACGTCCGGCGCGTGGCGGAGCGGGATCCGCAGCCCTTCCTCTACCGGCACGAGCACCCGTCCGAGGATCTCGTGCTCGACCCGCCGCCGCTCCCGCTCCGCGCGGTACAGCGCGATCGGGTCCGGCTTTCCGGGCGAGCGGCCGTGGAGCCGCCGGCCCATCGCCGCGAGGAGCTGCCGTGCGTTCCGAAAATCCCCGCCGTAGACGAGCGCTTCACCGCGCCGCACCCGGCCGAGGGCCGCGGCGGCGGTGGTCCTGTCGTCGGCGGCGCCGAGCCGCAGAGGGGGTGCCGCGACAGGGGAGAGCCACGCGCCGCGGCGCTCGCCCTGCTCCGAACGCCAGACCACTTTCTCCGCCATCGCAGGTGCTCCTCGTTCGAGCTGCCGCGGCCCGCCATTGCGTGGGTCGGGTCCCGGCCGCCCCGTTAAGTAGCAGGAAGCATGGCATCGCAGCCCGAGTCGTCCGACGTCCCGGTGCCCAGCGTACCGAACCTCGCCTTCGTCGAGGACCTCTACTACGCGTGGCTCGCCGACCCGTCATCGGTGGAGGAGCCGTGGCGCCGCTACTTCGAGAAGCTGCCCGCGACGCCGGGGACCGCGCCCGCTCCACGCGCCTTCCCGCCGCGCCGCCCGGACGGCGCCCGCGCGGCCGGCGCCGGGGGAGCGGCCCAGGCGGACGCGGCGTTCCAGGCCAGGGTGGACCGGCTCGTCAGCGCCTACCGGGAGTTCGGACACCTCCGCGCCGACCTCGATCCCTTGCGGCTCACGCAGCGGGCCGAGCGGTTCTCGCTCCAGAGCTTCGGCCTCGGGGAGGCGGACCTCGACCGGCGCTGCGCCGACGGCGAGGGCCGCTTTGGCGCGACGCTCCGGCAGCTCGTCGCGCAGCTCGAGGAGACCTACTGCCGCACCATCGGGGTCGAGGTCGCGCACATGCACGACGCCGACCTGCGCCTGTGGCTCGAGCAGCGGATGGAGCGGACGCGAAACCGCTGCCCGCTCGTGCCGGAGGCGCGCCGGCGCCTGCTCGAGAGCGTCGTCGAGGCGGAGACGCTCGAGCAGTTCCTCGCGACCCGCTTCCTCGGGGCGAAGCGGTTCAGCGTCGAGGGGGCGGAGGGTCTCCTGCCGCTGTTCGAGCTCCTCGTCGATCGCGCGGTTGGCCACGGCGTCCGCAACGTGGTCATCGGGATGGCGCACCGCGGGCGCCTGAACTTCCTCGCGAACGTGGTCGGGAAGCCGCTCCGCGAGATCTTCGCCGAGTTCCGCGACACCGCCATCGTGAACGCCGGCGGCGGAGACGTGAAGTACCACCTCGGCTACTCGTCGGATCGCGAGACCCCCGACGGCGTCCTCGTCCACCTGTCGCTCTCCTTCAACCCGAGCCACCTCGAGTGGATCGGTCCGGTCGTGCAGGGGCGGGTCCGGGCGAAGCAGGACCGCTACCACGACGGCGAGCGCGTGCGCTCGCTTCCGGTCCTCGTCCACGGCGACGCCGCCTTCGCCGGCCAGGGGGTGGTGTTCGAGTCGCTCCAGATGTCGGAGCTCGAGGGGTACGCGGTGGGCGGGACCGTCCACGTCATCGTGAACAACCAGCTCGGGTTCACGACCGGACCGCAGGACGCGCGCTCGACGACGTACTGCACCGACCCCGCGCGCATGCTCGAGATCCCGATCATCCACGTGAACGGGGAGGACCTCGAGGCCGTGGCGCAGGCGGTGCTGCTCGCGGTGGACTTCCGGCAGCGCATCCACCGCGACGTCGTCATCGACCTGTGGACCTACCGGCGCCACGGCCACAACGAGGGCGACGAGCCCTCCTTCACGCAGCCCGTGATGTACCGGGCCATCGGCCGCAAGCCGACCTTGAAGCAGGTCTACGCCGACGAGCTCGTGCGCGAGGGCGTCGTCGCGCCCGGCGAGGTGGACGCCATGGTGGGCCGCTACCGCGCCCGGCTCGAGCAGGCGTTCCAGGAGTCTGCCGCCCTCGCCGTGCAGCCCGGCGCGCAGGCGACGAGCGGCTTCTGGAAGGCGTACCGCGGCGGGGCGTTCGCGAAGGGCGTCGACGTCTCCACCGGCGTCGCGGAGGAGACGCTCCGGTCCGTCGCCGAGACGCTCGTGCACGTGCCGCAGGGGTTCCGCGTCCACCCGAAGATCGTGAAGGTGCTCGAGGCGCGCGCCGAGATGGGAAGGGGGAAGCGACCCCTGGACTGGGCGATGGGGGAGGCGCTCGCCCTCGGCTCGCTGGCGTGGGAGGGGACGCCCATCCGCCTCGTGGGCCAGGACACCCGCCGCGGCACGTTCAGCCACCGGCACGCGGTGCTGCACGACTCCGAGCGGGGCACGCCCTACGCACCGCTCTCGCACCTCCGCAGCGGACAGGGGCCCGTGGAGATCCGCGACAGCCTGCTGTCCGAGGCCGCCGCGCTCGGGTTCGAGTACGGCTACTCGCTCGAGCTGCCCGAGGCGCTCACGATCTGGGAGGCGCAGTTCGGCGACTTCGTGAACGCCGCGCAGGTGATCGTGGACCAGTTCCTCTCCTCCGGAGAGGCGAAGTGGAACCGGCTCTCCGGGCTCGTCCTCCTCCTCCCGCACGGGATGGAGGGGCAGGGGCCGGAGCACTCCTCGGCGCGGCTCGAGCGGTTCCTCGAGCTGTCGGTGGACGACAACTGGCGCGTCGTGAACGTCACCACGCCCGCCCAGTTCTTCCACGCGCTCCGGCGGCAGATCGCCTCGCCGTGGCGCAAGCCGCTCGTGGTGATGTCGCCGAAGAGCCTGCTCCGGCACCCGCAGGCGGTCTCGCCGCTCGCCGATCTCGCGCAGGGCCGCTTCCGGCCCGTCATCGCCGATCCCGCCGACCCGGAAGAGACGACGCGGGTCGTCCTCTGCTCGGGCAAGCTCTACTACGACCTCGCCGCCGCGCGTTCCGCGACGGGGGCACGGCACGTCGCCCTCGTCAGGCTCGAGCAGCTCTACCCGCTCGCGGTGGACGAGGTGCTCGCCGCCCTCGCGCCGCTGCGGCCCGGGGTCCAGCTCGTGTGGGCGCAGGAGGAGCCGTCGAACATGGGCGCGTGGGACCACATCGCCGCGCGGCTCGCGCCGCACCTGCCCGGCCAGGTCCAGCTCGTCTCGCGCGCGCCGTCGGCGAGCCCCGCCGCGGGGTCGGCTACGCGCCACAAGCTCGAGCAGGAGCAGCTCGTCCGCGAGGCGCTCGGCGAGCCGGTGTCGCAGCTCGTCCCTGTCGCGCGCGCCTGAGGAGCGCCGATGTCGATCCCGCTCAAGATCCCGTCGCTCGGCGAGTCGGTCACGCAGGCCACCGTCGGCGTGTGGCTGAAGAAGGAGGGCGATCCGGTCCAGGCGGACGAGCCGCTCGTCGAGGTCGAGAGCGAGAAGGCGACGGTGGCGCTCCCCGCACCGGCCGCCGGCGTGCTGCGCAAGGTGCTCCGCAACACCGGCGACACGGTGGCGGTCGGCGAGACCATCGGGGAGATGGAGGAGGGCGCCCCGGCGCAGTCCCAGACCGCATCCCCGGCGGGCTCAGGGCCTGCGGCGGGCGTCGTCGTACCGGCGGCGAAGGGGGGGGACGGCGCGCCGGGTCAGGGCCCGACGGCGGCCGCTGCCGCCAGACCAACCGCGCCCCCGCCCACGTCCACGTCCACGCCCACGTCCACGCCCACGTCCACGTCCACGTCCACGTCCACGACCACGACCAAGTCCACGAGCACGGGCTCGACCGCGTCCCGCGCGCCCCCCTCCGCGCGCCGGCTGATGGCCGAGCGCGGCGTCTCGGCGGGCGACGTGCGCGGCTCGGGTCCGGGCGGGCAGATTCGCAAGGAGGACGTCGTCCGCGCCCTCGAGGCGCCGCCGCCCGCGGAAGCGCGCGGCCCCGCCCCCGCGCCGCCGACCGACGGCGCCGCCGCGCGCGAGCGCGTCGTGCCCATGACCGTGCTGCGCCGCACGGTGGCGCGCCGGCTCGTCGAGGCGCAGCACACCGCCGCCATCCTCACCACCTTCAACGAGGTGGACATGTCGCGCGTGCTGGCGCTCCGCGAGCGCCACGGCGAGGCGTTCCAGGCGCGCCACGGCGTGAAGCTCGGGTTCATGTCGTTCTTCGTGAAGGCGGCGGTCGAGGGGCTCCGCGCCTTTCCGACCGTGAACGCGGAGGTGCGCGGCACCGACGTCGTCTACAAGGACCACTACGACGTGGGCGTCGCGGTGGGCGGCGGGAAGGGGCTCGTCGTCCCGGTGGTGCGGAACGCCGACGCGCTCTCCTTCGCCGACATCGAGAAGACCGTCGCGGACCTCGCCCGCAAGGCGCGGGAGAACCGCATCACCATGGACGATCTGGAGGGCGGCACCTTCACCATCTCGAACGGTGGGATCTACGGCTCGCTGCTCTCGACGCCGATCTTGAACCCCCCCCAGTCCGGGATCCTCGGTCTCCACAAGATCGAGAAGCGCCCCGTGGTCGGGGAGGGGGACGAGGTCGTCGTCCGGCCGATGATGTACGTCGCGCTCTCCTACGATCACCGGGTGGTGGATGGCCGGGAGGCGGTCTCGTTCCTCGTCCGCGTGAAGGAGGCGATCGAGGACCCGGAGCGGATGCTCCTCGAGGTCTGAGCGGGCCCTACGGCCACTCGATCGTGCCGGTGTCGAGATCGTACACCGCGGTCACGAGCGTGAGAGACGCGATCACGGCGCACTACGCCGCCGAGAGGTTCGACGAGGGCGACCGCCTCCTCGCCGAGCAGGGCGCCGGCCTCCCGGAGTACGTCCGCCTCGAGTGCGAGGGGAACCGGCTCTTCTACGAGCGGAAGCTCCAGGAGGCGGTCCATCGCTACGAGGCCGCCATCCGGCTCGCGCCCGACTACGGGATCGCCCGCTACCAATACCTGGTCGCACGAGGAGCACGAGCAGCACTTCGTCGACGCCTTCAAGCGCTACCAGGCGGCGATCGGGGTGGAGCCGACGTTCGTGGACGCGTACGTGGAGCTCGGCGGGCTCCTCGTCACGGTGGGCGATCTCGCCGGCGCGGCCCAGTGCTACCGGGACGCGGTTCGCCTCGATCCGATGGACGTGGGAAACCACCACAACCTGAGGACTGTCCTGTCGAAGCTCGCCCTCCTCGAAGGCTTCTCGCTCCACGCGGGGGTGCGGATCCACGAGCACGATCGCGAGGGCCTGGAGCGGCTCTGCCGGTATGCCGTCCGGCCGCCCTTCGCGCTCCACCGGCTGTCACGCGCCGAGGAGGGCCGGCTTATCTACCGGATGAAGCGGCCGCGGGGAGGCTCGCTCTGGCTCTTGCTCACGCCAGACGAGCTCATCGCACGGCTCGCTACGCTGGTGCCGCCGCCGCGGTCCACGCAGTCAGGTACCACGGCGTCTTCGCGCCCAACTCCAAGGTGCGCAGGCAGATCGTGCCTCGGCCGGCGTCCCCACCCGTTCCCGAGCAAACCACACCCGCCGCGACGCCCGCGCCCGCCCCCGGCTCCGGTGAAACACCGAAACGAGACTCCCCCTTCAAGTCGTCAAGGATCTACCGCCTCCTCTGGGCCGATCTCCTGAAGAAGGTCTTCGCCGTCGACGTCCTTGCCTGCCCAGACTGCGGCGGCCGGCTAAAGCTCATCGCCTTCACCTCGCTGGCGCTGCCGAAGCTCGGGCGCGACCCCTTCCAGGCGCCGGAATCACTCATCGCCGGGGCGACCGTGGCTTGCCGCATCCTTGACCACCTCGGCCTCGATTCGCAGGGACCGCCCGTCGCCAGGGCCCAAGCGCCGCCAGAGCTGTTCGACCCTGAGCCCGACTACGATGTCGCTCGCGCTGGCTCTCGTGCAGCTCGGGAGGTTCCGCGAGGCGCAGGACTGGATCACGATCTGCTCCGCCTCTCGCCAGGCGCCCGCGATGCGCTGCTGCTTCGCGGCCATGCGCGTTACGGGATGGGCGACTGGGCGGCGGCGGTGGAGGCGTACGCGGCGGCACGCGCGATGAAACCGAAGGACCCGGCCGCGATGAACTACCAGGCGCTCGCGACTGAGCGCGCCGGCGACGCGGCCACCGCAAGGCGGCTCATGACCGACGCCATCGCGGCGGGCGCCGACCGCGGGCGTCTGCTCTTCGAGCGCGCCGACCTCGAGGCCGTGGTCGGCCATCCCGAGGCGGCGCTCAAGTGGTTGGACGCGGCCCTCGCGGCTGGGTTCCGCGATCGCGCCGCGCTCGCCGATCTCCGGTCGGTCCCCGGCTGCGCAGCCGTGTGCAGCGGTACGGACTGTGAGCACGTCGGCAAGAGTCCATGCGTGGACAGGCGGCACCGAGACCCGTTCAGCGAGGCTCTCCGGCTGACGCGCCTCGAGTGAGCGGCGGCGGCGTCCACCAGACGCGCACGGCGACATGGCCCCCCGCGGCGGGTACGCCCCAGCGCGGGAACACCGATGGCGTCGCTTCCGCCCAGCGCTCCATCGGACCGCCCGCGAACCCGACCCAGTAGGTCCCACCTGGCGGCACCTCACCGCCCACCTCGGGCGAGTCCTCGACGTCGAGCGGCCGGCCGTGGGCGAGGTACTTGAGCGGCCAGTAGAGCCAGAAGCTTTCTGCGATGACCCGCGCGCCGCCGTGCGGGGCCGCCTCATCGAGGATGCGCTGGAACGCCTCCTGCTTGGGCTCGACGGGGCCGGTCCAGAACGTCTCGTGCGACGTCGAGCCGGTCTCCTCGAGCGCCCCGAGGTACCGCGACCCGAACCCGATGAGCGCGAGAGCCGCGACGGCCGCGGTCGGCACCCAGGCTCGCCACGCCCGAGCGCCTCGGTCGGTTAGCTCGCGGAGGAGCACGGCGAGCGCGAGGGTCGTCGGGACGACGAGGCACATCGCGTATCGCTCGACATACGGCCGCAGCGCCCATGGCCCCACGAGCACGAAGAACGCGAGGAGCGCGGCGAGCCATCCGACGACGACGCCGGCCTCGGGCCCGAGCAGATCCTTCCGCAGCCGCCATGCGCCGACGACGACCAGCGCGACGAGGAGGAGCCCCGTCCCGAGATCGGCCGCCAGCCGCGCCGAGCCGAGGCCGTTCCCGGTGATGTACGCGTAGATCGTGTCACCGTCGAGCAGGCGCGTGAACAGAACCGTGAAATCCCTCCAGGCTGCGGGATCGACGAGGCGCTGGAGCGGATCGCCCGTCGCCGAGAACGCGCCGCCGATCGCGGACGTGACCGCCAGGATCGGGAGAACGGCCGCGAGGAGCGCGACGTGGACGCCGCCGCGGACGGTCGCGCGGCCCCAGCCCCCGCGCCGCGCCTCCGCACCCGCGAACGCCAGCGCCAGGAACGGCGCGAGGAACACGTTCGTGGGATGGACGAGGAGCGCCAGCGCGAACAGCGCGGCGCTCGCCCATGCGGTACCCGCGAGCGCGAAGTGCGCGGCGGCCATCGCGACCACCCCGGTGTGGCTGGGGTCCCACCCGAAGCGTGCGTACGCGATGTTCACGGGCAGCACTGCGGTGAGGACGAGCGCCACGGCGCCGGTCTCCCGGCCGAAGTGGCGCCGCCCCACCGCGTACGCCAGCGCCATCTGGCCCAGAGACGCGAGCACGCTGGGCACGCGCAGCAGCGTGAGCGACGGGGCGATGACCATCTGGAGGAGAAACAGGAGTCCACCCTGGAGAGGGCCCGGGACGTTCCCGTTCGGCGTGCGCCAGGCGAAATCGAGGCCGTCCGCCAGCCGCTGCGCCTGCGCGCCGTACCAGGCCTCGTCGCCGTTGAGGCCAGGGAGACGCCCGAGCGCGTAAAGGCGGTACGCGATCGCGACGAGCACGGTCGCCCCGACGAGCAGCGTCGTGGGCCTCCGAGCGCTCGCAGCGAGCCGCTCCCCGATTCCGGTCTCCATGGGTGCGACCGTAGTACGTACCGCGTGTCTCCCCGTCCGTGCAATAGGTCGGGGATCTTCTGAATTTCTACTGATAGCAGGTCGGATCAGCGCCGCGCCGCGACGTAGTACTGGCCGCCGAGCGGCAGAAGCCCGAGCCCGTCCTCGATCCTCCGCAGCGCCGATCCGCGCCAGGGGAAATAGAGGATCGACCTGCGCTCGACGGGCGTGAGCCCGCCCTCGCGTGCGAGGCGCATCATTTTCGGATGGCCGACCAGCGTCGCGTCCGCGTCAAACTCGCAGCGGCTCACCACCGCGCGCGTGACCGGATTCAGCGGGTTGTGCTCGAACACGACCACGAGCCCTCCCGGCCGGACGACCCGCCGGAGCTCGGCGACGAAGGAGGGCCAGAGGCTGGGCGGGACGTGGTGCATGACGCAGACCGCGAACGCGGCGTCGAACGCGGCCTCGCGATACGGGAGTGCCGTCGCGTTGGAGACCGCGTAGCGCGCGGCGGCTCCCGATGCCGCCGCTTCCCGGACGACGCCCGGCGCCACGTCTACCGCGTGCAGCCGGCCGATCGCGCCCGACAGCAGGCGGTCCATGAGGCCGACGCCGCACCCGACGTCGAGGACGCGCAGGCGTCCGGGGGCCCCGACGTACCGGGACAGCAGCGATAGCAGCCGCGTCGCCTTGACCTCGAGGACGAGATCGGAGTCGGCCCCGACGATCGAGAGCGAGCGACGGACGTGCTCCTGGTACGTTCCCCTGTACGCTTCGAAGTCCACGTGCGGTCAGCGCGCGGCGACGGAGGGCAGGACAGGCTCGGGGCGCGAACCCGCGAGCTGCTCCCCGCGCCGGACCTCCTGCACAAGGTACAGCGGCCGACCCTTCACCTCATCGTACACGCGCCCGAGGTACTCGCCGATGATGCCGAGGCACACGAGCTGGACGCCTCCCAGGAACACGACCCCCACCATCAGCGAGGTCCAGCCGGGGAGCGATCGCGTCGTGAAGAGGTGTGCATACACCGCGAAAGCGGCGAACATGAACGAGGTGGCGGAAACGATTAGCCCGACCGCGCTGGCGATCCGGAGCGGCGCGAACGAGAAGGAGAAGATCGCGTCGTTCGCGAACCGGACCATCTTCCAGAGCGGGTACTTCGTCTCGCCCGCGGCGCGCGGCGCGCGCTCGTACAGGACTGCCGTCTGCCTGAAGCCCACCCACGCGACCATCCCGCGGACGAACCGGTTTCGCTCTCGGAGCTGCCGCAGCGCATTGACGGCCCTGCGGCTCATGAGACGGAAGTCGCCGGTGTCGACCGGCAGGTCGACGGAAGTCAGGGCGCGCACGATGCGGTAGAACATGGCAGCGGTCGCGCGCTTGAAGACGGTCTCGCCGTGACGGCGGACGCGCTGCCCGTAAACGACGTCGTATCCCTGGCGGAATCGTTCCAGCATCTCCAGGACCACCTCGGGCGGATCCTGCAGGTCGGCGTCCATCACCACGACCGCCTCGCCGCGTGCGTGATCGATCCCTGCCGTGATGGCGAGCTGGTGACCGTGATTGCGCGACAGGTTCACAGCGCAGACGTGCGCGTCACGCGACGCGAGCTCGGTCATGATCTCCCACGAGCCATCGCGGCTGCCGTCGTTCACGAGCAGGATTTCATAGCTCACGCCCGCGCGGGCCATGACCGCGGTCAGGCGCTCGTGAAGGATGGGAAGGATCTCGGCCTCATCGAAGACGGGAATCACGAGAGAGCAGTCGATCGCGGTCGCCATGGGCGGCGACGAGCGTACTGTGGCGACCCGGCGCGAGCCAAGGGGGGCTCCGCGGCGGCGGCCGATCGCCCGGTCCCTCACGCATTGACAGCAGCGGTACGGTGCGCAGATGCTGCGCGAGTGCGCAGTAAACTGATGCCGCCGGCCCTCGCCCGCCATGCGACCGCAATCGCGTCCGCAGCGGCCGGCCTCGCGTGGTTCCTCGTCCAAGTCGGCCCCGCGGTGCTCGATCCGACGCGCGTCGGCTGGCTCATGCGGAACGACTGGGCGGCGAACTACCTCGGCTGGGCGTTCTTCCGCCTCGCCCCGCTCCGGCTGCCGCTCGGCACCATCCCGGGGTACCCGTTTCCGGTGGGGAGCGCGCTCGCGTTCGGCGACTCGCTGCCCCTCGTGGGGGTGCTCCTGCGGCCCCTCTCGGCGCTGTTGCCGGTCGACTTCCAGTACGTCGGGCTGTGGCTCGGCCTGTGCTTCGCGCTCCAGGGATTCGCCGGCGCGAAGCTCGTGAAGCTCGTGACCGATGACCGCCTCTTGCAGGCGCTCGGCGGCACGCTTTTCGCGCTCGCGCCGCCGCTCCTGCACCGGGTGGTTGGGCCCAACACCGGACACGCGAGCCTCTGCGCCCACTGGCTCATCCTGTCCTTCCTCTGGCTCGCGCTCGCGCCCGTCGAGCCCGACCGGGTCCGCCCCCGGCTCGCCGTGGCGATCGCCCTCGTCCTGGTCTCGTCCGGGCTGCACCCGTACCACGTCATCATGGGCGTCGCTCTCACCGGGGCGCTCCTCCTGCGCCTATGGACGGTTGAGCGCATCGTGGGATGGAGAACAGCCGCGATCGGAAGCGCAACGGTCGTCGGCGCAGCCGCGCTGGGGCTCCTCGCGTTCGGTTACATCCTCCCGGGCGTCGTCATGGACTCGGGCGGGTTCGGGTTCTTCTCGGCCGACGCGCTGGCGCTCGTGAATCCGATGGGCTGGTCGCGGATCTGGAGCGGCCTGCGGATCGGCAACGGCCAGTACGAAGGCTTCGGGTATCTCGGGGGCGGCGTGCTGTTGCTCGGAGCCGCCGCCGGGGCATCGGCGGTGTGGGCGCGCGGCTGTCTCGCCGGCTTGCGCTGGCGCCCCGCGCTGCCGGCGCTCGGGGTCTCCTTTCTCCTGGCGGTGTTCTCGTTGTCGGACAGGATCACGGTCGCCGGCGAGCCGGTCGTCCGCATCGCCGCGTACGCGTTGGTGCCGGCGCTCGGGAGGGCGTTCCGCTCGTCCGGGCGGTTCCTGTGGCCCCTTCATTACCTCGCCGTCCTCACGGCCATCGCCGCGCTCGCGAAGGCGTGGAGCTCGCGGCCACGTCTTGCCGCGATCGGCCTGGGGCTCGCGATCGCGCTACAGGTGGCGGACGTGCGGCCCCCTGTCCCGATGGCGACGGACGATGGGGAATGGGCGCGGCCCGGTAGCGACGCGTGGGCAGCCGCGCGCGGCAGGTACCGCCACGTCGCGCTCGTCCCGCCTTTCCTCGTCACCGGCAACGGCCCGGCGGCGGTCGAGTGTCCCCCCGCGTTCCCGGAAGCCTACGTGGCCGCCGCCGACATCGCATACCGTCTCTCCGCTACGTTCAATAGTGCGTACGTCTCTCGAATCGACCCCGCGCGCGCCGCCGCGGCATGCGCCGAGATGAGCCGGGATCTCGAGTCCGGCCGGCTCGACCCTGACACGATCTACATCGTTCACCCGGCGTACTGGCTGCTGTTCACCGCGAGCAGCGCGACGTGCGGCGCCCTCGATGGACTGCCGGTATGCGTGGACAGGCGGCGCCGAGACGCATTCGGCGAGGCGCTCCGGCTGACGCGCCTCGAGTGACTGGCGGCGGCGTCTACCAGACGTTCGGCCTACCCGCCCGAGGTGCGCCGGGTCGAGTACGTCGGCCCCGCCGTCGGCCGCGAGCTCCGCAGCCAGGGCTTCAAGGCCATCCTCTACGCGATGGCGCTCATCGTGGCCCACGTGGGCCTCGCTTCGACTTCAAGTTCAGCCCGGGCGTCATCATCGCCCTCATCCACGACGCGGTCGTGACGCTCGGCTACTTCGCCTTCTCCGGGCGCGAGTTCAACCTCACCTCCATCGCGGTGATCCTCACCGTGATCGGCTACTCCGTGAACGACACGGTCCTCGTCTACGACCGAGCCCGCCGGCCCGAACTGCCCGAACGGCGGCACGAGGATCGACGCCGGCATCGACCTCGACGCGGACGGCACGCTTGACGCCGGCGAGGTGAACTCGACCGAGTACGTCTGCCACGGCGCCGACGGCGCCGACGGGCACACCTCGCTCGTCGTCACGACCCCCGAGCCCCCGGGCACCCACTGCGAGTTCGCGGGCCTGCGGATCCAGTCGGGGCTCGACGCCAACGCGAACGTCACGACGTTCCCGTTGACGACCGCCACCGGCGTGCCTGCCTCCCACCCGAACCTCACGGTGAAGCTGGGCGCGCTCGAATCCAGTGGCGGGGGCTACCTCTCGTTGGCGACGCTCTCGTCGACCTACTACACGGAGTACGACCCCAACCTCGACGGCCCACCGAGCGGGCCGACGACGATCCCGCTCACGCCGCTGACGGTGACGCCGTAGGAGATTTCACGGACCAACGCGACGGCGCGCTGGTGCGCACCTTCAAAACCTTCCAGCGGCGGTTCCATCCGTGTAGTCTACACTCCTCATGCGTGTGGCGTGGCGGGCCACGTGGCGACGAACTGGGACCGGTTTCGCACCCGCGGGTGATCGACCCGACCGGCCGCCGCCCGGACGCCCGGATGCTCCTCGTGGCATGCCGCGTCGGTTCGCCCATGCGTACCTTCGTCGTCGTGAAGGCCGTCTTCTCCCGATTCGCGCTGTGGGTCTCGGAGGCGGCCGGGACGCCGCTCGCCTTCGGCCTCGCGTTCCTCACGATCGTCGTGTGGGCGGTGACCGGGCCCATCTTCGGGTTCAGCGACAGCTGGCAGCTCGTCATCAACACCGGGACGACCATCGTGACGTTCCTCATGGTCTTCCTCATCCAGGCGACGACGAACCGCGAGAGCCGCGCGCTCCACCTCAAGGTGGACGAGCTCATCCGCGCGCAGCGCCACGCGCGGAACATCTTCGCGGATCTCGAGCACGCGACGGACGAGGAGCTCGCGGAGCTCCAGGGCGAGTTCCGGAGGATCCGGGCGCGGGCGGAGGCGCGGAAGGAGACCCGGACCGCGCCGCCGTCGCACTGAGCCCGCGTGGCGCGCGAGCGATTCAGGCCGCGCGCGCGGCGAGCCACGCCGCCGCGTCGTCGAGCGTCGCCTGCGTCACGAAGTGGCCGGCGTCGTGCTCGCGGTACGTGAGCCGCTCGCCGAGGAGCGGCGCGAGGAGGTCTCGGACCGCACGGCCCCGCGCGAGAGGCACGACGTCGTCTTCCCGGCCGTGGAGGACGAGCGCATCGAGGCGCGCGAGCTCCGCCGCCGGCGCCATGCGCGCCTCGAGCCCCGGCAGCACCCCGCCGGAATGGAGCACCGCGCCGCGCACGAGGTCGGGGCGGGTGAGGGCGACCTCGAGCGCCACCGCTGCGCCCTGGCTGAAGCCAAGGACGAAGGTCCGCGCCGGATCCGTGCCGTGCCGCGCCACGAGCTCGGGGAGGAACGCGCAGAGCGCCTTGCGGCTCTCCTCCGCCTGCGCGAGGTCGTGTGCGGGCGGCGAGGTGCGCCAGTCGATGGAGTACCAGGCGTGGCCCATCGGCGGCGTCTCGTACGGCCCGCGGATCGAGGCGCAGAGGAACCGGGGGTCGAAGGCCTCTGCGAGCGGGAGCAGGTCGCGCTCGTCCGCGCCGACGCCGTGGAGCAGGACGAGGAGCGGAGGCCGGGGCGACGGCCGGCGTGGCTCGCGGATGACGTAGGAGAGCGGCACGCCCGTCTTGTAACCCGTGGCGCGCGGCCGGTCACGTCACCGACAGAGCGGGGCGCTCCTCGCCGACGAGGGCGAGGAGGTCGAGCGCGTCGCGCACCGCGTGACCGCCGACGTCGTTGTTGAAGTAGACGAACACGTCCACGCCTCGCGCGGCGGCGTCGAGGTAGTCCTCGGCGTGCGCGCGGAGCGCCTCCGCGCCGTAGCGGCCGGAGTAGCGGCCCGTCGTGCCGTGGAAGCGCACGTACCGGAAGCGGCCGGTGAGGCGCGGCGGCGCGCGCTTCACGTTGTCGTGCTCGCAGAACGCCGCGCTGTGGCGGTCGAGCACCGCGCAGGTCTCCTCCGTGTACCAGTCGGCGTCGCGGAACTCGAACGCGTGCCTGAGGGGCGGGAGGCGCGCGAGGAAGCGATCGAGCCGCTCGTGGTCCGGCCTGAAGCGGGGCGGGAGCTGCCAGAGCACCGGCCCGAGCGTCGGTCCGAAGCGCGACACGGGCCGGAAGAACCGGCGCAGGCCCACGCCCACGTCGAGCAGGCGCTTCATGTGGGTGAGGTAGCGGCTCCCCTTGACCGCGAACGTGAACCCGCGCGGCGCGATCTCGCGCCAGCGCTCGACCGTCTCCGGCGTCGGGAGCCGGTAGAACGTCGCGTTCATCTCGACGGTGTCGAAGAAGCGGGCGTAGCGCTCGAGCCAGCGGCGCTGCGGGAGCCCCTCCGGGTAGAGCAGCCCGCGCCAGTGCCGGTACATGTAGCCGCTCGTTCCGACGCGGATCCGCTGCACGCCGAGAAGTTAATGCCTCGCGTCCGGCAGGGTCTCGGGCCGCTCCCGGCCGAGCGGGCGGCGCGCCGCGTCGTACCCGGCCCAGGGGTCGGCGCGAAGCGAGCGCAGGCGCCGCGGGACGGACGCGACCGTGTGGTGCGTGGGACGCAGGCGCGGCGAGAGCTCGTCCCAGGAGAGCGGGACCGAGACGGGCGCGCCCGGGCTGGCCCGCGTCGAGAACGCGGCGACGGAGGTGTTGGTCCGGTTGTTCCGCAGGTAGTCGACGAGGATCTTCCGGTCGCGGCTGGCCTTCGCGTACGAGGTCGTGAAGCGGCGCGGGTCGTGCCGGGCGAGGGCGGCGGCGAGGGCGCGGGCCAGGGCGAGGCACTCGTGCCATGGAGCGGGGAAGATGGGCGCGACGACGTGGAGACCGGCGCCGCCGGTCGTCTTCACGAACGCGCCGAGACCGACCGCGGCGAGCGCGTCGCGGGCGAGCCGCGCCGCCCGCACGACCTCCGCGAACGGCACCTCCGGTCCCGGGTCGAGGTCGAGGACGATCCGGTCCGGCTGCTCGAGGCGCTCCACCGTGGAGTTCCAGGTGTGGAGCTCGAGGACGTCCATCTGGACGACCGAGAGCAGCGCCTCGGCGCTATCCACGACGAGGTACTCGCCGACCTTCGTCTTCTCGGGGATGCGGACGCGCCGGACGGCGGCCGGGGCCCAGACCTTCGAGTGCTTCATGAAGCGGCACTCGCCGGCGAGCCCCGCCGGGCAGTGGACCAGCGTGAGCGGGCGGCCGCGCAGGTGCGGCAGCATCTCCGGCGCGACTGCGTCGTAGTAGCGGGCGACGTCGAGCTTGGTGAGGCCGACGTCGGGATAGACGATCCGGGTCGGGGAGGAGATCCGGACGCGGGCGATCTCGACCGAGCCCAAAGCAGAAGGACGGGCACTGACGGAAACGGGATCCGGAGCACGGGTCTTGGTCTTGGACTTGGACTTGGACTTGGTCGCGGTCGCGGCCCTTCGACTTCGCGCCGACGCTTCCGCGCCCTTCGACTCCGCCTGCCCTGAGCGTAGGGCCTGCGCAGCAGGCCCGGAGTCGAAGGGCTCAGGGTGAGCGGAAGCTCTACGCTCAGGGTGAACGGAAGTGGGAGCAGCCGTCTCCGGGGTCGCGGTCGGCCTCTCCCTGACGACCTCCTCCGCCCTCTTGTCCTCGCGCAGCCCCTGGAACGACGGATGGCGCAAGCTGCCGTCCGAGGTCCACTCGGTGAATGCCACCTCGCACACCAGCTCCGGCCTGACCCAGTGCGCGTTCCGGCCTAGCCAGCCCGCGGGGGGCGGTGAGAACGGGCACTCCCGCGTGCCGAGCCGCTCGAGCGTTGCGCGGAGCGCGCGCGCCTGCGCGTTCGTGAACCCGGTCCCGACCTTGCCGGCGAAGCGCAGCTCGCCCCGCTCGTAGGTTCCGACGAGAAGCGCGCCGATCCCGTCGCGTGCCGGCCCCTCCGGGTCGGTGAACCCGCCGATGACGAGCTCCTGCCGGAGCACGCACTTCGTCTTCACCCATCCCGCGTTTCGCCCGGGGCGGTACGGCTGGTCGGCGCGCTTCGAGACGATGCCCTCGAGGCCGAGACGACACGCCTCCCGAAAGACCGCCGCCCCTCCCCCCACGACGTGCGACGCGTAGCGGATGAGCCCGTGGCCGTCCCCGAGCAGGCGGGAAAGGGCGGCCTTCCGCTCGACGAGCGGCCTCGAGGCGAGATCGTCGCCGTCGAGGTGGAGCACGTCGAACACGAAATAGGCGAGGGGAGGGCGCGCGCCCGCGCGCGCGGAGAAGGCGTTCTGCAGCGCCTGGAAGCTCGTCCGCCCGTCGGGCAGCAGCGCGGCGACCTCGCCGTCGAGGAGCGCCGATCGGACCTCGAGGGAGCGCGCCGCCGCGGCGACCTCGGGGAACGAGGCGGTCCAGTCCTTCCCCCGCCGGCTCCAGAGGGCCGCGCGGCCAGCCACGATCGCGCAGCCGATCCGGTAGCCGTCGTACTTCACCTCGTGAAGCCAGGTGTCGCCTTCGGGCGCCTCCGCGACGAGGAGGGCGAGCTGGGCGCGGTACGCGGGAAGACCGCTCGCCTCGGATCGGGGCACGATCGCAAGCTCGGCAGCCCGGAGCGTCGCCGCAAGCCGGAGGTGATGCCCGGGGGCAGCGCCGCGCTCATGCGCTCCGCATCGAAACGGCAGCCCAAGCGGGACGCGCTCGTCGCGCGTGGTTCGAGGGACGATGCCAGTCGGAGCCCTGCCAGCCGGGTGAACGTGATTCGCACCGACCTCCTCGTCGTCGGCCTCGGCCCGGCGGGCTGTGCGGCCGCCAGCGCGGCGCTGTCCACGGCTCCCGGTCTCCGCGTCGTGGCCATCGACGCGGCGACGTTCCCGCGCGACAAGCTGTGCGGCGGAGCCGTCCCGGGCGGCGGGCTTCGCGAGCTCGCGCTCGCGGGCCTCGAGCTGCGAGTGCCTCACGTTCGCGCATCGCACGCCCGCCTCCGCGCGTGCCGCAACGAGGTGCGCGTCGCGCTGCCCACGCCCGCCGCCGTGGTCGAGCGGCGCAGCTTCGATGCGGACCTCGTGGCGCAGGTGCGCGCCGCAGGGGGACAGGTGATCGAGGCCGCTCCGCTCCTCGGGATCGAGGGCGGCGTCGCGCGCACCGGCGCGGGCGACGTCGAGTTCCGCGCGGCGATCGTGGCGGACGGCGCGTCGGCGACGGGACGGCGGTCGCTCGGGCTTCCCGCCGGGCATCGCGTGCCGCTTCGCGAGGCGCGGGCGCCGCGGGCGCAGGAGGACCTCGTCTTCGATCTCGACGCCGGCGTCACGGGCTACGCCTGGCGCTTTCCCTGTCCCGGCACGAGCGCGCTCGAGGAGAACCTCGGCGCGTATGCGCTCGCGGGTGGGGGAGTCGATGCAGCGCTCCGCGGCTGGGCGGCCGCGGAGGATCTTCCGGCCGCGGCCCCCGAAGCGTGGGCGCTCAGGGTGCGCGATCGCCTCGAGCCCACTGGCGTCCCGGGCGCGCTCCTCGCAGGCGAGGCGCTCGGGGCCGATCCTCTCCTGGGCGAGGGGATCCGCTACGCGCTCTGGTCGGGCCGCATCGCCGGCCGGCTCGCAGCGCGCGCGCTCCGGGCGGGCCGCGTCCCCTCGCCCGCTGCCTACCGGCGTGCCCTTGCGTGCACGCGCACCGGCGTCGTGCTCGCGCTCTTCGTCCGCCTCGCGCCGCGGCTGTACGGGACGGACCTGCGCTGGCGCGGCGCCGCGGCGGATCCGACCGTGGCGGCCGCATTCGCGGGCCTCGTGTCGGGCGAGCCGGTAGTCCCCGCGGGTGCGAGGCTGCTGGCGCGGTATGCTGCGGGCCGGCGCGGACCGTGAGCGCGTGGCTCCGACGACGGTTGCGAGCGCCGTGCAGATCTTCAGCGCCGCGGCGCGGGCGGCTTCGCCGTGCGCGGGTCCTCCGGCCACGCGTGGCGCGGGTAGCGGCGCATGAGCTCCCGGCGGATCGCCGGATAGTGGCGGTCCCAGAAGCCGGAGAGGTCGGTCGTCACCTGCACGGCGCGCTGGTTCGGCGCGAGGAGGTGGAGCACGAGCGGCACCTTCCCTCCCGCGGCCGACGGGCCCGCCGCCATCCCGAAGAAGTCCTGGAGCCGGCTCTCCACCCAGGGCGCCTTCCCCGCCTCGTACTCGATCCGGACGGCGCGGCCGCCAGGGAGCGTCACGCGCTCGGGGGCGAGCCGCTCGAGCGCGGCGCGGGCGCGCGGCTCGAGCCGGGCGAGGAGCGCTCCCGGGAGGTCGGCCTCGCGCAGCTCGGCGAACGAGCGGCGTCCGGCGCACAGGTCGCGCAGCGCCGCCGCGAGGTCTTCCTCCGTGGGCGGCGAGAGGCCGGCGCCCTCCGCGTTCGCCGCCGCGAACGCGAGGCGCGCGACGAGCCGGTCGAGCGCTCCCTCCGGCGCGAACGCGCGCGGTCCCCTCGCGACGGCCTCCGCGGCGAGGCGCGCCGCGACTGCGTCCGCATCGGCTCGGGCCGCGCGCGTCTCCTCGAGCACGAGGTCGCGGTAGAGGAGCCGCTCCGTCGCCTCGACCCGCTCCGCGTCCGCGTTCCACGAGAGCGCCTCCTCGTAGCGGAGCTCGTCAGGGAAGAGATCGAGCAGCATCTCCTGGGTCACCGCGCTCGCGACGCGGACGCGCGTCTCGGCGCGCGGGCCCCCTCCGCGCCGGTCGCCGCGGCGCTCCTCGGTGTCCACCGCCACGACGAGCGGCGCCTCGCGGACGACGCTCGCCTGGTCGAGCCGGGCGCTGCCTCCGCCGACGAGGACGATCTCGTCGGACCCTGGGGCGCGGCGCCGGCCGACGCGGTCCGGGTAGGCGGCGAGCGTGGCGAGGAGGAGGGCGTCCTCCTTCGTGGCCCTTCGACTACGCGCCGCCTCATCGGCGGCGCTACGCTCAGGGCGAACGGGGGTCGCGATCTCCCTCGCGACCCGCTGGAGCTGCCGCCGGCTCCGCTCGACGGCCTGGGCCGCGCCGGGGGAGACGCCCATCCGCCGGAGCCGGTCGGGATCGAAGCGCGCCCGCGCCGCCTCCTCGAACACGTGCGCGAGCTCGAGCAGGTCGGACGGGCCGGTGGCCGGGAGGCTCGTCCCCGTGAGCGCGCGCCGGTCGCGGAGGTCGCGCTCGCCGAGCAGCGCCGCGATGAGCGCCCCGTCGGCGGCCGCGCCGCGCGCGGCTGCCTCGATGACGAGCCGCCCCTGGCGCGGATGGCCGGGGACGCGGAGCACCTTGCCACCGAGCGCGGTGAGCCTGCCGTCGTCGCCGACCGCGCCGAGCCGGACGAGGAGCGTCCGCGCAGCGTCGAGCGCCGCGGCGGGGGGCGGCTCGAACCACTCGAGCGCGTCGAGGACGCCGAGCGCCGCCAGCGCGAGCAGCGTCTCGGAGAGGTCCTCCCGGAGCACCTCGGGAACGTCGAACTGCGGGCGCGCGTCGTGATCGTGCTGCGTATAGAGCCGCAGCGCGCGGCCGGGGCGCGTCCGCCCGGCGCGGCCGGCGCGCTGCGCAGCGGAGGCGCGCGAGATCTTCCTCACCTCGAGGGTGGGGAGGCCGGACCAGGGCGAGTGGGACGCGACGCGCGCGAGACCGGAGTCCACCACCGCGACGACGCCATCGATCGTGACCGAGGTCTCGGCAACGTTCGTCGAGAGGATCACCTTCGGGCGCGGCCCCGGCGCGACGGCGCGGTCCTGCTCCTCGGGCGGGAGATCGCCGTGGAGCGGCAGGAGGTCCACGCCGGCGCTCTCCGCCCAGCCCGAGAGCGCGTCGCGGGCGCGGCGGATCTCGGCGGCGCCCGGGAGAAACACGAGCACGTCGCCCTCCGTTCCCTCGCGGCGGAGGCGCTTCACCGCGCGGACGACGAGCTCCTCGAGCCGCACATCCGGGCGCGCCGCCTCCTCGGGCGAGAGGTGCTCGACCGCCACCTCGAACCGGCGCCCCTCCGAGCGGAGCGTCCGCGCGCCGAGGTAGCCCGCGACTGGGGCGGCGTCGAGCGTCGCCGACATCGCGACGAGCTTCAGATCCGGGCGCGCCGTCCGCTGCAGGCGGCGGAGCAGCGCGAGGGCGAGGTCTCCCTGGAGGTGGCGCTCGTGGAACTCGTCGAGCACGACCGCGCCGATGCCCGGCAGGGATGGCGCGGCGAGGAGCCGGCGGGTGAGGAGCCCCTCCGTCACGTAGCGGATCCGGGTGCGGGGTCCGGCGACCTCCTCGAAACGGACCTGCCAGCCGACGGTCTCGCCGGGCCGCTCCCCCAGCTCCTGAGCGACGCGCCGCGCGGCGAGGCGCGCCGCGAGCCGCCGCGGCTCGAGCACGACCACCTCGCCGCCCCCCGCGAGCCCCGCCTCGTGGAGCGCGCGCGGGACCCGCGTCGTCTTGCCCGCCCCGGGCGGCGCCTCGATGACGACGGACGGCCCCGCGCGCAGCGCGGCGACGATCTCCGGGAGGAGCGGGTCGATCGGGAGGGGCAGGTGCGCCACGGAGGCGTTCTACCCGACCCGCGCTGCGGCCGCGACCGCGTCATCGCGGTGCTCGGTTGCGGCATCCTCGCCCGCGACTTCGCGAGACCTTCATCGGCACCCCCGGGGCTGTCATCGGGGTTCGAGCGGCCGCGCCGAGGAGACGGGTAGGGCGCGGCCCTTGCGATGCGCGCGGGCGTGTTCGTTTCGCGCGAGGACACCGAGACCTGGGAGCGTCACTCCGGCGCCGCTTCCTCGCCGCTCGGCGGGTACCGGCGGCGCGAGCCAGAGCAGACGCTCCTGCACCAGGTGGTCCGCGAACGGCTCGAGCCGTTCCTCGCCGCCGCACGCGAGCGGAGCGCACGGCCGGGGGCTGCCGACGTTCGTCGAGCGCGAGCTGCGCGCCTACCTCGACTGCGGCATCCTCGCCCGCGGCTTCGCGCGAGTTCGCTGTCCCGCCGCGTCCCCTGGGCCGATCTCCTGAAGAAGGTCTTCGCCGTCGACGTCCTTGCCTGCCCCCACTGCGGCGCCCGACTGAAGCTCATCGCCTTCATCGCGAGGCGACCGTGGCCTGCCGCATCCTCGACCACTCGTCCTCGATTCGCAGGGACCGCCCGTGGCCAGAGCCCAAGCGCCGCCCGAGCGCTTCGACCCCGGACCCGACTACGACGTCGCCGACCACCCCCGCTACTGAAACCTGCTGCAGCCTTCCACCCTCGCCGGCGAGGCCGAAGCTCGGGCGCGCGCTCATCCAGCCGCCGGAACCACTCCTCGCCGCGGCTCGGCACGATGTGGAAGGCTCCCTCTCGAGGACGCTCGTCTCCGTAACGGGAGTTTCCGGGCCCGAAACGCGGGTTGTTCGTCCTACCCGCCGGCGCGTTGCACCACTCGGATGCGGGACACATTGATCTCGAGGGATCAATGCTGCCAAGTACTCTCCGGAAGGCGTGCTCCTGTGGCATGCATCGGAGCAGTACGACCAATCGGTGGCGTTCTTGGGGCGAACGCGCCGTCCGGAGCGATCCGGACGGCGCGTCGTCGCCGTTGCGTGCCCAGAAACCGTCGGGCTGGGCTCGCCTCGAGGCTCTCCAGAAGCGCTAATGGCCGGGATCGTAGTCCAACTGCAGCGCGAAGATGCCCGGGCTCGGGACGAGCCAGCGTCCGTGCGCGGAGTTGATCCCGTGCGGACCCGCGGACCCGCAGTACCCTCCGCCGCGGACCGTCAGGACCTTGGCGTGGATCGCTACGTCCGTCGCCCCATTGGGCGGAAAGCTCGACGCCAGCGGAATCTCCGGACCACCATCGGCCGACACCGAACCTGCCGGGTACCACCCATGCGCGAAGAACGTGCCCTTCACCTGGAACGGCGTGCCCGTCAGGTCGATGTTCGCGATCCCCGTCTGGCTCGAGCCGCCGGCGCAGTCGAGCGCCACGCCGTACGGAGCGGTGGTGACCGGCCCACCGTTGGCATGCGTCAACTCTCCTGTGGATGTCGCGAACGTCAGGTCGCCGATGTCGACGAGCAGAGTCGCAGGATCGATCCGCACCCTGGTGAACGAGGTGCGCACGTTCGTTCCCGGAGATGCGCCGCCGGCCGTGTACTGGCCGAAGTTGGAGTCGCCGCCGGTGTTCACAAGTGTCAGGTACTCCGAAGGCGCCCACTGAGCCATCCATCGGCAGTACACATTGAAGACGATTCCGGTCGTCGGCTCGATGGTGTACTCGCCGTCGGACGCCGAGAAGTTGTTCATCTGGATCTCGAGGCAGTTCTTCGGATTCGCGGCGAACGCGGGAGACGCGTGAACGATCGCAGCGAGCAACACGACGTTCTTCCAGTTCATGTGGACTCCTCGGAAAAGTGAGGCGGGGATGCGGCGCGCACTCCGCGTGCAAGCGGCGAACCATGCACTGAGGAGAGAATGGTGAGGAAGATCAGCCTCCGAGTGAATGATGCTCGGAGTACGTGGCCGCGATGGGGGATTTCGCCCGTGGCGATGCGTGGTTTCGCGCAGGTGCTTCGGACCCCGGCGAGCCAGCGCCAGACGACTACTGGAACGATGGAGGCGCGAAACGCGGCTACGGCGACGCCATTGCCGGCAGCTGGGCGCTGGCGGCGCAAGCGGATGTACTGTTCATGCGAGTGCCGAGGTCCATGATCCCGCCGCAGGGACGTGGACGTCGACGTCGACCGGCTCCATGGCAACGTGCGGGCCACCGGATTTCCATCGCACCGGTATCCTCCTTGCCTCGCCATGCAGATACGTGAGCGGCTCTCCCGGCGCGGGGCGTCGCCGCCTTCCGCCCGGCGCTACCACCAGCCCCAGCGGCGGCGGAGGATCCAGTCGCCCCCGAGCGCGAGCGCGAGGGCGGCGAGGAACCAGGCGCGATCCCAGATCGGGAGCGCCTTCCGGCGTCCGATCTCGACCACCGCCGGCTCGGAGAGCCGGAGGTCGGGCAGGGCACCGCCCGGGATCGCGTCGAACGCTCCTCCGCTCGCCTCGGCGATGGCGGAGAGGAGCTCCGGCCGCGGCGCGGCGTCCGCGTCCTCCGGGCCGGCGCCGCGAACCGCGACGGCGGCCGTGGCGGTCTCGGCCGCGCCGCCCTCTCCCTTCGCGACGATCTTGTACGCCCCGCCGGCGGGTGAGCTCGAGCCGGGCGGTTCCGTCGTTGCCCGCGACCGCCTGGCCGCGCGCGACCGGCTTGCCCGCCTCGTCCACCAGCTCCGCGGTATCACGGGGTCTTCGCGCCAAACTCGAAGGTGCGCAGGCGGATCGTGCCACAGCCGGCGTCCCCGCCTCCGCCCGAGCAGCCCGCACCCGCCGCTGCGCCCGTCTCCGCATCGCGCGCTGAGACGCCGAGACGAGACCCCGACCTCGAGCCCGCCCTGGTCTACCACGTCCCCTGGGCCGATCTCCTGAAGAAGGTCTTCGCCGTCGACTCCTTGCCTGCCCCCATTGCGGCGCCCGACTGAAGCTCATCGCCTTCATCGCCGAGGCGACCGTGGCCTGCCGCATCCTCGACCACCTCGGCCTCGATTCGCAGGGACCGCCCGTGGCCAGGGCCCAAGCGCCGCCCGAGCGCTTCGACCCCGGACCCGACTACGACGTCGCCGACCACCCCCGCTACTGAAACCTGCTGCAGCCTTCCACCCTCGCCGGCGAGGCCGAAGCTCGGGCGCGCGCTCATCCAGCCGCCGGAATCACTCCTCGCCGCGGCTCGGCACGATGTGGAAGGCTCCCTCTCCAGGACGCTCGTTTCCGTAACGGGAGTTTCCGGGCCCGAAACGCGGGTTGTTCGTCCTACCCGCGATGTGCTCGTTCAGGTCCACGCCACGTCGGTCAACCCCGTCGATACGAAGGTGCGCAGCGCGAGCAGCACTCCGCGGAAGTACCCCTTGATCCTCGGCTACGACGTCAGCGGCGTTGTCGTGCGCTGTGGAGCGGGCGTGACGGAGTGGAAGCCAGGCGACGAGATCATCGCCGCGCCCAACCTTTTTCGCGACGGGGCCAACGCCGAGTACGTCGCGATCGACGCACGCAGTGCCGCTCGCAAGCCGGTGGCGGTCGATCACGCGACGGCCGCGGTTCTGCCCCTCGTCTCACTGACCGCCTGGGAAGCGCTGCATCTGCGGGCCCGCATTCATCCGGGCCAGACGATCCTCGTCCACGCCGGCGCCGGGGGAGTCGGTCACATTGCGGTGCAGTTCGCCAAGCTCCATGGCTGCAGGGTGATCACCACTGCGGGCCGCGAGGAGTCCATCGCATTCTGCCGCGAGGTGCTTAAGGCCGACGAGGTCATTGACTACCGCAGGTCAGACCTGCTGGCCCGCGTCCGTGAGATGACCGCCGGGAAGGGGCTCCCGGTCGTGATCGACACCGTTGGCGGCGATGTCTTCAAGCAAAGCCTCGAGTGCGCATCCGTCAACGGTCAGGTCGTGACCATCCTGGGTGCCAACACGGGCGACCTGGGCCAGCAGCTCCTCTTGAAGAACGTTACGATCCACTACGAGTTTATGGGGATTCCGACTCTTCACGACATCGAGCCGGACCGACCTGGCCAGGTCCTGGCGGGGATCGCGCGCCTCATCGATGCTGGCTTCCTGCGGCCGCACGTTAGCCATCGCTTCCCGCTCGAGTTGCTGGCGGACGCCCACCGGCAGGTCGAAGGCGGTCACACGGTCGGCAAGGTCGCGATCGTCGTGAGGCAGTGACGCACGAGACGACGCCGTACGCGACGTCACGCGCAGAGCCGAGCGCGCCATGCAGAGATGTGACAGAGGGACTGTCGTGTTGCCTTCGCCCGCTCTGACACCACTGGAGGGCCACCAAGCGCCACTGTTTGACCGTCCTGCCTCGACCGGGAGCATTGGAGGACCAGCCCGGGCACTCGCGACCGCCAACGCGAGATGGCTGCGCCGTTCGTCGCGGCAGCGGGCCAGGGGGACGTCTGCGTCCACGGCACCGGCCGGGTCCCTGGTACCGGTGACGTCGGTGGAAATGGGACCCTCCGACATCGGTGGCGACACGGGAAGCGGTTCGGCTTGACGGACCGTTTGGCGACTGCCATCTTCTTCGGCGTGATCCACGCCGGGTCCCAGACGCGAATGGCGATGATGCGCGCCCTGCCTGCCAGGGCTGCCGTGCCGCTCGCCGTCTGCGTCTGAGCCGTCACCGACGCCAACGTCGCGAGCCGACCGGCCGCCCTCTGGGGCGGCCGTCGTGTCTCGGCTTCCGCAGAGGGCGGCCCTTCACCCGAAGGAGCCGACCATGACCGTCGCTATACAGAAGACGTCCTACGTCACCACGTCCATCCCGTACGTGAACGCGAACCCTCACCTGGGATTCGCGCTCGAGCTCTGCGTCGCCGACGCGTTCGCGCGCCACCGACGGACCCGCGGACGGCGCGTTCGCTTCGTGACCGGAACCGACGACCACAGCCTGAAGAATGTGCTCGCCGCCGAACGCGCGGGGGTGCCGACCGCGCAGTGGGTTGCGGATCACGCCGCGGCATTCGGGGCGCTGAACGCCGCGCTCGGCATCTCGGCGGACGACTTCCAGCGCACGAGCGCGAACCCGGCGCACGCCCCCGCCGTTCGCGCGCTGTGGGAGGCGTGCGAGCGTCGCGGCGACCTCTACCGGAAGCCGTACCGCGGGCTGTACTGCGTCGGCTGCGAGCGATTCTACGAGCCGGAGGAGCTCGACGACGGGCGCTGTCGCGAGCACGACGTCCCCCTCGAGATCGTGGAGGAGACGAACTGGTTCTTCCGGCTCTCGCGGTACGCCGACGTGGTGCGGGAGGCGATCGAGAACGGAAGCCTCCGCATCATCCACGACGGGGCGCGCGAGGAGACCCTGGCATTCTTGCGTGGCCCTGTGCGCGACATCTCGGTGTCGCGCTCGGCGGCCCGCGCACGGGGGTGGGGGCTCCCCGTCCCGGGTGACCCGTCGCAGGTGATCTGGGTCTGGTTCGACGCCCTCTGCGGCTACATTGCCGCACTGGGATACGGGGGGAGCGACCGGAGCCGTCTCGATTCCTTCTGGTGCAGCGAGGGCGAGCGCGTGCACGTCATCGGCAAGGGGATCGCGCGATTCCACGCGGTGTACTGGCCCGCCTTCCTGGCGTCGGCGGGCCTGCCGTGGCCGACGGACCTGCTCGTGCACGGGTACGTCACCATCGACGGTGAGAAGATCAGCAAGTCGGGACGGACGCTCGACTCGGCGCCGCTCATCGCGCAGTACGGCGCGGACGCGGTGCGCTACTTCCTGCTTCGGCACATCCGGACCGCGCGGGACGGTGACTTCAGCATCGCGCGGTTCCACGAGGCGCACGACTCGGAGCTCGCGAACGGGCTCGGGAACCTCGCGAGCCGCCTCCTGGCGCTCGTGGAGAAGGCGACGGATGGGCGCGTACCCGCTCCCGGCGTGGAGCTCGCGGAAGACCAGGAGCTTCGAGTGGCAGCCCTGGCGCTGCATTCGGAAGTGGACAAGGCGTTCGACCGGCTGTCCTTGGACGAGGCGCTCTCGGCCATCTTCCGGCTCGTCGACGCGACGAACCGGTACGTGACGAGCGCCGCACCCTGGCAACACGCTCGCGAAGGACGACCCGCGCGCGCCGCAGCGACGCTGAGGACTGCGCTCGAGGCACTGCACGCGATCGCGCGCGAGCTGGCGCCGTTTCTGCCGACAACGTCGGAGGATCTCCGGACGCGCCTTCGAGCACCGGCGACCGAGGGCAGAGTGGATTGGAACGTACTGGCGACGGGCGTCTCCCTCTCGCGCGGTGCGCCGTTGTTCCGGCGCATCGGGGGCGGAGGCAACGTGACGCGCGCCTGACTTAAGCCAGCTATACCCACGTGATTCCATACTTCGCCAGGCGACTAGCTGGGCGCGTCGTGACGGAGCTGTCGCCACCGGTCCCCGAGGATACCTCTACTGTACGAGGACGAGTTGACCAGTAGCGAAAGAGGGGATCCAGGCGTGAAGCCCGATCTGCCTTGGATCGCAAGCGATCGATCCGACAGCTCTTCCCGCTTCACCCCGATCACGCGATGACGGAGAAGTTGACGTCGATCGCGGCCGTGATGGGCTTGCTCCCGCGGTGAAACGGGCGCGGGAGGTCGGGCGTGGGCGAGACGGTGGACGTGGGCGGGGTGGAGGCGCGAGACGTGGAGGCGCTGGCGGAGAGGCTGGTCGAGTTCGTGAAGCCGTACCAGGAGGTCGTCGGTTGGACCTCCCGGGAGAAGCAGCTCGGCGCGTTCGTCGCCGGTCTGCTCGGCGGCACGGAGCGGAAGTCGGTTGAGCCGATCGCGCTGGCACAGGGCGTGGACCGCCGCCAGCTCCAGCACTTCGTCGGCGTGAGCCCCTGGGATCACAGGCCGTCAGATGCGGCGGAACGAGGAGGCCCGCATCAACCACTGGAGGGCGCGTGGCCTGGAGCCCCCGTCGTGGAGGCGTCGGCGGCATCCAGTGTGGTAGACGAACGTGCCATGACCCTCCACGCTACGTGCATCGCTGCCGTCGCCGTCCTCGTTGCCGCCTGCGCACATCCCTCCCCGGCTTCCCCGCCGGCGACATCCTCCGTCGCCGCTCCCAATCCGGCGACGGAGCACGTCTCGTTCGTCGACGGCACCGCGGGCCGCCTACGCGTCTCGGACGGTGGCGTCGGCGAGCCCGCGGTGGTCCTCCTCCACGGGCTCGCAGCGGACCTCGGGGTCTGGCGGGGGCAGCTCGATCACCTGCGCGCGAGCCGCCGGGTCGTCGCCTACGACCAGCGCGGCCACGGCGGGTCCGAGAGGGCCCGCGACGGCGTCTACACCGTGGACGCGCTCGTCGCGGACCTCGAGGCGGTACGGCGCGCGATGGGGCTCGGGCGCGTGATCCTCGTCGGGCACAGCATGTCGGGCGCGGTGCTCACGAGATACGCGGCGGCGCATCCGGATGCCGTCGCGGGACTCGTGTACGTCGATGGGATTGGCGACTTCGGCGCGGTTCCGCCGGAGGCGCTCGAGGGCGTCGTCGCGCGGGAGTCCTCTCCGGCATTCGGCGCGGCCGAGCGGCGCACCGAGCTCGAGGGGATGCTGGGGCCGAACGCAAGACCGGAGACGCGGCGGGCGATCCTCGCTTGTCTCGATCGGATGGACCCGCCAGCGTTCGCGGCGCTCCGCCGAAGCGTGTTCGCGCTCCGGGACGCGCGTGCTCTGTTCACGGCGTACCAGGGACCGTCCGTCGCGATCGAGGCGGCAGAGAACCCGTACGCGGCGAGCATGGCCGGCCAGGTCCTCGGGATCCCGGTCGACCGGATCGGCGGCGTCTCGCACTGGCTGCAGCTCGATGATCCGCAGGGCGTGAACCGCGCCCTGGACGCCTTCTTCGCGCGAGTTCCCGCCGCGCGGTGATCGGATCGCCTTGTCTCCCAGCGATTACCCGCGCTCGACCGTGCTCGACCTATGAGCACGAGCACCCTGCCCGATGGCGGGAGTCGGGATTCTGAGCGAGCACGGTGATGGAGTCGAGGGGAGGCCCTCGAAGAGCACGACCGCGCGGCTGAAGCAGTTCAGGGGCCCGAGGGCGGGTCGAGGTCGTCGATCATCCTACGGTAGCCCTCGATCAGTCTCGGGTCGATCAGGGTCGGCGTTTCGCTGCGTACGGTGATGCCACAGACGAACCCCGCGTCAACTCACCCCATCGCGCTGATCGCGCGGCGCGGAAAGAACCGCGCGCTCGACCACTTCACTGTTGTCCTGATCGCACGTCCCGTGCGGACCCCCACCTTCGCCACCGCGGTTTCGCTCTTCGTACAGTAGAGATACCGTTCTCACCGACTTCACCGTAACCGCCCGAGAATGGACCGCTGCTGCCGATGCCCAGAGTTGTTGACGAGAGCACCGGAATCGCCAGGTCCAGCGCCGGTCGCTGTAAGATGACGCGGTCGGCACAGGTGTTCGGCGAGCAAATCAGTGGCTCAGGCGAGGCGCATCGTCTTCGTGGTAACGGCCGCGGTGTGGCTGGGCGTGTGCGCCTTCGTCCTCCGGCATCTGATGCGCCGGGCCGCAGAAGCACCGCCAGCTACGATCGAAGAGTACGCTCGGGCGCCCAGCTTCCAGATGCTGAACTTCGTGGTCGGGTATCTGCCGACTCTCGTGCTGATCCTCGTTGCGCTGTTCGGAGTCGAGTACGTCACGCTCCGTGTTGCCGAGCGGTGGCGGAACCGAGCCAAGAAGACGTAGGTGAGCAGGGGCGGGAGCCCATCGAGGTCATCCTCCTGCTCAGCGCTATTCGCCGTCGCCGCCGACCTGGTCAATTCTCGACGCGCTCCGCGCCGGACGAACATCGGCCGAGACCCGGTTCGCTCGAGCGGGTAAGCTCACGCTCACCGAGGCACGCGTCCCATGGCGCTCAGCATTCGCGACTATCGACCCGGCGACCGTGACGCGTGCCTCGCGGTGTTCGACAGCAACGTGCCGACGTACTTTCACCCCGCCGAGCGCGCCGCGTTCGCCGAATACGTGGACAGCGCCGACTACCTGCCCCGGCGCCTGCGTGCCGCCGGCGCGCTGCCCGGACGCTTCTCGGTAATTGAGGATGACGGCACGGTCGTCGCGTGTGGCGGCTGGTGCCTGGACGGAACCACCGCGATGCTCGATTGGGGGATGGTGACCCGAGCGCGACACCGCAGCGGCATCGGGCGATTTCTGCTCCAGCAACGACTGCAGGCGATCCGCGAGGGCGGCCGCGCGCGTCTGGCGAGCGTACGCACGACGGCCCCGGTGCAAGGCTTCTACCAGCATGCGGGCTTCACGCTGGTCGAGGAGGGCGTGCGCGGGCTCGTCGACGAGTTTCCGCTCGTAGTGCTGATGTTGGAGCTACGAGCGGCGCCCTAGCCGCCAGCGCAGCAATCCAAACGAGCCCGAAGCGAAAACGCGCGCGGATTGACTTGACCACATGGTTATATTGTCGGGTTCGAGATCCGTCCTCGGTAAGCAGTTCAAGTGCTCGTTCGTCGAGGCGGACGGGTACGAAGATGCTGGTCGATGAGGGCGGTGGTGGCAGGCGCGTTCGGGAAGAAGCTTCGGTGTCCGGTCGCGTCTATCCACCGCGTTCCGAGCGCCTCGCCCTGGCCCGCCACTCGTCGGCGGTGAGCTCCCATACCTCGGCTGGGAGGCGGCCGGACACGAACTCGCGCTCCACGGTTGCGACGAGCCGCATGCCCTCGCGCACGGAGATGCGCCGTGACGCCTCGTTGACGGCCGCCTTGGTGACACGCAGCACCGCGAAGCCGAGGACCTCGAACCAGAACGCGTCGACGGCGGCGCAGGCCTCCGTGGCCAGCCCGCGCCGCTGCCATGGCAGGCCGATCCAGAAGCCGCGATTGTCCTGCTCGCCGCGGTTCAGGTTGATGCACCCCACGAGCTGCTGCGGGGCCTCGTGAAGGCGCAGGCTCCAGTGCCAGGCCTCGGCGCGCTCGACGGCTGGAAGGGCGACGTCCCGGAAGAAAGTCACGGCGCCGTCGGCCGGATACGGCCAGGGGACGACCGCCGCCAGGTGCCGGACGATCTTCCAGTGCGGGAACAGCGCCTGAGCCTGCTCCGCATCCGCCAGCTCGGGCGGGCGCAGCAGCAGGCGGGCGGTCCTCAATGTCGGAGTCATGGAGCCGTCTCGTGCGCGAAGCCGGGATTTCGCCGTCGAGCCGCGCGACCCGGCGTTAGGATAACGCGCATGGCCCGCACGGACCGCACGCGACAGATCGCCGCCTCGGCGGCGCGCGCCGCAGGTTTGCCGGGCGCCGAGACGGCGCTCGCGAACATGGACCCGAGTGCATTCGGCTCTCTCCTCCTCGAGGTGGTCCGGCACCATGCCGATCACCAGCGCCCGTCCGAAGTGCTCGCGCATGGCGCCGAGCCGCTATTCGGTGCGTCCGCCGTCGATGCGCGGCTCTTTCATCGCTTCCATTCCGTGGCACTCGCAGTCACCGAAGCCTTCGAGGCACTGGATCTCGCGCCGGTCGCACCGTTCGGTACGTGCGCGGTGCTCTCCGGGATCGATCAGAACAACGTACTCTCGGCACTGAGGCGAGCCGAGGTGGTGGCGGATCCGACGGCAGCGCTTGCGCTCGCGGCGGCTGCTCGACGGCGCTTTCCGGCAGCACGGCGGAGCGGCTGGGTGCGCCTGTGTGCAAGTACGAGAGTCGTTCGGATGCAGTCTCTTGCGGGCGCGCCGCCGGGCTACACGCCGCACTTCCGGCTCTTCGCGCTCGGCACCGCAGGGCGCGATACGGGAGAGCACCGTTTCGAGACGGACACGCTCGCCGAGCACATCCTCGCCTGGCTGCGGCTCGCGGACGGGCTCCGCAGGGTCGGCTTCAGGATCGGCCGGCCAACGGTCGAGATCTGCGAGGTCGATGCGGTCTCCGCGCTGTGTTCGGCACAAGGCGTAGCCGTCGAGGAGGTCCGGGCCGTAGCTGCCGCGCACCGGATCGGCGCGGCGAACGACGTGCTCGCCCGGCGCGGCGCAACCCTGCCCAACGCGGTCACCGACCCGCGCGCCGACCTCGGGGCGCTGCATGCCCGGTTACCCCGCGAGGCGGCGCTCCGGCTCGATCGCGTTCGGGAACGCGTGTTCCCGGCCATCGCTGCAGCATTCCCCAGGACGGAGGTCCGCTTCGACCTGTCACGCCTCGAGGCGCTCGGCTACTACCGCGGGCTCGCGTTCCGGATCTCGTTCGACGGCCCTTCGGGCTCGCTGCCGGTCATCGACGGTGGGTTCACCACTTGGACGCAGGCGCTCCTCGCGGATCGAAAGGAGCGGTTTCTCGCGAGCGCGATCGGGACTGAGCTTATCTGCAAGGCATACGCGCCGGCGTAGCGTCCCGAGACGTGCGTCCGGGGATGCGCAGCGCACGCGCGGGTCCGCATGACGCGCTCGGCGCCGCGTCCGTCCGGGGCCCGTCCCGAGGTTCACCCCGCCTTGGAGCGCCTCGGGACCGGGTACGACTGCCCCGAGTTCCCGGGCTTCCAGCGCCACACCGCGCATTCCGCAAGCTCGCCGCGATCTCCCGTCTCCCCGGGGCTCGAGGTGATCGCCGACGCTAGGCGGGCAGGAACGTATTCCCCTCGGTCCGCAGCTGGCGTGTCGCCACCGGCCTCCGAGGGTCCCCTGTTCACCGGGATCGCCGGGGACCCGGGCCCCGGTCAGTCGGTCGGTCATGGGCGCGGGCTCCCTCGGTCCCTCGGCCCACCGCCGGTTAGCGCTAGGGCACCCGCACGATCCGGCCGAGCGCCGGCGCCTGGAGCGGCTGCGGCTGCGCTTCTACCCGCGACCACGCACCTGACGCGCCAGCTCCACTTCCCGCGCTCGAACTCTCAGGCGTATCGCGCACCATCGTGCTCGCCGCGCGGGTGTAGATGCAGTCGTGCGCGTGAAGGTCCCTCCGACTCCTCGGGCGAGCCCTTCCCGCGCCATATCGCGGGCGCAGCGACGACCACGAGCGCGCCGGGTTTGAGAGGCTGATGCGGTCTCGAAGGGCACCAGAGCGGTAGCCGTTTCGTCACCCCGGATCCGGGTACACGTAGACGTGGATCGGCATCCCCTTCACCCGGATTTCGGCATCGCCGGCGTACCGCGCGCCGAGGCGCTCCGCGACGCGGATGGAGCCTGCATTGCCGGCCATGATGTGGCTGACCACGCCGCGCGCTCGCACCACCTCGTGCGCGTAGCGCAGCGCCCGGGCCGCCATCTCGGAGGCGTACCCCTTCCCCCACGCGGAGGGGAGGAGCGCGAACGCCACCTCCACGTCGGTCCACGGCTCCATCCGCATCACGCCGGCGCGGCCGATGAACGCCCCCGTCGCGCGCTCCTCCACGGCCCAGGGACCGTATCCGCGGAAGTACCAGTGGCCGATGTACGCGCACATCGAGCGGAAGGCCGCGGCGCGGTCTTGCACCTCGTCGATGTACTGCATGACCCTCAGGTCGGCGTTCATCGCGGCGTGCGCGTCGAGATCCTCGCCGCGGAACGGGCGCAGGACGAGGCGTTCCGTCGTGAGCGTCGGGATCTCCATGCACACCCCCAAGTAATCCAGGATAAGCGCGCCGGCGCGCCGGCACCAGACTTCGCCACGGGGGTCGGGCAGTTGGTGGTATCGAGGATGAGGCCGGGGCACCACCTCATCTTCACGAGGTCGCACGTTCTTCAATGAGCGCCTTGGTGCGGAGGTCCACTCGACACGGTCTGCCAAGCCGAGGCAAGGCGTTGCGGCGTGGGCGGCGCTTGCAGGGCACGAGCGTCTCGCGGCCCTTGAGCTGCTGAAGCGGCCCGCCGTACTCGATCAAGGTTGCGACGCGCAGGGCGTTGCTGCGGAGGCGCGGGGGCGCGAGCGGCAGAGACACGTGCTTGTCCAGCCCGTGACGGAGTCGACGATGAGAGTCACCGGCAGGAAAGTGGCTCGAAGCGCAGAGTGGATGGAGGCTCGGCGGCGGAGTCAGGAGAGACGGGCGATCCGGCAGGCGATCGACCGCCTCTGCGACGAGGAGAAGGCGAGCCGCCTGCGCAACGCCGTGGACCGGCGCATCCGCGACGCCCGCTTCCCAGAAGTGAACACGGTCGACGCTTTCGACTTCGACTTCTGCCCGGTTCGGAAGAAGGTCCGGGCGCGCTACCTCGCGCTCCACGACCTCGCCTTCATCGACAAAGGCATCAACCCCCTGTTCATCGGAACCCCGGGCACCGGGAAGACCTTCCTCGCTCGCGCGCTCGCATTCCGTGCTTGCCAGGCCAACCGCCGCGTCGTCCTCGTGAGCGCGCCGAGGATGCTCAACGACCTCCACGGCGGCGAGCTGCACAGCCGGCTCGACCGCATCCTGCGCAAGTACACGCGGGCCGAGCTCCTCGTCATCGACGACTTCGCGGTCCTCGAGATGGCCCCGTCGCAGGCGAAGCTCGCGTTCCAGGTGATCTCCGAGCGCTACGACCACCGGCGCTCGACCGCGATCACCACCAACCGGCCCTTCAAGGACTGGACAAAGGTCTTCCCCGACGCGCTGAACGCCCAGGTGATTGCCGAGCGGCTCACCGAGCGGGCTGAACGCTTCGTGATGGACGGAAGAGGGTATCGCCAGCACGCGACGACCTGACCGACACCACCCTCACCGGGAGGCTACTCCTCATCCGGCCGCCGTCGAGCGGGGCCCGATCACGCCGCCGCGCGGCGCGAGACCCCGGAGTCGTCCGCCTCCGCGCCACCGGGCGGGCCCCGGCGCCTCGGTGATCTCGGTGATACAGGGTCCCCGGGACGTCGGTGGCGACAGCTGGCGCGACTCGCCGGTGTAGTCGATCTTGTAGCCCGGTGGGCAGGATCGCCGCGGCCTCGCCCTCGAGGAACCCGAGCACCTCGTCGAGCGGGCGGATCGCGACGCCGCTGATCTTCACGGCGTTGAGCTGCTGGAACCGGTTGAGCGCGCGCGGCGTCGCGTCCTAATGAACGCGGCCTCGGCGTGACTCGCCGAGGCCGCGCCACACAGCTCGGTGGGTAAATGGAGCGATTCGCTATGCAGCAACGTCGAATTCGGCGAGGAGTCGCCGCAGGTGACCGACGAGCTCGCTGCGCACCGTGGCGTCCAGGGTGCCTTCGCGTGCACGCGCTAGATCGAGAACGAACGTCTCGTCGGTGAACTCGAAGATCGGCGCCTCGCCGGCAGCACCGCTCGCCTTCCCGTCGGCGTTCCCGGCCGCTCCACCAACCTCCGTCACGGCGGCGTCGTCGCCGTCGCGACGCCCGAGACCGCTCACATACGCCTGGAGCTTCCTCGCAGACCACTCCTCGCCGAGAACACGCGAGATGAGCCTTTCGAGCTTCGCAAGCGCCTTCGACTTCCCCTCGGTGTTGTCCCCGCGAGCGTAGTGGCGGTACGCGCGGATGACGTCGAGGGCATGTTGAGTCGAGAGGATGCGGCGCTCGCCATCCACACCGACGCCTCGGATCATTGCCGTCTTCACCACGGCCGGCGCTTCGTGAATCTCCACGAGGCGCTGGACCTTCCGAAGCGGCCAGCGCAGCTGCTCGGCCATTCCCTTGCTGTCGAGCCCGTCCTCCTCCATTGCGCGACGATTCGCGCGAGCTCGACAGTGTTGAGGTCCGCCCGCATCACGTTCTCGTAGAGCTGCCGGCGCCGGACGTGCTTGGGCTCACGGTTGATGAGCGCTGGAACCGTGGCGAGCCCGGCGAGCTGTGCCGCGCGCCAGCGCCGCTCGCCCCAGACGATGACGTAGTGGCCTTCCTGGTTCGCGTCGGGCCGCAGCTCCAACGGCTCGATGATCCCCTCCTGCCGGATGCTGGCAGCAAGCTCCTCGAGCTTCCCCTTGTCGAAGTCCTCGCGCGCTTGCGACTCGTCGCGGTGGACGAGCTCGATCGGGACCTCGACGATCTCCTTCCCGGTTCCGCCGAAGATCTGGTCGAGAGACAGCCGCGGCCGAGACATCGCCGTTTCACCATCACCCTGCTGCCCGCGGTCCGTGAGCTGCGCGGCGGAGACTCTTCGCGTGACCTCAGTCATGGCTCGCCTCAGCGCGCGCAAGGAACTCCTTCACGAAGACGCGGTACGCATCGGGGCCCTTCGAGTCCTTGAATCGTGCGTCGAACAGGGACACCGCCTCAGCCATCGATCGCGCGATCGCGACGGCGCGCGGGATCCGCGTCTCGTAGAGTGCGTCGCGACACTTGTCCTCGACGAACGCGAACGCTTCCTCCGACTCGTTGTCGCTCGTCCAGAAGGTCGCGGCAGGTACCGGATGAGCGGTCGCGCCTGCCCGTCGAACACCTCCTCCAGGATCGTGCTGAGCTCGACGATGAAACCTGCTGCCTCATCCAGCCGCTCGGGCGCGCGCTCATCCAGCCGCCGGAATCACTCCTCGCCGCGGCTCGGCACGATGTGGAAGGCTCCCTCTCGAGGACGCTCGTTTCCGTAACGGGAGTTTCCGGGCCCGAAACGCGGGTTGTTCGTCCTACCCGCACCGCTTGCCTCCGCACTGCCGCTGGGCTCTCGCCGGGGCGGGCCGACACCTCCGGGAAGCCGATCGTCCCGCTCTACGCGCGCGACGCGGCGGTCCGCGAGGAGATCTGCGACAACTGTGAGCAGTCGCTGTACGACCTCCTTGCAGCGGGGCGCGGCACGCCCGAGCCGAAGCCCGTGACCGCGCAGCTCCGTGGCCACGGGAAGCATACCGCGCTCGAGTTCGACCGCGTGCGGCCGCCCGTCGAAATCCGGACGGCCCTCAACAGCAGCGGCTGGCGCTGGGACCCGCGGCTCCGCGTGTGGTGGTCGGATGAGGAGGTTCCGCGGGTGCCAGCGGGCGTGGTGCTGCCGATTCGGGAGAGCCGCAAGCCGCGCCGAAGGGGCCCATCGTTCGTCGGCGGGGCTGAAGGTCGGGCCCGACGCCGCGCGCGTTCGTCCGCGCGCGGCGCTCGCGTCACGGTGGCGTGCGAGGATGTCCGCCACGTGCAGCAGCGGCCGGAGGACCGCCTGCCGGGTTCGCGACCATCTTCGGGAGTGGGTTGCCGGGCTATGCCAAAACAGGTATATTCACCCAGGCTGAGGCGACGAGAGCTGTTCTGGGTCGGCACGACGCTGGACGACGTTCGCGCCTTTCCGGAGGAAGTCAGACGCGAGGTGGGGCACGCGCTCCATCTCGCGCAGCTCGGTGAGAAGTCCCCCTCGGCGAAGCCGCTGCGGGGGTTCAAGGGAGCTGGCGTGCTGGAGGTGGTCGAGACCTTCGACGGGAACGCGTAACGGGCGGTCTACACGGTGCGCTTCATGACCGGGGTGTACGCCCTGCACGCATTCCAGAAGAAGTCGCACCACGGCATCGCGACGGACAAGCACGACATCGACATCGTCGCGAAGCGGTTGCGGGAGGCTGAGGAGATCGACCGCTCGACGCGGACGAGGAAGAGGTGATTGGGATGGCTCACGCGAAGCCAACATTCACGCGGACCAGCGGCAACGTCTTCGAGGACCTCCGGGTAGACGAGCCCGCGGAAGCGCTCGCCAAGTCCGAGCTCGCCGCGCTCATCGCCCGCGCCCTGCGAACGCGGGGGCTCACGCAAGCAGCGGCGGCCAAGCTCCTCGGGATCGACCAGCCGAAGGTTTCGGAGCTGCTCCGCGGTGGCTGACCCGGTTCTCGACGGAGCGGCTGATCACGCTCTTGACCCGACTCGGGCGCGACATCGAGATCGTCGTGCGCGAGCCGCGGTCTGCCTCGGCGACGCCAGCCGGCCGCATCCAAGTGCGCGCCGTCCGGTCCCGGGTTGCCGCCGGCACGCGCGCCGGGGCGACGCATACCTGATGCTGCACGTGCCCCAGAGCACGCGCACGCCCAAACGCGGCGCCGTGCTCCTCACTACACAGGTAGGCGAAAGCCGCCCGGTGAAGGTGAGCGGGTACTGGGCGGACTTGCTGACGAACCCGGCGCTTTCGTTCACCGGCCGGGAACCCTTCGCGCCCTCGCGAGCCGCTGGGTCACCGTGTCGTTTCCCGCGTAGCAGGGGCAGGTGCGCCACCGAGGCGTTCTACCCGACCCGCGCCGCGGGCGCGATCGTGCTCGGAACGTGGCAGCGGCGCCCACGGCGGTGCGGCCGATTGCCGCGGCGACGAATCCAGCGCACTCCCCGGGGCTCCAACGCGCCGAACGGCGCTCCGGGGCGCTCCCGCGCCTCGCCGCCGGACCGGAGGAAGGCATGCATTCGAGGAGGGGATGGGCCGTCGCGCTCGCGCTCGTTGCCGGCGTCGCCGGCGCAGCGGAGCCGAAGATGAAGCCGTTCGTGCTCGCGAGCCGCGGGCCGGGGGACCCGGCGCAGGTGGTGGAGGAGACGAGGGCCAAGCTCGCCGCCGCCGGGCTCGAGGTGGCAGGGAGCTACTCGCCGTACGCCGGCGCGACGGTCCTCGCCGTCACGAGCGGAGATCTCAAGGAGGCCGCGGCGCAGCAGCGCTTCGGCAGCTACGCCGCCGCGCAGCGCGTGACCGTGACGAAGGTCGGGGACGAGGTGCAGGTCGCGTACACGAACCCGGTCTACATGGCGAAGGTGTACCGCATGAAGGCGGACCTCGCGCCGGTCGCGGCGAAGCTCGCGAGCGCCCTCGGGAGCGTCGAGGAGTTCGGTCCCGGCGATGGCAGGAGCGCGAAGGATCTCCGCGGCTACCACTACATGATCGGCATGCCCTACTTCGACGAGCCCTGGAAGCTCGCCACGTTCGGCTCGCAGGCGGAGGCGGTCGCGGCCGTCGAGGCGGGCCTCGCGGCGGGACGCGGCGCGACGCGGAAGGTCTTCCGGGTGGACGTCTCGCCCGACGAGACGGTCTTCGGCGTCGGCCTCTCCGAAGGGTGCGGCGGCGACTCCCACGTCATGAAGGAGATCGACTTCAAGCCGCTCCGCTCGACCGGACACCTCCCGTACGAGCTCGTGGTCTCGAAGGGCGAGGTGGTCGCGCTCCAGGCGAAGTTCCGGATCGCGCTGAACTTCCCCGATCTGTCGATGATGGGCGACCACAGCTTCATGCGGATCCGCTGCGCGCCCGACTCCATCGAGGGCGCGCTGAAGCGGGTCGTCGCGAAGTAGCGGCGTCGCGTGGCGGGGAAGTTTCCGGCCCCGCGATCACCACGATCCGCCACCGACACAGCGGAGGCGGCGGGGGACGAGACCGGTTCAGACGGGCCGGTGGATCACGGCGCTACGGGAGACGACACGGGGCCACTGATTCAGTCGCGGGGGGAGAACTCCTGAACGAGAAGGTCGGGAACTCTTTGACGCTCGTGATGGGTCATGATACGGAGAGTGCGCCTCACTCAGCGTGAGGCCACTCGACATCACCAAGGGGACCCCATATGGCAATTGGCAGGCTTCTCGTCCACGCGATCGGCGCAGCGACCCTGGCGTTCTCGTCTCTCGCATCCACCGCGCAGGCGTACCCAAAGAACTGCAACGACGTCATGCTCCAGGGCTACACGACGGACGGCGAGTACACTATCGAGCCCAGCGTCGGCATCGTGTTCAGCGTCTACTGCAAGGACCTGGCGTGGGGCGTGTCGGCGCCGAAGGACTACCTGACCCTGGTGAAGACCGGCGTCGACCCCGTCACGGGCGTCGAGTCCAACTTCAGCACCATCAGCGTCGGCGGCGCCTGGAGCGGGTCGACCGTCAAGACCTCGTTCACCAAGATTCGGATCGATCCGAACAACCTCATCGTCGACATCGGCGACCTCACGTTCGCGACGTCGACCGGTGCGCTCACCCCGAACGGAGGGGGGTCGGTGACGGCCGTTCCGTACGCGGTCGCGGGCGACTGCGCCGGCGTCGGGACCGGGACGGGCGTCGCCAACATCGACCTCACCGACCTGCCGTTCGAGGTCAAGAGCGTGTTCGCCACGGAAGGCTACAACCCTGCCGGAAGCGCGAACGGGACCGCCCTCACGCCGAACACGCTGACGCAGCTGGTGCAGGCGAAGGTCGTCAACCTGACCGGCGGTGGATACTGCGGCGCCACGGGGCCAGACGGCTTCAGCTCGAGCGTCATCTACTGGCTCTACTCCCAGGGCGGCACGACGATGCCCGCGCTGAAGCTGCGGTACCGCACCTAAGTTAGCGGAGCCGCACGGTTTCTCGAGCCCCCGGTGGCCTACGGGTCGCCGGGGGTTCGTCGTGGTGCGCCCAGCATGGGCGCTGTCTTGGAGGTGAAAGTCCTCTCGTGAGCTGGCCACAGCAAGCGAAGCGAACCGCAACTGCGGAAGGGTGACCGACCGTGGGAAGGAAGCGGGGAAGCGAAACAGCGGGCCGACGCACAGAAACCGGATACGAGGCGGAGCCGTCCAGGGCGAGCGGGCCACTGACCGCAAAGCCCTCGTGGCCAAAGGGGCGGCGACGTAAATCCGGCGGTCGCGCGGTGAAGGACAGCGTTCTTACCTGGGGAGATCTCGCCTCGCGCCTGAAAGGGCGACGCCGAGAGGCGGCGCGAGAAGTCAGCAAAGGCCGTATTAGCGACCGTGGAAGCCAGACGAGGGATGGCCACCGCCTACCGACGTCCGTGGGCCATGACGGCGCGAAGGGCCGAACGGAAGGGAGAGCCGCGTCCCGGATCTCGAACCCCATCGCACCAGAAGTCCGCTGCAGCTGGCGGAGCTCCCGCAGGACAGTAGGGGGTGAAGCCCCGAGGAGCCTGCGAAGCGGTGAAGGGCGACGGCGACGAGGGAGAAACGAGGCTCAGGGCTGCCAAGCCCATCAACCGACCGAACCGCCGGATGCGGACCCGCAAGTCCGGTGGTGTGGGAGGGGAGTAGCCGGGATCACCGGCTACCCCCTATCCCGATTGCTGGTGCCGCCGCCACGGGTTCACGCAGTCAGGTATCACGGGGTCTTCGAGCGCCATCGCCGCAGCGGAGCGCGCGGCCCGCCTCACGGGGCGCAGCTCGCGCCGAACCCTGCGCCGAAGGGCAGCGGTCCGGGCGCGCAGCGGCTCTGGCAGTTGCCCCGCGCGATGCGACGCGCGGGGGAGGGGCAGCGACTCGACTACGCCGGCACCGGCGAGGGCGGCGTCGTGGCAGGCATGACGACGAGGCGGAGCTTCTGCCCGCCGTCCTCCACCTCGATCCGGACGCTGCCGCCGGCGTGCAGCTCGCCGAACAGGATCTTCTCCGCTAGCGGCTTCTTCAGCTCGTTCTGGATGAGGCGCCCCATCGGCCGCGCGCCCATCTTCCGGTCGAACCCGCGCTCGGCGAGCCAGCCGCGCCCCTCGGGCGTGAGCTCGATGCGGACCTTCTTCTCGGCGAGCTGCGCCTCGAGCTCCTTCACGAGCTTGTCGACGACCTTCAGGATCGCCTCGGGCGGCAGCGAGTCGAAGGACACCCAGGCGTCGAGCCGGTTGCGGAACTCGGGGCTGAAGGTCCGCTCGATCGCGTTCCGGGCGTTGCCCGGGTCGGACAGATCCGAGCCGAACCCGACCCGGCGCGCGGAGAGCTCGTGCGCGCCGGCGTTGGTCGTCATGATGAGGATGACGTGGCGGAAGTCGGCCTTGCGCCCGTTGTTGTCGGTCAGCGTCGCGTGATCCATCACCTGCAGGAGCAGGTTGTAGACGTCGGGGTGCGCCTTCTCGATCTCGTCGAGGAGGAGGACCGCGTACGGCGTCTTGCGGATCGCGTCGGTGAGGAGCCCGCCCTGATCGAAGCCGACGTACCCCGGGGGCGCCCCGATGAGCCGCGAGACGGTGTGCTTCTCCTGGTACTCCGTCATGTCGAAGCGCATGAACTCGACCCCGAGGATGCGGGCGAGCTGCTTCGCGAGCTCGGTCTTGCCGACGCCGGTCGGTCCCGAGAAGAGGAAGTTGCCGATGGGGCGCTCGGGCGACGCGAGGCCGGAGCGGGAGAGCTTGATGGCGGAGGTGATCGCCTCGATGGCCGAGTCCTGCCCGAAGATCACCTTGCGGAGGTCGGGCTGGAGGTTCCTCAGGGCGGTCTCGTCGTCGGCGGAGACCGTCCGCTCCGGGATCTTCGCGATCTTGGCCACGACCCGCTCCACGTCGCGGCTCGTGATGCGGCGGTGGCGGTCGGCCTCGGCGCGCATCCGGTCGCGCGCGCCCGCCTCGTCGAGGACGTCGATCGCCTTGTCCGGGAGGTGCCGGTCGTTGATGTGCTTCGCGGAGAGCTCCGCCGCGGCGCGCAGCGAGCGCGGCGTGAACACCACGCCGTGGTGCTCCTCGTAGACCTTCTTCAGGCCGCGCAGGATCTTGACCGTGTCCTCGACCGAGGGCTCGTGGATCTCGATCTTCTGGAAGCGGCGGGCGAGCGCGTGGTCGCGATCGAAGGTCTGCTTGTAGTCCTGGAACGTCGTCGAGCCGATGCAGCGCAACTCGCCGGAGGCGAGCCCGGGCTTGAGCAGGTTCGAGGCGTCCATTGACGAGCCGGTGGTCGCGCCGGCGCCGACGATGGTGTGGATCTCGTCGATGAAGAGGATCGCGTGCGGGGTCTTCTTCACGCCCTGGATGACCCCCTTCAGGCGCTGCTCGAACTCGCCGCGGAACTTGGTCCCGGCGAGGAGCGCGCCCATGTCGAGCGAGTAGATGGCCGCCTTGTCGAGAATGGAGGGGACCTTCTTCTCGTGGATGCGGAGCGCGAGCCCCTCCACGATGGCGGTCTTGCCGACGCCCGGGTCGCCGACCAGCACCGGGTTGTTCTTCCGGCGCCGGCAGAGGACCTGGATCATCCGCTCCACCTCGCTGTCGCGGCCGATGAGCGGGTCGATCAGGCCCTGCGCCGCCCGCTCGACGAGGTTCACCGTGAACGTCTTGAAGGGGTCCCGCACCGTGCGCGGCGCGCCCTCGTCCCCCTGCTCGTCCTGGGGCTCCTCGCCGTCGCCGTCGCGCGCGATGCCGTGGGAGATGTACTGGAGGATGTCGAGCCTGCGAACCCCCTGCTTCTCGAGCAGGTAGACGGCGTGCGATCCGCGCTCGCGGGTGATCGCTACGAGGACGTCCCCGGCGTTCAGCTCCGTCCGGCCCGAGCCCTGGACGTGCCAGGCGGCGCGCTGCAGGACGCGCTGGAAAGCCGCGGTCTGCTCGGGATCCTGCGCGGAGGAGAGCGACTCCAGGGTGCGGTCGAGGTACTCCTCGAGCTCTCGCTCGAGCGTCTTGAGATCGGCGCCGCAGGCGAGCAGCACCTCGGACGCCACCTTGTCCTTCGTCATCGCGTGGAGCAGGTGCTCGAGCGTCACGTACTCGTGCCGCCGCCGGCGGGCCTCGCCCACGGCGTTCTGGAGGGTCTGCTGCAGGTCTTTCGACACCGTCACCATCGCTGCTCCAACACTACTCCGGCTCGAGCGTCGCGAGGAGCGGGTACTCCGCCTCTCGCGCGAGCTCCATCGTCTTCTGCGCCTTCGTCTCCGCGATCTCGTGCGGATAGATACCCGCGACCCCGACGCCGTGCATGTGAACGTTCAGCATGATGCGATGGGCGCTCTCGGGGTCGTGGTTGAAGACGCTCATGAGGACCCAGTCCACGAACTCCTGGGTGGTGAAGTCGTCGTTGTGGAGGAGCACCTTGAAGAGCGCGGGGCGCCGCGTCTCCTTCTCGGCCTTGGTCTTCGGTACCGCGACGACGGTGTCGCCGCCCGGCCGATGTCGCTCCGCCATGATCCGGACATTCTAAACCGGGCGGCGCCCCTCCGCGCGGCGCGCCCGGCCCGCCCGGGGCGCACGCCGTGCCCCTGCGGCCGGCCCTCGTCGAGGCAGGGGGCGAGCGCCTTCTCGCGGCGCGGCCTCATGGCGCTGCTCGGTTGGACTGATCCCGTAAACGCGCCCGCGCCCGAGCCCGCGCCCGAAACAGCCGGGCTCGGACTCGGGCTCGTTCACGGGCTCGGGATTTTCACTTCTCTCGGTCCGGGGCAAGCCAACTGGGCACCGCTGTCAGGAGGCGCCGCGCGAAGTCGAGGTCCACGTCCACGTCCACGACCACGTTGAACGTTCACGCCACGGTCACCTTCCGCACCCCGCGCGCTTCGAGCCAGCGCGCCATGCGCTCGCGCTGATCGCCCTGCAGCACGAGCGCGCCGTCCTCGATGCCTCCGCCGCAGCCGAGCGCGCGCTTCGCCTCGTCGAGCCAGCGCGCGAGCGCGTCCGGCGCGAGGCCGAGCTTCTCGACCACCGTCGCCTCCTTGCCGCCGCGCCCCTTCCGCTCGATGCGCACCACCGCGCGCGCGGGCGCCGGCTCGGGCGCGGCGCGGTCCCGCGCCGGCTCGGCGGCGGGAGGCGGGCTCCACCCGGACGGCAGCCGCTCGCGCAGCTTCGCGAACGGGTCATGGAACCGGCCGGCCGGAGCGGGCGGGGCGTGGGCCGCCGGGCGCTTCTTCCCCATGCGCCCCATCCTACGTTGCGCCATACTCCCGCGCGACCAGCTCCGATTCCCGGAGCGCGCGGAATAAGACGAAAGGGATTCCTCCCATGAACACCCGTCTCGCCCTCGCTGCCGCCGTCCTCCTGCTCTCGAGCGCCGCCCGCGCCGCGGATCCGGGCGCCGACTTCCTCGCGAAGGCCGCGAAGGAGAAGGGCGCCACGAAGACGCCCTCCGGCCTCGTGTACCTCTCGCTCAAGGACGGCGCGGGGGAGAAGCCCTCGGCATCGGACACCGTCAAGGTGAACTACAAGGGAACATTCACGGACGGGAAGGTCTTCGACGCCTCGGAGACGCACGGCGGGCCGGCGACGTTTCCGCTGAACCAGGTCATCCCCTGCTGGACGGAGGGGGTCGGGATGATGAAGGTCGGCGGGAAGGCCCGCCTCGTCTGTCCGCCGGCGATCGCCTACGGCGAGCGCGGCGCGCCCGGCGCGATTCCCCCGAACTCGACGCTCGTCTTCGAGGTCGAGCTGCTCGCGATCCAGAAGAAGTAGATCACCTCCCGGGCGGCTCGAGCGCCCAGCGGCCGCCCAGCGTGGGCCGCTCGAGCGCCGCCCGGAGCCGCGCGAGGAAGACGCGCCGCGGGATCTCGCGCGCGCCAAGCGACACGAGGTGCTCGGTCCGCACCTGACAGTCCACGAGGCCGACCCCGCGCGAGGCGAGCCACTCCACCGCCCGCACGAAGGCGGCCTTGGAGGCGTCGCGCCGGTCGGCGAACATCGACTCGCCGAAGAACGCGCCGCCGAGGGAGATGCCGTAGAGGCCGCCCGCGAGAGCGCCGCCCTCCCAGGCCTCGAACGAGTGGGCGAAACCGAGCCGATGCAGGCGGACGTAGGCCTCGACCATCTCGGCCGTGATCCAGGTTCCGGCCTGCCCGGGACGCTCGCGCTCGGCGCAGCGCCGGATCACGCGCTCGAACGCCGTGTCGGCGGTCACCCGGAACGCACCGCGGCGAAGCGTGCGCTCGAGCGAGCGCGACACGTGCAGGTCGCCGGGCTCGAGGACGAGGCGCGGATCAGGCGACCACCAGAGGATGGGGCTGCGCTCGTCGAACCAGGGGAAGATCCCCTGCGTGTACGCGCCGAGCAGCCGCTCCGGCGAGAGATCTCCACCCACCGCGAGGAGGCCGTCGGGCTCGGCGAGCGCCGGGTCCGGGAACGCGACCTCGCGGCCGAGCCGGTAGATGGCCACGTCCTCAGTGTAGAGCATCCCGCCCGGGATCCGGCGCCGCGTCGGCCGGCCGTGCTACACGCTGGGTGGACGCCGGCACGCCTCGCCCCTTCCGAGACCTACCGCCGAGCGCCCGCTTCCGACAATTTACACCCCAGGCGCGGCACATCGAACGTGGAGGGTCACCCTTGTCGGACCGGGCGAGCGACGGAGCACCTTTGCGCGACGCGCGGGGCAGGCCCTCGCGATGAGCGCACTGTTCACCCCGAGAGCGAACGCGCTCTTCCGGACGGTGCTCGTCGTTCTCGTGGGAGGCGCGGCGGGGACCGTCGGCGCGTTGATGCTCTACGCACGCATCCCCTACGGCACCGGCCAGCAGGAGCAGGTCGCGCAGCCGATCCAGTTCGACCACCGCCATCACATCCAGGACGACCTCGTCGACTGCCGCTACTGCCACGACACGGTGGAGCGGGCGCCGAGCGCGGGCGTGCCGTCGACGGAGGTCTGCCTGAACTGCCACTCGCAGGTCTGGAACAAGAGCCCGCTCCTCGATCTCGTCCGGGCGAGCTGGTTCTCGGGCCAGCCGATCCCGTGGATCCGCGTCCACCGCCTCCCCGGCTTCGTCTACTTCAACCACGCCATTCACGTGAACAAGGGCGTCGGCTGCGTCGAGTGCCACGGCCGCGTGGACCAGATGCCGGTCGTCGAGCAGGTGGAGCCGCTCAACATGGGCTGGTGCCTCGACTGCCATCGCAATCCCTACCGGCGCCTCCGCCCGCGCGAAGAGGTGACGAGCATGACCTGGGAGCCGCCCCCGGATCGCGAGGCGTTCGGTCGCGAGCTGGCGAGGAAGTACGACGTGAAGACCCGCACGAGCTGTTACACATGCCATCGTTAAGGTTGCCCATCTACGGTCAGGAGAGCGGCCTCCGCGCGCGGCGCTGGCGGACCGCCGAGGAGCGCGAGGGGGGTGGCCTCTCCGCGCCGGGCGAGTTCGAGGACGGCGCCGCGGAGGCGCCCGACGGGCTCGGCCGCCGCTCGTTCCTGAAGGTCCTCGGCGCGTCGGCCGCCCTCGCCGGGCTCGAGGCCTGCCAGCCGCCGCGCGAGCAGCTCGTCCCCTACGTCCGCCGGCCGGGCGACGTGACGCCGAGCGTGCCGAACGCGTACGCGACCGCCGCGAGCGACCGCGGCTACGCGGTCGGGCTCGTCGTCACGACGTGGGAGGGGCGGCCGACGAAGATCGACGGGAACCCCGCCCATCCGGCGAGCCTCGGCGGCACCGACGCGATCCGACAGGCGCTCGTCCTCGACCTGTATGACCCGCGTCGCCTCGCCGGGTTCCGGGTGGGGACGCGCGAGGTGTCGTTCCCGGGGCTCTTGCAGGAGGTCGCCGCGCTGGCGAAGGCGCACGACCGGGATCAGGGGGCTCGGCTCCGCTTCCTCGCGGAGCCGACCTCCTCGCCGACGCTCGCCGATCTCCGCCGCCGGATTCTCGCGCGCCTCCCCCGCTCCCGCTTCGACACCTGGGGCGCCGCGGCGGACGAGGCGCGTGCCGGGATCGCGCTCGCCCTCGGGCGCCCGCTCGAGCCCGTCCTCGCTCTCGCCGACGCGGACGTCATCCTGGCGCTCGACTCGGACTTCCTCGCGCGAGACGGCGAGCCGCTCCGGCAGTCGCGGGAGTTCGCCGGGCGCCGGCTCCCCGGCAAGATGAACCGCCTCTACGTCGCCGAGGCGGCCTTCACCGTCACGGGCGGCATGGCCGACCACCGGCTGCGGATGCGCTCCGCGGAGGTGGCGGGCTTCGCCCGCGCCGTCGCCGCCGAGCTGGCGACCTCCCACGGCCTCGCCGCCCTGGCGACGCTCGGCGCGCCCGCGGAGGGCGAGCGGCGGAAGCTCGCCGCCGCCGTGGCGAAGGATCTCGCCCGCGCCCGCGGCCGCTCCCTCGTCGTGGCGGGCGGGGGGCAGCCCGCCGCCGTCCACGCGCTGGCTGCCGCGCTGAACGCGGCGCTCGGGAACGTGGGGGCCACCGTCCGGTATGTCGCCCCGGGTCTCCTCGATCCCGACGCCGGACCGGCGCGGCTGCAGAGGCTCGCGAAGGAGATCGACGCGGGCCAGGTGGACACGCTCGTCGTCACCGCCTGGAACCCGCTCCACACCGCGCCCGCCGACCTGGAGCTGCGCCGCCTCTTCCCGAAGGTGAAGACCCGCATCGTCCACGCGCTGCGCGAAGACGAGACGGTGCAGGCCGCGACGTGGAAGCTCGCCGCCGCGCATCCCCTCGAGTCCTGGGGCGACCTGCGCGCCCGCGACGGTACCCCCGCCATCGTCCAGCCGCTCCTCGCTCCGCTCGTGGCGTGCGCCACGGAGATCGAGCTCCTCGCCGCCTTCGTGGGCGAGGGGCAGAGGGGCGCCTACCTCCTCGTGAAGGAGGGCTGGCGCGCGCGCGGCGGCTTCCCGCCTGCCCCGCCCCCCGCCGCCGGATCGCAGGCAGCGGCGAGCGGCGTGAACTCGAACCAGCCGCGGCCGCCCGATCCATTCGAGCGGCGCTGGGAGGAATGGCTCGCGGCGGGCGTCCTGCCCGAGCGCGCGAAGGCGGAGGCGGACGCCCCCGACGCCGCCCGGATCGCGGCGGCGCTGCGGGCGCTCCCCGCGCCGGCGCCGGGCCTCGAGGTGCGCTTCGTCCCGGACTACAAGCTCGACGACGGCCGCTTCCACGAGAACGCCTGGCTCCAGGAGCTGCCGGATCCCGTGACGAAGCTCACCTGGGAGAACGCCGCGTATCTCTCGCCCGCGACGGCGAGGCGGCTCGCGGTGTCCGACGGCGACCTCGTCGACCTGTCGCGCGCGGGACGCAGCGTCTCCGCGCCGGTGCTCGTCGTCCCCGGTCACGCGGACGAGTGCGTGACGCTCACGCTCGGCTGGGGCCAGCGGGTGCGCGGCGCGGTCGGCCGGCGCGGCTACGACGCCTACGCGCTCCGCACCTCCGACGCGCTCGCCTTCGGCGGGGGGCTCGAGCTCAGGCGCACCCGCCGGAGGACGGATCTCGCAGTCACCCAGGGTCACTTCAGCATGAACGTGGGGGGGCACGAGCGCGCCATCGCGCTCGCGATGGACGAGGGGAAGCTGCCCGGTGCCCGGGGTGAGCTCGACGAGCATCGCGGCCCGAATCCGGACATCCTGCCCCGGCTCGTCGACTACGCGAAGGAGGAGTACCGCTGGGGCATGGCGATCGACCTATCGCGCTGCGTCGGCTGCGGCGCGTGCACGCTCGCGTGCCAGTCGGAGAACAACATCCCGGTGGTCGGGAAGGAGCAGGTGCTGCGCAGCCGCGAGATGCACTGGCTCCGCGTGGACCGCTACTACGAGGGGACGCTCGAGGACCCGGCCTCGGTCACGCAGCCGCTCATGTGCGTCCACTGCGAGGCGGCGCCCTGCGAGTACGTCTGCCCGGTGAACGCCACGGTGCACTCGGACGAGGGGCTGAACGAGATGGTCTACAACCGGTGCGTCGGGACCCGGTACTGCTCGAACAACTGCCCGTACAAGGTGCGCCGCTTCAACTGGGTCGACTTCCACAAGGAGATGCCGCCCACCCTGAAGATGCTGCAGAACCCCGACGTCACCGTGCGTGCGCGCGGCGTGATGGAGAAGTGCACCTACTGCACCCAGCGGATCGAGCGGGCGCGCATCGGGGCGCGCGTGGCGGGGCGGAAGATCGGACCGGACGAGGTGGTGCCGGCCTGCGCGCAGGCGTGCCCCGCCGAGGCGATCGTCTTCGGAAACCTGAACGACGCCGGCGCCAAGGTGTCTCGCCTCCACGGCGACGCGCGCCGGTACGACCTCCTGCACGAGCTCAACACGCGCCCGCGCACCGCGTATCTCGTCAAGCTGCGGAACCCGAACCCCGAGCTGGCATGAGCACTGCGACGAAGCCGATGGAAGACGCGCACGCGCTCGAGGGCACCCCGGTGCTCCTGGGCCGCCCCGGCGATCGCGCCCTCACCGACAGCCTGCTCGCGCCGGTCCTGGGGCCGACGCGGAAGGGCTGGGTGATCCTCCTCCTCGCCCTCGGGGCGGGGGTGACCTTCTGGCTCATCTCGCTCGTCACGACGCTGTTCGTCGGCATCGGCGCGTGGGGGAACAACATCCCGGTCGCCTGGGCCTACGACATCACGAACTTCGTCTGGTGGATCGGCATCGGCCACGCCGGGACGCTCATCAGCGCGATCCTCCTCCTCTTCCAGCAGCGCTGGCGCACCTCGATCAACCGCTTCGCCGAGGCGATGACGCTCTTCGCGGTGGCGATGGCCGGGATGTACCCGATCATCCACCTCGGGCGGCCGTGGCTGTTCTGGTGGCTCATCCCGTACCCGTCGACGCTCCAGGTCTGGCCGAACTTCAAGAGCGCGCTCCCCTGGGACGTGTTCGCGATCTCGACGTACGGCACCGTCTCGTTCCTCTTCTGGTACCTGGGGCTCGTCCCCGACCTCGCCACCGCCCGCGACGCGGCGAAGAGCCGCGGCCAGCGGATCGCCTACGGGATCCTGTGCTTCGGGTGGCGCGGCTCGGCGCGGCACTGGCAGCACTACCGGGTCGGCTACCTGCTGCTCGCCGGGCTCTCCACGCCGCTCGTCGTCTCCGTCCACACGATCGTGTCGTTCGACTTCGCGATCTCGCAGCTGCCGGGCTGGCACACGACGATCTTCCCGCCGTACTTCGTCGCCGGGGCGATCTTCAGCGGCTTCGCGATGGTGATGACGCTCATGATCCCGGCGCGCCGCCTGCTCGGGTACCAGCAGGTCGTCACCGAGCGCCACCTCGACAACATGGCGAAGGTGATGCTCGCGACCGGCCTCATGGTCTCCTACGGCTACGTCATGGAGCACTTCATGGCGTGGTACTCGGCGTCGAACCTGGAGGCGTTCGCGTTCCTCAACCGCTGGCAGGGCCACTACCGCGCGATCTGGTTCGTGCAGCTCTTCTGCAACGTCCTCGCGCCGCAGGTGTTCTGGTTCCCGTGGGCGCGCCGGAACGAGGTGGTGCTGTTCGTCGTCGCGATCCTCATCAACGTCGGCATGTGGGCGGAGCGGTTCACGATCATCGCCGTCTCGCTCACCCGCGACTTCATCCCGTCCTCCTGGGCGAACTACGCGCCGACGTGGGTGGACTGGGGGCTCCTCTTCGGCTCGATCGCGACGTTCGGGACGCTCTTCCTGCTGTTCCTGCGCTTCCTGCCCGCGATCCCGATCTTCGAGGTGAAGGAGCTCCGCCGCGAGCTCGAGCACCATGGGCCAGGGGTGCACATCCAGTCGCCGGCGGACGCTCCCGGCGCCCACATCGAGGAGCCCGAGGAGGCAGGATGATGAAGGCGGTCGTCCTCGGCGAGTTCGAGCGCGAGCACGCCCTGCTCGACGCGGCGCGGGCGCTCCGCGCGAAGGGGCACCTCGAGGTGGACCTCCACTCGCCGTACCCGCTCCACGGCGCGGACGAGGCGCTCGGGCTCAGGCGCTCGACGGTCCCGCTCGTCGCCCTGGTCGCGGGGGTCGGCGGCGCGGTCGGCGGGTACCTCCTGCAGTGGTGGACGGTCGGCGTCGATTGGCCGCTCAACGTCGGGAACCGGCCGCCGCACAGCCCGCCCGCGTTCATCCCGGTCACGTTCGAGCTCGGGGTCCTCTTCGCCGCGCTCGCGATCTTCGGGGGCCTCCTCTTCGGCTACTTCGGCTTCCCGCGCGTCCACCACCCGGTGTTCGAGGTGGAGGCGTTCCGCTCAGCGTCGATCGACGCCCTGTGGCTGTCGGCCGAGGTGGAGGGCGCGCAGGCGGAGCCGCTCGCCCAGGAGCTGCGCCGGCTCGGGGCGCGGCAGGTCTCGATCGTGGCGGAGACGCGATGAGGTCCCGCGCCGCCCTCCTGCTCCTGCTCGCGCTCACCGCGTGCCCGCGCCTCGACCCGATGCAGCGGCAGCCCAAGTACAAGGCCTACCAGGCGAGCGAGGCGCACGCCGACGGGCTCGCGATGCGGCAGCCCCCCGCCGGCACCGTGCCGTTCCACGGCGTCTTCGACCCGGCCGTGGCGACCGGTCTCGGCCCCGACGGACGCCCGCTCGATCGTGCGCCGATCGCGTTCACCGCGGCGCTCCTCGCCCGCGGGCGCGCCCGCTTCGACGTCCACTGCGCCGTCTGCCACGGCATCCTCGGCGACGGCGAGAGCCAGGTCGCGCTCAACATGTCGCTCAGGCGGCCCCCCTCGCTGCACGCGTACCGCGACGTCGCGGACGGGCACATCTACCGGGTCATGACGAGCGGGTTCGGCCTCATGCCGTCGTATGCGGCGCAGATCTCCGTTGACGATCGGTGGGCGATCGTCGCTTACGTCCGCGCGCTCCAGCTCTCGCAGCACGCCGCCCTCGAGCAGATGCCGCCCGCCGAGCGGCGCAGGCTCGAGGAGGAGGGGAGATGACGCTAGGACCGTACCAGGGGGGCCGCCGCCTCGTCGGCCTCGCCGCCGCCGTGGCCGCGCTCGGCCTCGGCCTGACGTTCGTCGGGGGCGTCGCCTTCGACGCGCGGCGCGCGCTCTTCTCGTACCTCGTGGCCTTCGTCTACTGGCTCGGGCTCGCCCTCGGCACCCTCATCCTGCTCGGGTCGCTCCACGCGGCGTCGGCGCGCTGGCCGGTGGTGCTGCGCCGCTTCATCGAGACCGTCCCGCTGAGCGTTCCGCTGTTCGTCGTGCTGTTCGTCCCGATCGCGCTCGGGATGCGGCTGCTCTTCCCCTGGGCGGATCCGCACGCGCTCCGGGGCGAGCTCGCCCGGCTCGTCGAGCAGAAGTCGGCTTACCTGAACCCGTCGGGCTTCCTCGCCCGCGCGGCCGTCTATTTCCTGGTCTGGATCGTCGTCGCGCACCTCCTGCGGGGCTGGTCGGTGCGGCAGGACACGATGGGCGGCATCGCGCTCACGCGCTGGCAGCGGCGGCTCGGGGCCGGTTCGCTGCCGTTCGTGGCGCTCACCTTCTCCTTCGCGTCGTTCGACTGGATGATGTCGCTCGATCCGCGCTTCTACTCGACGATCTTCGGCGTCTACTGGTTCGCGGGCAGCTTCATGGGCGCGTTCGCGATCGCGATCCTCGCCGCCACCGCGACGCGCGACGACCCGACCGCGTTCGGGCACCACATGAACCTCGAGCACTTCCACTCGCTCGGGAAGTTCCTGCTCGCGTTCGTCGCCTTTTGGGCCTACGTCGCCTTCTCCCAGTTCATGCTCATCTGGATCGCCGACATCCCGGAGGAGGTGCCCTGGTACATCCTCCGCATCGAGGGGGGCTGGCGCTGGGTGGGGGCCTTCCTCGCCCTGTTCCACTTCTTCGTGCCGTTCTTCCTGCTCCTGTCGCGCGACCTGAAGCGGAGCCCGCGCGCCCTGGCATGGGTGGCGGCGTGGCTCCTCTTCGTGCACTGGGTCGATCTCTACTGGCTCGTGATGCCCCACCTGCACGCCGACGGGCCGCGCCCGTGGATCTTCGACCTCACCGCGTTCGTGGGGGTGGGCGGGGCGGCGGTCGCGTTCACCGTCCTCCGGATGCGCGGCGCGGCCGCCGTGCCGGTGGGCGATCCGAACCTCGAGGACTCGCTGAGGTACCTGCCGCTATGAGCGAGCACGACCCTCACGTCCGGTCCGAGGAGGACCGCATCTCGACCGGGAAGATCCTGGCGGTCGGGATCGCGTCGCTCCTCCTGTTCTTCTTCGCGTCCCTCGTGACGTCGCTCTGGTTCCGCATGCACGCGGGCGAGCACCCGCCGCTCGCGCTCCCTCCCGAGCTCGGGCGCTCGAAGATCGGCATGGTCGAGCAGCAGATCTTCGACAAGGTGCAGCGGGGCACGCGCGACCGGGCGGCGCGCGAGGAGCGGCTTCGCTCCTACGGCTGGGTGGACCCGCGACAGGGCGTTGTCCACCTGCCCATCGACCGCGCGATGGACCTCGTCGCCCAGGGCGTCCGTCCCGCGCCGGGCGCCCCCGAGACGGCGCCCCCGGGAGGCCAGCCATGAGCGCCAGGCACGCCGCCGCGCTCGCCCTCGCGCTCGCCCTCGCGCCCTCCGCGCGCGCGCAGTTCTGGACGCGCCAGGCGCCGGGCGGCCCGCCGACCGACGCGCCCCCGAAGGCGCTCGAGAACGTCGGGATCGAGGAGAAGCTCGGGAACGCGCTGCCGCTCGAGGTCTCGCTCGTGGGCGGCGACGGGCGCCCCTGGAAGCTCGCGAGCGCCTTCGACGGCACGCACCCGGTCGTGCTCGCGCTCGTCTACTACGACTGTCCGATGCTCTGCGGGCTCGTCCTCTCCGGCATGGCGAAGGCGATGCGGGAGAGCGGGCTCGTGCTCGGCAAGGACTACCGCGCGGTGACGATCTCGTTCGACCCGGACGAGAAGCCCGCCCGCGGGGCGGCGCGCCGCCGCGGCTACCTCCAGTCGATGGGGGTGGCGGACACGGGAGGAGAGTGGCCCTTCCTCGTCGGCGCGGGCGAGGGGACGCGCGCCGTCGCCGACGCGGTGGGCTTCCGCTACGAGAAGGACCCGGTCAGCGGGCAGTGGGCCCACCTCGCGGCGATCTTCGTGCTCACCCCCGACGGCCGGGTGTCGCGCTACCTGTACGGGATCGACTTCGCGCCGAAGGACCTGCGGCTCGCGCTCGTCGAGGCGGCGGACGGCAAGGTGGGGACAACGGTCGATAGGTTCCTCCTCACCTGCTACCGCTACGACCCCGCGTCCCGGAAGTACGAGCCGTACGCGTGGGGGTTCGTGCGGGCGGGCGCCCTCGCGACGCTGTTCGCGCTCGGCGGGCTCATCGGCACGCTCGTCTGGCGCGAGCGCAGGGAGAAGCGGAGGCCGGCGGCATGAACGAGCTCATGCGCAGGATGCTCTTCCTCCCGCCCCAGGCGTCGCAGTACGCGCGCGACATCGACGCGCTCCACTACTTCATCATCATCACCACGATCCTCGGGGCGGCGGGCGTCTTCCTCACCGCGATCTTCTTCTTCGTCCGCTACCGGCGCCGCTCGGACACCGACGTCACGCCGTTCGTGACGCCGAGGCTGCTCCACGAGGCCCTCTTCATCGGCGTCCCGCTCACGCTGTTCCTCGTCTGGTTCGGCATCGGGTACCCGCAGTACCTGCGGCTCTCGACGCCGCCCGCCGACGCGATGGACGTCTTCGTCCAGGGGAAGAAGTGGATGTGGAAGTTCGCCTACCCCGGCGGCCCGAACGCGATCGACTCGCTGCGGGTCCCCGCGAACCGGCCGGTGCGGCTCCTCATCACCTCGCGCGACGTCATCCACTCCTTCTTCGTCCCGGCGCTGCGCATCAAGATGGACGCGCTCCCCGGTCGCTACACGCAGACGTGGTTCGTCGCCGACCGGCCCGGCCGCTACGAGATCTTCTGCGCGGAGTACTGCGGCCTCGGTCACTCGTCGATGCTCGGCGAGCTCGTGGTCATGCCCGCCGCGGACTTCGACGCCTGGATCCAGCAGCAGCGCAGCGGGCTCGCCGGCGCGCAGGACGCCGCGCCGATGCCGGGCGAGCGCATCCGGCCCTCGTCGAGCCTCGTCGAGGAGGGTCGGCGGGTCGCGACCGAGCAGGGGTGCATGAAGTGCCACAGCGTCGACGGGAGCCGCCACGTCGGCCCGACCTGGGTCGACCTCTACCAGCGCGAGGAGAAGCTCGCGACCGGGAAGCAGGTGGTCGTGGACGAGGCCTACCTCACGCGCTCGATGATGGATCCCGGCGCGGAGATCGTGGCGGGGTACCAGAACGTGATGCCGACGTACCAGGGAAAGCTGACGCCGCCGGAGGTCGCCGCGGTCGTGGAGTTCATCAAGTCGCTCAGGACCCCGGCCGTGCGGACCGGGCCGTCGGAGGGCCCGGCGTATGAATCCGTCCCCCGCAAGTGATGCCGCGGCCTACAACCGCCGCAACTACCTGAACTCCCCCGCGACCGGTCTCCGGAGCTGGCTCACCACCCGCGATCACAAGCGGATCGGCGTGATGTTCCTCGTCGCGACGACGATCGCGTTCGCGCTGGGAGGCTTCTTCGCGCTCCTCATCCGCCTCGAGCTGCTCACGCCCGGGCCGACGATCATGGACGCGATGACCTACAACCGGCTCTTCACGCTCCACGGCGTGGTCATGATCTTCCTCTTCATGATCCCCGCCATCCCGAGCGGGTTCGGCAACTTCCTCGTGCCGATCATGCTCGGCGCGAAGGACGTCGCGTTCCCGCGGATCAACCTGCTCTCCTTCTACCTGTACGTCCTCGGCGCGGCGGTCGCGCTCTACGGGATGGTCCACGGCGGCGCGGACACGGGCTGGACCTTCTACGCGCCGTACTCGACGACCACGGTGACGATGGTCGAGCCGGTGCTGCTCGGCGCCTTCATCCTCGGGTTCTCGTCGATCCTCACCGGCCTCAACTTCATCGTGACCACCCACACGATGCGCGCGCCGGGGCTCAGCTGGGACCGGCTCCCGCTCTTCGTCTGGTCGATCTACGCGACGGCGGTCATCCAGATCCTCGCGACGCCGGTGATCGGGATGACGGTTCTCCTCGTCGCGGTCGAGCACGCCTTCAAGATCCCGATCTTCGACCCGGCGCAGGGCGGCGACCCGGTGCTGTTCCAGCACTTCTTCTGGTTCTACTCGCACCCCGCCGTCTACATCATGATCCTCCCGGCGATGGCGGTGATCTCCGAGGTGGTCTGCGCGTTCTCGCGCAAGAACATCTTCGGCTACAAGGCGGTGGCCTACTCCTCGCTCGGCATCGCCTTCGTCGGCTTCTTCACGTGGGGTCACCACCTCTTCACGTCGGGCCAGTCGCCGATGACGGGCGGCATCTTCGGGGTCCTCTCGATGTTCGTGGGGATCTTCACGGCCGTGAAGGTGTTCAACTGGACGGCGACGCTGTACCGCGGCTCGATCGCGTTCCGCACCCCATTCGCCTACTTCGTGGGGTTCCTGTTCTTCCTCGTCTTCGGGGGCATGACCGGCATCGCGCTCGCGACGATGTCGCTCGACGTCCACTGGCAGGACACCTACTTCGTCGTCGCGCACTTCCACTTCATCATGGTCGGCGCGACGCTGATGGCGTTCCTCGCCGCGCTTCACTACTGGCTGCCGAAGATCACCGGCCGGATGTACTCGGAGGGGTGGGGGCTCGTCGCCGCGGTGATGGTGGTGCTCGGCTTCAACTTCACCTTCATCCCGCAGTTCCTGCTCGGTAACGCCGGGATGCCGCGCCGCTACTTCTCGTACCCGGAGCGCTTCTGGGCGCTGAACGTCGCCTCGACGGCGGGCGCGTCGGTCCTCGCCATCGGGCTCTTCATCATCCTCATCTACCTCCTGGTGGCGATCCGCTGGGGTCCGATCGCCGGCCCGAACCCCTGGCGCTCGCGCGGCTTCGAGTGGGACACGCCCTCGCCGCCGCCCCCCGAGAACTACGAGACGACTCCGGTCTATACGCACGGGCCGCACGAGTACCAGGAGGAGGCCGACCTCCCACCCGCCACCGCCGAGCCGAAGCATGTTTGACCCCGTCGCCGCCGCGCCCGCGAGCCCGCTCGCGCACCACTTCGAGAGCCTCGAGAAGCAGGCGCACGCCGCGCGTCTCGGGATGTGGCTCTTCCTCGCCACCGAGGTGCTGCTCTTCGCGGCCCTCTTCACGGGGTACGCCGTCTACCGCTACCTGTACGGCCCGGACTTCGCGGCGGCGAGCCGCTCGCTCGAGACCTGGATCGGCCTCGTGAACACGTTCGTCCTCGTCACGAGCTCGTTCACCGTCGCGATGGGGCTCGATCGCGCGACGCGCGGCGACGGGCGCGGCACCCTCCGCCTCTTCCTCGCCTCGGTGGGGCTCGCGATCGTCTTCCTCGTCTTCAAGTACTTCGAGTACCGGCACCACTTCCACGCCGGGGAGCTGCCGGGGCGCTACTACACGGCCACCACCGTGCTCGGGCCGGGGGCGCCCCTCTTCTGGTCGCTCTACTTCCTCATCACCGGCCTGCACGCCATCCACGTCATGATCGGGATGACCGTCCTCACCGTCATCGGGGTGAGGGCCGGGCGCGGCGCATTCACGCCGGCGTACTACGTCCCGGTCGAGCTCGCGGGGCTCTACTGGCACCTCGTCGATCTCATCTGGATCTTCGTCTTCCCCCTCATCTACCTCATGTAGCGAGGAGCACCGTCCGCCATGGCCGAGCAAGGCGACATCTCTCACGTCGAGCACGAGCTCGTCGCCCACTCGCACGTGGGGCGCTACGTCGTCGTGTGGATCGCGCTCGTCTTCTTCACCGCGCTCACCTACGGCGTCTCGCGCTACCACATCCAGGGCGGCTGGGCGATCACGGTCGCGCTGGCGATCGCGATCGTGAAGGGGACGCTCGTCGCGCTGTTCTTCATGCACCTATGGGATCAGCGCGGCGCGAACCGGCTCGTCTTCGTCACGTCGCTCGTGTTCGTCGCGCTGCTCATCGGCCTCACCCTCTCCGACAACGCGACGCGCTTCCCGCTCTCGAACCCGCCCGGCACCGAGGGGGCGCTGCCCCTCGGCCCGACCGACTACGAGGGCCTCCCCCGCCTGCCGCAGGCGGGGCCGCGCCCGCACTGAGGGCCGCCGCCGGTATTTCCCGAGCGCGAGCTGCCTCGCGGCTCGCGGCTCGCGCCCGCGGTCGTGCCTCGGCCGACGTACCCACCGTGCCCGAGCAAACCACACCCGCCGCGACGCCCGCGCCCGCCCCCGGCTCCGGTGAAACGCCGAAACCAGATTCCCCCTTCAAGTCGTCAAGGATCTACCGCCTCCCCTGGGCCGATCTCCTGAAGAAGGTCTTCGCCGTCGACGTCCTCGCCTGCCCAGTTCAAGTCTGGGTGTCGGCTCTCAGGCAGTACCGGAATCCGCACGGTTAGGTGTCCCGGTTGGACGTGTCGGTTCCGTAGAGTGGATCAGACGTGGATCAGCGGCCCGCCCCTCGCGCACAGGCGGTGAAGGGCGGGCCGTTCGCTTTCGGGTGCCGCGCACGTGTCACGCGCTCGCGCTCTGTGCGCGCGCCCCGACGCGGAGAGAAGGTCCGCGCCGACCCTTCGCGCCAAGGAGGTGGTGGTGCCCGAGCTGGGGCTCGGACCGTGCGCGGTGCGCACATTCCGCGACAGCGCCGAAATCCGAAGACGCCGCTCGACGTTGACGATCAGTCGTTGACATGACGAGTCGACCGAGTTCCACTCCCGGTCGCCCGCGCGCATGGTGCGCGCGGGCAGGTTCAACGGGAGGATGAACATGCGGAAGCTCTTCAGGATGTCGTTGCTCCTCGTGATCCCTGCGCTCGTCCAGGCGCAGCCGACCCCGAATCAGCTCGGGATCCGCCGGTGGTACGCCGCCAACAAGACGGGGATCGACACGCCGCTGGCCAACGCCTCCTCCGCCGTGGCCTTCGACGGCGCGTACCTGTGGATCGCGCACTACGTCCCGTCCGGCACCAAGCTCACGAAGGTGCGGGTGAGCGATGGCGAGAAGACCGAGTACACCGACGGATTCGGCAGCTACCCCGTGGCCATCGCGTTCGACGGCAAGAACCTGTGGACGGCGAATGCGTACAGCGACAACGTCACGAAGTTCGACCCGAGCACGGGAATCACATCGAACTTCCCGGTCGGGACGGAGCCGCGAGGAATCGAGTTCGATGGTCGGTATGTCTGGGTCGCGAACATCCGCGCCAAAGACTACCAGAGCTTGGGCGGGAGCAGCAGCGTCATCAAGCTGGACCCGATCACCGGCAGCGTCGTGCACGAGTTCCGGGTCGGGACGGGCCCGCGCAACGTCGCCTTCGACGGTCGGTACATCTGGGTGGCGAGCTTCGACGACGGGAGCGTCACCCGGATCGACGCGAACGACGACGATGACAACCACGTGCTCACGACCCCGAGCGGAAGCGCTCCCGGCGCTCATGGCGTCGCTTTCGATGGTGAGTTCATGTGGGCCACGAGCTGGACCTCCGCGAAGGTCATGAAGCTCGACCGGACCACCGGGAACGTCCTCGCGTCCTACGACGTCGGTGGCTATCCTTCATGGATCACCTTCGACGGCACGTACATCTGGGTGTCGAACTCCAGCTCGGGGACGGTGGCTCAGTTGAAGGTGAAGAACGTCGATCCGGTCCAGGTCGTCGGAACGTATCCGGTCGGGACCTGGCCATACGGGTCGGCGTTCGACGGCGCGAACCTCTGGGTGGTCAAGGCAGGTGGGGTCGGCGCCGGCAACCCTGGCAGCCTCTCGAAGCTGTAGCGACATCGCGGCCACAGGTCATCCCGGGCTCGGCCGGACGGCCACCGCCTCACGAAAGCAAGGCCCGCCGGTGCTCCGGCGGGCCTTCCTAAAGCTCATCGCCTTCATCGCCGGGGCGACCGTGGCCTGCCGCATCGCCCCGCCTGCCGCAGGTGGCGCCCGCGCGCACTGACGCACTTCGCGGGGCTCGCCACATCGGCGGGGCGCCACCGAGGGGCCGGCGCCGCCTCATGGTCTGCGCCGGATGACGAGCTCGATGCGTACGTTGCCGCGCCTGCGCACGAACGGTTCCGCACCGGGGCTGGTCCGGAAGGGCCCTCGCCGTGCTCGGCGGCGGGCGGATGCGCGACCGGGCGCTCTACTGTCGGAAGGGCGCTGAAACGCAGGCGCCGCGCACTGCCGTGCGTGCCAACGTCGCGCGAGGAAAGTCACCGTGCTCGCGGCGGGGTTGCCGCGCGCCGTTGTCACGCACAGTGCGAAGCGGCTGATGTACTGACGACCGTCGCTGTCCGCAGCGCACCGATCATCCGACGTCTCCGACGCCTCCGCGCGGGTGAGGGCCCTCCCGTCCGCGCGCCCCGGCGGGCGGGGTGGCGTCGTCAGGCGCCGCCGAGGTGGAGGCCGTCTCGGGATCGAACGTCTGCCGGTTCAAGTTACGAACAGTGAACCATGCAGTTGCTCCCGCTTCATCGGGGCGGCTCCGCCGGAACGCGCAGTCACGTCCGTCCGGGCGCGCGAGCAGGGGAGTCCCCTTGGCCGCGCGGAGGCGTCGGCACCCTCCGACGATCAGTGCGCTGCGGACGGACGCGGTCGTAAGTACTTTAGCCGGCCGTGCACTGAGCGTGACAACGGCGCGCGCCAGATCCCATGACCTCGGCACAAGTCCCTTCTCCGCGCGCGACGTTGGCACGCGCGGAAGTGCCCGGCCCGTGCGCTTCAGGGTCGATCGACAGTCCGCCGCCGGTCGCGCATTCGTCCGTCGCCGAGCACGGCCGAGGGGCCTCCCCGGCCAGCGCCCGGAGGCGGACACGCGCCGAGAGAAGCGATGAATCATGAGGCACGGGGGAGGGGCCCTCCCGTCCCAGTTCGGGCGCGACCCCCTTCCCGCCGCCGGAATCACTCCCTGCCGCGGCTCGGCACGATGTGGAAGGCTCCTCTCGATGCGACGGTCGTTCCCGTAACGGGGGCTTATCGGACTCGAAACGCGGGTTGTTTCGGCCTACCCGCCCATCCTGTTCGTGCAGGGCACGCGCGATCCGCTCTGCCCGCTCGACGCGCTCGAGGACGTCCGGCGGCGGATCCAGGCGCCGTCGGCCCTGCACCGCGTGGAGGGGGCAACCACTAGCTCGAGATCGGCCCGCGCGCCCTCCGGGCAGCGGGCGAGACACAGGGCGACGTCGACGGGCGGATCGTCGCCGCGGTTTCCGGGTTCCTCCGCGAGCACCTCCGATGACGGGACCCGCAGCGGGCGATCGGCGCCACGGGCGGGCCCCGCGCGGCGAGCGCGCCGCAGGGATTCCGGTGCATGATGACCCGATGCCGGCGCCCGCATCCGCTCGCCCGAAGGACGACGCGGACTCCGCCGCGAGGGGCGCTTCGCTGCGCGAGCGGCTCGCAGGCGCGGCCACCCGCCACCCTGCGAAGATCGCGGCCGCGGCCGCGGCGGCGATGTTCCTCGGGACGCTTTCGAACCAGCCCGTCCTCGACGACGGATGGGCCGTCATCGACAGTCCCTCGATCCGGACGCTCGACCTCGCGCGGATCTTCGCGAGGTACTACGGGCACACGGGCGGCGGCACGGTGGTGGGCACCTACCGTCCGCTCGCCACGCTCTCGTTCGCCGTTCAGTACGCGCTCCACGGTCTCGCGCCGGTCGCGTTCCACGCGGTGAACGTCCTCCTCCACGCCGCGGCCAGCGGCCTCGTCGTCCTCCTGGCGCGGCGCGTCCTCGCGGCCGTCGCTCCGGCACGTGCGGCCGCGGGCGCGCTCGGCGCCGGGCTCCTCTTCGCCGTCCATCCGGCGCACGTCGAGGCGATCGCCCCGATGGTCGCGCGGGCCGACCTGCTCGCCGGGGTGCTCGGGCTCGCCGCGCTCCTCCTCGCGCTCACCCCTCTGCCGCGATGGCGACTCCCGGCGGCGAGCGCGGCGCTCGCGGCCGCGGCGCTCTGCAAGGAGATCGCGGCGACCGTCCCGCTGCTCTATGTCCTCGTCGCGCTCCTGCTGCCCGGCGCCGCCGGCCTCGACGAGAAGCCGGGCCTCGCGACCCCGGCGCGGCGGCGCGCCCTCGTCACGGCCGCATCGGTCGCATTGGCTCTCGCGACCGCGTTGGCGCCGTACTTCCTGCTCAAGCCGGGAGGCGCCGGCGTTCCCGCGCAGGCGCGCTGGTTCCAGGGGCAGACGCCCGCGGTCGTCTGGAACACGATGACCCGCGCCCTCGCCGAGTACTGGCGGATCCTCGTCTTCCCCTGGCGGCTCATGACGGACTTCGGCTACGCGGCTCGGATCCCGTCGACGCAGCGGTTCGGGATGGAGTCGGCGCTCGCCACCGTGGCATGGGGCTCCGTGCTCGCGATCGGGATCCTCTCCGCCCGCCGCGCCCCGGTCCGCAGCCTGGCGGTGCTCTGGACCTTCACCGGCCTGCTCCCGGTCTTGAACGTCGTGCCCATCGGCGTCCTCATGGCGGAGCGCTTCATCTACCTGCCGTCCGTCGGCATCTGCATCTGGGCGGGCCAGCTCCCGCAGATCTGGCGCGAGCGCGCCCGCAGCGCGGGCGGCCGGACCGCGGTGGGAGCGATCCTTGCGGCGGTCCTGGTGCTCCTCGCCGCGCGCGCCCTGACGCGCGCAGCGGTCTGGCGTACCCCCGAGCGGCTCTACGAGGCCGAGCTCCTGCACGCGCCGCTCGATCCCGTGGTGAACAACAACCTCGCCGTCGAGTACAACGCCCGCGGGGACTACCGGAAGGCGCTCGAGCGGCTCGACGTCGCCTTGGGAACCGCGCCCTGGTACTGGCGGGCGCACCTGAACCGGGCGCTCGCGCTGCACCGCCTCGGCGACGACGGCGGCGCGCGCGTGGCGCTCGCGCGGGCGAAGGAGCTCGCGCCGCGCGAGGCGGGGCCTGCGCGCTTCGCGGCCGGCGTGCTCGTCGAGCTCGGCGATGTGCAAGCTGCGCTCGCGGAGCTCGCCCTGGCCGAGCGGCTCGATCCCGAGGATCCCGTCGTCGCGCTCGCCGCCGGCAAGCTCCTCGTCGCCATGGGGCGCCTCGCGGACGCGCGCGCGGAGCTTCGCCGGGCAGCGGCGCTCGACCCCGGCGATCCGGAGCCGGCTCGCGTGCTGAGCCTCATCGGAACCGTCCGGGACGTTCGCGCCGTTTCCTCACCGTGAAGGGTGATGCGGCGATGAGCCGCACGCCGTTTCGGCTCATCGGGGGTGACAAGACCTCCCGCCGGGTATCTGCTGCGCGTGCAGTTTCGCTGCCCGGGTGCTGGTCGCCCGTGGCTCGCCGAACGGGGGGATCCCATGCACGCGCTGAAGAGGCTCGCGGTCGCCACGAGCATCGCCGCTCTCGCTCTCTCGGGTTGCGGGTCGAGCAGCCCCGCGGACGCGCAGCTGAGCTCCGCCGCCAAGGTTGGAGGCGGCGCGACGTTCGCCCTGTCCGGCACCGTGAGCGGCGCGATCGCCGAGGGGGTGACGATCTCGCTCGTGGGCCAGACGGCATCGGGCGCCACGGTCACCGCTTCCACCGCGACGGGCCGCCGCGGGCAGTACGCGTTCAAGAACGTCCAGAACGGGACGTACACGGTGACGCCGAGCGCCGACGGTTACGCCTTCTACCCGGCGAGCTGTGCCGTGACCGTGAGCGGATCGGACACGACCCGGGTCGACTTCATCTCGTCCAAGACGCACGTGATCTCCGGGACCGTGGGCGGCGCGCCCGCCGACGGCGTGATCGTCACGCTCGCGTCGGGCACCGGCACGCCGTCCGCGACGCTCACCGACGCCACCGGCCGGTACACCTTCACCGGCGTCCTCGACGGCACCTACACGATCACGCCCAGCAAGCCCGGCTTCGTGTTCTCGCCGGCGGAGCTCGACGTCACCGTGAGCGGCTCGGATCTGAGCGGGCAGGACTTCACCGCCAGCGTGCCGACGCACGCCATCTCGGGATCGGTCGTCGGGGCAGCCGTCGAGGGGGTGACGGTGACGCTCTGGTCGAGCCTCACCGGGTCGCTCGTGACGACGACCGACGCGGCCGGCCATTACGTGTTCGCAGGCCTCTACGACGGCTTCTACCAGGTGACGCCCTCGAAGAGCGGCTATTACCTCTCGCCCTCCTCTTTCTCGCTGACGTTGAGCGGATCGGACGTGACGCTTCCCGACATCACCGCGAGCGCGCTCCACTTCATCTCGGGCACGGTGAGCGGCGTCGTCTCGGGCGGTCTCCTCGTGTCGCTCTCGAACAGCGTGGGCGGCCTGCTCCAGCAGACGACCACCGACGCCGCCGGCCACTACACCTTCGCAGGCCTCCGCGACGGCAGCTACGTCGTGAGGCCCTCGAACAGCAGCTACGCCTTCTCCCCCACGAGCGCCTCCGTCACGGTGAGCGGATCGGACGTGCCGAACGTGGACTTCGTCTCCGCGGTGCAGCGCTTCACCATCTCGGGGACGGTCGGCGGCGCGACCGCAGAGGGAGTGACGCTGACCCTCGCGTTGGGCTCGACCACGAACGTCGTCGCGACCACCACCACGGACGCGCTCGGCAACTACGCGTTCACGGACCTGCTGACCGGTTCCTACGCGGTGACGCCCGCGAAGGCCGGCTACGTGTTCTCGCCGAACGTCCGGTGGGTCACCCTGAGCAGCGCCGACGCGACGGGACAGTCCTTCACCGCGGCTGCGCTCCACGCCATCACCGGCTCGGTCGTCGGCTCGGTCCTGGACGGCGTCGCGGTCTCGCTGCTCTCCCGCTCCAGCGGATATAGCGGCCCGACCGGCCCGCAGGGACCGGTATTGGTCACGGACGCCTCCGGCGCCTTCCGGTTCGACCAGCCCGCCGGTGCGTACACCCTGACGCCGGCCAGGACGGGTTACAGCTTCTCGCCCGCGGCGCGCGACGTCGACGTGAGCGGCGGGGACGTCGCCATGGGGCCGAGCTTCACGAGCAGCGCCCTCTCGTACGCTCCCGTCTGCAGCGCCGATCGATGGTGCTGGGAGTCCCCCGCTCCGCAGGGGAATCCCCTCAACGGCATCTTCGCTGCCTCGCCCGCGGACGTCTGGCTCGTCGGGGCGGCGGGGACGGCGCTCCACTGGGACGGCACGACCTGGATCGGCGTTCCGACCGGGACGACGAGGAGCCTGCTCGGCGCGTGGGGCACGTCGTCGAGCGACGTCTGGGCGGTGGGAGGAGACCCCTCGACGGCCGGGTCCGGCGTCGTCCTGCACTGGGACGGAACCGCCTGGTCGACCTGGATCAGCGGCACCGCCGCGCTCTACGCGGTATGGGGCAGCTCGGCGAACGACGTCTGGACCGTCGGCTCCTCGGGGACGATCCTCCACTGGAACGGCAGCGCGTGGTCGAGCGTCGCGAGCGGTACGACCGCCACCCTGTCGTCGGTGTGGGGCAGCGCCGCCGACGACATCTGGGCGGTCGGGTACGCGGGCACGCTCCACTGGAACGGGACCGCGTGGTCGAGCGCATCGGCGCCGAGCTATGCGACGGCGATCTGGGGCTCCTCCGCGAACGACGTGTGGGCCGTCACGCAGACGGGATCGGTGATGCACTGGGACGGCACCGCGTGGTCGATCGTGAGGAGCTCGACGTCCGGAGCGCTGACCGCGGTCTGGGGCAGCTCGCCGAACGACGTCTGGGCGGTCGGCTCCGCGTATGCGCTGCACTGGGACGGCACGGCGTGGTCGCTCGTGTCCACCGGCAGCGGGGGAACCCTGAACGCCATCGGCGGGACGTCGGCCGGGGACGTGTGGTTCGCCGGGCTCGGCGGGACGATCCTGCACTGGGACGGCAGCGGGCTCTCGGGCGTGGTCAGCGCCGGGACGCGGATGCTGTTCGGGGTGTGGGGTAGCTCGGCCGACGACGTGTGGGCGGTGGGGAGCGGCGGGGCGAACCTGCACTGGGACGGGAGCGCGTGGTCGAACGTGGCGAGCGGCACGCCTTCGCAGCTCTACGGCGTGTGGGGCAGCGCGGCGAACGACGTGTGGGCCGTGGGCGTCAACACGATCGTGCACTGGGACGGCCGCTCCTGGTCCCCTGCGCTGACGACGGCGCCGGGCTACCTGTACGCCGTCTGGGGCGCGGCCCCGAACGACGTCTGGGCGGTCGGCGGCGCGACCAGCCAGCACTGGGACGGCACCGCCTGGTCTCCCGTGGCGGCGGGGACGACGAACGGGCTCGTCGCGATCTGGGGCAGCGCGTCCAACGACGTCTGGGCGGTCGGGTACTCGGGGACGATCGTCCACTGGAACGGGAGCTCGTGGTCGAGGGTGTCGGTCCCGACGACGGCCTCCTTGAGCAGCGTCTGGGGAAGCGCCGCCGCCGACGTCTGGGCCGTCGTGTCGGGATCGACGGGGCCGTTCCTGCACTGGAACGGCACCGCGTGGTACGTCGTCACGGCGAGCGAGCTTCCGCTGGGCTACGTGAAGGCGATCTGGGGCGCCGCCGCGAACGACATCTGGGCCGTGTGCACCAACGGGACGATCGCGCACTGGGACGGGAGCGCCTGGTCGAGGACGGCGAGCGGGACGAGCGCGTACCTCGCTGCCGTGTGGGGCAGCTCGTCCGCCGACGTCTGGGCGGTGGGCGCGACGCCGCCCTACGCCAGCGCGATCCTGCGACGCCGCCCCTAGCGAGGGAGGGGGCCCATCCGCTCCGCTGCCTCGCCGCGGCGGCGCCGTTAGGCTCGTCGGATGGCCCCCGCCTCCAGCCGCGAAGAGATCGGCGCGGACGTGGTGGTCGCCGGCGCGGGACCCGCCGGCCTGGCGGTCGGCGCCTGTCTGCGGCGGGCCGGGATCGAGTTCGTCCTCCTCGAGAAGGAGCAGACGGTCGGGGCGGCCTGGCGCCGCCACTACGACCGGCTGCACCTCCACACCGACCGGGGCGACTCCTCGCTGCCGTACCTCCCGCTCTGCCCGCGACAGGCGGGGCGGCACCGAGCGCCGATCGACGTCGAGTGACCATCGTGCGGAGCGACGCTAAACATCGGGGCCCCGGTTGCCGCAACGCGACCGGGGCCCACGCCTTGACGTGAGGTGGGCGCATGCTCGGTGCCGCAGGAGCAGCACGCGCGGTCGGGCACCTGAGCTCCGCGGGGCTGAGGAGATAGCGTACGCGCACGCCGATGTGATCGACGCGCGGGATGTCGATCACGTCAGTTCAGCGCGCCGGAACCGGGACCGCCCGGGTGGCCGGAGGCGCCGCAGGGACCGGCCGCCGGCGACGCCGCTTCAGATTTCTTCGCGGCGAAGACCGACAGCTCCTTGTCGAGCGCGTCGCTGCCGCAGGAAACGCAGGTCGGCGTGTCGGACGCACGCACCAGGGTCTCGAACTCGTTGCCGCAGGCGCGGCAGGGGTATTCGTGAATGGGCATGAAGGCTATCGTTCCAGAACGATGGCCTCAAGCTTGGCCTTGACGTCGGCCGGCAGCGCGACCGCCTGTCGGGCCTGGGTGTCGAAGCACACCTCCACCGTCTTCTGCGTGGCGCAATGGGTCATCGAATCGGCCTCGTAGAGGCGCATCTCGTGGTTGAAGCTCTTGCTGCCGACGCGCGTGATCGCGCCCTTGACGAGGATCAGCTGCCCGACGCGGATCTCGTGGTGGAAGTCGATGGTCAGGGTCGCCATCACCGTGCCGAGGCCGCGCGAGCGGATCTCCTCGAGGGACAGGCCCGCCATGTTGGGAAAGTGCCAGGCCGCGTCGTCGAAGCAGGCGGCGTAGTAGCGCACGTTCATGTGGCCGTAGACGTCGCACTGCGCCGGCATGACGATCGCGCGGTAGAGGTCGAACCATTTGTCCATGGCCCGGATTGTAAGTGCGCCGCCGGTACAATCGCCGCATGTTCCGTCCCAACGCCCTCAAGCAGCGCCTGCGCACAACGGTTCCGCACCGGGGCTGGTCCGGGAGGGCCCTCCCCCGTGCTCGGCGACGGGCGGATGCGCGACCGGGCGCTCACCTGTCGGAAGGGCGCTGAAACGCAGACGCCGCGCACTGCCGTGCGTGCCAACGTCGCGCGAGGAATGTCACTGTGCTCGCGGCGGGGTTGCCGCGCGCCGTTGTCACGCACAGTGCGAAGCGGCTGACGTACTGACGGCCGTCGCTGTCCGCAGCGCACCGATCGTCGGACGTCTCCGACGCCTCCGCGCGGGTGAGGGCCCTCCCGTCCGCGCGCCCCGGCGGGCGGGGTGGCGTCGTCAGGCGCCGCCGAGGTGAGGCCGTCTCGGATTCGAACCTCCGCCGTTTCAAGTTACGATGAGTGAACGATGCGGCTGCTCCCGCTGCACCGGGCCGGTCCGCCGGAACACGCAGTCACGTCCGTCCGGGCGCGCGAGCAGGGGAGGGCCCTTGGTCGCGCGGAGGCGTAGGCACCGCCGGACCATCAGTGCGACGTTGGCACGCGCGGAAGTGCCCGGCCCGTGCGCTTCAGGGGTCGATCGACAGTCCGCCGCCGGTCGCGCATTCGTCCGTCGCCGAGCACGGCCGAGGGGCCTCCCCGGCCAGCGCCCGGAGGCGGACACGCGCCGAGAGAAGCGATGAATCATGAGGCACGGGGGAGGGGGCCCTCCCGTCCCAGCCCCCGGGGCGGAAGCGACCGTTCAGGTCGAGCGGGGGTCTTCCCGGAAGATGAAGGCGTACCGCTCCCGGGCCGCCGCGTAGCCCTTCTCGTTGAACGGCGGGTGCCTCGTCGAGAGGGTGCCGCACAGGCGATCCATGAAGAAGAAGCAGATGCCGTAGTTGCGGATCATCCGGCCGTCGTCGCTCAGCTCGCGGTGATGGATGTCGTGCCGCCGCCGTGCGGCGATGAACCAGCGACCGAACCAGGGGACGTCCGCCATCCAGAACCGCTGCACGTGCATGCCCTCGTGCATGTGCGCGAACATGAACAGGCTCCACGCGACGGCAGCGGTCATGAACGCGGCGAGCGGCCCCCGCTCCACGTCGAGGACGCTCGCGAATCCGACGATCGCGCCGGACGTGAGCGCCAGGGGGGCCAACCACTCGAAGCCGATGCCCCGGATCCCGAACCGTCCCCTGGTGGAGCGGACGTACGCGCGGGTCCGGAGCGCCGACCGCGGACCGTAGTCCCGCAGGTGGTGCCGCATGTGGCCGCGGCTCAGTGCCGGCAGCTTCTCCGCGTGAAGGAGGATGTGGAGGAAGTAGCCGAAGACCTCGGCGAAGAGGAAGCCGCCGCCGGCAGCGAGGACGTGAGCCATCAACGCAGTCTGCCGAGCCCGAGCGTCAAGCCGGGGACGTACGTGATGAGGAGCACCCAGACGAGCATGATGAGCGCGAGCGGCACGACCGTCCGTGCGATGTCGAGGAGCGACCTGCCGAACCTGAGCGATCCGAGGAACAGGTTCAACCCCACGGGCGGGGTTAGATACCCGAGCTCCAGGTTCGCGAGGAAGATCACGCCGAGCTGCAATGGGTGAATACCGAAGGCGCGCCCCATCGGGAGCACGAGCGGGACGACCACCACGATCGCCGAGAAGATGTCCATGAGCATGCCGACCGCGAGGAGGAACGCGTTCAGGAGGAGCAGGAAGACCCAGCGCGACGAGATCGCGCCGCGCACCCACTCGGCCGCGTGCATCGGAATCTGGGCGTCCACGAGGTAGCTCGTGAGCCCGAGCGCGACCCCGAGGACGAACAGGAGCGACCCGAACAGCGCGGCGGTCTCGGCGACCACCCGGAGCGCGTCGCGGCGGAACGTGAGCGTCCGGTGGACGGCGACCTCGACGAAGGCGACGTACGCGCAGGTGAGCGCCGCGGCGTCCACGAGCGTCGCGAGCCCCGTGACGATCGCGAGCACCACAAGGAAGGGGAGGAGGAGGTCCCACTTGGCGACGACGACGGCGCGAAGCGCCTCGCGCCCGCTGAAGGGCGTGCGCGCGACCCCCGACCGGATGCCGACGCGCATCGCCCACGCCGCCACGGCGAGCACGAGCAGGACGCCCGGCACGAACCCGGCGACGAACACGTCCTCGAACGACACCTCGGCGTAGATCGCGTACAGGATGACCGGCAAGCTGGGCGGGAACAGCAGCCCGATGCTTCCGGCGCCGGTCAGGAGCCCCACGCTCGCGTCGGCCGGATAGCGCTCCTCGAGCAGGATGGGGAGGAGGAACCCGCCGAGCGCGAGGATGGTGATCCCCGAGGCGCCGGTCAGGGCGGTGACGAACGCGCACGCGCCCACCGCCGCGACCGCGGTGCCGCCCGGCATCCAGCCGGCGAGCGCGCGGAAGAGCCCGACGAGGCGGCGCGATGCGCCGCCCGCGCCGAGCAGCGTTCCTGCGAACGCGAAGAGCGGGATCGTCGGCAGGGCGGGCGAGGCGGCGAGCCGGTACGTCTCGGCCGCCACCGCAGCCACCGGAACGTCCGCGGCGTGGAAGAAGAGCAGGGCGAGCCCGCCCATTCCGGCGAAGAGGGGGGCCCCGAGCAGCAGCGCGAGCGCGAGCGCGGCGCCGCAGGGCCACACCAGCGCCGCCCCGGACACGCCGGACGCCCAGATCGCGGCGGAGACCGCGACCGCGCCCAGCACCGCCGCGCGTCCCCCCCAGCCGCCCGGGGCGCGCCACCAGAACCGCACCGCGAGCGCGGCGTAGCCGACGGGCATCGCCGCCTGCGCGAGCCAGATCGGCACGCCGCCCGCCAGCGTCTCGGTGGAGGTCCGCTGCGCCGCCACGAACGCGGCCGAAGCGCCCGCGAGCATGGCCGAGACGAGCACCGCTGCTGCCGACCCGACGAGCTGCGCGACGTGGCGCAGGCGCCGGGGCAGGAATCCCACGGTGGAGAGGGCGAGGTGGCGGTCTTGCCGGGCGGCGAGGGCCCCGCCCAGGAACGTCAGCCACAGGGTCAGGTGCTGGGTGTACCCCGCCGCGCCGGGCACGCCCCTGCCGATGAGGCGCCGCCCGGCCATGTCGAGGAGGGGCAGCCCGACGAGCGCCGCCAGCGCGATCGCCGAGACGAGAGCCTCGGCACGCCCCGCCCGATCGAGCGGCATCTCGAGCGCGGCGAGCTCGCGCGAGGCCGCCTCCGCCCCGCCCGCGGCAGGCGTCGCCGGAGCGAAAGCCGCGCCCCCCGCCGGCGCCGGCACGCCACGACCGGTCATCGCGACCCCGCCGGACGGCGCCGCAGCTCGTCGAGCGCGTGCATGAGCTCGTCGTACGCCTCCGCCGGCACGTAGCGGCCGCGCACGGACCGGTTCACCTCGTCCGCCGCTCGATTCCAGGCATCCAGCTCGGCGGCGGACGGGACGACCACGCGAAGGCCGCGGCGCGCCATCACCTCGATGGCCTCGCGATCGAGGCGACGGTTCTCGCTGCGGAGCCGCGCGATCGTCTTCGCCGCCTCCTCGCGCAGCGCCGGCCGCAGCTCCGCGGGGATGCGCTCCCAGTCCCTCCGCGTGACGAGGAGCGTTCCCACGAGCGGCGCGATCGGCATGTCGATGAGGCAGCGCACGTGGGCGTACCACTGCGACGCGAGCGCGATCGCGGGGGTCGTCGGGATGGCGTCGATGAGCCCCGTCTGCAGCCCGGTCATGACCTCGGTGCTGGGCAGCGGCACCGCGTGGAACCCCGCGCCGCGCCAGAGCTCGCCCGTGTCGCTGTCGCCCGCCCAGGTGAACAGCTTGAACGCGCGGATGCGGGCGACGTCGGCGGTCGGCTCGGGGCCGAAGAAGCGGACCATCCCCGCGTCGGCCCACCCGAGCGCGACGAATCCCTTCTCCTCGAGCCGCCGCTCGAGGCTCGGGCGGAGGGCCTCGAGGGCGTGATCCAGCTCCTCGTACGAGCGGATCATCCGCGGCAGCCCGAACGCGCGCACGTACGTCGTGATGTCCGTCACCCCGTGCGACGTGACGAGCGCCGCGCCGAACTGGCCGATGCGCATCTTCGACACGACCGCGGTCTCGTCGCCGGCGACGCCTCCGGCGTAGATCTTGAGCTGCACGCGTCCGCCCGAGACCTGCGCCCAGCGCTGTCCGAGGTCCTTCAATGCCTCGTGCCAGCCCGACCCCTCCGGCGCGAGGGTGGCGAGCTTGAGCGTGATCGTCGTCTGAGCGCGCGCGACGCTCGCGGTGAGCGAGAGCGCCAGCGCCGCGGCCCGCAGCGGCAGGATCGGGATCCTCACGGCTTCACCTCCACGAACAGGTCCTCGGTGCGCGCCAGGAGCCACTCCGCACGGCGGCGCGCGAGCGTGTTGACCAGCCGGTCGTCGGGAGCCGCGCTCAGGTCGAACGCGAGCGCCTCCTCGAGGAGCCGCCGGAACTCGGCCGCGTCCTGCTCCTTCACGGAGACCGACTCCGCGAACGTCACGAGCGGCCCGATGCGACGGTCTCCGGAGAGCTCACGCGCGCGACGGAAGTGCTCCCTCGCGCGCGCGAGCGACCCGCCCGAGGCGGGCGCGAGCGCCGCCTCGAGGGCGACGAGCGTCTCGTGGATGGTGCCGCGGTCCCAGCTCGGGTCGAGGTCGTCGGCGCGCCGCAGGAGCGCGTGGCCGACGCGGAGGTCGGCGACGAGCTCGAGATCCTGGCGGAGGCTCGAGATGGCCGCCGCCCAGCTCGCCCCGGTCCAGAAGAGCAGCTCGGCGTCACGCGGCCGCGTCCGTTCGAGCGCGGCGGCGGGCGCGCTCGCCAGCGCGGCGCCGATCCCCGCGTAGCGGAGCTCGAGCGCACGCAGGCAGTAGCCGCGCGCGCGCAGGAACATCCGACCTGCGCGCTGCCGCGCCCGGCGGGCGGCCTGCAGATCCGTGCTCTCGAGCGCGTCCGCCGGCTCGTTCACGAACGCCTGCGCGTACTGCGTGTAGCCCTTGCAGGCCGAGAGGAGAAGGCCACCGTTCTCGGGATCGCCGAGGAGCGACCCCTCGAGCAGCTTGAGGCCGAGGGGCATCGCCGCGGCGACGAGCTCCGGATCGTCATCCCGAGCGACGGACACCGCGAGCCCCTTCACCGTCCCGCCGACGGCCCTCGAGGCGAGCGCGGAGCAGCCGGTGAGCAAGGGCGTGAGCGCAACGATCGCGAGCGGCCAGGATCGCGTGACGTCGTGGCACGACATGGGGTCCCCCTCGAGCTTCGCGCGCTCCGTGCGCGCATCCATTCGAGGTCGCGACCCGGCTCCGTGTGACAAGCGGTCGCGCGACGGCGCGCGACGGGCCCCGCGAGTCTCCCCGCGGGGGCCGCCGCGCGGTCAGCGGTCGGTAGCCGTCTTCGGCGGCGAGGCGACCTCGTCGATCGCCTGCTCGATGCGGTCGACCCACGAGCCGGCCGTCCGCGCGCCGCCGGGCGCGCCGTTGCGCGCCCGGAAGCGCGCCTGGACCTCGAACGCGAACGCGTCGAGGATCTCGGGGTCGATGGGGTCGCCGTTCAAGGACAGCGTCAGGGAGAGCAGCCCCTCGCGCTCGGCCACGTGGTGGAGCTGTGACTCGGCGAGCTTGTTCGGCATGCACTCGAGCGGTCCGACGGACACCGCAGCGTCGATCTCCCGGTGTCGCCAGGCGTGCACCGGCGCGCCGATCGTGAGCACCGCCTCCCCCTCGAGGGCGCCGCGCAGGTACGAGCTCGACGCGGCGATGAGGGCGGTCGTTGGCGGCGAGGGAGACCAGCCGAGCGGGCCCGCCGCGGCATCGTGGACCGCGGTCTCGATGCGCCGGCGCACCCACGACGCCAGCCTGTCCGTCAGCGCATGCTCCCCGTTCTGGACGGCGTTCCAGTCGGAGTACTGTACGTACTCCGTCACCCCCGCGACCCTCGAGCGGATCCCGCGGCGCGCGAGCGCGTCGGCGATGGTCCCGTTCGAGAACGGCACGTTGCGGACGTAGATCTCGCCCGCGATGAGCACGACGGGCAGCTCGCGCGTGCCGCGCAGCGCCGCGAACTCGCGCGCCGCCTGCGCGACGAGCTCCGGGATCCCCCACACGCGTCCGGTGAGGGCCTCGACCACGACGCGGGACCCCGAGAGCTCGCTGGACGAGGCGGTGCGCTCCAGCGCGGCCACGAGCTCGCCCATCCAGCGCGCGAACAGCGCCTCGGCCGACCCCGGGCGCGTCTCGGCGGGCCGGACGTCGTACAGCATGTCCCGCAGCCGGTCGGAGGCGGCGATGCCGGCGAACAGGGCCGCCCTGAGCCCGGGCTCCACGCCCTCGAAGTAGTTGGCCGAAGGCGGTGCCCAGATCCGGACGCGGTCGCTCCATCCCGTGCGGTGGAGCACGAGCTGGTGGAGCTCCTTGTAGACGCCGAAGCGGCAGGGCCCCTCCGCGCTCGGCATGAACAGCACGAACTTGCGATCGCTGTCGCGCTCGCGCTCGAGCCGCTCGAGGAGGCTCCCCAGCGTCAGCGCGGCGGGCAGGCACTCCTTGCCCGAGGTATGGCGCCGGCCGATGCGGAGCGTCTCGACGGTCGGCTCGGGCAGCGCCTCCGCTTCGACCCCAGCGCCGCGCAGCGTCGCCGCGACGCAGTCGGTCGCCGGTCCCATGCGGGGGAGGAGGACGCGCTCGCCCGCGCGGATGACCGCGCGCATCCCGGTGACCTTCACGGTGAGGCGCGCCTCGTCCGTCGGCGCGCCGGGACGCGCACCACGGAGGTCCTCGCGGACGCAGTGCAGGAACGCCTCGACCCGGGTCTTCGTGCCGGCGTCCCCCGAGTGGCCGTCGGTCTCGATGACCGCGGACGGCTTCCCCTCCATGAGGTGCTGGTAGAAGTGGAGCGTGAAGCTGTCCGGACCGCACGAGTAGTTCGAGGCGAACAGGCTGTAGGTGCCCGGGGTCCTGCGGATCTGCCACGCGGCCCGGAGGAGCTTCTGCCCGTATCCCCAGAACATGTTGGGGAAGGTGGGCGCGTCCTCCGCGACGGGGTAGCAGTCCACCGGGATCGCCATCGCGCCCTGCTCGCGCAGGATGGCGGGCACGTTCGAGTTGAGGACGTCGTTGTGGATCGTGTAGGCGCGGCCGAGGACCACGACGGGAAGGATCCCGTCGGCCTCGCAGCGCGCCAGCGCGGCGCGCCCGATCTCGAGCAGCTTCGCGTCGAACTCGAGCTGCGCGGCGCGCGCGGACTCGAAGGCCCGCTGGAAGGCGCGTCGGCCCCGCGCTCCCACGGCATCGGCGACCTCGCGGCACGCGCGCGTGAACGCCTCACCCTCGAGCCCGCCCGCGTCCACGTCGACGATCGGCGAGATGATCCGCGCGCTCAGCTCGGCGCCGAGATCCGCCCGCAGCACGTCCGTGCTCCCGCCCACGATGGGGCAGGTCTTCGCGTACGGCTCGTCCGCGGTGCGCGGGATCGAGCGCACCATCGGCAGGAAGAGGAGATCGGGCTTCCGCTCGGCCATCGCCTGGACGAGCCCGTGGTACTGCTGCATCGGGGCGCAGAACGGGACGTTCGCGCCCTCGATCCCGCGCTTCAGCGCGACCCGGTCGGCGCCGCGCGTCACGTCGAGATCGAGCCCGAGGCCGTGCAGGAACGTGGCGAAGAACGGGAACAGCCCCTTGAGCTGCAGCTCGTCCGTGAGCGCGATCCGCCTGCCTCCGCGGGCGTTCGAGAGCCGCGCCACGAGCGCGTCGACGAGCGCCTCGCGCTCGCGGAAGGGATCGGGGGCCCCGTCCGGCAGCTTCTTCTTGCGCGTCCCCTTGTCGTAGAGCGAGCAGGCTCCACCCCAGGTGAACTTCTGCCGCTCGCCCGCGACGAGCGTGGTGAGCCGGTCGATGCGGCACTTGTTGGCCGTTCCGCCGCACCCCACGCTCGAGTTGCAGACGAAGGTGTCCTTCTTCTCGAGGCGGGCCTCGAGGAGCCGCCGCGGATCGAGCGAAGGCGCCTCTTCCCAGGAGATCGCCTCCGCCGCGAGGAGCGCGATCCCGAGCGCCCCGACCGTTCCGGGAGAGGGCGGCACGATCACCTCCGCGCCGGTCTGGTGGGCGACGGCGGCGGCGAGCGCGTCGGCCGCGAACGGCATGCCCTGGCAGAAGACCACCTGCCCGACCGAGCGGCTCCCCTTCACCCGGTTCAGGTAGTTCGAGACGACGGACGCGTAGATCCCCGCCACGATCGCGCCGCGCTCCACGCCCGCCGCGACCGCCTCGTCGATCACCTCCGCCATGAACACCGAGCAGTGCTGCCCGAGCGCGACGCCCCGCTCCGCGTCGATCGCGATCCGCGAGAGCTGGACCACGTTCTCCACGCCGTCGAAGCGCTTTCCCTGCTCCTCGATGAAGGACCCCGTGCCCGCGCTGCACGCCTCGTTCATCGCCGCGTCCACCACCCGGCCCTCGTCGAGGCGGATGTACTTCGCGTCCTGACCGCCGATCTCGAAGATCGTGTCCACCCGCGGGTCGTGGTGGAGCGCCCCCTCGGCGTGCGCCGCGATCTCGTTCAGCACGAACACCGACTCCGTCCCGTAGCAGGTCGCGAGGAGCGACCCGACGACCTCGCGCCCCGATCCCGTCACGCCGACCGCGCGCACCGGATGCTCGGCGGCCGGTCCCGCGAGGAGCTCCTTCATGAGCGCCTGGGCGGCGCCGATCGGGTCGCCGTTCGTGCGGAGGTACCCTTCCCAGAGCGGCTCCCCGCGCGCGGCGTCGAGGGCGACGACCTTCGATCCCGTCGAGCCGATGTCGAACCCGAGGATGACCGGCTCGGCGCTGCTCGCGGATCCCGCTTGCGCGGTGCGTGCCTCGGCGGCGGGCGGACGCGTCATCCGTCGCACCTTGCCCATCGACCTGGCCAGGGCCGGGAGCTCCTCGAGCGCCGCGTCCGGCGGGGGCCGAATGAGCCTGTCGAGGGGCGTCGCGTGCGTGCCCCCCTCCGCGGCGTGGACCGCGCAGCCGATCGCCTCGAGGAACCGCGACTCCTCCGCCTCGGTCTCGACGAGCGTCATCCCGTGCCGCGCCAGGAAGCGGCGGAAGTGCTCCTGCACTCGCCGCGACTGGGTGACCCCGCCCGCGAGCAGGACGCGCGGCGGCGAGAGCCGCGGCTTCACCAGCACCTCGACGTTCTCCGCCATCGCGTCGAGCAGGCCCGCCACGAGCCGCTCCTTGCGCTCCCCCTTGTTCGCGAGGTGCGTCAGGTCCGTCTTGAGGATGACCGGGCACCGCCCGGACAGCGGGGCGGGATCCTCCACCGACTCGGCGAGGCGGGCGGCCTCCTCCACGTCCAGGTCGAAGCGCTCCACGAGCTGGCGCAGGAAGTTCCCCGTCCCCTGCGCGCACCGGGAGTTCTCGCGATAGGCGGGCGGCCCGGACCGGCGCAGCTCGAGCACCGCGAATCCGCGGCTCCCGATGCTCACCACGGTGGCGGGCTCGTGCCCGTGCACGAGCCGCACGCCGGCGAGGAGGGCCTCCTTCGTCGGGATCCGCTGCAGCGCGACCAGGCGCCCGAGCCGGCCCGTGACGGCGGCCGACTCGACGCGGTCCCATTCCCAGACCCGGAGCATCTCGAGGAGCTTCGCGCCGGGATCCTTCCGATGGGCGGCGAGCTGCCGCCGCACCACGACGAATGCGCCATTCTCGCGCGCGACCTCCGCGAGCTTGATCGTCTCCGCGCCGACGTCGATGCCTACGAACCGTTGCATGTCACCCCTTCGTCCCCCGCTCGTGTGGAACCCGCCCCGAGAATTCCCGCACATTACCCGAGACGCGCGCCGAAGCCGATGTGACGAGTGCCGTCGGCGACCCCCACGCCGCCGGCGCGCCGCGCGCGTGGGTGGACCGCGCACCGAGAGATCTCGCCGGGATCGCGGCCGAGGCTGCGCGCGGTGATGGGCGCACCGAGATCGAGCAGCGGTCGCTCCTGCGCGCCCTCCAGCTCGCGCAAGCAATGCGCCTCGCCGACGAGGCGGCTCCGCGCGATGCGTTCGGGCGCGAGCGCGTTCAGGCGCGCGTTCCGAGATCCGCCGATCCCGGCCCGCCGTCCTCGTCGAGGATCCCCTCGTACACCGCGCGATCCGCGGCGGAGAAGCAGCAGAAGATCGCGGTCGCGACGCTCGTCTCGCTCTCGAGCGATCGCATCACCTCGGTGACGGCGATGCGCGTCGCCCGCTCGACGGGGAACCCGTAGGCGCCGGTCGAGATGGCGGGGAACGCGATCGAGCGCAACCCGCGCTCCGCGGCGAGCCGCATCGCCGTCCGGTAGCAGCTCGCGAGTGCCTCATCCTCTCCGTGCTCGCCGCCGCGCCAGACCGGGCCCACCGCGTGGATGACGTGGCGCGCCGGGAGCCGGTGGCCGCGCGTGATCTTCGCCTCGCCGGTGCGGGCCCCGCCGAGCGCCCCGCACTCCTCGAGCAGCGCCGGGCCTGCCGCGCGGTGGATCGCGCCGTCCACGCCGCCGCCGCCGAGGAGCGACGGATTGGCGGCGTTCACGATGGCGTCCACGTCGAGCTTCGTGATGTCCCCCTGCACCACCGCGATGCGGCCTGCGCGCCAGGTCCGATCCATGCGGCGGTGGTACGCGTCGCCACGGCCGGACGCAACGCCCGGCGACGGGCGGGCGCATGCCTGGCCCGAATTCGGAAAGCGATGCACGCGCACGCGCCGCACGGAGCGTTCGTCGCGCGCGCGCGCCGCACTCGCAGAAAAGCGCTGGCTGCGCGCCGAGTTGGCTGCTAAGGAGCGACCGAGGGGCCGGCGGTGTCCGCTTGGTGTGCGCAATTCGTGCACGTCGCCATGCGCGGAAGCCGGGTACGGCTATTGCTACCGCCCCACCCGGAATGAAGCGCGAACGCATCCTCATCGTTGATCCGAACCCTCTCGAGGGCGCCGCGCTGCGGTCGGCGCTGTGCGAGAGCGGCTTCGACGCCGTGGAGGCGTCGTCCGCCGCGGGCGCCCTGGCGCTCGTCCCGAGCTTCCAGCCGGCGGCGGTCCTCGTGGATGCTGCGCTCCCCGACGTGGACCCGGCGGCGATGGTCGCTCGCCTGCGCGAGCTCCGCTCGGACGCGGCGGTGGTGGTCGCGACCGCGCTCGACCGGCTCGAGCCGGCGGTCGCTGCGCTGCGCGCGGGCGCCGACAGCTACGTCGTCCGTCCGCTCGATCCGGGGCAGGTGCTCGTGGTCCTCGAGCGGGCGCTCGACAAGCGCGGTCTGCGCAAGGACAGCGCCGTGCTCCGCGAGAGCGTGCGGCGGCGGCTCCAGGTCATCGGCGCCGCGCCCGAGCTGCTGGGCGTCATCGAGGTGGTGAAGCGCGTCGCGCCGACGAAGGCGACGGTCCTCGTCCAGGGAGAGTCGGGCACGGGGAAGTCCCACATCGCCCAGGCGCTGCACGAGGCCTCTCCGCGCCGCGACCGCCCCTTCGTGCGTGTGAACTGCGCGGCGCTCTCCGAGCCGCTCCTCGAGTCGGAGCTGTTCGGGCACGAGCGCGGCGCCTTCGCCGAGGCGGATCGGCGGCGCTCCGGCCGCGTGGAGGACGCCGACGGGGGCACGCTCTACCTGCACGAGGTGGGGCGCATGCCCGCCGCGCTGCAGGTGAAGCTGCTCCAGGTGCTGCAGCAGGGCGACTTCGAGCGCCTCGGCGGGCGCGAGACGGTCCACGTCGACGTCCGCGTGGTGGCGGGCTCGCAGCGCGACCTCGCCGAGGAGGTGCGGGCGGGCCGCTTCCGCGACGACCTCTACTACCGGCTGAACGTGGTCTCGGTGTCGCTGCCGCCGCTCCGCGCGCGGAAGGGCGACGTCCCGGCGCTCGTCAGCCACTTCATCGACCGGTACGCCGGCGCGGCGCAGAAGGAGATCGTGGGCGTCACCCCCGGAACGCTCTCGGCGCTCTTCGCCTACGAGTGGCCCGGCAACGTGCGCGAGCTCGCGAACGTGGTGGAGCGGGCGGTGCAGTCGGCGCGCAGCCGCGAGATCAGCGCCGAGGACCTCTCCCCGGTGCTCCACGGAGCGCGCCCCGAGGAGAGCACCGCCTCGGCGCTCATCCCGGGCGCCACGCTCTTCGAGATCGAGCGCGAGGCGATCCTCCGCACGCTCGAGCAGTGCGGGGGGTCCACCGCGCGCGCGGCGGAGATCCTCGGCGTCTCCATCCGCAAGATCCAGTACCGGCTGAAGGAGTACCGGAGCGGCACGCCGGGGCGGCGCGCCGCGTTGCCCTAAAGCCGCAAGCAGCCGACCGACGGCTACCCGTTCGCCGAGTAGATGTGCGCGCTCTCCTCGGCGGTGGGGAGCAGGTGCATGCCGAGGTAGGTGAACATCACCACCGCGAACCCGACGATGAGGAGCCAGGCTCCCTTGTCGCCCCGCCAGCCGCGCACGCGGCGCAGGTGGAGGTACCCGCCGTAGATGAGCCAGGTGACGAGCGACCAGTTCTCCTTCGGATCCCAGACCCAGAAGTCGCCCCACGCGCTCTTCGCCCACATGGAACCCATGAGCAGCCCGAGCGTCAGGAGCACGAACCCGAAGCGGACCACCTCGTAGGCCATCTTCTCGACGTCGAGCGCGCCGCCGCTGAGGATCGTCCCCGCCTTCATGCTCATGAGGCGCTGGACGAGCGGGACGCGCGGCGCGAGGAGCTGCACCGCCGCGAGCACCGCGGCGAGCGCCACCGCGGCGTAGCCGACGAAGTAGACCATCACGTGCGGGATGAACCAGGGCGACTGGAGGGCGGGCGGGAGCTTCACGATCTCGGCGTCCCACTTCACGAGCGCGTACACGAGGCAGCCGAGCGACAGGAGCATCGCCGGAACGCCGAACACGCGCGTCCGGTAGATCCGCTCGAAGAAGAGGTAGACCACCGCGAGGCAGAGCGCGAAGAAGACGAGCGACTCGAAGAGCGACTTGAGCGGCGCGCGCCCCGCCTCGTGCCAGCGCAGGAGCATGACGGCGAGGTTGAGGAGCAGGGCCGCGGCCATGAACGCGGTGGCGGCGCGCGCGACGATTGCCTTCGTCGAGCGCCAGGCGGCCGCGTACAGCGCGACCGAGGCGGCGTACAGCGCGCCGGTCGCGAGGAAGAAGGGGTGCTCGGCGATCACGTACTGGAGCATGGTCGTTCTCTCCTCCGGCTATGCGTGCGCGGCCGCGGCCGTCCGGCGCTTCAGGAGCGGCTCGACGTAGAACATGTAGAAGACCCCGAGGCTGATGAGGCCGAACCCGCTGAAGACCCAGAAGACGCCGGGGTCGTACACCGCCTCGAGCCCGGAGTAGGTCGGATCCTCGGGGTTGAAGTTCACCTGGTAGAGCGTCCAGCCGTTGAAGGTGAGCGGGTCGTTCACCGAGATGGCGCGCTTCAGCTCGCTCGTCCCCTGCCTCGCGGTGACGTGCGAGACGTAGGACTTCACCTCCTTCTCGCGCCGCTCGAAGACGAGGGCGCGGGTCGAAGAGAGGAACACGGGGGAGCGGCGCGTCGCGAGCATGAGCGCCTCGCGGGGGAGACCCTGCTGCTGGACCTCGATCGACACCGCCGGATTCCGCCACTCCTGCGAGGCGGTGCCGTAGGCGACCCGCTTCGTCGCGTCGTCCGGGCTCGGGCGGAAGTCGGGGTAGATGCCCGTCAGCCGGAACGAGTCGCCGTTCGGCAGCCGGTGCTTCCCTGTGTCGGGATCGAAGCTCGCCTTGAGCCGCCAGTCGGTGCGCGTGCCGCGCTCGTCGGCGACCGGGACCTGCTCGTAGTAGCCCACCCGGTACTCCGTCTCGTAGTTCACGAGCTGGAAGCGATCGAGGTGCAGGTCGAACCCGAGGGCGGCGACCTCGCCCGTCCCCTGGCCCGCCTTCGTCACGCGCACGCGGGTGGCGGTCTCGCCGCCCGCATGCAGGTCGACGCGGCCGCGGATCGCGAGCGTCGCGGACGCGGCGGCGCCGGCGAGCGTGGTCATGAGGCCGACGTGGCAGATGAAGAAGCCGGAGGCCTTCAGGCTCACCGGAAAGCGGAGCGTCGCCGACGAGATGACCGACGCGCCGAAGAGCGCCATCAGGAGCGCGAACGGCAGGCCGTGAAAGATGTCGTCGAGGCGCAGCGCGACGATGATCCCGCCCATCGCCCCGTAGCGCATCACGTAGAACGAGGCCGGCTTCATCTGCAGGATGAGCGTGCCGAGGACCGCCATCACCGCGAGCACGAACAGCAGCGTCGCGATGAAGCGGAACCCGGCGATGGTCACGCGCAGCCGTCCCGGGGCGAAGGTGCCCACCCCGAAGACGACGACGCTCGCGAGAAAGGCGGCCGCGACGAGCGTGACCCCGCCCGGCGGGATCCACACCTGGAGCAGCTCGCCCACCAGGAGCGCGCCGACCACGAGGTACGTGGTCAGCCGGACCTCGCGCTCGGCGATCGACGGGGCCGCCGCGGCGGGCACGGGCGTGGCGGAAGAAGACGGTGCACTCGAATTCACTGGTGACCTCCGTTGGGCCCGCCGAGAGCAAGCTCCATGCCCCCCATCTCGCTGGTAAATCCGCGTGATCTGGGACAACCGGCGCTCGTACTCGCCCGAACCCCCGCAGGAAAAGCGATCTTGCCCTGGATCAGCGCAAACGCTGCGCGCCGGGCGAGCCCCGCTCAGGCAGCGCCTTCCCGGGAACGTACTGCTCGGCCGGGTGCTTCCCCGGGCCGCGGATTCCGGCGGCGCCTCATCTCACAGGGGCGACGGGGAGTCACGTCGTGTTCGAGCGGATGCGCGCCACGCGCCGGCGAGGCGTGCTTCCATGGGGGCGAACGGCGGCACGCACGGCCGATCGGCCGGAGGCGAGGGCGCGCCGGATGGAAGGGACATGCCCGCGAACAAAAGCTATGCAGTGTTCGGGGCTTGACGATGGGCGCGCGGTCCGTAGAATCACACGTTTCCATGTCCGAAGAGCGGTGCACGCGCCCTCACGCTTCCGGGCGCGCGGCGCGAGGGTCCGGCGATCGCCGGGCTGGCGGCGCAGCGGAAAACCTTTCCCACGGCCCCTCGCGTGAGAGCCCCGGGCGACGTCGTCCCCGGAGCGGTGCGGCAGGCAACGAAGGACGAAACTCCCGATGATCGAGACCGGCTATCCCCCGAGGCAGGGCCTGTACGACCCCCAGCACGAGCGCGATGCCTGCGGCTTCGGGTTCGTCGTCGACGTGAAGGGGAGGGCCTCGCACGACATCGTCGCGAAGGCGCTGACGGTGCTCGTGAACCTCGAGCATCGCGGCGCGGTCGGCGCCGAGAAGAACACCGGCGACGGCGCGGGCATCCTCCTGCAGATCCCCCACGCGTTCCTCCGCGCCGAGACGGAGAAGCTCAAGATCGCATTGCCGGCGAAGGCCGGCCACTGGGCCGCCGGGATGGTATTCCTGCCGCCGAACGAGGCGGGGCGCTCCGCCTGCGTGAAGATGTTCGAGGAGGTCATCGTCGAGGAAGGGCAGGAGCTCCTCGGCTGGCGTGACGTCCCGACCGACAACCGGACGCTCGGCCCCACGGCGCGCTCGTCGCAGCCGGTGATCCGCCAGGTCTTCGTCGGCCGCGGCGCGAACTGCCCGGACGCGATGAGCTTCGAGCGGAAGCTCTACGTGATCCGCCGGCTGGTCGAGAAGAAGGTGTCGCGCTCGGCGATCCCGGGCCGCACCCACTTCTACGTCCCGTCGCTCTCGTACAAGACCATCGTCTACAAGGGGATGCTGAACGCGCCCCAGCTGCGCGAGTTCTACCTCGACCTCGCGAACCCCCAGGTCGGCTCGGCGATCGGGATGGTCCACTCGCGCTTCTCGACGAACACCTTCCCGTCGTGGTCGCGCGCGCACCCCTACCGCTACATCTCGCACAACGGCGAGATCAACACGCTGCGCGGCAACATCAACTGGATGCACGCGCGCCAGTCGATGATGCGCTCGTCGCTGTTCGGCGACGACATGCAGAAGATCCTCACCGTCGTCGACACCGAGGGCTCCGACTCGGCGATGTTCGACAACGTCCTCGAGCTGCTCACGCTGTCGGGGCGCGACCTGCCGCACGCGATGATGATGATGGTGCCGGAGCCCTGGAACCGGCACGAGTCGATGAGCGCCGCGAAGAAGGCGTTCTACGAGTTCCACTCCTGCATCATGGAGCCGTGGGACGGACCGGCCTCCATCGCCTTCACGGACGGCATCCGCGTCGGGGCGGTCCTCGACCGCAACGGCCTGCGTCCTTCGCGCCATTACGTGACGAAGGACGGGATGGTCGTCATGGCCTCCGAGGTGGGCGTGCTCGACATCCCGCCCGAGCAGATCCTGGAGAAGGGGCGGCTCCAGCCCGGGCGCATGTTCCTCGTCGACACCGCCGAGGGGCGGATCGTCTCCGACGACGAGGTGAAGGAGCGCGTCGCGAAGCAGCACCCTTACCGCGAGTGGCTCGACCGCTACTCGGTGCCCCTGCGCCACCTCGCGAAGCCGCAGCGGGTCCACGAGCCGGACCACGAGACCGTGCTCCGGCGCCAGGAGGTGTTCGGCTACACCGAGGAGGACGTGACGATCCTCATCACGCCCATGGCGACGGACGGCACGGAGCCCCTCGGCTCCATGGGGGTCGACACGCCGCTCGCGGTGCTCTCCGAGAAGCCGCAGCCGCTCTTCGCCTACTTCAAGCAGCTCTTCGCGCAGGTGACGAACCCGCCGGTCGACGCCATCCGCGAGGAGATCATCATGGCGGTGGAGACCGCCGTCGGGCCGGAGGGCAACCTCCTCGAGCCCGGACCGGAGTCCTGCCGCCAGCTCTCGCTGCCGACGCCGGTGGTCCGCAACGAGGAGCTCGAGAAGATCCGCGCGCTCGACGGCCGCCAGGCCTCGCGCGGGCTGAAGGCGATCACCCTCCCCATCCTGTTCCGCGCGAGCGGGGGCGGGGCGGCGCTCCGCAAGGCGCTCGAGGACCTGCGCTTCAAGGCCTCCGAGTGCATCGCGGAGGGCACGAACATCATCATCCTGTCGGACCGCGGTCACGACGCGGACGACGCGCCCATCCCGTCGCTCCTCGCCGTCGCGGCGGTGCACCACCACCTGATCCGCGAGGGGACGCGCACCCGCATCGGCCTCGTGCTCGAGTCGGGCGAGCCGCGCGAGGTCCACCACTTCGCGCTCCTCGTCGGCTACGGCGCGTCGGCGGTGAACCCGTACCTCACCTTCGAGACGATCCACGACCAGGTGAACCTGGGGCTCATCCCCGGCCCGGCGGAGGACGCCGAGAAGAAGTACGTGAAGGCGGTGAACAAGGGGATCGTGAAGGTGATCTCCAAGATGGGGATCTCGACGATCCAGAGCTACCACGGCGCCCAGGTGTTCGAGGCGGTGGGGCTCAACCAGGACTTCATCGACGAGTACTTCACCTGGACCGCGACCCGCGTCGGCGGCGTCGGCATCGACGTCGTGGCGAAGGAGGCGCGGATGCGCAACGAGCGGGGCTTCCCGCCGAAGCGCCCGGTCTTCCACACGAGCCTCCCCGCCGGCGGCCAGTACAAGTACCGCGCGACGGGCGAGTACCACCTCTTCAACCCGGAGACCGTCCACAAGCTCCAGTACGCCTGCCGCACCGGCAACTACGAGCTGTTCAAGGAGTACACCGCCCTCGTCGACAAGCAGGCGAAGAACCTCTGCACGCTGCGCGGCCTCATGGACCTCGTACCGGCGATGCGCCCGGTGTCGATCGACGAGGTCGAGCCGGTCGAGTCGATCATGCGCCGCTTCAAGACCGGCGCGATGAGCTACGGCTCCATCTCGAAGGAGGCGCACGAGGCGCTCGCGATCGCGATGAACCGGATCGGCGGCAAGTCGAACACCGGCGAGGGAGGCGAGGATCCTGCGCGCTACCTCAAGATGTCGAACGGGGACTCGAAGAACTCCGCCATCAAGCAGGTCGCCTCCGGCCGCTTCGGCGTGACGAGCGAGTACCTCGTGAACGCCCGTGAGCTGCAGATCAAGATGGCGCAGGGCGCGAAGCCGGGCGAGGGCGGCCAGCTCCCCGGCTCGAAGGTCTACCCGTGGATCGCGAAGACGCGGCACGCGACGCCGGGCGTGGGACTCATCAGCCCGCCGCCGCACCACGACATCTACTCGATCGAGGACCTCGCCCAGCTCATCCACGACCTCAAGAACGCGAACCACCGCGCGCGCGTGTCGGTGAAGCTCGTCGCCGAGGTGGGGGTGGGGACCATCGCCGCCGGGGTCGCGAAGGCCCATGCCGACGTGGTGCTCATCTCCGGGCACGACGGCGGCACCGGCGCCTCGCCGCTCACCTCGATCAAGCACGCCGGCATCCCCTGGGAGCTCGGCCTCGCCGAGACGCACCAGGTGCTGGTGATGAACGACCTGCGCTCGCGCATCGCCGTCGAGGTGGACGGCCAGCTCAAGACCGGCCGCGACGTCGTCGTCGGCGCGCTCCTCGGTGCGGAGGAGTTCGGCTTCGCGACGGCGCCGCTCGTCGTGCTCGGCTGCGTCATGATGCGCGTCTGCCATCTCAACACCTGCCCGGTGGGCGTCGCGACGCAGGATCCGAAGCTCCGCGCCAAGTTCACCGGCGACCCGGCCCACGTCGCCAACTTCATGCGCTTCATCGCGCAGGAGGTCCGCGAGTACATGGCCGAGCTCGGCTACCGGACCATCGACGAGATGGTCGGGCGCTCGGAGCGGATCGAGATGCGGCGCGCGGTGGACCACTGGAAGGCGCGCAACCTCGACTTCACGCGCATCCTCTTCAAGCCGACCGTGCCGAAGCACTACGGCCGGACCTGCCAGATCCCGCAGGATCACGGGATCGAGAAGACGCTCGACGCGACGACGCTCCTCGAGCTCGCGCGGCCCGCCATCGACGAGTGCAAGCCGGTTCACGCCTCGCTCGCCATCCGCAACACGATGCGGGTCGTCGGGACGATGACCGGCTCGGAGATCACCCGCCGCTACGGCGCGGTCGGGCTCCCCGAGGACACGATCAAGTTCCACTTCAAGGGGTCGGCGGGTCAGTCGTTCGGCGCGTTCGTGCCGAAGGGGATGACGCTCATCCTGGAAGGCGACTCGAACGACTACATCGGCAAGGGGCTCTCCGGCGGCAAGATCGTGGTCTTCCCGCCGCGCGAGGCGACCTTCGTGCCGGAGGAGAACACCATCGTCGGCAACGTCGCGTTCTACGGCGCGACGGGCGGCGAGGCATACGTCCACGGCCTCGGCGGCGAGCGCTTTTGCGTGCGGAACTCCGGCGTCGAGGCGGTGGTCGAGGGCGTCGGCGACCACGGCTGCGAGTACATGACGGGCGGGCGGGTGGTGGTGCTCGGGGCGACCGGCCGGAACTTCGCGGCGGGCATGTCGGGCGGCGTGGCGTACGTGCTCGACGCCGACGGGCTGTTCGTCCAGCGCTGCAACAAGGAGATGGTGGGGCTCACGATGCTCTCCCTCGTCGAGGACCCCGCCGAGGCGCAGATCGTCCGCTCCATGATCGAGAAGCACGTGCAGTGGACGCAGAGCGCCCACGCGAAGCGGATCCTCGAGCGCTGGGCGGAGCACCTCCCGAAGTTCGTCCGGGTCCTCCCGAACGACTACCGCCGCGTGGTCGAGTCGCAGCGGAAGATGCGGGACAAGGGGCTCTCGCCCGACGAGGCGGAGATGGCGGCCTTCGAGCAGAACGCGCGCGACGAGGCGCGGGTGGGCGGGAACTAGGCCCTTCGACTTCGGCGCCCCCTCACGGGGCGCCTACGCTCAGGGTGAACGGGAAAATATGGGCAAGCCGAGCGGATTCATGGATTACGCGCGCGAGCCGAAGCACGAGCGGTCGCCGCTCGAGCGCGTGAAGGACTGGAGCGAGACGCACCCGCCCTACGGCGACGACGTCCTCCGCAAGCAGGGCGCCCGCTGCATGGACTGCGGGATCCCGTTCTGCCACACCGGCAAGCTCCTCGCCGGCATGGCGACGGGCTGCCCGGTGAACAACCTCATCCCCGAGTGGAACCACCTCGTCTACCGCGACCAGTGGGAGGAGGCGTACATCCGCCTCGCGAAGACGAACAACTTCCCCGAGTTCACCGGGCGCGTCTGCCCCGCGCCGTGCGAGGGGAGCTGCACGCTCGGCATCAACGAGCCGCCGGTCACGATCAAGCTCATCGAGCAGGAGATCGTGGACCGCGCCTTCGAGGCGGGGCTCGTGAAGCCGCAGCCGCCGCCGGTCCGCACCGGCAAGCGCGTCGCGGTGGTCGGCTCGGGCCCGGCCGGCCTCGCCGCCGCCCAGCAGCTCAACAAGGCGGGGCACACCGTGACCGTCTTCGAGCGGGCCGATAGGGTGGGCGGGCTGCTCATGTACGGCATCCCCAACATGAAGCTCGACAAGGGGCTCGTCGAGCGGCGCGTGAAGCTCATCGCGGACGAGGGGGTCCGCTTCGTCACGGAGACGGAGATCGGGCGACACATCCCCGCCGACAGGCTCACGAAGGAGTTCGAGGCGGTGGTGCTGTGCGGCGGCGCCACGCAGGCGCGCGACCTGCCGGTCGAGGGACGGAACCTCGACGGCATCCACCTCGCCATGGACTTCCTCACCGCCAACATGAAGTCGCTCCTCGACTCGAGCCACGCCGACGGGAAGTTCATCTCCGCGAAGGGGAAGGACGTCGTCGTCATCGGCGGCGGCGACACCGGCACGGACTGCGTCGGCACCTCGCTCCGCCACGGGGCGAAGAGCCTCGTCCAGCTCGAGATCCTGGCGCGACCGCCCGACGAGCGCGCGGCGGACAACCCGTGGCCGCAGTGGCCGAAGACGTTCAAGGTGGACTACGGCCAGGCCGAGGCGGCGGCGCTCTTCGGGAAGGACCCGCGCCAGTTCCGGATCCTGACGAAGCGGTTCGTGGACGACGGGAAGGGCCGGGTGAAGGCGCTCGAGGTCGTGCAGGTCGAGTGGGCGAAGGGCCCGGACGGCCGCTTCGGCCCGAAGGAGACGGCCGGGACGCTGCGGACCATCCCCGCGAACCTGGTGCTCCTCGCCCTCGGCTTCGTCGGCCCCGAGAAGCCGATGCTCCAGCAGCTCGCCGTGAAGCTCGACGACCGCGGCAACGTCTGGACCGACGAGAGCAAGATGACGAGCGTCCCCGGCGTATTCGCCGCGGGGGACATGTCCCGCGGCCAGTCGCTCGTCGTCTGGGCGATCCGCGAGGGCCGCATCGCCGCGCAGGCGGTGGACCGCTACCTCTCGTACGGCGAGACGGTGCTGCCGCCGTAACGGAGGCTTCCGTCCCGTAGAGTAAGATCGGGGCCCATGGGGAAGAGGCGCATGCCCGACCTGGCCGGCACCGGGCGACGGTACGTGGAGAACACGCAACGCGCGCGGCTGGCGAGCCCCGGCGTGGAGCGGTACCGGCGCGCGGAGCGCAGGACCGGAGCGCGCGTCGCGCTCGCGGCGCTGGGCCTCGCCGCGCTCGTCACCGCGATGCTCTGGCTCGCGCGCTGAGTCAGCCCGCACGTCGGTCGGCTCGGGACACCGCCCGCTCGATCACCGGCACGTTTCCACGCTGGCGCCCACGCCGGGGTCCTTGCACACCAGCGCCTTCGAGATGAACCCGTTCCACGGCGACGGCTGGCCGGCGAAGCTCCAGGTCGCGGATTCGCCGCCGGCGCTGTTGCCGATGGCGATGTGGCCGTTCGCGAGGTCGGGTATGGAGGTGACGCCGGACACGGTGTTTCCGACCCGCACGTCGTCCGCGTAGAGCCTCATCTCCCCGGTTGCAGAGAGGCAGCCCTTGACGTTGTGCCTGGAGCCGGCCGACCAGCTGGGCCGCCAGCACGCCGAGCCGCTCGCGCCGGTGACCGAGAAGCAGAGCTCGCTCGACGTGCCTCCGGTGGCGACGATCTGCGCCGCCACCGGCAGGGCGTCGTGCAACCACGCCATCAGCCCGCGGGGTCTAGCGAAGGGCGCGTTCCAGTCGAGTCCGTCGAACGGCTGCGCATCCACGGAGAGGCAGAACCCCGTAGAAGCCGTGCTTCGCGGCACGGGAGGGAGCTCGAGAACGTCCACCGCGTTCTCGGGATTGTCCTCGGGGCGGCCGCCGGCGCGGTCGGTACCGACGCTGGCGCTCCAGTCGTACATCACCGGCCCCGGATCGAAGGCCCCGAGGTCGCCGCCCCCGCCGATCTGCGTCAGGTCGACCCCCCAGGCGTAGAACGTGACGGATCCTGGATTGCCGGGCACCGCCTTCAGGACGAGGGTCCCGGCGGCGCCATCGGTCGTGAGGCCGTTCAGCCAGATGCGGGTCCACGTATTGGGCGTCAAGGTGCCGAGGTCGACGTCGTGCCGGCTCGTGCCGGTGACGCCGCCCACGACGACCGGGTTGCTCGTGACGAGACTGATCGTTCCGGTGGTGGCGCCCGGCGTCCCGATCCAGAGCTGGCCGTGGACGGGCCCGGCCGTGTCGAACGATGCGAGCCCGATCGAGAGCGAGGCGCCCGCCGCGAGGGCGACGAGCTCGGCGGAGGGCTTCTCGCTGTCCCCGGGAGGCTCGAGCTGGTCCTTCTGGACCGTTGCCCCGGCGCTCGCCGCCCACAGATCCAGCGCCTCGCCCGCTGCGTTGACGTGGTACGCGGTGGGGTCGCTGCACGCCACCCCGGTCCCGGCGTAGGTCGTGCAGTAGCTGACCCGGTTCCAGCCCTGGAGGCCGAAGAGGACGCCCTTCGCGGGATCGACGCGGGGTCCGTGCCGCCAGGTCGTGTGATACTTGCCGTCGATTCCGATGAATGGGCCCTCCCGGTTACGCCTGTAGGTGACGGCAGCGGGATCACGCGGTTCGACCGAGAGACCCTCCACGGCGGCGAACTTGGCCTGGATGTTCTCTGCCGTCGCAGGCTCGTTCCACACCGCGGTCTCGTAGATCCTGCCCGGGAAGATGTGGTTCAGATCGTCGGTGTCGTAGCCACCGATCGTCGCGCGGTGATGGCCGGTCGTGTCGAGGACGATGGGGTCGACGCCGTCCACTTGCTCGGGAACGATGTCCGCGGTGGCGAGATAGTCGTTGGCCGCGATGTGGAGCTCGTCGCCGCTGCGTCCGGCGCAGACCACGACGTAGGACGGGTTCAGGGGCCCGTTGTCCGGCATGTCCTGATCCGCGAAGTACGTCGGCGTGTACACCATGTTGAAGTAGGTGTTCTGCGCTGCGTCGACCCCTTGGTAGTGGAAGCAGAACTGGGCGTGCATCTGCATCAGGACCCAGCCGCCGCCGGGCAAGCTCAGCAGTCCGCTCCCAACGCCCTTCGCGAGGATCGGCTTCTCCATCTGGTCTCCCATGAAACTGGGGTCATAATCGGGCTTCACGATGGCGCAGACGAGCATGTCGCCGGGGAGGTCGAGCGCGGAGTCGCCGCCGGTCGCCTGATAGCGTGGCCCGTCGAAGGGACCGGCGCCCCACCGCGCCCCCGACGGAAACGCGTCGAATCTCCTGGGCGCCGGCAACGCTCCGTTCACCACGTTCCAGGCGATGTTGGTCTGCTCCGCGATGGTGGTGTCGCTGCCGTTCGTCGATCCGAAGTACGCGTGCTGCACCATGTGGCCGTCGTCCTGCCAGACCGCTCCCCACGTGGCCGGCGCTTCCCACCTCTGCGCGACCACCGCGGTGGCGCCGATCTTGGCCTTGGGATGCGAAGGCGAACAGCCCGAGCTGCCCACCAGCAGGAGACCGCTTCCGATGGACACTACGATCATCTTCTTTGCGTTCACGATGTCCCGATGCTCTCGCTCTGGAGGAGGCTTCGGGCCAAGCTGGGCATCCCTTCGAGTTCCGCATCTTCGCGCAACCCAAGAGGCCAGACGCGGGAGTCGGGTGAGCTCCCGCCTGGGCTCCAAGCCTTCGCGATGGCGCGTGCGACGGGCCGGGACGAACGCCCCGCCCCGGCATCGCGATGCGCCTCGGCGGCGAAAGCTCGCAGAGGGGCTCACTCATCGCGGGAGTCCGGAAGCGCCACGCCAACCGAGGGTGCAAGCACCCACCGGGCACATTAGGTACGACGCGGTCCGGAGGGGTCGGGTGGAGCTTCCCCATTTCCTGCACTGGCTGCGCGAGCTGCGCCATCACCACGTCCGGCGCGTCTTCCGCGCGCTCGCGACGTACGGCGTCGTCGCGTTCGCGCTCGTCGAGGTCTACGAGCCGGTGATGCACGCGCTGCACCTGCCGGAGTGGACCCTCACCTTCGTCGTCCTCGTCCTGGGCATCGGCTTCCCTGTCGTGGCGGTGCTCGCCTGGATCCTCGGGAGCCCCGTCGTATCGTCCGCGACGCCCTCGGACGCGGAGGCCCGCGCCACGTCCGGCCCGAGACGCGCTCGCCTCGCGCTGCTGCTCGCAGGGGTCGGGCTGCTCATCGCCGCGCCCGGGCTCGCCTACTACTTCCTCTGGCACGGCAGAGGCGCATCGGAGAAGGGAGCCGAGACGAGCACTCCGTCGATCGCGGTGCTTCCCTTCGCCGACCTGAGCCCGGCGAAGGATCAGGAGTACTTCGCCGACGGGATCGCGGAGGAGATCCTGAACGCGCTCGCGAACGTGGAAGGGCTCCACGTGCCGGGACGGACGTCATCCTTCTTCTTCAAGGGCAAGAGCGCGAAGCTCGCGGACATCGGACGCGAGCTGAACGTCGGCGCCGTGCTGGAAGGCAGCGTGCGCAAGGAGGGGAACCGCGTCCGCGTCACGGCGCAGGTCGTCGACGTGCCGCGCGGGTACCACCTGTGGTCGGAGACCTACGACCGCGAGCTGACCGGCATCTTCGCCGTGCAGGACGAGATCGCGCGTGCGGTCGTGCAGGCGCTGAAGGTGAAGCTCCTGCCTGGTGGTGCCCCGGTCGTGAAGGAGCACAGGACGACCAATCCGGAGGCTTACAACGCCTACCTGCTCGGGCGTCACTTCTTCGATCTCGGCACTCCGGACGGCATGAGCCGGGCGGTGGCCGCGCTCGAGAAGGCCCTCGCGCTCGATCCGCGGTATGCGCCCGCGTGGGCATGGCTGTCGGTCTCGATCCTGAACTCCGCCGTGTACCTTTCGCAGGGCGGGCCGGCGGCGCAGATCGACGAAGCCGCCCGACGCGCGACGGCGGCCGCAGACAAGGCAGTCGCGCTCGCGCCCGACCTGGCGGACTGCTGGTCGGCGCGCGCCTGGATGAGGACGTCGATCTCGTGGGAATGGGCCGGCGCGCACGCCGACTTCGATCGCGCGATTGCGCTGAACCCGCGCGACGCGAACATCCTCTTGCGCCGGAGTCACCTGCTCGCCTTGCAGGGGCGGCTCCCCGAAGCCATCGCGCTCGCGCGCAAGGTCATCGAGATCGATCCCCTCTACGCGTGGGGATGGGACTTCCTCGCGGCATATTACGACGGCAGCGGCCGGCCGGAGCTCGCTCGAGACGCCGCGAGCAAGGCGCTCGAGATCTCGCCGGAGCACATCTACGCGCTCCGCGAGCTGGGGAAAGCCCATCTGCTCATGGGAGAGCCGGGTCCGGCGCTCGCCGTCTTCCAGCGCCACAAGTGGGAGGCGATCCGTCTCACCGGCACCGCGCTCGCACAGCACGATCTCGGCAACGCCGAGGAGGAGCAGAAGGCGCTCGACCTGCTGCGCGCGCGATTCGCAGATCGCGAGCCGTACGAGATCGCGCTCGTCTACGCGTGGCGCGGCGACGCGGACCGCGCGTTCGAGTGGCTCGATCGTGCGTTCGAGCAGCGCGGCGGGCGCGGCGTCTCGCGACTCCATTTCCGTTCACTGAAGTACGATCCGCTGCTGCGGAAGATCCGTGGTGACGCGCGCTACGCAGCGCTGCTCCGGAAGATGAACTTGCCGGTGGACTGACGTCGCCGTGAAACGCGTCGGCCTCGCGACGGTCCCCCAAACGAGGGGGCCCTCGCCGGGTGTATGATCGGTTTCCTCTGCGGTCGTCGCGCTGGATCCGCGCGGCTGCCACGAGGGAGGACGTGCCGATGAAGCGTCGTGCGATCTGCCTGTTCCTGCTCCTCGGCGCCGCCGCGTCGGCCGCCGACCAGCCGAAGACGAAGCGCCGACGCCCGCTGCCGCACGAGTACGGCCGGGTGGTCATCGCGAACCACTCCGAGGAGGCGCACCTCGCGCCGGTCGTGTTCGACCATTGGTTCCACCGCTCTCGCTACACCTGCCGGCTCTGCCACGTGGACATCGGCTTCGCGATGAAGGCGGGCGGGACCGACATTCGCGCGGCGGACAACCTGGCCGGGCAGTACTGCGGCGCCTGCCATAATGGCCGGTCCGCGTCGGCGGAGGGGATCAAGATCTTCGAGGCCTGCGCGGCCGCCAGCCCGCGCGACGGTAAGAGCTGCATCCGCTGCCACTCGCAGGGGAAGGACGTGAAGCCGCAGCACGACTTCGCCGCCGTCACGGGGAAGCTCCCGAGGGAGCGCTTCGGGAACGGGGTCGACTGGGACAAGGCGGAGGCGTTGAAGCTCATCCAGCCCGCCGACTTCCTCGAGGGCGTCTCGGTGAAGCGGCCGGCGCTCAGGTCCCCGAAGGACTTCGCGGTCACCGCGAAGCTCGAGGGTATGCCGAACATCCTCTTCTCCCACGTGAAGCACACGGTCTGGAACGGCTGCGAGCTCTGTCACCCGCAGATCTTCGGCGTTCGCAAGGAGGCCTCGAAGGTCACGATGGTGCAGATCTTCGAGGGGCAGCACTGCGGCACGTGCCACACGACCGTGGCGTTCCCGCTCATCGACTGCCAGCGCTGCCACACGCAGCCGGTCCAGTGAGCGCGCCCGTGAGGCCGAGGGGGTCGCGCGCAGTCCGCGCGCTCGCGCTGGGGCTCGCCTTCGCCGCCCTCCCGCCCGTCCCCCGAGCACGGGCCGCGGACGGCGCCCCGCCCGCCACCGCCCGCGCCGGCTGGAACGAGGAGTTCGCGGACCTGTGCGCGAAGACGCAAGACGCGATGTCGCTCGCCGACGACGAGCTGCGAATCTTGGTGGCGCGCTGCGACGAGCTCAGGCCCGTCATCGAGCAGCTCCCCGGGCCGGAGCGGAAGGTCTACTCGCGCCGGCTGCAGGGGTGCAGGGACCTCTACCAGTTCGTCCTCGACTCCCGCGCGGCGAAGGGGGCGGGGTGAGCAAGGCGGGCGGCCGCGGCGCAGGTGGGATCGGCGCAGGCGATCAGGCCATCGCCGTTGTCATCGATGCCGTTGTTGCAGATCTCGAGCTGGCTCACCTCGATCTGGCACGTGCTCGGCCCAATCCCGCGTCGCCCCTCGGGCGACCCCTTCGACTCGAGATCGCCGCGCCGGCGCGCCGACCTCACGGAAGCCGGATCGTCCCGTCCTCGTCCATCGGGAATCCCGGGTTCCAGGCGATCTCCCACGGGTGCCCGTCGGGATCGGCGAAGTAGCCGGACCGCCCGCCCCACTTCGCGTCCTCGGCCGGCTTCAGGATCGTCGCGCCGGCGCGGGCGGCGTCCGCGAGCGTCCGGTCCACGTCGTCGCGCGTTCGGACGTTCTGCGCGAGCGTGATGCCGCCGAAGCCCGGCGGCGGGTCGGCGACGCGCGCGTCCGCCGCGAGGAGCGGGCGTGGGTAGAGCGCGAGGACGACGCCCCCGAGCTGGAAGAACGACACGTCCCCGACCGACGCGGACGAGGGCCGCCACCCGAGCGCGCTGCGGTAGAAGGCGAGGGCGCGGCCGAGGTCGGCGACGCCGAGGGTCACGAGGCTGAGCCGAGCATCCATGTCTTTCACTCCGGGACCGATCCGACAGAGCGTCCTCGACTCGAAGGGATGCACCTCCACCCGCAACACCCGGCCCTCGCTCGTCGGGTCGGGCGGCGGCGCTGGGTCACGCATCGTGAAACCGGGAGGCGCGCACGCCTACGCGCCTACTCGGGCCCGCCGAAGGAGCCCCCGGTAGAACGGTCCGGCGCGCTCGCCGGGCCGGTGGGTGAGGATCGGCAGGATCATCGCGACCGCCAGCATGACGGCGATGACCGGGAGCGCGCCAGCGAAGGCGCCGGTGCGGTCCTTGACGAGCGCGACGAAGATCGGCCCCACGATCCCGCCGACCCCCCAGGCGCTCAGGATCCACCCGTAGTTCACGCCCATGTACTTCGTCCCGAAGTAGTCGGCGGTGAACGACGGCATCGTCCCGAATCCGCCGCCGTAGTCGGCGAGCACGATCGCGAACAGGATCGCGACGAGCGGCAGCGAGTGGATCCCGCCCACGAGGAAGAAGATGACGACCTGGGTGCCGTAGATGAGCAGGTACGCCCAGTTCCGTCCGATCCGATCGGACACTGCGCCCCAGAAGAAGCGCCCGAGGCCGTTGAACACGGCGATGAACCCGTACACCGCGACTGCCCTCGCCGGCGCCGCACCCGTCAGCTCGCGCATGATCGGCACCGCGTTCGAGATGAAGAGGATCCCCGCGGTCACGTTCAGGAAGAGCATCCCCCAGAGCGCCCAGAACTGCGGCGTGCGCATCGCCTCGGACGGCGGGGTGTCGTGCTGCGCCGCGGCGCGCGCGGCCGCGGGCGCCCCGGCCCCGGCGGGCGCCGCCGCGGTCGCGGGCGGGTCCCTGAGGAGCGAGGCGCACAGGCCCCCGACGACGGCGAACACGATCCCCGAGAAGAGGAACGTGGACATGATCGTGCTCACGCTGCCGTCGGAGAGGCGCGCCGCCGTGCCGGCGCCGCGCTCCGAGAGGACGCGGCCGGCCTCGGCGGCAGCCGCTGCAAAGGACGGGATCGACTTCAGGAGGTTGTTGTAGACGAACGCCCCGAGCCCGAACCCCATCACCACCATGCCGCTGCCGAATCCGCGCTTCTCCGGGAACCACTTCGTCACGGTGGCGACCGGCGTCACGTACCCCATGCCGAGGCCGAGGCCGCCGAGGATGCCGTAGGTGACGTAGATCCACGCCGCGCCGAGCTGGCGCGTTCCGAGCCCGGCGAGGATGTTTGCGACGCCCCAGACCAGGACTCCCGTGACGGCGACGCGGCGCGGCCCGGCCCGGTCCTGCCAGCGCCCGCCGATGATCGCGCCCACGCCGAGGAAGAAGATCGCGAGCGCGAACGTCCAGGTCGTGGTCGTGTTGGACCAGCCGAACGCCGCGATGAGCGGCTGAGTGAAGAGGCTCCACGAGTACACGGTGCCGAGGCAGATCATCGAGATCATGCCCCCCACCGCGATCCACCATCGGTTCGTCGTCGTGCGACCCTCCGTCCGGCGCTCCCGGCCGTCATCCGCCGATGCCTCGCATCGGCAGCAGTACCAGGCCGCCCCCCGCGTCGTCCATCCGGTGACGCGGCGCCTTGCGGAGGAGTGCGCCGTGCACCGCGCGGGCGAGGGCGCCGTCCGGCGCTCCGGCCCGGATGAGATCCCGGAGCGATACCCGCTCCGCGCCACCGAGGCACGCCTGGAAGCCGCCGTCCGCGGCGATCCGGGCGCGGTTGCAGTCCTCGCAGAAGTTCTCGGTCATCGCGCCGATGAGCCCGACGAGCCCCTCGCGGCCGGAGCGGTCGGTGGCGCGCAGGTGGCGCGCGGGGCCCCAGCCGCGGAACGGATCGGGACGCAGCGTGAAGCCAGCCCGGACGAGCCGGGCGCGCACCTCGGCGAGCGGCACGACCTCGCCGCCCGCGAACGGCATCTGCTCGATGAAGCGGGGGAGGGCGCCGCGATCCCAGGCGTGGCGCACGAGCATCGGGAGCTCGTCCTCGTTCACGCCGCGCATCACCACCGTGTTCAGCTTCAGGGAGCGGAACCGTCCGGCCGCGGCGTCGATTCCGGCGAGGATCCGATCGAGCCGAGCGCCGCGACCCGAGACGCCTGGGAGCCGCTCCGCGTCGAGGGTGTCGAGCGAGACGTTGAGCGAGCCGAGCCCCGCCGCGCGCAGCGGCTCCACCAGCTCCGCCAGGCGGTGCCCGTTGGTGGTGAGCGCGACATCCTCGATCCCGGGGGTCCCCGCCGCCTCCCGGACGATCGCGACGACGTCGGCGCGCAGCGTCGGCTCGCCACCGGTGAGACGGATGCGCCGCACCCCTAGGCCGGCGAAGAGCCGGAAGAGCCGCGCCAGCTCGGCGCCGGTGAGGAGGCCCTCGGGCGTCTCGTACGCGGCGGGCGAGCAGTAGGTGCAGCGGAAGTTGCAGCGGTCGGTGAGGGCGACGCGCAGGTACGAGATGGCGCGTCCCTGGGCATCGACGAGGGCCGGATCCGATGTCTGCCTTGCGACCGGCCACTCGACCGGCCACTCCGAGAGCACAGGAAGGTTCCCCATGCGAGTTTCTCCCCGCCAAGGGTGGGAACCCGCACGGCGTGCGGCAACGCGGGCGCGCCGTCAGCGGCCTTGCGGCGCAGCGGACAAGAGCCGCTCGGCGTGCGCGTAGACGTTCATCGAGCCGTCGCGCACGAACCCGGCGAGCGCGATGCCGGCGGCGATCGCGAGATCCACCGCGAGCGAGGTCGGCGCCGAGATGCTCGCCACCGCGGGGATCGCGGCGGCAGCCGCCTTCTGGACGATCTCGAAGCCGGTCCGCCCGCTCACCGCGAGCACGGCGGGGCTCGGACCGGGCGCGCCGGCGCCGATCCTGCCGGTGCGGACGAGCGCGCCGATCACCTTGTCCACCGCGTTGTGGCGCCCGACGTCCTCCGCCGCCGCGAGCAGCGCGCCGTCGTCGGCGAGGAGCACGGCGGCGTGGAGGCCGCCGGTGCGCACGAATGCCGGCTGCGAGCGGGAGATCGCCTCCACGGCCGTGACGACCAGCGCGGAGGCCACTTGCCGCGCGGCGTCCACGGGGCGCATGCGTGCGGCGAGCCCGTCGATCGCGCGCCGGCCGCACACGCCGCAGGCGGAGCTGATCGGGGCGACGCGATGCCCCTCGAGCAGCCGCTCCGGATCGAGCCGCATCCCCGCGGCGGAGCGAACGTCGATGACGTTGCCGTACCCCTCGTCGCCGGGGCGCCCGCACGGGGCGGCGCTGGACACGTCGGCCGCACCGGAGAGGATCCCCTCCGCGAACAGGAACCCGAGCGCGAGGTCCACGTCGGCGCCGGGTGTCCGCATCGTGGTGGCGATCGCCTCGCCGTCCACCCGGATCTCGAGCGGCTCCTCCACGGCGACGGCGTCGAGGGCAGCCTCGCCGCGCCGCAGGATCTCGCGGACCGCGACGCGCGGATCGGGCCGGGGATCGGGGCGGTGCACGCAAGCGAGATTAGCGCCTCCCAGGCTAGGATGCTCGCCCCGGCAGCCGTGCGGCCGCCGCCGACCGGGCTTAAAGAGACGCGCTTGAAGATCGATGCCATCCACGCGGCGCCGGACCCCCTCGCGGACCTCTCCGCCGCGGAGCGCGCGATGGTCGCCGAGGAGGAGGCGCTCCTCGCGCGTGTCCGGGAGGCGCTCGCCGTGCGCGCAGGCCAGCGCACGGACGGCGATCTGGTCGGCCGTCTTCGAGAGCTGCGCGACGAGGCGCTCGAGTCGACGGCGAAGGATCTCCCCACCGTCTTCCAGGAGATGGGGCTCGTCCGCGCGGTGCTGGAACGCGCGCGCTCCGGCGCGCTGCCGGATCCGGCCGCCCCGTACTTCGCCCACCTGCGCGTCCGCGAGGGGGACGAGGAGCGCGACTACTGCCTCGGCCGCCACACGTTCGTCGATCGGGAGGCAGGGGTGCGGGTGGTGGACTGGCGCTGGGCGCCCATCGCCGGCCTGTTCTACCGCTATCGGGAGGGCGAGGAGTTCGAGGAGCCGTTCCCGGGGCGCGTGTCGCGCGGCTTCGTGACGGTCCGGCGCGTCGTGGTGGTGGATCGCGGCGGCCTCGTGCGGATCGCGGCGGACGGCGTCGCGCTCGCGCGCGGGCCGCGGGGCGTCTGGCGTGCAGCACGGGGTGCCGCGGCGGCCCTCGGGGGCGGCGCGGGAACGGCCGCGCGCGAGGGGATGCTCGGGACGGGCGCGGGCGGGCGCGACCGGGCGGCGGCACCCGAGGTGACGGCGCTCCTCGATCCCGAGCAGTACGCCGCCGTCTCGGCCCCCGCCGAGACGCCGCTCCTCGTCCTCGGCAGCGCGGGCAGCGGCAAGACCACCATCGCGCTCCACCGGCTCGCGCGCATCGCGTTCGAGGAGCCGCGCCGGTTCCCGCCCTCGCGTCTCCAGGTGGTCGTCCCCGAGACTGGGCTCGCGCGCCTCGCGGCGCGGCTGCTCGAGCCGCTCGGCCTCGCGAAGGCGCAGGTCCGCACCCTCGACGCATGGGCGCGGGGCGCGTTCCAGAGCGCCTTCGGCGCGCCGCCGCCGCGGCTGTGCGAGGAGACGCCGCCGCTCGTCTCCCGCCTGAAGCGCCACCCGGCCCTCTTCGAGGCGCTGCGCCGTCGCCCGAGGCTCGCCGGCGCGCGGGCGGGGTTCGGCGCGCTGCGGCGCGAGCTTGGCGATCTGCTCCTCGACCGGGCCTTCCTCGCGGCAGTCGTGCACGGCGCCGGGGGCGATCTTCCCACCACCGCGATCGAGGAGACGGTGCGCCACGTGCGCCTGCAGCTCGCGCCCCCCGAGGACCTCGCCGGAATCGACGCGGACCGTCGCGAGGCCCTCGACGGCAGGCCGCTCGACGAGGACACGCCGCAGGCGCTCGCGGGGTCGCTCGACGCGGAGGACCTGCCCGTCCTCCTCTTCCTCGCCGCCCGCGACGGCGCCACCGGCGGCCGCAAGATCGCGCACCTCGTCGTCGACGAGGCGGAGGACGTGTCGCTGTTCGAGCTGTTCGTCCTCGGGCGCCACCTCGGCGGGCGGAGCGTCACGGTCGCGGGCGACGAGAGCCAGCAGACGTTCTCGTCGTATGCGGGGTGGGCGCAGGCCCTCGCCGCGCTCGGCGTCGAGCGGGCGGAGACGGTGCGCCTCGAGACCACGTACCGCTGCCCTCGGCCCATCGCGGAGCTGGCCCACGCGATCCTCGGGCCGCTCGCGCCGCGCGGCCAGCCGCGGGCGGGCCGCGACGGCGCACCGGTCTCCCGCTTCGACTTCCCGACCGAGGCCCACGCCCACCTCTTCCTCGCCGGCGCGATCCGCGACCTCCTCGAGCGCGAGCCTCACGCGTCGGTCGCAGTCGTCGCCCACGCGCCCGAGGTCGCCCGGTCCCTCCACCGGCTGCTCGCGGATCTACCCGACGCCCGCCTCGCGCTCGACGGCCGGTTCACGTTCGCGCCGGGCGTGGACCTCACCGACGTCTCGAGCGTGAAGGGGCTAGAGTTCGACTACGTCGTCGTCCCCGACGCGTCGGCGCGGGCCTACCCCGACACGGAGGACGCGCGCCGGCGGCTCCACGTCGCGGTCACCCGCGCCGCACACCAGCTCTGGATCGCCGCGCCCGGGACCCCCTCGCCGCTGCTCGCCGGGGCGATCGCCCCCGCCTGAGCGGGGCTCGGGGTTCGAGTCGGTGCGACGTCCCGCGTGGGTGATCGGCGACCGTGGGGCGAGCGCCCGCCCGGGCGACGGGATACACATGCGAGACACCGCACCTCTCGGGAGGGAGACACATGGCCCAGGTGACGCACAAGGGGAATCCGATCCACACGAACGGCGACCTGCCGGCGGTCGGCGCGAAGGCGCCCGACTTCAAGCTCACGGGCGGCGATCTGAAGGACGTCTCGCTCGCCGACTTCCGGGGCAAGAAGAAGATCCTGAACATCGTGCCGAGCCTCGACACACCCGTGTGCGCCACCTCGACGCGCCGGTTCAACGAGACCGCGGGCAAGCTTCCGAACACGGTCGTGCTCGTCGTCTCCGCCGACCTGCCGTTCGCGTCGAAGCGGTTCTGCACGACGGAGGGGCTCCAGAACGTGGTGCCGCTCTCGCTCATGCGTGACAAGAACTTCGCGAAGGATTACGGCGTGCTCATCCAGGACGGGCTGCTCGCAGGGATCTGCGCCCGCTCGGTGGTGGTGGTGGACGAGAACGACAAGGTCGTCTACCGCCAGCTCGTGCCGGAGATCGGCCAGGAGCCGGACTACGACAAGGCGCTCGCCGCGGTGCGCTAGCGTCTCCGCCGCGCCCTCGCCCTCGACGCGCGCGCCCGCGCCTCGTCACCCCCCGAGCGCGGAGAGCTTCTGCTGCGCCGCCTCCCAGGCGGCGTAGAGCTCGTCGAGCTCGTCCTTTGCGGCACGCTGCCGGTCGATGAACGGCTTCGCGCGGGCGAAGTCCTGGTAGAGGTCGGGATCGGCGAGCGCCGCGGACGCCTCCCGCTCGTCCCGCTCGAGGTCGGCGATGCGCGCCTCGAGCCGGGCGATCTCGTCGCGGAGCGGCCGCTCGACCCGGTAGCGCGCGTTGCGCGCCTCCGCCTCGACGCGCCGGCGGTCCTTCTCCGTTCCGCCCCCCGCAGCCTGAGACCCCCGTTCGCCCTGAGCGTAGCCCCGCCCGTCGGGCGGGGCGGAGTCGAAGGGCCCGAGATGCCGCTGGTGGTACCGCCAGTCGTCGAGATTCCCGGGGCAGGGCAGGACGCCCCCGTCCTTCACCTCCCAGATGACCGTCGCGAGCTGGTTCACGAAGCTGCGGTTGTGCGAGACGAAGAGGAGCGTCCCGCCGTAGCCCTTCAAGGCCTCGATGAGCGCCTCGGACGAGTCGAGGTCGAGGTGGTTCGTCGGCTCGTCGAGGAGGAGCAGGTTCGCGGGGACGAGGAGGAGCTTCGCGAGCGCGACCCGCGCCCGCTCGCCGCCGGAGAGGACGCCGACCTTCTTGTCCACGTCGTCGCCGGAGAAGAGGAACGAGCCGGCGACGCTGCGCACCCAGCCCTCCCCTTTGTCCGGGACGAGGTCCCACAGCGTGTCGAGCACCGTCCGGGCGGGATCGAGCGCGGTCGTTCTTGCCGGGGGGGCACTCGGGCCCTGCCCTCGCGCCCCCCCGGTCCCCCCGCTCGCTCCGGCCCAGCCTCCGCCGGCTGGGCCTGCGCTCGCCTCGGGATCGAAGTGGTGCTGGGCGTAGTACCCCGCGACGACGGAGTGGCCGAGCTTCACCGCGCCGCCGTCGGGGGGGAGCTCGCCGGCGGCGATCTTGAGGAGGGTGGTCTTCCCGGCGCCGTTCGGCCCGATGACGCCGACCCGCTCGCCCCTGAGCACGCTCGCGTCGAGCCCGCGGTACACCTCCCGGACCCCGAACGCCTTCCGCACTCCCTCCAGGCGGAGCACCTCGCGTCCGGATCGCGGCGCCTCCGGGAAACGGAAGCGGATCGTGGCGCGGTCCTCGAGGAGCTTCACCTCCTCCATCCGGTCGAGCTGCTTCTCCTTCGAGCGCGCCTGGCTCGCCTTCGTGGCCTTCGCGCCGAACCGCTCGATGAACGTCTCGAGCTGGGCGCGCTTCGAGGCCTGGCGCTTCGCCTGTGCGACGAGCCGCCCCTCCTCCTCCGCGCGCTGCCGCCGGTAGTCGTCGTGATCTCCGGCGTAGCCGCGGAGCCCCTCGGGCTCGAGCGCCAGCACCCGCCCGATCTGCCGGTTCAGGAACTCGCGATCGTGCGAGACGAGGAGGAGCGCCTTGCGAGAGCCACGCAGGAACGTGTCGAACCACTCGAGCGTGGGCACGTCGAGGTGGTTCGTCGGCTCGTCGAGGAGGAGCAGATCGGGATCCTGCAGGAGGAGCCCGGCGAGCGCGGCGCGCATCTTCCAGCCGCCCGAGAGCACGCGGGCCGGCCGGGAGAGGTCGTCCGGCGCGAACCCGAGGCCCGCGAGGATCCGCTCCGCCCCGCGCCGGCCGAAGTGCTCCTCGAAGTGATCCAGCTCCTCGTGCAGCTCGGCGAGCGCCTGCGACAGCTCGAGCTGGTCGGCCGGATCGCTCGCCGCGGCGAGCGCCGCCTCCGCCTGGACGAGCCGCTCCTCGAGCGCGGTGCGGCCCGGGACGCTCGAGAGGACCGCGTCCACCACCGGGAGATCGGGCAGGCTCGCCACGTCCTGCGGGAGATAGCCGGCGCGGGCGCCTCGCCTGAAGACGAGCTCGCCCTGGTCGGGATGGGAGGCGCCGGCCAGGATCCGCAGGAGCGAGGACTTGCCGGTGCCGTTCGCGCCGACGAGGCCGATCCGGTCGTGCGGACCGATGGCGAAGCTCGCGCAGTCGAGCACGACCTTCGGGCCGAAGGCGAGGGAGAGGTCTTTCGCGGCGACGAGGCTCATGGGGGGAAGCGGGGGTGCGGCGGAAGGAGTTAACGTTTCTTCAAGCTCCGAACAAGGGCCGGACATCGCCCGCCCGCATGCTGCCACCGTCGCCCCGCCCGCTTCCGGACGGGCCGGACCCGGCCCAGGAGGTCGGAGAAGGAGGAGATGCCATGAAGAAGATCTTCGGAGCGGCCGGCGCGGTGCTCGCGCTCGGGCTCGGATTCGCCGTGCTCACCGGGTTCCGCGGCGGCTGCGGGATGCACGCCCACCCGCGCGACCCGGCCCAGGTCGCCGCGTTCGTGACGGACCGCGTGGACGACGCGCTCGACGACGTCGACGCGACGCCCGACCAGCGGACGCGGATCCACGAGGTGACGGACCGGCTCCTCGCCGCCGTCCAGAAGGCGCGGACGGGGCACGAGGAGACCCACGCGACGATGCTCGCCGAGTGGAAGGCGGAGCAGCCCGACGCGGCGAAGCTCCACGCGCTCGTGGACGCGAGGGTCGAGGAGGTGCGGGGACTCTTGCACCAGGGCGTGGACGCGGGCATCGAGGTTCATGGGATCCTGAGCGCCGAGCAGCGGGCCAAGGTGACGAAGAAGGTCGAGAGGTGGCACCGGTGAGGTGACGGCCCCGTTCGTCGAACTACCGGGCACGGGCGCGGGCACGGGCGCGTTCACGGAAGCAGGCGCACAGGAGCGGGTCCGTTTCCTAGCCGACCCGTGAACGTGAACGAGCCCGCGCCCGCGCCCGTCCTTTCGGGATTACGATGACTGCCGTGGCATCGACTCCGACACTGGTCCTCCTCGTCGAGGACGACCTTCGCCTCGCGACGCTCACTCGCGAATACCTGGAATCGCACGGCGTCGCGGCGGTCCACGTCACGGACGGCCGTCGCGGGCAGGACGAGGCGCTCTCCGGCCGCTACGACGCGGTCCTGCTCGACCTCATGCTCCCCGGCAAGGACGGGCTCGAGGTGTGCCGCGAGATCCGCGCCCGCTCCGACGTGCCGATCATCGTCCTCACCGCGCGCGGCGAGGAGGCCGACCGGGTGATGGGGCTCGAGCTCGGCGCCGATGACTACCTCGCGAAGCCGTTCTCGCCCAGGGAGCTGCTCGCGCGGATCCGCGCGGTGGTGCGGCGCGCGAAGGGGAGGGCGGGTCCGGCGCGCGAGGTGCTGAAGGTCGGCGGGCTGGTCGTCGATCCGGGGGCGCGACGCGTGACGCTCGACGGGCGCGAGGTCGCCCTCACCGGCTACGAGTTCTCCCTGCTCCACGCGCTCGCGCGCCGCGCCGGCCGCGTCCTCGCGCGGGAGCAGCTCATGGAGCTCGCGAAGGGGAGCGCGGAGGAGGCGTTCGACCGCTCCATCGACGTCCACGTCTCGCGGCTGCGGCAGAAGCTCGGCGACGATCCGAAGCGGCCGCGGCTCATCAAGACGGTCCGCGGCGCAGGCTACCTCCTCGCCGGGGAGGCGGAGTGAACCACCACCGCCACGGGCCGCTGTTCTGGCGCATCTACCTGCACGGCGTCGTGCTGCTCGTCATCGTCGGCGTCGCGGTCGGCGCGGTGGGGTTCGCGCTGCGTCACGGCACCGGCTGGGGGCCGGGCGGCGGGCCGGCGGACTACGCGGCCGCGCGCATCGGGGAGCTGGCGTCGGATCCGGTGCGCCTCGCGGAGGAGCTGCGGCGCATCCGTGAGGCGTTCGGGCTCGAGGCGAGCGTCTTCGACCGCGACGGCCGGCTCATCGCGACGAGCGCGGCTCGCGGTCCACTCCTGGCCGCACGAGCCGCGTCCGGGCCGAGGGCTCCTCTTCATCGGGGCGGTGCTCGTCGCGCTCGCCCTCGCCTCCTTCCCGCTCGCGCGCTCCATCGCGGCGCCGGTCGAGCGGCTCACCGCCGCGGCGCGCGCGCTCGGCGGCGGCGACCTCACGGCGCGCGCCAACGTGCGGGAGCGCGGGGAGCTCGGCGAGCTGGGAAGGGCCTTCGACGAGATGGCCGGCCGGCTCGAGCGGCTCGTGCACGGCGAGCGGGCGCTGCTCGCGAACGTGTCGCACGAGCTCAGGACGCCGCTCGCGCGCATCCGCGTCGCGCTCGAGCTCGCCGCCGAGGGGGACGCCGAGCGGGCGCGCCGTTACCTCGGCGAGATCGGCAAGGACCTGGAGGAGCTCGACGGGCTCATCGCGGACGTCCTCGCGGCGGCCCGGCTCGACGCGGGCGGCGGGGCCGGCCTCCGGATCGAGGCGGCGCCGGTGGACCTCGCGGCGGTCGCGCGTGACGCCGCCGAGCGTTTTCGCGCGGCGCACGAGGGGCGGACGCTCGAGATCGTCGTCGGGGAGGGGCTTCCGGCCATCCGCGGCGACGCGGGGCTTCTCCGCCGCCTCGTCGTGAACCTGCTCGACAACGCCGCGAAGTACTCCGAGCCGCCCGCGCCGGTGGCGCTCGCGGTCCGAGGTGAGGGGGAGAGCGCGGTGATCGAGGTGACCGATCGCGGCATCGGGATCGCGCCGGAGGACCTGCCGCGCCTCTTCACCCCGTTCTTCCGCACCGACCGGAGCCGCGCGCGCGGCACCGGCGGGACGGGGCTCGGGCTCGCGCTCGCGAAGCGGATCGCCGAGGCACACGGCGGGACGATCTCCGCGCGGAGCGCTCCCGGAGACGCGACGACGTTCCGGGTGGTGCTCCCGCGCGCAGCGGACCCAGTGAGGACGGTCCCATGAAACGAACCGCCCGCGCCCGGACATCCCGGGCGCGGGCGCGTTCACGGTCAGGGCTCAGAAGATGTAGATGCGGACGAAGAGCATGCCCTGCGTGGCGTTCTCGTCGCCGCTGCCCGCGCTCCTCTTCACTCCGGTGACGCCGTCGGTGACCTCGGTGTCGCCGATGAAGACGTGGCCGACCATCCCCTCGGCGCCGAGGGCGACGCGCGGGTGCGGGAGGTACTCGGCGCCGAGCACGGCACCGATGAGGGTGTCGTGGCGCTTCGCCTTGTCGGGATTGAGGCCCGCGGCCGTCTGCGAGACCCAGTGCAGGGCGAGGCGCCCGCCCGCGTAGAGCTGCGCCTGACCGCCGAGCGGGCCGACCCAGAACAGGCCCGCGCCGAAGATGGTCTCCGACTGCTTCCCGAAATAGTCGTCGAGGCTCACGCTGTCGAACCCGAGGAGCGGCTCGACCCGGAGGTTCGGGCTGACGTTGATGGGGACGAAGATCTCGGTCCCGGTGGACATCGGGCCGTGCGTGAAGCCGATCCCGATGCCGACCTTGGCCGGCGTCGCCGACGTCGATTGCTGCGCGGAAGCGGGCACGGCGAGCGCGAGCGCCGCCGCCGCGGCGGAGATGCGAAGAATGCGATTCATCGAGTCCTCCCTCGGATGGCCGGTCCATCCGGCCGAGGAGGACTCTACGCGAACGGGGATCGCTCGCAAGAAGTGATCGCGTCGCGGCGAAGTGCCTACTTCATGTACGGGTACTCGAACCGCGTCGGCGGATCGAACGTCTCCTTGATCGCGCGGATCGACGTCCAGCGGAGGAGGTTCGCCGCGGAGCCCGCCTTGTCGTTCGTGCCGGACGCGCGCGCGCCGCCGAACGGCTGCTGCCCCACCACCGCGCCGGTCGGCTTGTCGTTCACGTAGAAGTTCCCGGCCGCGTCGGTGAGCCGGCGCGTGAGGTCCGCGATCGCGTCGCGGTCCCGCGCGAAGACCGCGCCGGTGAGGCCGTAGGGGGAGGTGGTCGCGCACAGCTCGAGCGCCTCGTCGAGGCGGATGTCGGCGTACACGTAGACGAGGAGGACCGGGCCGAAGATCTCCTGCTCCATGAGCTGGAAGCGCGGGTTCACGGTCTCGATCACCGTCGGCTCGACGAAGAACCCGCGCGCGTCGTCGCAGCGCCCGCCCGCCAGGATCTTGGCCTGCGATGACGAGCGCGCGACCCCGATCGCCTTGCGGATCCGCTCGAACGCCTCGCGATCGATCACCGCGCCCATGAACGTCCGGAAGTCCTCCACCTCGCCCATCTTGATCTCGGCGACCATCCCGAGGAGCCGGTCGCGGAGCTGCGGCCAGAGGCTCTCCGGCACGTAGGCGCGCGAGACGGCGGAGCACTTCTGCCCCTGGTACTCGAACGCGCCCCGGACGAGCGCGACGGCCGCGGCGTCCACGTCCGCAGAGGGGTGGACGAAGACGAAGTCCTTTCCGCCGGTCTCGCCGACGAGCCGCGGATAGCCGCGGTACCGCTCGAGGTTCTCGCCCACCGTGCGCCACATCCCCTGGAAGACCTGGGTGGACCCGGTGAAGTGGAGCCCGGCGAGGTCTGGGCTCGCGAGCGCCGGATCCCCCACCGCGCGGCCCGGCCCGGGGACGAAGTTCACCACCCCGGGCGGGAGCCCCGCCGCCTCGAGGAGCTTCACGATCTGCCAGGCGGAGTAGACCGCGGAGGAAGCCGGCTTCCAGACGACGGTGTTCCCCATGAGGGCCGGGGCGGTGGGGAGGTTCGCCGCGATGGAGGTGAAGTTGAAGGGGGTGACGGCGAGGACGAATCCCTCGAGCGGCCGGTACTCGAGCCGGTTCCACTGGCCCGGGGGCGAGAGCGGCTGCTCGGACAACATCCGCCCCATGAACCATGGGTTGAAGCGCCAGAAATCGGCGGTCTCGCAGGCCGCGTCGATCTCCGCCTGGTGCGGGGTCTTCGACTGCCCGAGCATCGTCGCGGCGTTCAGCACCTGCCGCCAGGGCCCCGCGAGGAGGTCCGCAGCGCGCAGGAAGATCGCCGCGCGATCCTGCGGGTCCATCGCCGCCCAGGTGCGGCGGGCCTCGAGCGCCGCGTCGATCGCGGCCTGCACCTCCGCCGGTCCGGCCTGGTGCCAGCGCGCCAGCCGCTGGGCGTGCCGGTGCGGGACGCGGACGTCCGCGACCCGCCCGGTCCGCACCTCCCGGCCGCCGATCAGGAGCGGGATCTCGATCTCGCGGGAGGAGAGCTCCTCGAGACGTGCCTGGAGCTGGGCGCGCTCGGGTGTCCCGGGCGCGTAGGACAGGGGCGGCTCGTTGCGTGGGGCGGGGACCTGGAACACCCCGTTCGCCATGGCGTCCTCCCTCGTGGGCGGCCGGAACATAACGCCGCGGCACCGGCACGCGCCGGCCTCGGCGGGGCGGTGGGACGCCCGCCTGTCCCTCGGCCGCATGGTTGAGACCGAAGAGCCCCCGCGCTAGGTTCACGACCTTGCCGACCACCTTCGACCTCTTCGGGCGCGCCGAGCGGATCGAGATCGTCTCGGCCGCGATCTACGGGGCGCTCGCGAAGCGCTTCCGCGAGGACGCCGAGGCGCAGGAGCTCTTCGTGCGGCTCGAGGCGGAGGAGCTCCAGCACGCGACCCGCGTCCGCCTCCTCGCCTCCGCCTACCGCACCGACCCGAAGGTGCTCGGGAAGGTGTCGGGCGGGGACGAGCTCGCCGACTGCCTGAGCGCGGCCGAGGAGGCGCTGCACGAGGTCCAGTCCGGCGGCTTCGGATCGAGCCTGGACGACGTGAAGCAACGCCTCGCGCTCCTCGAGGTGAGGCTCGCGAACGCGCACGCGAACATGCTCGTCCGGAACGGGAGCGGTGGGCTCCGCGACTTCTTCGAGCAGCTCGCCCGGATGGACGACGCGCACGCGCGGCTCTTGCTCGACGCGTAGCCCGCTCGGCCGGCCGCACCGGGGTCGCCAGGTCGCGCGCTCGCGTTGCCGGCGCGCCGTCGCGCATCCAGCGTCAGGTGGTCCGCCCGGCGACCGGCGCCGTGCCGTGGGCGGAGCGTAGATCGGGCGGCGAGGCCGCCGGGAGAGTGTCATGCGCGTGGAAGAGCTGATGAGCAGCGCGAAGTGCTGCCGACCGTCGGACTCGGCGAGCGAGTGCGCGAAGCTCATGAGGGACGAGAGCATCGGGTTCGTCCCGGTGTGCAACGAGGCTGGCGAGCCGATCGGAGCCGTCACCGATCGCGATCTCGCCCTCCGCGTCATCGCCGACGGCCGCTCCCCCGACGAGAAGATCGAGGCGTTCATGACGCGGGACGTGGTCGCCTGCCGGATCGGCGACGACGTGCGCGATTGCGAACGGCTCATGCGCGACCGCCGCAAGTCGCGCGTGATGGTCTGCGACGAGGACGGGAAGCTGCAGGGCGTCGTCAGCCTCGCCGACATCGCGGAGGCGGAGAGCGACGAGGCGGCCGGCGAGACGCTCCAGCAGGTGAAGAGCGATCGCCCGACCGCGCACTGACACAGAGAAGTGACCGTTCACCCGACGTGCGCGCCGCCCGCGAGCGCGGGATCGGCGCACAGCCCGGGGATTGGCACCGTCGCCTCGGCGGGCAGCGGCTCCGCGCGCGCGCGCCCCATGGCCGCGTCCGGCGCGCGCCGGGCGCGCGGCCCCCAGTGCAGCCCGAGCGACGTGCCGAGCCCGATCGCGATCACCTGCACGGGGAGCACGATCCAGAAATGGGGCGCGGCGATGATGCCCGCCGCGAGCGCGGCGAACTGGCCCGCCGCGGCGAGGAGGAGCGCCTTCCAGGTCGCGCCCGATGCGGGCTCGGCGCGCAGCCAGCGGGCGAGGAGCACGGCCGTGACGGGCGGGACGAGGATCGCGCTCACCCCAAGCGCGTACGCCGCCCTGCGGAAGTTCGTGGCCGTCGGGTCGAGCGTTCCGTTCGCGAAGAGCTGGAGGGTGGCGTAGCCGGCGCCGAGCACGAGCACGTCCCCGCCGATGGCCCCGAGCGAAGCGCCGACGATCTCGCTCCCCTGGAACGGTCCCGGGTCCAGCGAAGGCGCGAGCCCGGGAGAGGCGAGGGCGAGGTGCAGGACGAGCGCAAGCGGACCCATCGACCGGAACGATGGTGCGGCGGAGGGCGGCCGCCATCGCCCCGACCGAAGTTCCCCGAGCGGCCGGCCAGCACCGGCGGCGCAAGAGTGACCGAACGACTCAGGCGGGCGGATCGTCGTCCGCGCCGAGGCCGTGGCGCTTCAGCTTGTCGTGGAGCGTCACGCGCGAGATGCCGAGCCGGCGCGCCGCCTCGCTGCGGTTCCCGCGCGCCTCGCGCAGCGCCTCGACGACGAGCCCACGCTCGTACGCCTGCACGCGCTCCTTGAGCGGGAGGGCAGTGCGCTCCTCGCCCGGGGTGACCCCGGCGCCCGGAAGGAGCGACAGGTCGAGCCCGTCCGCCGGCGAGAGCGCCACGAGCCGCTCGACGGCGTTCTCGAGCTCGCGGACGTTTCCGGGCCAGCGATGGCCGGCGAGCCGGTCGAACAGCGCGTCCGGGACCCGGAGCGGCGAAACCCCGAAGCGCTCCCCGAAGCGCGCGAGGAAGTGGCGCGCCAGGACCGGGACGTCCTCGGGCCGCTCGCGCAGCGGCGGGATGACGAGGTGCACGACGTCGAGCCGGTAGAAGAGGTCCTCGCGGAAGCGCCCGCGACGGGCATCCTCGGCGAGATCGCGGTGCGTCGCGGCGACGACGCGCACGTCCACCCTGCGGCTCCGCTCCTCGCCCACGGCGCGGACCTCGCCGTCCTGCACGACCCGGAGCAGCTTCGCCTGCGCCCCCGGGGCGAGCTCCCCCACCTCGTCGAGGAGGATCGTCCCGCCGTCGGCCTCGCCGAACAGCCCGGGCCGGGCGCGGGTCGCGCCGGTGAAGGCGCCCTTCGCGTGGCCGAACAGCTCCGCCTCGGCCAGCTCGGGGGTGAGCGCGGCGCAGTTGAAGCGCACGTACGGGCGATCGGCTCGGCGGGACGCGGCGACGATCGCCTCCGCCACCCGCTCCTTCCCGGTGCCGCTCTCGCCGGTGACGAGCACCGTCGCGTCGCGCGGCGCGACGCGGGCGACGAGCGCCGCGAGCCGGCGCATCGGCTCCGAGACGAAAACCATCGTCCGCGCCAGGGCCAGCTCGCCGGCGAGCCGCTCGTTCTCGTACGCGAGCCGGACCGCCTCGAGGGCGCGGCGGACGACCGCGAGCAGCTCCTCGTTCTCGAACGGCTTTCGGAAGTAGTCGTGGGCGCCCGCCTTCATCGCCTCGACCGCCTGACGCTCCGACCCGTGGGCGGTGATCACGACGACGCGCGGCGCCGGGGCGCGCGCGACGAGGCGCCGGAGGAGCTCCATCCCGTCCATGCCGGGCATGCGGAGGTCGGTCACGACGAGCGCCGCAGGCCGCGCCTCGAACTTCGCGAGCGCCTCGGCGCCGTCGGCGGCCTCGTCCACGGCGAGCCCCTCAGAGACGAGGATCTCGCGGAGCGTGTAGCGGACGCCGGGGTCGTCGTCGACGACGAGCACGCGGGTCGGGATCATGGCGACGGCCGCTCCCGCGCGGCGCCGGCGCCGCCGGGGAGGAAGACCTCGGCCGCGGTGCCGCCGCCCGGCCTGGGCCCGAGCGCGACGTCGCCTCCGTGCTGCCGCGCGAGCGCCCGCGCGATGGTGAGGCCGAGCCCCGAGCCCGCGGCCTTGGTCGTGACCCCGGGCGAGAACACCGCGCCGCCGAGCGCGGGCTCGACCCCGCGCCCGCGGTCGAGGATCCGGACGCGCGCGCCGCCCCCCGCCGCGGGCGCCGCCTCGATCTCGACGGCGCTCCCCGCAGGCGCGGCGTCGAGCGCGTTCTGGACGAGGTTGATGAGCACCTGCTTCGTCTTGCGCGGATCGCAGCGGGCCGGCACCTCGCCGGCGCGCACCGCGACCTCCACCGCCCGCTCGCGCGCCATCCCCTCGTGCAGCGCCGCGACCTCGCGGCAGAGGGCGCCCACGTCCGTGTCGCCGAGCGCGAGCGGGACGAGCGGCCGGGAGAAGTTCAGGAACTCGTCGAGCACGGTCTGCATCCGATCCACCTCCCGGCGCAGGACCTGGAGCCGCTCCGCGCCCTTGCCGTCGGGGAGGTGCTGCGCGAGGAGTCCCCCGAGCCCCTTCACGCTCGCGAGCGGGTTCTTCAGCTCGTGCGCGATCTCGCCGGAGAGCGCGGTCAGCTCCTCGGCGCGCTCGGCGTGGGCGCGGAGCGACTCCTGCTGCGCGGCGGCCGTGCGCTGCACCATCCGGTCGAACGACCAGCGCACCGCGCGCCCCGCGGTCGTCGCGAAGGCGTAGACGAACGTGAGCATCCCCGCGTGCGTCCAGAGCCAGGCGGGCGGGGCGGTCACGCCGCCGAACACGGCCAGGTCGAGGCCCGGCAGGGCGCCGCTCACGCCGAGCGCGGCGAATGCCCATGCCGCCGCGATCTGGAGGAGGGCGAGCAGCCCGTTCACCGGCCAAGGCACGAACACGCCGGAGACCATGCCGAGCGGGACGGAGACGTAGAGGAACGGGCTCGCGAGCCCGCCCGTCGCGAGCGCGATGAGGGTGACGCCGGAGATCGCGACGGAGACGTTGCGCGGCACGGCGCCCGAGGTGAACCCGCGCCGCCGCCAGCGGACCCACTCCACGACGAAGAAGACGAGCAGCGCGGAGACCGCCGCGACGACGAGGACCTTGCGCCACGTCGCAGGCTCGACCCAGGCGAGCCACAGGGCGAAACCGAGGAAGGGCGGCAGCACGACGAGGCGCGCGCCCGCCATCCGGCCGAAGAGCCGGGACAGCTCCTCCTGCTGGATCTCGCGGTAGCCGGGGGGCGGGGGCACGGGCGGCGCCTCGTCGCGCTTCAACATACGCCCGAGCCGGTGGCGGCGCATTCGGTTTCCCGTCACGGTGAGCGCCCGAGGGCGCGTTCGAGCCCGACGGCGCCCTGCGCCACCCGCGCCTTCCCGTCCGCGAGGCCGACGTCCGCCTGGTAGAGGCGGTCGTTCGCGTCGATCACGTCGAGGCTCGAGGCGACCCCCGCCTCGAAGCTGCGCCGCGCCGACTCGGCGGCGTCGGAGGCGAGCTTCCGCTGCGTCTCGGCGAGCCGGAGCCGCTCGCGGGCGACGGCGAGGTCGCGCGCGCCGTCGGCCACCTCCTGTACGACGGCGAGCCGCTGCGCCGCGGCGGCGGCCTCCGCGGTCGCGAGCTGCGCCCGGGCCTGGCGCTGCCGCGCCTCCCGCAGGCCGCCGTCGAAGATCGCCCAGGAGAGGTCCACGGTCGCGCGCCAGCCGTCGCGCTCGCCGGTCGGATAGGGCACGTCCGAGGCGAAGGCGCTCCCGCTCGCGGAGAGCTGCGGGACGAGCCGCGCCCGGGCGGCGCGGACCTGTTCCAGGGCGGCCTCCACCAGCGCGCGCTGCGCCCGCACCTCGGGCCGGCGCGTCAACGCGCCAGGCGTGAGCGACCGAACGTCCCCCTCGGCCGGGCCCTCGCCCCCGCTCGCCGGCCGGGAGGGAGACGGCGCGCCGGACGCGGCAGGCTCGGGGACGAGGATCCGGACCGGCCCCTCGCGCCCGAGCAGGATGCCGAGGGCGAGGCGGGCGCGCTCGAGCTCGGCGCGCGCGCGGACGAGATCGCTCTCCCGCCGCACCTGCTCCGTGCGCGCGCGGAGCGCGTCGAGCGGCGCCGCGATCCCGGCCGCGACGCGCCGGTCGGCGCTGCGGGCGTGCTCCGCGGCGATGTCGACGGCACGCTCGGAGGCGACGACGACCTCCTCCGCCGCGCGAGCGCCGTGGGCCGCCTGCGCGAAGCCGGCGCGGAGCTGGAGCCGCACCGCCTCCGCGGAGGCGTCCGCTGCCCACGCGCCGCTGCGCGCCGCGCGGACCTCGAACCAGGCGGATGGGACGACGAGCGGGATCCGAACTGCGCCGCCGACGCTCTTCTGCTCGAGCGGCTGGATGACCACCGAGCGGGGGACCGGCACGATCGGCGGTCCGATCGAGATGCCGGCGGCATCGCTGTTGCGGACGTAGCTCGCCTGCGCCGACAGCGAAGGCACGAGCTGCGCGCTGACCTGCCCCTCGACCGCGCGCGCTTCCTCGGCGCGGCTCCGGGCCTGGGCGAGGCCGAGGTTCTGGCGATCCAGCTCCGCGAGGGCCCCATCCAGTGGCATCTCGGCGATCGCCCCCTCACCCTGACCCTCTCCCCCCGCCCTGGCGGGGGTAGAGGGGAGACCCACGCGAGCGGCGGGGGGCGGCGTCGGGTCGTTCCACGCTTCTCCCTCGCCCCCGCGGAGCGGGGGAGAGGGTGGGGGTGAGGGGGCCGTCGCGCTTGCGATCGCCAGGAACACCGCGGTTGCTGCGAAGCTCACCATTCGTTCTCCCGGATCGACTCCGCTCGCTCCAAGAGCAAGGCCGGTGCCCGGCGCCGACGCCCGCGATCCCGCGGTCTTCGCGCCCGCCTCAGGCCGCCCGACCGTCAGGATCTCCGAACGGGCGTCGGATCTCCTTACAGGTCTCGGCGCGGCTACTCGCAAAACCCGTGGCCCCTCGCGGCCGTCCCGCCCGGCATCGCGGGCACGCGTCTTGCGCTCGAGAAGCTCGGCCTCGCGCGGAGCGAGGCGGGAGCGTTCGAAATGCGCCGCGTCCTCACGATCCTCGCAGTCCTCGTCGTCGTCCTCTCGGGACTCATCGCCCTGAGGCTGTGGCGGCAGGCGCAAGCGCTCGCCGGGCCTGCCGGTGGGTCGGGGGAGATCGAGGGCACGAACGTGGACCTCTCCTCTCGCGTGGGGGCGCGGATCGTGGCCTTGCCGGTGCGGGAGGGGCAGCGCGTCGCGAAGGGTGACCTCCTCGTCCGCCTCGACTGCGCCGATCCCGAGGCGCAGCTCGCGGAGGCGGAGGCGCGGCTCGCGGCGGCGCGCGCCCAGGCGGTGGCGGCGGGCGCGCAGATCCACGCGTCGACCAGCTCTCGCGTCGCGGCCGGAGCGACCCAGGAGGCGGCGCGCGCCCAGGCGTCGGCGCTGGAGGCGCAGCGGGACGCGGCGGAGCGGCAGGCGAAGCGGCTCGCCGGGCTCACCGCGGACGTCCCGGAGTCGAGCATTGACCAGACCCGCGCCAGCGCGACGGGCCTCGCCCGTCAGACCGAGGCCGCGAAGGCGCAGGCGAGCGCCAGCGGCGAGCAGGTGCGGGCCGCCGAGGTGGGCGTGCGCGCCGCGACGGCCCAGGCCGACGCGGCCACGGCGCAGGTGCGGGCGGCGGAGGCGACGGTCGTGCGCATGCGGATCCTCGCGGGCGAGTGCGAAGTCCGCGCGCCGCGCGACGCGGAGATCGCGACGCTACCGCACGAGGCGGGCGAGCTGGTCTCGCCGGGCGCGGTCCTCGCGCGCCTCGTGGATCTCTCGGAGGTGAAGGCGACCTTCTACCTGCCGAACGCCGAGGTGGGGGCCGTGAAGCCGGGCGCGCCGGCGATCGTCGTCGCGGACGCCTGGCCCGACGAGCGGTTCGAGGGCAGCGTCCGGACGGTCGCGCTCGAGGCCGAATTCACGCCGCGGAACATCCAGACCCGCTCCGACCGCGACCGGCTCGTCTACCCGGTCGAGGTGACGGTCAAGAACCGCGACGGGAAGCTCCGCGCCGGCATGCCGGTGCAGGTGACGCTCCCCGGGACGGGGCGGTGAGCGGATGACCGTTGCGCGCGAATCGCTGTCGGAACGTCCTGGTCCTGGACGTGGACGTGGACGTGGTCCTGGTCCTGGTCCTCGACCTGGTCTTGGTCGAGGTCGAGGTCGAGGTCTAAGTCGAGGTCCACATCCACGTCCACGACCACGACCACGTCCACGATTCGCTGTGCGCGCCGCCGGAGGCACGGATGTCCTCTCCCGTTCACCCTGAGCGTAGCGCCGCCGGAGGCGGCGCGGAGTCGAAGGCCCTCTCCGCCCGTGCGCTCGTGCGCCGCTTCGGCCCGGTGACGGCGCTCGACGGCCTCTCCTTCGAGATCGCGCGCGGCGAGCTGTACGGGCTCGTCGGACCGGACGGCGCGGGGAAGACCACCGCCCTGCGCGCGCTCGCGGGGCTCGTCCGGCTCGACGGCGGCGAGGCGCGCGTGCTCGGCGAGGTGCCCGGCGGCGCGCGCGTGCGGGAGCGGGTCGGGCTCATGCCGCAGCAGTACAGCCTGTACCGCGACCTGACCGTGGCGGAGAACCTGCGCTTCTTCTCTCGCCTCTACGTGCTGCCGCGCGCCACGTACCGGGCGCGGGCCGAGCGGCTCCTCGACATCACCCGCCTCGCCCCATTCGTCGATCGGCGCGCCGACGCGCTGTCGGGCGGCATGTACAAGAAGCTCGCCCTCGCCTGCGCCCTCCTCCACGAGCCCGAGGTGCTGCTCCTCGACGAGCCGACGAACGGGGTCGACCCGGTCTCGCGCCGCGAGCTGTGGGCGCTCCTCCACGAGTTCGTCCACTCCGGGATGGCGGTGCTCGTGACGACGCCGTACATGGACGAGGCGGAGCGGTGCCACCGCGTCGGGCTCGTACACCGCGGCCGGCTCGTCCTCGAGGGCGAGCCGCACGCGCTCATGCGCGGCCGCGCCAGCTTCGAGGAGGTCTTCATCGCGCGCATCGAGGAGGCGGGAGCGTGACCGGGGAAACCGCCATCTCGGCCCGCGCGCTCACCCGCCGCTTCGGGGCGTTCACCGCGGTCGACCGCGTCACCTTCGACGTGGCGCGCGGCGAGATCTTCGGGTACCTCGGCGCGAACGGGGCAGGGAAGTCCACCACCATCCGCATGCTCACCGGCCTTGTCGCCCCGACGAGCGGCGAGGCGACGGTCGCCGGCCACGACGTCGGTGCGGACCCGCACGCGGTGAAGTCCTCCATCGGCTACATGTCCCAGAAGTTCTCGCTCTACCTCGACCTCCCCGTCGCGGAGAACCTCCTCTTCTTCGGCGGCGCCTACGGCCTCTCCGGGAAGGCGCTCCGCGACCGGACGGCGGAGGTGCTGGAGCTCACCGGGCTCGCCGCCCTCGGCGACGCGACCACGGGCGAGCTGCCGGGCGGCACGCGGCAGCGCCTCGCGCTCGCCTGCGCCATCCTGCACCGGCCGGACGTCGTCTTCCTGGACGAGCCCACCGCGGGAGTGGATCCGGTCGCGCGGCGGACCTTCTGGCGCCTCATCCGCGAGCTCGCCGCGCGCGGCACGACCGTGTTCGTCACGACCCACTACCTCGACGAGGCGGAGAACTGCCGCCGCATCGGGCTCATGGTGGACGGTCGCCTCGTCGCGCTCGACACCCCCGCCGCGCTGAAGCGCACCTGGGTGCCCGACCGGGTGCTCGTCGCGCGCGGGCTCGACCTCGCCGGCGCCGCGGGCGCGCTGCAGGGGCGCGAGGGGGTGCGCGGCGTGGCGCCGTTCGGCGCCGGGCTCCACCTGCGCGTCGATCCCGCGCGCTGGACCGCAGCACAGGTCGCGGAGGCGCTCGGCGAGGGCGGCGCGCGCGAGGTGCGCGTCGAGCAGGCGGAGCCGTCGCTCGAGGACGTGTTCCTCGCGGTGGTCGAGCGCGGCGCCCGCCGCGAGGAGGTCGCGCCGTGACCGCGCGGACCCCCTTTGCGCGATCGCTCGTCCGCATCGGCGCGATGGCGGCGAAGGAGACGCTCCACATTCGCCGCGATCCGCGCACGCTCTACCTGGCGCTCGGCATGCCGGTGCTGATGCTGTTCCTCTTCGGCTACGGCGTCTCGTTCGACCTCGACCGGATCCCGCTCGCGGTCGCGGACCGCGACCGCTCCGAGGCGTCGCGCGCGCTCGTCGACGCGGTCGTCGCCTCGCGCGAGCTCGAGGAGGTGGCGCGGGTGCTGCCGGAGGATGCGACGCGGCTCTTCCGCGAAGGGAAGGCCGTCGCCGTGCTCGAGGTGCCGGAGCGGTACGGCCGCGACGTCGCCGCGGGGAAGCGCGTGTCCGTCCAGCTCGCCGTGGACGGCGCCGACGCGGTGACCGCGAACCAGGTGCTCGCGAAGGTGGATGCGCTCGTCCGCGCCGAGACGCGGCGGCTCGCAGGGCCAGGCCTCGCCGAGCAGCGCCCGCCGCTCCAGATCGCGGTCTGGACGCGGTACAACCCGGCGGGCCGCTCTGCGCTCTTCATGGTGCCCGGGCTCGCCGGCTACCTCCTCGCGATCAGCGCAGTGCTCCTGACCGCGCTCACCATCGCGGGCGAGTGGGAGCGCGGCTCCATGGAGCAGCTCTTCGCCTCGCCGGTGGGGCGGCTCGAGATCGTGCTCGGGAAGCTCCTGCCGTACCTCGTGCTCGGCATGATCGAGCTGCAGCTCGTGCTCGCGTTCGGAGCCATCGCCTTCGACCTGCCCCTGCATGGGAGCGTGGCGCTCCTGTTCACGATCGGCTTCTTCTTCCTCGCGGGGATGCTCGGCCAGGGGCTCCTCATCTCCGTGATCGCGAAGAACCAGCTCGTCGCCACGCAGGCGGGCGCCCTCTCGGCGCTGCTCCCCTCCATGCTCCTCTCCGGCATGGTCTTCCCGCTCGAGAACATGCCGGTGCCGCTCCAGCTCCTCTCTCGCGTCGTCCCGGCGCGCTACCTCGTCCACGCGCTGCGCGGGATCCTGCTCAAGGGGAACGGCCTCGACGCGCTGTGGCCCGACCTGGTCCTGCAGGTCGCCTTCGCGGTCCTCGTCCTCGCGCTCGCGACGGCGCGCTTCGAGCGGAGGCTCGCCTGATGGCGCCCGCCACGCGACCGCAGGGGCGGGTGCAGCTCGCGGCGATCTTCCGCAAGGAGGTCCGTCAGACGATCCGCGACCGACGCATCATGTTCTTGCTCATCGTCGCCCCGCTCATCCAGACGGTGATCTTCGGGTTCGCGGTGGACTTCGACGTGGACCGCGTCCCGACGGTGGTGGTGGACCGCGACGGCACCGCCGAGAGCCGGCTGCACGCCCGACGCCTGCTCGCCGACGGCACGCTCCTCCGGGCCGGTACGGCGCGCTCCGCCGCCGAGGCGGAGGGTGAGATCGACGCCGGCCGCGCCGCCGCCGCGGTGATCCTGCCGCGCCGGCTCGGCGCCGACCTCGCCGCGGGACGGGCGGCGGAGGTCCAGGTGGTGCTCGACGGGACCGATCCGAACCGCGCCACCGTCGCGGGCGCCGCGGCCTCCCGCTACTTCGGCGAGGTGGGAGAGACGATCGCGCGGGAGCGGCTCCTCGCGCGCGGCATGCGGGCGCCCGTCCGGATCGACGTGGTGCCGCGCATCGCCTTCAATCCCGCGCTGCGCACGCCTCCCTACATGGTGCCGGGGATCGCGGCGATGCTGCTCCTCATCGTCACGACCATCGTCACGGCGATGGGGCTCTCGCGCGAGCGGGAGATGGGGACGCTCGAGCAGGTGCTCGTCACCCCGATCCGACCCGTCCTCCTGCTCGTCGGGAAGATGGCCCCGTTCGTCGTGATCGGGCTCGTCGACGTCGCCCTCCTCATGGCGGCGGGCACCTGGCTGTTCGGGGTTCCGCTCGGTGGGACGCTGCCGGTCGTGCTCCTGGGGACGCTCCTCTACCTCATGACGACCCTCGGGGTCGGGCTCCTCATCTCGACGCTCTCGACGAACCAGCAGCAGGCGTTCCTCGGCGGCTTCCTCTTCGTGCTGCCGGCGATCCTGCTCTCCGGCGTCGTGACGCCCATCCGCGCGATGCCCGGCTGGCTCCGGGCGATCACCTGGCTGAACCCGGTCCGCTACTACGCCGAGGTCATGCGGACGACCCTGCTCCGCGGCGGAGGATTCGCCGATCTGTGGCCGCAGCTCCTCGCCCTCACCGTGCTCGGTGCCGTCATCCTGGTTGCCGCAACCCGGCGCTTCCGCGAGCGGATTGCGTGACGCGACGAGGTGAGGCGGATTGCCGCAGCGGGCGAGGGGGCGGGCGCAGCTCCGGGAAGAGGTCCCGGAACTCGAGTGTTCGGCTATCGACCATGGCCCGGTTTGGGTTAATGTACGGCCCCCTCGGGGACCGGGGGTCTCAACACATTCGGAGGTTCGAAAACATGCGCCGTCGTCTGTCCGTCGTCCTGCTGGTGGCCGTGGCCGTGGCGGGATGCAAGAAGAAGGAAGCCGCGCCGCAGCAGGCTGGCGCACCGGGAGCGGAGGGCGCCTCGGCGGCCATCAAGGGCAAGGTGCTCGAGCGGCTCGATGCGCCGCCGTACAGCTATCTCAAGCTCCAGACGGAGAAGGGCGAGACCTGGGCCGCCGTCCCGAAGACCGACACCGACAAGGGTGCCGAGGTCGTCGTGACCGGCGCGATGCCCATGAGCGACTTCGAGTCGAAGACGCTGAAGCGCAAGTTCGAGGTCGTCTACTTCGGCACGATCGGGGGCTCGAATGCTGCCGCCGCCCCCGGTGCCGCAGGCGCCGAGCCCGGCGGCGCCCCGGCCGTCGGGATGGCCGCGCAGCACGCCGCCGCGGCCGCGGGCCCGAGCGACGTCAGCAGCGTGAAGGTGCCGAAGGCGTCCGGAGCGGACGCCCGGACCGTCGCCGAGGTCTTCGCTCAGCGCTCCGCCCTCAAGGAGAAGCCGGTCACGATCCGCGGCAAGATCGTGAAGTACAACGAGGGCATCATGGGCCGGAACTGGATCCACATCCGCGACGGCTCGGGCGCCGCCGGCAAGGACAACGACCTCACCATCACGACCGCCGAGAAGGCCGCGGTGGGCGACGTGGTCGTCGTGAAGGGGAAGGTCGCCGTCGAGAAGGACTTCGGCGCCGGCTACTCGTACCCGGTCATCATCGAGGACGCGAAGATCGCGAAGTAGCCGCCTCGCGTCGCGACGTTCGAGCGGGTGCGGTCCCCAGGGGCCGCACCCGTTTTCGTTTCGGCTCTTCGCCAGGGCCGCGCGCCGCCGCAGTTCGCGCCGCGTCGTCCCCAGGCTGTAGACTGCCGGCTCCGTGCCGCCCCATCGCTCCAAGAGCGCGCCGCGCGATGCCGTCCTGCGCGAGGTGGAGGCGCTCGAGGCGGACGCCCGCGCGCCGGCGCCCTCCGATGGCGCGGGCCGGCGCGCGCTCCAGGGTCGCCTCCACGCGCTCCGCGGACGCTGGCGCGAGGACCCGTCCTCCTTCCCTCCCGCGCTCGTCGAGCGGCTCCGCGCGGTCGCGCGCGGGCTCGACGAGCCGAAGTCCGCCCGGGGCCCCCCTCTCCACAGCGTGGAGAAGGAGGGTGGGGCGGGCCAGGTCGATCCGGAGGCGTTGCTCCGCACGGTGTTCGGGCACACCGGCTTCCGCCCGGGCCAGCGGGAGATCATCTCGGCGGTGCTGAAGGGACGGGACTGCGTCGGCGTCATGCCGACGGGCGCGGGAAAATCCCTCACCTACCAGATCCCGGCGCGCCTCCTCGGCGGCACGACCCTCGTCATCTCGCCGCTCATCGCCCTCATGAAGGACCAGGTCGACGCGATGGGGCGGGTCGGGCTCCGCGCCGCGTTCCTCAACTCGACGCTCGCGGCGGAGGAGCGGCGCGAGCGGGTCCGGGCGCTGCGCCGCGGCGAGATCGAGATCCTCTACGCCGCGCCGGAGGGGCTCGAGGGCTCGGTGGGCGGCGCTCTCGAGGGGGTGCCGCTCTCGCTCATCGCCGTGGACGAGGCCCACTGCATCAGCCACTGGGGCCACGACTTCCGCCCCGCGTACCGGAACCTGTCCGGCCTGCGGGCGCGCTTCGGCGCTCCCGTCCTCGCGCTCACCGCCACCGCGACGCAGGAGGTGGTGCAGGACATCGCGGGGCAGCTCGGAATGCAGGACCCGCTCCTCGTGCGCGGTTCGTTCTTCCGGCCGAACCTCCGCCTCCACGCGCTGAAGAAGGGGGATGGGCTGCGCGCGCGCGAGGCGATCGTCCGCTTCGTCCGGGCGCGCCGCGGCGAGAGCGGGATCGTCTACGCCCTATCGCGCCGCTCGGTCGAGGACGTCGCGGACGTGCTGCGCAGCAACGGCGTGCGCGCGGCGGCGTACCACGCCGGCCTCGACGCCGACACGCGGGCGCGGGTGCAGGACGCCTTCCAGGGCGGGGCGATCGACGTCGTCGCCGCGACGGTCGCCTTCGGAATGGGGATCGACAAGCCGGACATCCGGTTCGTCGTGCACCGTGACCTCCCGCGCTCGGTCGAGGCCTGGTACCAGGAGATCGGGCGGGCGGGCCGGGACGGCGCTCCGAGCACCTGCCTCCTCTTCTACTCCTGGGCGGACGTCATCGGCTGGGACCGGCTCGTCGCGGACGCCGACCCGCGTGTCGCCGCCTGGCAGAAGCGGCAGGCGCGCGCCGCCTTCCGGCTCGCAGAGTCGGAAGGCTGCCGCCATGCTTCGCTCGTCGCCCACTTCGGCGAGGCCATCGAGGCGTGCGGCGACGCGTGCGATCGCTGCACCGGCGAGGAGCTGTCCCTCGGTCCCGCGCGCGCGGGGCGGGCGCCGCGGGCGGAGCGGCCCCGGCGGCCTCGCAGCCGAGCTACAGGAACGCGTCGTAGCTCACGGTGACGACGAGCGAGAAGCCCGCCTCGACGTTCGCCGTGAACCCGGGCTGCGGAGCGGCGAGATCGAGACTCACCTCGACTCGCGCCAGGAGCTTTCCCGAGGCGAGGTACGGCGCGAGCTGGAGGTTCGAGTTGCCGGCGACCGAGATGTCCGATGGCGGGGCGTGGGACGGCTTCGTGTACGAGGCGACGACGGTCCACCCGCCGCTCGCGGGATCCTGGAGCTCGACCAACACCTCGAGGATCCCGCTCAGGTCCCCGCCCGGCCCGGGCACGAGGTGCAGGGCGACGTCGGTGAGGCGCAGGTCGACGTCGACCCCGCGCTCGCTCAGCACGGGCACTTGCTCCCCGATGTCGTACTCCGCGTCGCTGACGACGCAGTCCGTGCTCGTGGGCTCGCACAGGACGACCGATGAGTCGAAAGGCGCGTTCGTCGCGGGGAAGTCGTGACCGGGGGAGGTGATCCGGACCTCCGGCACGTCGAGCTGCATGGAGAGGAGCGGCTGACCGCACCCGGAGAGGAGCGCGGCGGCGGCGAGAAGGGCGGCTCGGGCACGTCGCATGGCGTCCTCGCTACAGCCAGTACTGGAAGCCGAGCTTCAGGGACGGCAGCGTGCCGTGCAGGGCGGGGTTCGTCATCGAGACGACCGAGCCGTCGTCGCTCGTGTGCGTCGCGGTGCCGTGCGCCGCGAGCGACACGTACGAGAGGCCTAGCCGGATCGAGACGGAGAAGTCGCGCGGGCTCCCGAGCTCGAGCCCGACGTCGAGCGCCGCGTACGAGTAGTCGATCCTCTCGAGGAGCGGCTTCATCTCCTGCGGCACGCCTCCCGAGTCCTTCGCGAGGAACCCCAGGTTCGTGCCGAAGAAGCGCCCCGCCTCGATCGAGAGGACTGGGGCGATCCAGAAGCTCCAGGGGACGACGGCGACGCCGCCTTGGGCGCCCCAGCCGACGTAGTTCCAGGCGGGCCCGGCTGAAAGGCGCACGCGCGAGACCGGCCGGTAGACGAGGCTCGCGGTGGCGAAGTCCGGGAACCCGCCTCCCACTGCGAGCCCCAGGCGCGGCATCCCCGAGGCGCGCTCGGCCCGGTGCGCCGCGATCGCCGCCCTCGCGATCCCCTCCTGCGCCACCGACTCGGGAAGGGGGAGGCCGGCCCTCAGCGCCGCGCGCGCGTCCGCGTCGATCGCGGCGGACTTCTTCGACGCTACCGCCTCGGTCAGCTCGCGAACCGCGGGCCGATCCGCGACCGCCTCCTCCTTCGAGGCCGCCTCGCGCTCCTCGAGGCCCGCCTCGAGCCTCCCCTTCGGCGCCACCGCGTCCTCGCCGCGCGCGGGGGGCGGAGCGAGCGCGGCAAGCGCGGCGAGCGTGAGGAGCGGAAGGCGCATCGAACCTCCGGGCTTCCGGCAGGGGATCCCCCGTCGGGCGCCTCCGAGTGTAGTCGGGGTGCTGGAGGCGGTGAAAGCGGCCCCCCGAGCGCGCGTCACCGGGTCAGGGGATGTGCGCTGGCGCAGCGCGCCGATCTCGGGCATGACTCGCCGGATGGCGCTCCCGTCCACGCTCCACCACCTCGACCTCCGCTTCTCGCAGGCGGATCACGGCGTCGACGGCGAGGTCTCGATGAAGGTGGCGCGCCACCCTTCGGAGACGATGGAGCGGCTCTGGCTGCGCATCCTTGCGTACGCCTGGAAATGGCGGGAGGGGCTCGCCTTCGGTCCCGGCCTGTGCGAGCCCGAAGCGCCGGACCTCCTCGCGACGCTCCCCGACGGGCGAACCTCGCTCCTCGTACGGGTCGGCAAGCCCGAGCCCCAGCGCATCGAGCGCGACGTGAACCGCAACGGGGGAGCCGACGTGGCGGTTCTGTTCGACTCCCCGCGGCGCCTCGAGGCGTTCCTCGCCGAGGTGCGGGAGCAGAAGCTCGCCCGCGCCGCATCCGCCGACCTCGCCGCGGTGGACCCGCCGCTCCTCGCGGCGCTCGCCGCGCGGGAGGAGCGCCGCATCCGCGCCTCCGTCACCATCGTCGCCGATCACCTCTACGTAGAGGTGGACGGGCAGACGCTCGAAGGGCCGCTTCACCGCGGCTCCGCCTGAGTCCCTGTCGGGTCTTCCCGTCCTCCGCTTCGCATGAAATCCGGCGCGGCCGGGTTAGAGATAAGGCGTATCTGGACCTTTTCAGTCCAGGATGGCTCTCTCCTGAAGAAAGCCAGCGCGCGAGCGGCCCCACGGAGGCGACCCGATGATTCGCATGTCCAAGCTGACCGACTACGCGATCCTCCTCCTCGCGCACCTCGCGCGGGCGCCGGGCACGCTCACCGCGCAGGAGCTCGCGGACCGCTCGCGGGTGCCGGTGCCCACGGTGTCGAAGCTCGCGAAGGAGCTCTCGAAGGCGGGGCTCGTCGTGTCGCACCGCGGGAGGAACGGCGGCTACGCGCTCGCCCGCCGGGCCGACCTGATCTCCGTCGCCGAGATCGTCGAGGCGCTCGAGGGGCCGATCGCGCTCACCGAGTGCGCGAAGCCCGGCAAGATCGACTGTGGGATCGAGGACACCTGCCTCGCCAAGGCGAGCTGGGATCCCGTGTCGCGCGCCATCGAGACCGCGCTCCGCGCCTTGCCGCTGTCGTCCATCGCCCCCTTCCGCGCCGGCGACGAAGAGCCGCCGGCGCCGGTCCGCATCGGAGCGCCCGCGCCATGAGCACCGCGCAGCAGTTCAAGGACCTGGCGGATCAGAAGTACCGCTACGGCTTCGTCACGGAGATCGAGGAGGATCGGGTCGCGAAGGGCCTCTCCGAGGAGATCATCCGCATCATCTCGGAGAAGAAGGGCGAGCCCCGCTTCATGCTCGAGTGGCGGCTCAAGGCGTACCGGCACTGGCTCGGGATGGAGGTGCCGAGCTGGGCGAACGTCCGCTACCCGCCGATCGACTACCAGGGTATCGTCTACTACTCCGCGCCGAAGCAGAAGAAGGCGCTCGGGTCGATGGAGGAGGTCGATCCCGAGCTCCGCAACGCCTTCCAGAAGCTGGGCATCCCGCTCGAGGAGCAGATGCGCCTCGCCGGCGTGGCGGTGGACGCGGTCTTCGACTCGGTCTCGGTGGCGACGACGTACAAGAAGAAGCTCGCCGATCTCGGGATCGTCTTCTGCTCGTTCTCGGAGGCGGTGCGCGAGCACCCCGCGCTCGTCGAGAAGTGGCTCGGCTCGGTCGTCCCGTACACCGACAACTACTTCGCGACGCTGAACAGCGCGGTCTTCTCCGACGGCTCCTTCGTGTACGTGCCGAAGGGGGTGCGCTGCCCGATGGAGCTCTCGACCTACTTCCGCATCAACGCGAAGGACACCGGCCAGTTCGAGCGGACGCTCATCGTCGCCGACGAGGGCGCGCAGGTCTCCTATCTCGAGGGCTGCACCGCGCCGATGCGCGACGAGAACCAGCTCCACGCCGCGGTGGTCGAGCTCGTCGCGCTCGACGGCGCGCAGATCAAGTACTCGACCGTGCAGAACTGGTACCCGGGCGACGCCGAGGGGAAGGGCGGCATCTACAACTTCGTCACGAAGCGCGGCAAGGCGATGCGCAAGGCGAAGGTGAGCTGGACACAGGTGGAGACCGGCTCGGCCATCACCTGGAAGTACCCATCCTGCATCCTCCAGGGCGACGACGCCGTGGGCGAGTTCTACTCGGTCGCGCTCACGAACCATCGCCAGCAAGCCGACACCGGCACGAAGATGATCCACATCGGGCGCAACACCCGCTCGACCATCATCTCGAAGGGGATCAGCGCCGGTCGCGGCCAGAACACCTACCGCGGTCTCGTGAAGATGATGAAGGGGGCGCACGGCGCGCGCAACTACTCGCAGTGCGACTCGCTCCTCATCGGCGATCGGTGCGGCGCCCACACGTTCCCGACCATCGAGGTCCGCAACCCGACCGCGAAGGTGGAGCACGAGGCGACCACCTCGAAGATCGGGGAGGACCAGCTCTTCTACTGTCGCCAGCGCGGCATGTCGGAAGAGGACGCGGTCTCGATGATCGTGAACGGGTTCGCGAAGCAGGTGTTGAAGGAGCTGCCGATGGAGTTCGCGGTGGAAGCGCAGAAACTCCTGGGGATGAGCCTGGAGGGAAGCGTCGGATGAAGACCACGGATGCGGGCGGCAGGGAGAACGCGCTGCTCAGGGTCGAGGGGCTCCGCGCCCGGATCGCGGCGGGCGGCGACGGCGAGATCCTGAAGGGCGTGGAGCTCGAGATCCGTCCGGGCGAGGTGCACGCGATCATGGGCCCGAACGGCTCGGGCAAGTCCACGCTCGCGGGCGTCCTCGCCGGGCGCGAGGCCTACGCGGTGACCGCCGGCGCGGCGACCTATGACGGCAAGGATCTGCTCGCCCTCGCCCCCGAGGCGCGCGCCGCCGCCGGCGTATTCCTCGGCTTCCAGTATCCGGTCGAGATCCCCGGCGTGGGGAACCTCTACTTCCTCCGCACCGCGCTCAACGCGGTCCGCCGTGCGCGCGGCGAGGAGGAGCTCGACGCCATCGACTTCCTCTCGCTCGCGAAGGAGAAGATGCGGCTCGTCGACCTCGATCCGGCGTTCGGGAGCCGCTCGCTCAACGAGGGCTTCTCGGGCGGCGAGAAGAAGCGGAACGAGGTGTTCCAGATGGCGGTGCTCGAGCCGCGCCTCGCCATCCTCGACGAGATCGACTCGGGGCTCGACATCGACGCGCTCCGCGTGGTGGCGCGCGGGGTGAACGCGCTCCGCCGCGCGGACCGCGCGATCCTCCTCGTCACCCACTACAAGCGGCTCCTCGAGTACGTCGCGGCGGACCGGATCCACGTCATGGCGGGCGGCAGGATCGTCCGCTCCGGCGGGCCGGGTCTCGCGGACGAGCTCGAGCGGACCGGGTACGCCTGGGCGGCCGGCGATCGGCCCGAGCTCGCCGCCGCAGCAGCGGGAGGGTGAGCCGTGAACGCCGCCGAGACGAGCCTCGCCGCCGCCTTCGCCCCGCTCCCCCGCGAGCCGGCCTGGCTCGCCGACGCGCGCCAGGCCGCCCTCGGCCGCTTCCGGGCGCTCGGCCTGCCGACGACGCGCCACGAGGACTGGCGCTTCACGAGCCTCGCGGCGCTCTCCGCGCTCCCCTTCGGGCGGGCGCGCGACGCAGATCCGGCTGCGGCCGCCGCGCTCCTCGCGCGGGGACCCGCGCCGGAGGGTCCCTGCCTCGTCTTCGTGAACGGCCGGTTCGTCCCCTCGCTGTCGTCGCGCGGCGCCCTCCCGCAGGGCGCGATCCTCTCGAGCCTCGCCGAGGCGCTGCGCGAGGCGCCGGAGAAGGTGCGGCCTCACCTCGGTCGGCTCGCGCGGGCGGACGACCACGCCTTCGTGGCCGCGAACGCGGCCCTGTTCGAGGACGGCGGCTTCGTGCTCTTGCCGCGGGGCACCGCCATCGACCGGCCGCTCGCCCTCGTCTTCATCTCCGACCCGGGCGCCCGGCCCGCCGCCGTCCACCCCCGGACGCTCGTCGTCGCGGAGGAGGGCGCTCGCGCGACCGTGGAGGAAGTGTTCCTCGGACGCGGTGCGTCGCTCACGAACGCGGTCACCGAGATCGTCCTCGCCGACGGCGCCGCGGTCGAGCACGTCCGCCTGCAGGTCGAGGCGAAGGAGGCCTTCCACGTGGGCGTGGTGTGCGCGGAGGAGGGAGCGGGCGCGAGCCTCGCCGCGCACGCGTTCACGCTGGGCGCGCGGCTCTCGCGCTCGGAGCTCCGCGCCCGCCTCCAGGGGGAGGGGGCGCGCGTCGCCGCGAACGGTCTCGCCATGGCCGACGGCGACCGCGTGGTGGACAACTTCTCGTGGGTGGAGCACGCCGTCCCGCGCTGCACCACGACCGAGAGCTACAAGGGGATCCTCGACGGCACCGCTCGCGGCATCTTCTCCGGCCGGATCCGCGTCCTCCCCGGCGCGCAGAAGACCGTGGCGCACCAGATGACCTCGAACTTGCTCCTGTCCGACGACGCGATCGTCGACGCGAAGCCGCAGCTCGAGATCTTCGCCGACGACGTGAAGTGCGGCCACGGCGGAACCGTCGGGCAGCTCGACGCGGCGGCGCTCTTCTACCTGCGCTCGCGCGGCGTGCCGGAGGCGGAGGCCCGTAGCCTCCTCATCTGGGCGTTCGCGAGCGAGATGGTGGGGCTCGTGGGCGCGCCGTCCCTGCGTGCGCGCGCGAAGAACCTCGTGGCGGCCTGCCTGCCTGCGGGCCCCCGCCTCCTGGAGGCAGCCTGATGACCGCAGCGAAGAGCGAGCACCGCGAGGCGCGCGAGGAAGGTCTGGCGCAGCGCCGCATCGCGCCGGCGGAGCGCGGGGCGCGCTTCGGTGCGGCGCGCGCGCGCGTGGACTTCCCGATCCTCCGCCAGAAGGTGCGGGGGAAGCCGCTCGTCTATCTCGACAACGCCGCGACGAGCCAGAAGCCGCGCGCGGTCATCGACGCCATCTCGCGCTTCTACGAGGAGGAGAACGCGAACGTCCACCGGGGCGTCCACCTCCTGTCGGAGCGGGCCACGAAGGCCTACGAGGGCGCACGCGCCCGCGTCGCGAAGGTCCTCGGCGCGGAGCTGCGCGAGGTGATCTTCGTCCGGGGCACGACCGAGGCGGTGAACCTCGTCGCCCAGACGTTCGGCCGCCGCCGCGTCGGCGCAGGCGACGAGGTCCTCGTCACCGAGATGGAGCACCACTCGAACATCGTCCCCTGGCAGATGCTGTGCGAAGAGAGGGGGGCAGCGCTCCGGGTCGTGCCGATCACGGACGCGGGCGACCTCGACCTCGACGCGCTCGACCGGCTCCTCGGTCCGCGCACGCGACTCCTCGCAGTGACGCAGGTCTCGAACGCGCTCGGGACGGTGAACCCGATCGACGAAATCGTCCGCCGCGCGCACGCGCGGGGCGTCCCGGTGCTCGTGGACGGCGCGCAGGGGATGCCGCACCTCGGGTTCGACGTGCGCGCCTCCGGCGCCGACTTCTACGCGTTCAGCGGCCACAAGATGTACGGGCCGACCGGCATCGGCGTCCTCTGGGGAAAGCGCGAGCACCTCGAGGAGATGCCGCCGTGGCAGGGCGGCGGAGACATGATCCTCTCGGTCGCGTTCGACAAGACCGTGTACAACCGCCTGCCGTACAAGTTCGAGGCCGGCACGCCCGACATCGCCGGAGCGGTCGGGCTCGGCGCGGCGCTCGAGTACGTCGGCGCGCTCGGCGTCGCGCGGATCGCCGCGTACGAGCGGGAGCTGCTCGCCTACCTGGTGGAGGGGCTGCGGTCGATCCCCGAGGTGAGGCTCGTCGGGACGCCGCGCGAGCGGGCCGGTGCCGTCTCGTTCCTCGTGGGCGACGTCCACCCGCACGACATCGGGACGGTGCTCGACCGGCACGGGATCGCGATCCGCGCCGGCCACCACTGCGCACAGCCGCTCATGCACCGCTACGGGGTCGCGGCGACGGCGCGCGCCTCGGTCGCGCTGTACAACACGAAGGCGGACGTGGACGCGCTCCTGCGCGGGCTGGACGAGGTGCGGAAGGTGTTCGCATGAGGACGCGATGTCGGAGCTGACGGATCTCTACCAGGAGGTCGTCCTCGACCACGGCAAGCGGCCCCGGAACTTCGGGCCGCTCGAGGGGGCGACCCATCGCGCGGAGGGGCTGAACCCGCTCTGCGGAGATCGGCTCACCGTCTGGGCGAAGCTCGAGGACGGGAAGGTGCGCGAGGTCCGCTTCGAGGGGTCGGGGTGCGCCATCTCGAAGGCGTCGGGGTCGGTCATGACCGGCGTCGTGAAGGGGAAGACGCCGGATGAGATCGAGGCGCTCTTCGGCAGGTTCCACCGACTCGTCACGGAGGGCGTGGCCCCCGGGGAGGAGGAGGGGCTCGGGAAGCTCGCCGTGTTCGGGGGCGTGCACGAGTTCCCGACGCGGGTGAAGTGCGCGAGCCTCGCCTGGCACGCGCTCCGCGCCGCCCTCTCGGGAAAGGGCGAGCCGGTCTCGACGGAGTGAGCGATGGCGCGGGTCGTCAATACGCTGCGTGACGTGGAGGTGATGCAGGTGCCGAGCGGCTTCCGCGCGAAGCTGCCGGCGGGGACGCCGCTCGTCGTGCAGCAGACGCTCGGCGGCCAGTTCACGGCGATGACCGCCACGGGCGGGCTCGTGCGGGTCGACGGGAAGGACGCCGACGCGCTCGGCCCGGAGTACGAGGAGGAGGCGCGCCGGTTCGAGGCGGAGCGCACCACCGCGGGGGCGGGCGCGTTCGACGAGGAGAAGGTCTGGGACGCGCTCCGGCAGGTCTACGACCCGGAGATCCCGGCGAGCATCGTCGAGCTGGGGCTCGTCTACCTCGTCGCGGCGGAGCCGATGGAGGGCGGGCGTCGGGTGAAGGTCGTGATGACGCTCACGGCGCCCGGCTGCGGCATCGGCCCGGTGCTCGTCGAGGACGTGCGCCGGGCGGTGCTCTCCGTCCCGGGCGTCGCGGACGCGGACGTCGAGATCGTCTTCGACCCGCCCTGGGACCCGTCGCGGATGAGCGAGGCGGCGAGGCTGCAGCTCGGGATGATGTAGCTGCGACGTCGCGCGGGGACCCGGTCGCCTACCCGCCCCACCGCCTCGCGACGATGAGCCGCAGCATGCGGAGGGCCGTCTTCGCGAGCTGCCGGAAGCCCGCGGAGTGCCGGGATTCGCCCGCGAGCCGCGGGTAGTAGCTCACCGGGATCTCGATCACCCGGCGGTGGAGGCGGAGCACCTCGATCGTCATCTCGGGGGCGAACTCCGGGCCGACCGCCTTCAGCCGGGGGCGTACCTTCTCGTAGACGTCCCGCCAGATCGCCCGGTACGTGCAGCCCACGTCCGTGAAGCGCGTGTGGTTGTTCAGCCAGAGGAGCTGGACGATCTTCCCGAACGCGACGTTCACCCAGCGGACGATCCCCACCATGTTCGTCCCCTGCTCCACCATCTGCCTCGTGGTCCGGGTGCCGATCACCATGTCGGCGTCCTTCATGTACTCGAGGATCTTGCCGAGGTCCTTGGAGCGGAACGAGTGGTCGGCCTCGGTGAGGACGATGATGTCGCCCTGGGCCTGCTCCATCCCGTACCGGAGCGCCTCGCCGTAACCGCGCAGCGGGGTCGAGCAGACGCGGGCGCCGCCCGCGCGCGCGATCTCGGCGGTGCGGTCCTCCGACACGTTGTCGGCGACCACGATCTCCTGGACGTGGGGGCGGAAGTCGCGGACCACCGCGCCGATCGAGCCCTCCTCGTTCCAGGCCGGGACGACGAGGCTCACCTGGTAGCGCGCGTACTCGCGGCTGCGAACGAGGTAGTTCGCGTAGTTCTGATCCTCGACGGTGTTGACGTTGTAGTAGTCGCCCGAGAGCATGAACGGGCGAACGGGCTTGCGCTCCGCGATGAGCGTGCCGATCGAGTCGGTCAGCTCGACGCGGCCGCTCCGCGCGCTCGGCGGGGTGCGCTCGATCGCGTCGAAGATCGAGGGGCGAAACACGTACGTGCCGCAGCCCAGGAACGGCTGCTCGACGGTCTCGGGCTTCTCCTCGACGCCGGTGATCCGCCCGGCGTCGATGGTGAGCGCGTAGTTCTTCCGGATGCGCGCCAGCTCCTCCGTCTCGAGCACCGCGCATGCCGCTTCCCAGGGCTCCGGCAGCGGAAGCAGCCGTTCGTGGTTCGAGCCGAGGTAGAGCTCATCCCCGAGGATCATGACGAACGGGGCCTGGAGGAGTTCCTTCGCGTCGAGGAGGCCGCGCGCGAGCCCCGCCTTCACGTCCCTGACGTGCACGTACCGCACGGCCACGCCGTGCTCGCTCCCGTCGCCGAGGCAGGTCGTGACCTGTTCGGCCATGTGCCCCACGAGGACGACGACGTCCGTGATGCCGAGCCGATCCCGGAGGATCTCCAGGTTGTGGACGAGCAGCGGCTTGCCGGCGACCTCGAGGAGCACCTTCGGTGTGTGGACGGTGCGGGGGTACGCCCGCACGCCCTGCCCGGCAGCGGTGAGGACTCCGAGGCGGATCGACGAGCTCATGGGCGGCTCGTTCTCTCATCACACCGAAACGGGTGCGGAGTCAACGCGCCGCTGACTGCGAGCGGACCCGCTCCGCAGACGCGCGGCTCGACGGTTGACGCGCGTCCTGTCCACGCGTACCAAGATGCTCCGAGCCCAACTGATGGCGCCGAGACGCTACGAGTCCTGGGGACTTCGCCCGCGCGGGCCACAAGCCGTCGTGCCCGTGCACTGGCGGAGCGAGAACCCGTTCGCGCGCGCTGGCAGGCCGGTCCTCCCGTACGGGCTCGGGCGCAGCTACGGCGACTCGTGCCTGAACGAGGGCGGGACCCTCCTCGACGCGCGTGGCCTCGATCGCTTCGTGTCGCTCGACGAGGAGCGCGGGCTCCTCGCCTGCGAGGCGGGGGTCTCTCTCGGCGAGATCCTCGATCTCGTCGTGCCGCGCGGCTTCTTCCTGCCGGTGGTGCCGGGGACGAAGCACGTCACCGTGGGCGGCGCGATCGCGAACGACGTCCACGGCAAGAACCACCATCGCGCCGGCACCTTCGGCGCGCACGTGCTCGAGATCGAGGTCCTCCGGTCCGATGGGAGACGCCTCGTCTGCACGCCCTCCGAGAGGGCGGACCTCTTCCGCGCGACCGTCGGCGGGCTGGGCCTCACCGGGCTCGTGCTCGCCGCCACCATCGCGCTGCGGCGAATCGGCCCCGGGGTGACCTCGGTCGTGTCGGACACCGTGCCGCTCGCCTCGCTCGACGACTACTTCCGGCACGCCGGGGAGGCCGACGCGCGGAGCGAGTTCTGCGTCGCCTGGATCGACTGCCTGGCGCGCGGGGCGCACCTGGGCCGCGGGCTGCTCTATCGCGGGAACTGGGCGGAGGAGCCGGATCGGGTCCGCCGAGGGCCGCGCCGCGGCAGGATCGGCGTGCCGTTCGAGCTGCCGTTCTCGCCGCTGAACCGCGTGACGCTCTCCGCCTTCAACGCCTTGTACTACCGGAAGCAACGCCTCGCCACGGGTACCCGCGCCACGCACTACGAGCCGTTCTTCTTCCCGCTCGACGGGGTCGAGCGGTGGAACCGGCTCTACGGGCCGGGCGGGCTCCTCCAGTTCCAGTGCGCGATCCCGCGCGAGGCCGCGCCCGCGGCGTTGCGCGAGACGCTGGGCGCGATCGCGGCCGCGGGGCAGGGCTCCTTCCTCGCCGTCCTCAAGAACTTCGGCGCGGTGCCTTCACCGGGCCTCCTCTCGTTCCCTCGCGAAGGCGTGACGCTCGCGATCGACTTCCCGAACCGCGGCGAGCGTACGGCCGCGCTGTTCCGCCGCCTGTACGCGAGCGTGGCGGCGCACGGCGGGCGGCTCTACCCGGCGAAGGACGCGTGCATGACCCCCGGGCAGTTCCAGGCGCAGTACGCAGACGTGCTCCCGGCGTTTCGGGCGCAGCTCGACCCGGCGTGCTCGTCTTCCTTCTGGCGGAGGGTGAACGCATGAGCGCGGCTCCGGCGCTCGGGAAGGTGGTCATCTTCGGCGCCACCTCCGCCATGGCGCAGGCGACGGCGCGCCTCCTCGCCGCGCGCGGCGCCGAGCTCGTGCTCGTCGCGCGCGACCCCGCGAAGCTCGAGGCGGTCGCGGGCGACGCCCGGGTCCGGGGAGCGTCGAGCGTCGTGGCGGTCCAGGCGGACCTGGACGACCCGCGGCTCCACGCGCGGCTCGTGGACGACGCCGCGAGCGCCCTCGGCCGGATCGACGCCGTGCTCGTCGCCCAGGGGGTCCTCGCGGACACCGAGGCGTGCGAGGCCGACCCCTCGAAGGCGGAGCGGGTGCTTGCGACGAACTTCGTCGGACCCGCGCTCCTGTGCGAGGCCGTTGCGCGGCGGCTCTCCGCCCAGGGAGATGGCGTGATCGTGGGGATCTCCTCCGTCGCGGGCGATCGGGGGCGGCAGTCGAACTACGTCTACGGCGCCGCCAAGAGCGGATTCTCGACGTGCCTCGCCGGCCTCAGGAACCGCATGTTCCGCCGCGGCGTCCACGTGGTCACGGTGAAGCCGGGCTTCGTCGACTCGCCCATGACGGCCCACCTGAAGAAGAACGCGCTCTTCGCGCCGCCTGCGGCGGTCGCCACGGCGATCCTGCGCGCGGTTGACCGTCGCCGAGACGTAGTCTACGTCCCCGGGTTCTGGCGCCTGATCATGCTGGTCATCCGGCACGTCCCGGAGCGGATCTTCAAGCGGATGAAGATGTGACCGCGTCGCCCGCGCTCAGCTAGAACCCGCTCACGTTCAGCCGCCCGCCGGTCACGGTCTTCTTGCACTCGTACGAGGCCGGGACCTGGGGCGAGCGCGCCCACGCGCGGGAGTTGGGACACGGTCGCGCTCGAGGCGAACGCCGCGGGCGACTCTGACTGCTCTCGCAGATCGCACCCACCCCCTGGAGGGGGCGTCCGGCGCATCGCGCCCGCGCGGGAGGTGCCGCTTCGCTATCGTTGCAGCCTCGCCACGCGATCCGGAGGCCGATTGAACGGGGAGTGCATCCTCGAGACACGCGACCTCGTGAAGCAGTTCGCCGGCTTCGTCGCCGTGAACGGCGTGTCGCTCCGCGTCGCCCGCGGAAGCATCCACGCGCTCATCGGGCCGAACGGTGCGGGGAAGACCACCGTCTTCAACCTCCTCACCCGGTTCCTGCCGGTCACGCGCGGCGAAATCCGCCTGCGCGGGGAGGACATCACCGGTGCGCGCCGCCGCCGAGATCGCGCGCCGCGGGATGGTGCGGTCCTTCCAGGTCTCCGCCGTCTTCCCCGCGCTGACCGCGCTCGAGAACGTGCGGGTGGCCCTCCAGCGCCGGCTCGGCACCTCGTTCCACTTCTGGCGCTCGGAGCGCACGCTGCGCGTTCTCGACGCGCGGGCCGAGGAGCTCCTCGCCGCGGTCGGCCTCTCCGAGCAGCGGGACACGGTCACGCTGGAGCTTCCCTACGGGCGCAAGCGCGCGCTCGAGATCGCGACCACCCTCGCGCTGGAGCCGGAGGTGATGCTCCTCGACGAGCCGACGCAGGGGATGGGGCACGAGGACGTGGGGCGGGTGGTCGCCCTCATCCGGCGCGTCGCGGAGGGGCGGACCGTGCTCCTCGTCGAGCACAACCTCTCCGTCGTGCAGGACCTCGCGCACCGCGTCACCGTGCTCGCGCGGGGGAGCGTCCTCTCGGAGGGGAGCTACGACGAGGTGTCCCGCGACAAGGCCGTCCTCGAGGCGTACATCGGAGCGCCGCAGTGATTCCCGCCGCCGCCGTCCCCGCCGAGCTCCTCCGGGTCCGGGGCCTCCACGCGTTCTACGGAGAGTCCCACATCCTCCACGGCGTCGATCTCGACGTGGGGACGGGCGAGCTCGTGACGCTCCTCGGCCGGAACGGCTCGGGGCGGACCACGACCCTGAAGGCGATCCTCGGCCTCGTGGACCGGCGCAGCGGGCACGTGGTGGTGAACGGGCAAGAGACGATCGGCATGGCGCCGCATCGGATCGTGCAGCTCGGGATCGGCTACTGCCCGGAGGAGCGCGGGATCTTCGCGAGCCTCTCCGCGGAGGAGAACCTCACCATCCTGCCGACCCTCGGGTCGGGGGGGATGTCGATCGACGAGATCTACGCGATGTTCCCGAACCTGAAGGAGCGCCGGGCGAGCGGCGGGTCGCGGCTGTCCGGCGGCGAGCAGCAGATGCTCGCGATGGCGCGGATCCTGCGCGCCGGCGCGCCTTCAGCTCTCCACGACGTACTTCAGCACGGTGGAGGCGACGCGAAGGACGTCCCCGTGCCGGAGCGTCTGCTCCTTCACGAGCTTCGAGTTGAGGAACGTCCCGTTCGTCGACTCGAGGTCCACGAGCACGTGCGCGCCGCCCGAGACGAAGATGCGCGCGTGCCGGCGCGACGCCTGGTCCGAGCCGACGACGATGGTGTTCCCCTCCTCGCGGCCGAGGGTGACGTCCTCGTCGCCGAGGGGGAACCGCTTCCCCTGCTGCTCCTTGTCCGGCGCGTGGACCACGACCAGCGCCGCCTGCGGCGTCTTCGCCCGCCCGGTCTCCTGAGGTGCGCCGGCGGCGCGGGTCTCGTCGAGGCTCATGACCCATGCCGTTATCACGGTTCACGCGCGTCGGGGAGAGCGCGGCGAGTCCTCGCCCGGGCGCTCCGGCCGCTCGGCCGATCTCCCGCCGCGCGGGCGCACGTCGGCGCGCCGCGTGCGACGCGGTCGCCCCCTCCGCACCTTTTCCGCCGAGGCAGGACACACAAGAGGGGGCATCCGATGAAGATCATGAATCGCTGGGGGCTCGCGGCCGGCCTCGCCGCCGCGCTCGCCCTCTTCGGTACCGCGCAGGCGCAGAGCGCCGCGGGCGGCTCGACCGACACCACCACCACGGGCAGGGGCGACACGGGCAGCCCGCCGCCCGCTGGGTCGAGTGACCAGTCGACCACCGGCTCGAGCACCGAGCGCATGGGTGCCCCGTCGGGCACCCCGTCGTCCGAGCGGGCGACCGCGATGGAGCAGAAGGTCGACAAGGGGCTGCAGGAGAAGCTCGAGAAGATTCACGCGGCGCACCAGTGCGAGCTCCTCATGGGGCAGCTCGGCTCGCGCGCCCAGTCTGCCGACGTGAAGCAGTTCGCGGAGCACATGCAGGAGGATCACCACAAGGCCGACCAGAAGCTGACGCAGGCGGCGCAGTCGCTGGGCGTCTCACTCGAGGGGAAGACATTCCAGAAGGAGCGCGACAAGGCGATGAAGGACATGGAGAAGCTCCAGTCGAAAACCGGAACGGACTTCGACAAGGAGTTCATGTCGCGCATGGTGAAGCTCCACGAGAAGGACCTGAAGGACGTCGAATCGGCCGCGAAGGACGCGCGCAAGGCGAACTACACCGAGCTCGCGTCCCTGCTCGACCAGACGCGCTCCGGGATGAAGGGCCATCTCGACCACGCGAAGCAGCTCCGCGCATCCGTCGATCGGGGCGGCGGTGAGCAGATGCGGCAGGGGCGCCGCCCCGCCGGCCCCGGCGGACCCTCCGGCATGAGCGAGCCCGGGCGCGGCGGCGACACGGGTGGCGCGACGCCGAGCGGCCCTTCAGGTGCGGCGGGCGGCATGCAGCCCGGCACCCCGTCCGGCGGGGCGGCGGGCACGTCGAGCGACCAAGGGTCGAAGTAGCGCGGCAAGCCGAGAAGCGCGGCAAGCCGACGCGGCAGGGCCGGGCGCTCTCGGGCGCCCGGCCCTCCATTCACGCCGCCGCGCGGGCAGGCGGCGGGCGAGGGCGGATCGGGAGCGCGCGCCGGGCGCCGTCGCGCAGCACGTCGAGCGCGATCTCGTCAGGGTGCCCGAGGACCATGGCGCGCACGACGTCGTCGAGCGTCTCGACCGGTCCGCCCGACGCGCCCACGAGCAGGTCGCCGGGCCTGAGCCCCGCGAGCTCGGCGGGCGAGCCCTGCATCACCTCGAGGACCCGCACGGCGCGGACCCGGCCCACCTCGCGCGCGAGCGCGGGCTCGAGGTCCTCTCCGCGCGCCGCGATGCCGAGGAACGGCCGCCGCACCTCCCCCTCGCGGATGAGCGTCGAGGCCACCCAGCCGGCGGTCGTCGCCGGGACGGCGAACCCGATGCCGCGCGCCCAGGGGAGCATCGCGGTGGTGATGCCGACCACCGCGCCGTCCACGTCGACGAGCGGCCCGCCCGAGTTGCCCGGGTTCACCGCCGCGTCGGTCTGGACGAGCCCCTCGAGCACGCCGCCGCGCGGCGCACCGAGGTTCCGGTGGAGCGCCGAGACCACGCCCAGGGAGACGGAGCGCTCGAAACCGAGCGGGTTGCCGATGGCGACGACCACCTCGCCGACCCGGAGCCGCCGCTCGGCGAGCGGCAGGGGCGCGAGATCGCCCGCCTCGGCGCGCACGACGGCGAGATCGGTGCGCTCGTCCGTGCCGACCGCCTCGCCGCGGACGACGCGGGAGCCGGAGAGCCGGACGCGAAGCGGGCCGCCGCCGCTCGCGACGTGGGCGTTCGTGAGGATGAACCCGTCCTGGGCGAGGACGACGCCGGAGCCCTGGCCGCGCCGGTGCTCGACACCGACCACCGAGGGCGAGGCGCGCGCGACGAGGTCGGCGAGCTCGGTCGAGAAGGCCCGCAGCGCGGTCACGGCCGCCTCCGGGCGGGCTCGCCCCGCACCCCCACGGTGACGGTCAGCTCGCGGGCCTCTCCCGCGCGGACGAGGCGCACGACGAGCGGCTCGCCGATGCGGTCCTCCTCGAGGAGCGGCAGGAGGTCGCCGGGCTCGGTGACCCGCACCCCGCCGAGCGCGAGGATCGCGTCGCCGAGGAGGAGCCCCGCCCGCGCCGCCGGGCTCTCGGGCTCCACGGCCGATACGAGGAGCGCGCCGGACTCCCCCGCCTCGGCCTCGAGCGCGGCGGGGAGGCGCACCGGGAAGGTCGCCACCCCGAGGAACCCGCGGCGGATGCCGCCGTGTGCGGCGAGCGAGCGGACGACCCGCCGGAGCGTCGTGGGGGGCACGATCATCACCGCACCGCGGACGAGGCCGGCGGTGGCGAGGCCCAGCGCGGCCCCGCTCGCGCCGATCGCGAGCGACCCGGAGAGGCCGGGCGTGAGATCGAGCGAGGTCTCGAGCCAGCGCTCGATCCGGCCGCCGCCGCCGGCGCGGTACTCGCCCGCGGCGCGGGCGAGAAGGCCGAGCGCGGCGCGCGGGCTGCGCCCGGGACGCGAGAGCGCGAGCACGATCTCGCCCGCCGCCGCGTCGCCGTCGCTCCACTCGGCGGGGGAGAGCGAGGTCGCGCGGACTCGCAGGAGCGCGAGGTCGGTGGTGTGATCGCGACCGACCACCTCCGCGTCGGCGGAGTCGCCGGAGGGGAGCCCGACCTCGATCTCCTCGTCCCGCTCGACGGCATGGGAGGAGGTCACGACGAGGCCGTCCGCGGACCAGACGACGCCCGCGGCGGGGCCGCGGCGGCGGCCCTCGACGCGGACGACGTGGACGGAGCGCTCGGCCACGAGCGCGGCGATGCGGCGGGAGAGGGCGGTGAGGGCGTCGGGTTCGGCTTGCATGTTCTATTCCTCCGCGTGGAAGCCTAGGAGTCGCACGCGCCGCGCACATCGGCGGGAGGGACGGCGTCCGGACCTGGCCGGATGGCTAGGTCCCGGTCCCCTTCGACTCCGCGCCGCCTGCGGCGGCGCTACGCTCAGGCTGCGCGGAGGACGTGGACGTGGACGTGGACCTCGACCTAGACCTCGTCCTCGACCTCGTCCTGGTCGAAGTCCAGGTCCAGGTCGAAGTCGAGGTCCAAGACCACGTCCACGTCCAGGTCAGACGGTGAGCGCCCGGTCGCGGCGTTAAGTCCCCCTCGGTGGATCCCGTCCGCATCCTCCTCCTCGGTGACGACCCTCTCGCCCGCGCAGGCCTCGCGGCCCGGCTCGCCGGTCGGAGCGACGTCTCGGTCGTCGGCGAGGCGAGCGCCGACGAGGCGGGCGCTGTCTCCGCCGCGCTCGCACCCGCGGCGGTCCTCTGGGATCTCGGTACGGCGGGTGCGGAAGCCGATCCCGCTCCCTCCCACGTCAACGCGCCGGTGGTCGCGCTCGCGGCGGCCGACGGCGAGGCAGCCGAGGCGGTGCGCGCCGGAGCGCGGTCAGTCCTGTTCCGCGGCGCCACGCCCGACGTGATCGCCGCGGCGCTCGTCGCGGCGGCGCGCGGCCTCGCCGTGCTCGAGGCGGACCTCGCCGACGCTTGGATGCGCCTGCCCGAGGACGCGCCCGCACAGGGGCTCACCGCTCGCGAGACCGAGGTCCTCTCCCTCCTCGCGGAGGGGCTCTCGAACAAGGCGATCGCCGCGCGGCTCGGCATCTCCGAGCACACGGCCAAGTTTCACGTGAACGCGATCCTCGCGAAGCTGGGCGCCGAGAGCCGCGCGGCGGCAATCGTGAAGGCCGCCCGGCTCGGGCTCGTGGCGCTGTGATGGCCCGAGCGGGACGCGCATACGGGCCGCCGGCAGGACGATGATCTCGCGAGGAGGAGCCGTGGCCGACGACCGCAGAACCGAGATCGAGAAGAATGCGCAGGCTGGGATGGAGGCGCGCGGCGGCGCGGCGCTCGCGCGCGAGCTGCTGCGGAAGCAACGGGTCGCGGTGCTCGCGACCGTGTCGGTGCGCCACGGCGGCCACCCGTTCACGTCGCTCGCGCCGTACGCGCTCACGGCGGACGGCGAGCCGGTCCTGCTGCTCTCGGCGCTCGCGCAGCACACGAGAAATCTCGCGGCGGATCCGCGCGCATCCCTCTTCGTCCACGACCCCGCCGCGGCCGAGGTGGATCCGCGCACCGCGCCGCGGCTCGCGCTCGTCGGGAGGGTGCGCCGGGCAACGGCGGCGGAGGAGCCGGACGCGAAGGCGCGCTACGTCGCGCGCCACCCGGAGGCGCGCGGGCTCTTCGGCCTCGACTTCGCCCTGTACGTGCTCGCGATCGAGGAGGCGCAGCTCGTCGGCGGCTTCGCGGCGGCGGGCTGGATCGCGGGGGACGAGATCCGCCGTCGCGACGGGGAGTGAGTCGAGGTCGAGGTCCAGGACCAGGTCGAGGTCCAGGACCACGTCCACGTCCACGACCACGTTCACTCACTCATCGCTGCCTCACCGCTGCACGCCGAGCCCCGCCGCGAGCCACCCGAGCATCCCGCCGGCGAGGTTCTGCACGCGCTTGAACCCGGCGCGCCGCAGGATGGCGCCGGCCGTCGCGCTGCGCGCGCCCGCACGACACACGACGACGACCTCCCGGTCGACGTACCCCGCGAGCTTCGGCAGCCGATGCTCGAGCGCGTCGAGCGGCACGAGGATCGCTCCCGTGATGTGCCCCAGCTCGCCGACGAACTCCTCCGGCTCGCGCACGTCGAGCACGAGCGGCTTCGCGACAGCGGCGAGGCGGGCCGCGAGTCCGTGCGGCGCCACCTCGTCCACGGCCGCCACCTCCGCCACCTTCGGATACGCGACCTCGTCGGCCTCGAAGCCGGACTGGTTCACCTGCAGCGACTGCTGGATCTTGTCCGGGAACGGCAGGCCGAGGTTCGCCATGAGCGCGACATACGCCTCCCGCGTCTTGCCTGCGAACCGCGGGTTCGTGCGCTTCTCGTCGCCGACCGTCGTCGACGTGTGCCCCTTGTAATCGTGCGCCGGCCAGACCACGGTGTCGTCGGGCAGCTTGAAGAGCTTCCCCGTGACCGCGTCGTACTGCGCGCCCGCGTCGCCACCTGGGAAGTCGCACCGCCCGCTCGTCCCCACCATCAGCGTGTCGCCCGTCAGGACCGCCCCCGCGACGCGGTAGGACACCGAGTCGGGCGTGTGGCCGGGCGTGTGGATCACGTAGATTCGCTCGCCGCCGAGCTCGAGCACGTCTCCTTCCGCGACGTGCCGATCGACGAGCGGGCTCGGGCTCTCCGCGTGCATCACGATGGGCGCGCGGAGCAGCTCCTTCGCCGCCCGGCTCAGCATCAGGTGATCCGCATGCGTGTGCGTCTCGAGCACCATGGCGAGGCGCAGCCCTCGCGCGGCGAGCAGCGTCCGGTAGTCGTCGAGGCGCTCGCGTACGGGGTCGACGAGCGCGGCGTCGTTCCCGGCGGTGAGGAGATACGTCTTGCAATTCGTGCCGTTCAGCTCCTCGACGCGGATGCCCATGCGCGTTCCCCTCCGCTGGTCGCCATCGCGTCCTTCTGTAATCGGCGCAGGGGCGCGGGACACGGAGCACCGCTACCTCGATCTCGTACCCGACCGCGGAGGCGGTCGCTTGCGCGTCCGTTCACCCTGAGCGTAGCGCCGACCCGGACGCGTCGGTGCGGAGTCGAAGGGCCCCGATCCCGCGAGCCGCATGGCCTCCTCCACCCACGCTCCGGTCAACCGCGCCCCGTGCGCGAGCCCCTCCTCGAAGCTGGGGCCGTCCGGCACGAAGCGCTGCGCCGCGCCGAGGACCCTCGCGTCGAGCGCGAGATCCTCCGCGAGGGCGCGCGCGGCCCCGTCGTCGAGCCCGCACGCGGCGAGAAAGGCGTCGCGGCGCCGGGCGGGAACGCCGAGCCGGCGGAGCCACGCGGCGAGCGCCGCGTCCGTCTCCCGTGCGTCGGGGCGGATCCCGAGCGATCGTGCCATCGACGCGAGGAGCGCGCGGCGGAGCCCCTCCGCGGCGAGGCGGCCCGCGTCGGGCCTCCCCGCGAGCCGCGACAGGACTGCTCCCGACGCGAGTGCCTCGCCGCCCGGGAGCACCGTCCGGGCGTGGCGCAGCCGGGCGGCGCGGACATGCGCCGGCGGAGGTGAGGAGCGCGGGCGCGGCGGCGGAGGCGCTCCGCGCCGGCGGGCGCGCGCGAACTCGGCGGCGGCCGCGATGCACGCCGACGCGTCCTCCGCCTTGGGATCGGGGGCCCGCGGGAGGAAGGCCCGCACGCGCGCGCGGGCCGCCTCGCCGAGCCGCGCGCCCGCGAGCACCCGCGGCCAGCTCCGGTCCGCGTAGTGGATGGCCGCGGCCGCCGCGACGAGCGCGCGCGCCTCGCGTGGCGCGACGACCCCCTCCGCCCGGGCGGCGTCCGCCGCTGCCCGGACGTTCGCGAGCGGCAGCGTGAGCGGACGGTACCCGTGCTCCGCGTCGCCGTGGAGGAGCGCCACCTCGGCGTCGTCGTCGATCACGCCGTCGCGAACCCAGCGGAAGATCCGCCCCACGCCGACGACGCCGTGGGCGGCGAGCTCGGCGGCCCGGAGCGCCCCCATGCTCGCGGCCCCGAACACCGCGACGCCCGCGTCGAGCGCGAGGAGGATCTCGTGGTGCCAGACGGACGGCGTTGTGTCGAACAGCCCGTCGACGAGCGCTATCGCGAGCGGACGTTCGGGGAGGACGGCGAGGACGTCCCCGGCGCGCGCGGGCGGGAGCACGCGGCAGGGCGCGATCCGGCGCGCTTTCGCGGCGGGCAGCGAAGGCCCGAGGAACACGACGAGGTCTTCGCGGCGGGGGCGCCTCACAGGAGCTCCGAGAGAAGGAGGCCGGGGACGAGCACCTTCACGACGGCGATCCCGGCGGGGGCGGGGAGGTCGACGGCGCAGCCGCGGAGCCCCGCGAGCCGCAGGCGACGGATCAGCGTGCGGACGGCGGCCGCGTCGGATCCGGCGCGGAGGTCGGGCATGCGCGCGGCGTCCCGCGCCGGTCGCGCACCCTCGAGCATTCCCCGCAGCGCGAGCGCGGCGTTTCGGTCGCCGACCGCGACGTCCTCGCGCGCGCCGTGGATCTCGGTTGCGCGCGACTGGGCCGCCTCGAGGAGCGCCGCGTGCAGCGCGCCATCGCGCGAGAGCCGCGTCGCGTAGCCGGCGGCGAGGGGGACGGGTCCGCCCTCCACGTCGAGAATGAGGGCCGCGGCAGTGGGGAGGCCAAGGTGCGCAACCCGGGCCGTGGTCGTGGACGTGGACGTGGACGTGGACCTCGACCTCGACCTGGACTTCGACCTCGACCTGGACCTCGACGGTTCCGTGAGGTCGAGCAAGAACACGCGGAAACCCCGCCCCCCGATCCTCTCCGCGAGCCCCGCCGCGCGCGGCGCCACGCGCGCGAGCCGCGCCGGATCGAGGAGCCTCCGCGCGATCTCCCCGTCTGTGAACCCCTCCGGCAGCGCCCGGCCCACCCGGTCGCGCTCGACCGCCTCGAGGAGCGCATGCCGGAGCGCCGCCGCGCGATCCGCGGCCGCACCCATTCCGTTCGACGTCCAGCGGAGGAGCGAAGGGCCGAGCGGGAGGCCGTCGGCCGCCGTGACGTGAACCGCCTGCGCGGGCACGAGCACCGTCCGGCCGCTCGCGAGGTCGCTGCCGGCCCGCCAGGCGAGCCGGACGTCGTCCCATCCCTGCTCGCCTCCGTCCGCGTCGAGCGCGCGAGGAGAGACGACCGCGGCGGCCCCGTGCCGCGCCGCGAGCGCGGCCGCCGTGTCCCAGGCGTCGGCGACGGCGCGCTCTGCTGCGCCGAGCTCGGCCGCCTCCATCAGCGCGCCCGCCGCGGCGCGCTCGAACCGCTCGCCTTTCCCGTTCGTCACCTGCAGGACGTGAGCGCCGGGACGGATCGCGCTCGCGACCTCGACGCCCGTCCGGTCGAGCCCGGTGAGCCGCGCGATCCTCGTCACGCCGAGCGCGCGCGCGAGCGCGCTCGGACCCTCCCGAAGGGGACGGGGACCCGCCGGCATGAACGGGGTTATATCGCCTCCATGCCCGGAAGCCCGGTCGAATCCGCCCTCGCGCACTACGAGAAGAACGCCGCCATCTACCTCGACGAGCTGAAGCGGCTCGTGCGCATCCCGAGCGTCTCGTTCCCCGGCTTCCCCGAGGTGGAGGTCGTGCGCAGCGCGGATGCGGTCGCGGAGCTGCTGCGGCGGCGTGGCTTCTCGAGCGTCGAGATCCTCCGGGTCGACGGCGCCCACCCGTACGTCTTCGGCGAGCGGATCGAGGATCCCTCGCTGCCGACCCTCCTCCTGTACGCGCACCACGACGTGCAGCCGGCGGGCGAGCTCGAGGCGTGGCGCAGCTCGCCGTTCGATCCCACCGAGCGCGACGGCCGCCTGTTCGGGCGCGGCGCGGCCGACGACAAGGCGGGCATCCTCGTCCACGCCGCCGCGGTGGACGCCTGGGTGCGCGGGGCGCACCGGACGCCGCTCAACCTCAAGATCGTGGTGGAGGGGGAGGAGGAGATCGGCTCCGAGCACCTCTCCAAGTTCATCGGCCGCTACCGCTCGAAGCTCGGCGCGGACGCGATGGTGCTCACCGACACCGGGAACGTGGAGGTGGGCGTGCCGTGCGTCACGGTGGCGCTGCGCGGGCTCGTCACCGTGGACGTCGAGGTGCGGGCGCTCGAGCAGAGCGTCCACTCCGGCATGTGGGGAGGCCCGATCCCCGATCCGGCCATGGCGCTCGCCAAGATCCTCGCGACGCTCGTCGGCGCCGACGGCCGCATCGCGATCCCCGGAATCTACGACCGGGTGCGGCCGCTCTCGAAGGAGCAGCGGGACGCCATCGCCGCGCTGCCGGTGACGGCGGAGGACTTCCGGCGGCAGGTGCGCCTCCGGCCGGGCGTGCAGCTCCTCGGCGGTCGCCACCCGCTCGAGGTCAACTGGTGGGAGCCGGCGCTCGCGGTGAACGCGATCCAGGCCTCCTCCCGACGCGACGCGCGGAACATCATCAACGACGCCGCCTGGGCCCGCATCGGGGTCCGCCTCGTGCCCGACATGGACCCCACCGACGTGCGGGACCGGCTCCTCGACGCGCTCAAGAAGGCGGCGCCCTGGGGCGTCGAGGTGGCGACGAAGGTCGAGACGACCGGCGCGGCGTGGATGACCGACGTCTCCCACCCCGCCTTCGCCGCGGCGTTCCGCTCGCTCGAGAAGGGGTTCGGCCGGCCTGCGCTCGCCATCGGCTGCGGGGGATCGATCGGCTTCGTCGAGCCCTTCGCGAAGGCGCTCGGCGGCGTCCCCGCGCTCCTCGTCGGCGTGGAGGATCCGCTGTCGAACCCGCACTCGGAGAACGAGAGCCTGAACCTCGCCGACTTCCAGCGCGCGATCCGCAGCGCCATCCACATGTACGCCGCGCTCGCCGAGGCGCTCCGGCGCTGACCGGTGAACCGGCCGGGCGGGGCGCGGGCCGGCGGCGACCCGGGCACGCCGGCCCGTTATGATGTGGCCTCCGGTCTTGCGGGGGCCGCGGTGGCGCCGCCCGGAGCGAGGAGTGTCGATGGGTCCCCCGCCGAGGAAGGGAAGCACCGCGCGCGTCGAGGAGGCGAGGGCGCTCGAGCGGGCCCGCGACCTGCCCAACGCGCGGACGGCCACCGACCTCGAGACGCTCAAGCGCGCCTTCGTCGATCACCTGCAGTTCGCGCAGGGGAAGGACGAGCACACCGCCACGGCGCTCGACCGCTACTTCGCGGTCGCCTACGCCGTGCGCGACCGGATGATGCGCCACTGGATCCTGACGCAGCAGGCCTACTACCGGAAGGACGCGAAGCGGGTCTACTACCTGTCGCTCGAGTTCCTGATGGGCCGGGCGCTCGAGAACAACCTTCTGAACCTCGGGCTCTACGACACGGTCCGCGTCGCGCTCGCCGACCTCGGGCTCGAGCTCACGGACCTCCTCGCGCAGGAGGCCGACGCCGGGCTCGGCAACGGCGGCCTCGGTCGCCTCGCCGCCTGTTTCCTCGACTCGCTCGCCACGCTCGCATACCCCGCCTACGGCTACGGCATCCGCTACGAGTTCGGGATCTTCGACCAGGAGATCCGCAACGGCTACCAGGTGGAGCGGCCGGAGGAGTGGCTCCGCTTCGGCAACGCCTGGGAGATCCCGCGGCCGGAGTACGTCGTGCCGGTGTCGTTCTACGGGCGGACGGAGCACGGCGCCGACGCCTCCGGGAAGCTGCGGGCGCGGTGGGTCGACGCCCGCCACGTGCTCGGGATGCCGTACGACGTCCCGATCGCCGGGTACCGGAACGACACCGTGAACACGCTCCGCCTCTGGCGCGCGCGCGCGTCGGAGGAGCTCGACCTCGCCGACTTCAACGCGGGCGACTACCTCGCCGCCGTCGCCGACAAGGACGTGTCCGAGAACATCTCGAAGGTCCTCTACCCGAACGATCTCACGGTGATGGGGAAGGAGCTGCGCCTGCAGCAGCAGTACTTCTTCGTCGCCTGCTCGATCCACGACATCGTCGCCCGGCACCTCAAGGTGCACGAGGGGTTCGACGACTTCCCGGACAAGGTGGCGATCCAGCTCAACGACACCCACCCGGCCATCGCCATCGCCGAGCTGATGCGCGTGCTCGTCGACGAGCAGGGGCTCGAGTGGGACCGCGCCTGGGAGATCTGCCAGGCCACCTTCGGCTACACGAACCACACGCTCATGCCGGAGGCGCTCGAGCGCTGGTCGGTGGACCTCTTCGGCCGCGTGCTCCCGCGCCACCTCGAGATCGTCTTCGAGGTGAACCGCCGCTTCCTCGAGCGCGTGCGCGCCGCGGGGAGCGCCGACGAGGCCTCCATCGGGCGGATGAGCATCATCGAGGAGGGCCAGGTGAAGCAGGTCCGGATGGCGAACCTCGCCGTCGTCGGCTCCCGCTCGGTGAACGGCGTCGCCGCGCTGCACACCGAGCTCCTGAAGCGCGACCTGTTCAAGGAGTTCCACGCGCTCTGGCCCGCGAAGTTCAACAACAAGACGAACGGCGTCACCCCCCGGCGCTGGCTCCTGCTCGCGAACCCTGGGCTGTCGAGCGCGATCACCGAGGTGCTCGGACCCGAGTGGATCACCGACGCGACGAGGCTGCGCGCGCTCGAGCCGCTCGCGGACGAGGCGGGCTTCCGGCGTCTCTTCCGCGACGTGAAGCGGCAGAACAAGGCGCGCCTCGCCGAGATCGTGAAGGCCGAGAACGGCATCACCCTCGACCTCGACTCCATCTTCGACGTGCAGGTGAAGCGCATCCACGAGTACAAGCGGCAGCTCCTCGCGATCCTGCGCATCGCCGCCGAGTACCTCCGCATGAAGGAGGACCGCAGCTACCGCCCGCACCCCCGCTCGTACCTGTTCGGCGGGAAGGCCGCGCCCGGCTACGCGATGGCGAAGTGGATCATCAAGCTCGCGAACGCGGTGGCCGACGTGGTGAACCACGACGTCGACCTGCAGGGGCGGATCACGGTCGCGTTCCTCCGCAACTACCGCGTCTCCCTCGCCGAGCGGATCTTCCCCGCCGCCGACGTGTCCGAGCAGATCTCCACCGCCGGCAAGGAGGCGTCGGGGACCGGCAACATGAAGTTCGCGCTGAACGGCGCCCTCACCGTCGGGACGCTCGACGGCGCGAACGTCGAGATCCGGGAGGAGGTGGGGCCGGAGAACTTCTTCCTCTTCGGCCTCACGGTCGAGCAGGTCGCCGCCTTGAAGAAGCGAGGGTACGACCCCTGGGAGTGGTACCGGAACGACCGGCGGCTGAAGGGGGTGCTCGACGCGCTCGGCGCCGGGGTCTTCTCCCCTGAGGAGCCGGCGCTTTTCCGGCCCATCGTCGACTCGCTCCTCAACGGCGGCGACCCGTACCTCGTCCTCGCGGACTTCGCCGCCTACGTGGCAATCCAGGAGGAGGTCGAGAAGGCCTACCTCGAGCCGGAGCGCTGGACCCGGATGGCGATCCTGAACGTCGCACGGATGGGGAAGTTCTCGTCCGACCGGACCATCCGAGAGTACGCGGAGCAGATCTGGGGGGTGACCCCGGTTCGCATCGGGTAGCGCCGCGCCGTCAGCCTCGCGCTCGCCGCCGGCGGCGCCAGCCGTAGCGCGCGAGGGCGATCCGCCCGCGGTCGTCGAAGCGGACGCCCTCGTCCTCGAGCAGCTTTCGCTGCACCGCCGCGCCGACCGGATCGAGGATGGAGATCGCGGCGAGGCCGCGCGGGCGGGCGCCGAGCACGCGCTGCCAGGGGACGTCGTGGCGCGCGCCGCGGAGCGCGGCGAGGGCGAACCCGACCTGGCGCGCGCCGCGCGGCTTGCCCGCGGCGAGCGCGACGTCGCCGTAGGTCGTGACGCTGCCGCGCGGGATGCGCCGCACGATGCGGTAGAAGACCGACCAGCCGGAGGGGAGCGGTCGCGCCGCCACGGTCACCTCTCCACGCCGCGGAGTCTCGCCGCGAGCCGGTCCGCCTCTGCCCGCGCCGCGGCCGCACGCTCGCGCGCCCGCCGTGCCCGCTCGCCCTGCTCGGCCGCGGCCCGCTCCTCGCGCTCGGCGCGCGCCTGCGCCGCGCGCGCCTCCCGTCTCGCCACGGCGACGATCCGCGCCCGCTCGCGGCGGTCGGCTGCCTCCCTCGCGCGTGCCTCACGCGCCGCGGCGCGCCGCGCGCGCTCGTCGCGCCCGGCCTGGCGCGCTGCCTCGCGCGGCGGCTCCGCGCGCTGCGCCAGAACCCGCCGGGTCGGCGCGCGTCCTCCCGGCAGGACGGCGAAGCCGGACAGCTCCCCGGGGGCGATCTCCGGCTCGCGGACGAGGACGCCCCGCCGGAGCGCATCCCGCGCGGGCCCGGGCACCGGGGCCGCGACCCGGAGCAGCAGCTCGAGCCGGGCAAGGGTCGTCGACGACGCGGGGCGCCCCTCGGTAGCGAGGATCCTCTCCGCCTCGACGCGGAGCGCCCTCGCCCGCGCGCGGAGCTCGCCTTCCGCCGCTCGCAGCTCGTCTGCGCCTGCGCCGGAGAGCGCACGCCGCTGTCCCGACCGGAGCCGGTCGCCCGCTGCGACGAGGGCCTCCAGCTCGCGCGGCCGCTCCTGCGCGAGACGGTTCAGCACCCACGCGAGCCCGACCGGACGCGGGAGCTTGCGGACGCTCGCGGCGGCGGGATCGCGCCGGTCCGCGAGGAGCTTCGCGAGCGCGCTGCGCTCGGCCGTGAACCGGGCCGGAGGCAGCGCGAGAAGCGGCTCGGCGGCGCGGGGGACGTCCACGGCCACAGGTGTAATGCCGGGCCCTCGTCCGGTCCACGGCGTCGGCCGATGGGCCGGACGAATGAGCTTTTCGGCGGGGAGCGCCGGCGCTAGGTTCCCGTTCCATGAGACCGAACCGGATCGCCCCGCTCGCAGCCGTCGCCGCGCTCGCGGCCGGCTGCGGCTACCAATCGATTCCGCAGGCGGAGAACGCGGTCGCCGCCGCCTGGGGCGAGGTGCAGAACCAGTATCAGCGCCGCGCCGATCTCGTCCCGAACCTGGTCGAGACGGTCAAGGGCTACGCGGCGCACGAGCGGGAGACGCTCGAGGCGGTCGTGAACGCGCGGGCGCGGGCGACGCAGGTGCAGCTCAACGTGAACGAGCTCACCCCCGAGAACATGAAGCGGTTCGAGCAGGCGCAGGGCGAGCTGCGGAGCGCCCTCGGCCGGCTCCTCGCGGTGGCCGAGAACTATCCGCAGCTCAAGGCGAACGAGAACTTCCGCGACCTGCAGGCCCAGCTCGAGGGGACCGAGAACCGGATCGCCATCGCGCGCCGGCGCTACATCGACCAGGTGCGCCAGTTCAACGATCTCGTGACCGTGCCTCCGACGAGCTGGACGAACTCGCTCGTCTACAAGAAGCCGCCAAAGGCCCAGTTTACCGCGACGACCGAGGGCGCGGAGCGAGCGCCGGCGGTGAAGTTCACGAAGTGAGCGACGTTTCTTCTTCGTGGTCCTGGACGTGGACCTGAACGTGGACGTGGACCTCGACTTGAACTTCGACCTCGACCTGAACCTCGACCTCGACCTCGACCTGGAGCGCGGGCGGTCGAGGACCAGGACAAGGTCGAGGTCTAGGACCACGACCACGACCACGTCCACGACCAGGACCACGATCGCGGCCGCCGCGCTGGCTCTCTTGGTTCTGCCCTGCGTTGCGCTCGCGCAGACGCCCGTCCCGCCGCTCACCGGGCCGGTGGTGGACACGGCCGGCCTGCTCGATGCCGGCTGGAGACAGCGTCTCTCGGACCTCGCGCGGAGCGCGCGAGCGCGCGAGAACGGCGAAGGGGTACAGCTCCAGTACCTCATCGTGCCCGGGCTCGGCGGCGAGACCATCGAGGACTTCTCGATCCGCGTCGCGGAGGCCTGGAAGCTCGGCACGAAGGGGAAGGACAACGGCCTCCTCGTGACGGTCGCGCTCGCCGAGCGGGCGTTCCGCATCGAGGTGGGCGGCGGGCTCGAGGGCGAGATCCCGGACGTGCTCGCGCGCCGCATCGGCGAGCAGATCCTCCGCCCCGCGTTCCGGGCCGGTCGGTTCGGGGAGGGGCTGTACGACGCCGGCGCCCAGCTCCTCACCCTCGCCGGCGTCGCCCCCGAGGACGTCGCCGCGCACGCGCGCGGGCGCCCGCGTGGCGTCACCCGCGCCCCGGGCGGCTTCGGGGTGCTCCTCGCGCTTCTCGTCGTCTTCTGGATCGTGGGCAGCGTCTTCCGCGGCTTCGGGCCGCGCCGGCGCCGCAGCCTCTGGGGCGGTGGGCCCTGGATCGGCGGCGGCTGGGGTGGGGGAGGAGGCTTCGGCGGCGGCGGGGGCAGCTGGTCGGGCGGGGGCGGCGGGTTCTCCGGCGGCGGCGCCTCCGGGCGCTGGTAGCACTTCGACTTCGCCTGCCCTGATCGTAGGGCATGCGAAGCATGCCCGGAGTCGAAGGGCTCAGGGTGAGCGGGGACGGGACGATGATCGAGCGTCACTTCGGAGAGGCGGCGCGGGCCCACGTGGCGGAGGCGGTGGGGCGCGCGGAGGCGCTGTCGCGCGGACAGATCGTCCCGGTTGTCGTCGAGAAGAGCGACCCCTACCCGGAGGCCCGCTTCCGCGGCGCGATCCTCGGCGCGGCGATCGCCACGGTGGCCGTCCTCGCGCTGGGCCTCCCGCTGACGGCCGCGGAGCTGCCGTTCGTCCAGCTCGCGGCCGGGATCGCGGGCGCGCTCGTCGCGACGTGGGATCCCGTCGAGCGGCTCCTCTCGGGACGGCGGGCGATGGGCGAGGCGGTGCGCGCCCGCGCCGTCCGCGCGTTCCACGAGCACGGGCTGCAGCGCACCACCGAGGGCACGGGCGTGCTCGTGTTCGCCTCGCTGTTCGAGCGCGAGGCGGTGGTCCTCGGAGACCACGGCATCCACGCGAAGATGGGCGACGACTGGCGGAAGGCGGTGGACGCGCTCACCGCCGGGTTGCGCGCGGGCGATCCCGCGCGCGGGTTCGTCGACGCGATCGCGGTCTGCGGCGCGCGCCTCGGCGAGCACTTTCCCCGCGACCCCGGGACGCCGCCGCCGCGCAACGATCTCGAGGACGCGATCCGCACCTCGGAGAGCTAGTCCTCCTCGAGTCGCCCGAAGAGGAGCTGCACGAGCGGCTTGTCGTCCGGGCGCGCGAACACGTAGACGTGGTCGCCGGAGCGAAGCAGCGTCTGGCCGCGCGGCGGGACGAGCTCCTGTCCGCGCACGATGAGCATGACGTTCGCGCCCTCGGGGAAGGGCAGGTCCGCGATCGCGGAGCCGGACACCGCGCTCGCCGGCTCGACGTAGAACGAGAGGACCTCGCCGGCGAGCGGATCGCGCGAGACGATCTCCAGCACCGCGCGCGGCGCCGGCGGCCCGGGGATGACGAGGCCGAGCCGCCGCGCAAGCCAGCGGATGGGCGCGCCCTGAAGCAGCGTCGAGACGACCACCACGAAGAAGACGAGGTCGAAGATCCGGCGCGCCCCCTCGACGCCCGCGAGCACCGGGTAGGTGGCGAGGATGATGGGGACGGCGCCGCGGAGCCCCACCCACGCGATGAAGACGATCTCGCGGGCCGAGAAGCGGAACGGGAGGAGGCAGGGCAAGACCGCCACCGGACGGGCGACGAACGTGAGGAAGAGCGCGATCGCGAGCGCCGGCAGCGCGATCGGCGCGAGGCGGGCCGGATCCGCGAGGAGCCCGAGCACGAGGAACATCCCCACCTGGCTGAACCACGCCATCGCGTCGTGGACGCGGACGAGCCCGCTCCGGTACGGGAGCGGCCCGTTCCCGAGCACGACTGCCGTCACGTACACCGCGAGAAATCCGCTGCCACGCAGCAGCGTCGCCGCGCCGAACGACACGAAGGCGAGGGCGAGCGTGAGCACCGGATACAGTCCGCCCGCGGCGAGCCGTGCGCGCGGCAGCACGAAGCGACCGGCCCGGCCGACGCTCCATCCCAGCGCGAGCCCGACCGCGAGCTGGAGGGCGACGTCCCAGGCCAGCTCCCAGCCGGGCGCGCGGTGCTCTGCGAGGGCGGTCGTGAACCCGAGCGTGAGGATGACCGCCATCGGATCGTTCACGCCCGACTCGATCTCGAGGACATGGGCGACGCGCCGGCGGAGCTGGATGCGCGCGCTCCGGAGCACGGAGAAGACCGCGGCGGCGTCCGTGGACGACACGATGGCGCCGAAGAGCGCCGCCTGCGCCCAGGTGAGTCCGAGCGCGCGTGCGGCCAGCGCGACGAGGAGCGCGGTCCCCACGACCCCGAGCGTCGCGAGCGCCGCCGCGGGCGCGAGGACGCGGCGGATGCTCGCAACGGGGGTGGAGAGCCCGCCGTCGAAGAGGATGAGGACGAGGGCGACGGTGCCGGCGCGGAACGCGAGCCGGTGGTCCTCGAAGTGGATGCCGGCGGCCGCCCCGGCGACCATCCCGACGAGGAGGAAGAGGAGCGCGACCGGCACGCCCGCGCGGCCCGAGGTCCGCGAGGCGAGCACGCTCGCGGCGAGGAGGAGGCCGGCCGCGACGAGGGCGATCGCGATGGGGAGCGGTTCGGCGGGCACCGCGGGTCAGGGTAGCCGACACCCGTGCGGGCGTCCGCGTCGCGGAGGGGGCGCGGGCGTGGTCGTGGACGTGGACGTGGACGTGGACGTGGACCTCGACCTCGACCTCGACCTCGACCTCGACTTGGACTTGGACTTGGACTTGGACTTGGACCGGACCTCGCGCGGTCGCCCGCTACGCCCCCCCGACCCTGCGGAACGGGCACCCGCGGCACACCGGGTGCTGCTCCCACCCAGCGACGAGCTCGCGGACCCGCTCTCCGTTCCAGATCTCCCCGAACGTCCTGTCCGCGAGCGACCCGAACTCCCCGAGCTCTCCCCGCTCCGCAGCCGGATTCGGGCACGGCGAGAAGCGGCCGTCGGGCCAGATCCACGCCTCGCGCCCGACGAAGCGGCACGGCCCCGCCGGCGCGGGCGCGCTCGGATCCTCGGCGAGCGGCACCACGTTCTCCAGCAGGACGCGCTCCCCCGACGCGAGCCGGTGAGCGTCCGCCGCGGCGTGCGCGGCCAGGACCGCCTCGTTCCAGCGTCGGATCGACCCGGCGCTCCGCCGCAGCGAGCGCGCGGCAAGCCGGGGGAACCTCACCTGGAGCTGGTTCACCTTGACGCGCTCCACGCCGAGCGACGCGGCGAGCCGCACGATGTCGGCGAGCTCCGCGACGTTCGCCTCCTGCGCCGTCACCTGGAACGAGACGCGGCAGCGCCGGCCCGGCCGCGCAAGCGCATCGCGGACGGCCACGAACGCGCGGACCGACTCGAGCGCCGCGTCGAGGTCGAGCCCGCCCATCACCGTCCCGGCGGTCGCGGCGCTGGCGCCGTTCCAGGAGAGCTTCACGTCCGACGCGACCGGCACGAGCCGCTCCGCCCACCCCGCCGCCCCGCGCCCCGGGAACGTCCCGTTCGTCGTCACGTTGAGCCGCAGCCCGAGCTCGCCGCACACCTCCACGATCCGGTCGAGGCCGGACCAGAGGAGCGGCTCGCCGAGCGTGGAGGGGATCACCTCCGCGGCGCCGCAGGCGGCGGCCTCGCGCACTGCCCGCTCCGCGAGCCGGGCGTCCATCCGCCGCGGCGCCTCCGCTCGCGGCGCGCTGCGCTCGCACATGTCGCAGGCGAGGTTGCAGTCGTCGGGGTTCGTGACGAGCGTGAGCCGCCACGGGCCGGGGGCGTGAGGACGCGTTGACAACGCCTCCGTTGTAGCGGAAAAAACCCTCACCATGAAGAACGCACGCGAGAGTCGTCCCCGGCGCCGCGGGCGGGCGCCCGCCGCTCCGCCCGAACCACGGGCAGCCGATCCTCGCGAGGCTCCGGCGACTTCGCGCGATCTCACCCCGGTGGTGGGTGGGAACCTGCGCCGCCTGCGGGGCCAGCGCGGCCTCTCGCTCGAGCGGCTCTCGCAGATCTCGGGCGTGTCCCGGGCGATGCTCGGACAGGTCGAGCTCGGCCAGAGCGCGCCCACCATCAACGTCCTCTGGAAGATCTCCTCCGCGCTCGGCGTCCCGTTCTCCGCCCTCATCTCGTCGCGCACCTCGGGGACCATCCACGTGCTGCGCGGCCAGGAGGCGAAGCTGCTCACGAGCCAGGACGGGTCGTTCACCTCGCGTGCGCTGTTCCCGTTCGACGAGCCGCGCCGGGTCGAGTTCTACGAGCTCAGGCTCGCGCCCGGCGGCGCCGAGCGCGCCGACGCGCACAACCCCGGGACCGTCGAGAACCTCGTCGTGGCGAAGGGATCGGTCGAGATCGAGGTGCAGGGCCGCAAGGAGCTGCTCGGCGCCGGCGACGCGATGGTGTTCGAGGCGGACGTGCCGCACGTCTACCGGAGCCGGTCGGAGGGCGAGAGCGTCCTCTACCTCGTCATGACGTACGCCGACACCGTCGGATAGGTCCTCACCCCCCGCCGGGGCGAGGCGAGGCACCCCGCGACGAAGGGACGCCTCCTCGTGGGACTGCCCGCGCGCCCTCGTTCCGCAAGATCCTCCCGGTCGAGAGGAGGATCCCCTGCCACCCAGGACCGGAGAGCTGGTCGTCGCGCGCGGGCTCGCGACGACCGACGAGGTCGAGGCTGCGGCCGGCGCGGCGCGCGCGAGGAACGAGCCGATCTGCTCGCGGCTGCTCTCGATGGGCATCGACGAGGGCGCGCTCGCGCTGGTGCTCGCCGAGCGGCACGGCGTGCCGGGGGTGGACCTCTCCCGCTCCGTCGTGTCGCTCGACGTGCTCGACCTCATCCCGCGCGCCGTCGCCGAGGGGGATCTCCTCTTCCCCCTGTCGCAGGACGGCGGGCGGATCCACGTCGCGATGGCGCGCCCGTGGGACGATCGGGTGATCGCGGAGCTCCGCTTCGTCACCGGCCGCGAGGTGTCGCCCTACGTCGCGATCCGCGGCGCGCTCCTGAACGCGATCGCCGAGGCGTACGAGGCGCGGGCGCGCGGCGCCGACCTGTGGCGCGGAGCCTCGTCCTCCTTCGCCGGCGTGCCGGGCTTCGCCGCCGTCGTCCCCGGCGCGCAGCCGGGGGCGCCGCTCGAGGGCGAGCTCATCCCCGACGCCGACATCATCATCGAGGTCGAGACGGACGGGTTGCCCTCGCCGGCGAGGCAGGGCGGCGTGCCGCTCGTCCTCGTCGTGGACGACGAGCCCGAGATCCGCCAACTCGTCGAGCGGACGCTGCGCTCGAAGGGGTACGCGGTCGAGCTGGCGGAGGACGGGCAGGAGGCGCTCGACAAGGCCGACCGGCTCGTGCCCGACCTCGTCCTCCTCGACGCGATGCTCCCCAAGGTCCACGGCTTCGACGCCTGCCGGCGCATCAAGGCGAGCGCGCGGACGCGCCATGTCCCGGTCATCATGATGACCGCCATCTACCGGGGCTGGCGCTTCGCCCAGGACGCGCGCGACACCTACGGCGCGTGCGACTACGTCGAGAAGCCCTTCCGCCTCGAGGACCTCCTCCGCAGGGTCGAGGAGGCGATGCTCTCCGGCGGCGACCGGCCGGCTCCGGTCGCCGACGGGGAGGGGGCGGGCTCCGCGCTCGTTGCGCGCGGGAAGGAGCTGCTCGCGGCGGGGGAGGGCGCGGAGGCGGTCGCGGTCCTCTCCGAGGCGGTCCGGGGCGATCCCCGCTCGGCCGACGCGCAGTTCCAGCTCGGGCGGGCGCTCCGGGCCGCGGGCGACGTCTTCGGCGCGATGACCGCGCTCGAGCACGCGGCAGACTCGAGCTCGCACCACCTGCCCGCGCTCCGGGCGCTCGCCTCCGTCTACGAGGAGAGCGGGTTCCGCCGCAAGGCCGCCGGAGCGCTGGAGCGCGCGCTCCCCATCGCGGGCGACGACGCGGTCCGGGCCGAGATCCGCAGCGACCTCATGCGGCTGCTCGCGTAGCCCCTCGAGCTTCGCGCCCTCCGGTCACACACGCGAGCCCCCGCCGACGGGTGCCACCACGCGGGTGTGCACGCGTCCGGTGCACCGGTTGCCCGGCTCCTGGTCACGGCCCGTATCAAGACTGCATCAACGCGGCATTTCAAGCTGGCATGATGACTGCAGATGTCGGGTCCGTGGCCGTATGGACGGCATCAAGGCGCTCGCGCCAGGACGCGAAACCTCTCCACGAAACCTCTCCAAGGGAGCACTGGGATGAACCCGACAATTGCTGATCTGGCGAAGCAGCTCGCCGACACTCAGACGGCCCTCAACATCGTATGGACGATGGTCGCGGGCTTCCTTGTGATGTTCATGCAGGCGGGCTTCGCGCTCGTCGAGACGGGGCTCACCCGCGCGAAGAACGTGGCGCACACGATGGGGATGAACTTCCTCGTCTACAGCATCGGCATCATCGGCTTCTACTTCGTGGGCTTCGGCCTGCAGATGGGCGGCGTCGGCGCGCTCGCGACGTTCGGCGGCGACCCGACGCTCTCGAAGGAGTTCGTGTTCCATCTCTTCGGGAAGGACTTCGGCCTCTTCGGCATGACCGGGTTCATGCTCCCGCTCGCGAAGTACACGCCCGCGGTCGCGGCGCTGTTCCTCTTCCAGATGGTCTTCATGGACACGACCGCGACCATCCCGACGGGCGCCTGCGCCGAGCGCTGGAAGTTCAGCTCGTTCGTGATCTTCTCGTTCGTCGTCTCGATGCTCATCTACCCCATCTACGCGAACTGGGTCTGGGGCGGCGGCTGGCTCGCTGCGCTCGGCACGAACTTCGGGCTCGGCCACGGGCACGTGGACTTCGCCGGCTCGTCCGTCGTCCACATGACCGGCGGCGTCCTCGCCCTCGTGCTCGGAAAGATGATCGGGCCGCGCATCGGCAAGTACAGCGCCGACGGCCGGGTGAACCCCATCCCCCCGCACAACATCCCCCAGGTGATGCTCGGCACCTTCATCCTCGCGTTCGGCTGGTTCGGCTTCAACGCCGGCTCGACGCTCTCCGGCATGGACACGCGCCTCGCCGTCGTGGCGACGAACACCATGATCGCCAGCGCCACCGGCGCGTTCGCCGCCTACCTCTTCGTGAAGATCCGCTGGGGCAAGGCCGACCCGTCCTGGCTCGCAAACGGCATGCTCGCCGGCCTCGTCGCCATCACCGCGCCGTGCGCGTTCGTCTCGGCGTGGGCCGCCGCCTTCATCGGCGCCGTCGCCGGAGTCCTCGTCATCCTCGCCGCGGTGTTCATCGACACGAAGCTCAAGATCGACGATCCGGTGGGCGCCGCCGCCGTCCATGGCGTGAATGGCGCGTGGGGCATCCTCGCCGTCGGCCTGCTCGCGAACGGCACCTACGGCCAGGGCCTGAACGGCGTCGCCCCCGGCGTCACCGGTCTCTTCTATGGCGACTCCGGCCAGCTCGTCGCCTCGATCATCGGCATCGTCGCGAACGTCGCGTGGGTCGGAGGGGTGGGCGCCCTCGCGTTCTTCGTCGTCGGCAAGATCGTCGGGAACCGGATCTCCGCCGAGAACGAGGTCGCGGGCGCCGATCTGGGCGAGATGGGCGTGCTCGGCTACGACTACGGCCTGGGGCCGGTGGCCGGTGCCCCGCCGAAGGCGGTGCAGTCGGGAGCGGCCGCGTCCGTTCCGAGCGTCGCGAACCGCTAACGGCTGGGGCGCGGCGGCGCGGGTTCGCGCCGCCGCGGCTCCGCCCCTCGCCTCTCGATTCCCAGGGGGTTCCACATGAAGAAGGTCGAAGCGATCATCAAGCCGTTCAAGCTGGACGAGGTGAAGAAGGCGCTCTCCGAGGTTGGCGTGACCGGTCTCACGGCGACCGAGGTGAAGGGGTTCGGCCGCCAGAAGGGCCACACCGAGCTGTATCGGGGGGCCGAGTACGTCGTGGAGTTCATCCCCAAGGTGAAGATCGAGATCGCCATCGCGGACGCCCTGGTCGGTCGCGTCGTCGAGGCGATCACCAGGGCCGCCCGGACAGAGCGGATCGGCGACGGCAAGATCTTCGTCTGCTCGCTCGAGGAGGTGGTCCGCATCCGGACGGGCGAGCGCGGCGAGGAGGCCCTCTAGACGGCGGGCTCACCCAGGAAGCGCGAGCGCCGCCGCGCTCGCGCGTGGTCGCCGCCCGCTGGTCTCCGGACTAGCGGGCGGCATTCCCCTTCCGCGGCCCGCGCCTCGCGCATCACGTGCCCGCGATCCGGGCGCGAGCGGCCGGCCGCCTTTGGCTCGTGCTCGCGCGCTGCGCAGCAGATGCCTGGCTCCAGGTCATCGGTCGCGCGCCCATCCACCGTTTCCCCGCGTCTTCCCGGTCCGCGCGGCCGCTCGAGCCACGAGCCGGCCGTACGGCACGGCGGCTGCAGCATGCCCCTTCGAAGTCATCGCGGGGGCAGCGCGGCAACCCAACCGAAAGCGGGGAAAGAGACCATGGCCACACCGAACATCGAACGGGGCGCGGCGGCGCCCTCCACCGACGCGAGCACATCGCGCGCGACACTGGGCCTGACCGGCCTCACCATCAACGCCATGGCGCTCATCGCGCCCGGCGCCTTCCTCTGGCTCACCTTCCAGATGCAGTCCCTGTACGGCGCCCCGCTGGCGGGCTCCGCGATGTGGTTCGGCATCCTCGCGGCGCTCGTCCTCTGCCTCGCGACCGCGATCGCCTACGCCGAGCTCTCGAAGCTCTACCCCGGCGCCGGCTCGTCCTACTTCTTCGCCGAGCAGGCCTTCCTCTCGAAGACGAAGGCGTTCCGCTTCGCCCGACTCGCGAAGTTCATCACCGGCTGGGCGAGCCACCTCTACTACTGGGTCTACCCCGGCGTGATGGTCGGGGTGACCGCGCTCATCGCCAGCTACCTCCTGAATCAGTTCTTCCCGAACTCGTTCAGCGGCAGCTACTTCAGCCCGCTCTTCATGATCCTGTTCTCGATCGTGTTCGCGCTCGGCGTCGCCTACATCGCGTTCCGCGGCGTGACCGGGACGACCGGCGTCAACTTCGCCATCAACGTCATCCAGATCACCGCGCTCCTCGTGTTCTCGGTGATCGCGATCGCCTACCGCGTCCAGCACCCCGAGGGCTCGAAGGCCTGGCACCTCGTCGGCGGGGTCCCGGTGGACTACGTGGTGGCGCAGGAGCCGGTGCTCGAGAACGGCAAGCCCAAGCTCGACGCGAGCGGCGCTCCGGTCACGCAGAACAAGATGGACGCGGACGGCAACGCGGTCCCCGAGCTGAAGGACGGCAAGCCGGTGCCGTTCACGATCTCGTACGCCGCCGACCAGGCGACGGTCATGGAGCCGGTCGACGCGGATCACCCGAAGGACCTGACGCCGCACTTCAAGTTCCACCCGACCGCCTCGTCGGTGCCGGCGCCGCACGGCTTCTCCTACCTCATCATCCAGGCGTGCATCGCCATCCTCATCCTCGTCGGCTTCGAGTCGGTGACGTCGATGGGCGAGGAGGCGAAGAACGCGAAGCGGGACATCCCGCGCGCGGTGCTCCTCTCGCTCGTGATCCAGGGCGCGTTCTGCTACCTCATCGAGTACTTCGCGGCGAACTACTTCCTGAACCAGGGCTACACGCTCGCGGACGCGGGCGCGTCGGGCGCGCCGCTCGGCGACATGATGGTGCTCGCCGGCACCTGGCTCTTCGGCAGCTACTCGGCCGGGCGCGCCTTCATGCTGGTCCAGGCGGCGACCGTGTTCCTCGCGCTCATCGGCACGACGCTCTCGTGCCTCTCCACCGGCGCGCGCGTCACCTACGCGATGGGCAAGGACGACGAGGTCCCGAGCCACTTCGGCCTGCTCCACGGCAAGCGGCTCACCCCGCACCGCGCCATCTGGACGCTCGCCATCATCTCGGGCGTGATCGGCGCGATCACCGTCGTCACCTACCTCGGCGGCACCACCCCGGCGCCGCTCGAGGCGAAGTACGCGGGCAGCATCTGGTACAGCTTCGGGATCTTCAAGCCCGAGACGTACGCGAAGCTCCCGAACAGCCTCGTCGTCATGACGCTCGTGTCGAACTTCGGCACGTTCATGCTGTACATGCTCACCTGCATCATCGCGATCGTCGCGTTCCGCGAGCACCACTCGTTCAGCGGCTTCAAGCACATGTTCGTGCCGCTGTTCGGGCTCGTCGCGAACCTCGTCTGCATGCTCTTCTACCTCGTCGGTCCGTTCACCGTGGCGGGCATGAGCCCGAAGGAGCCGTACATCGCCCTCGGCGTGTGCGCGCTGTGGGGCATCTACGGCGCGGTCTACTTCTTGTCGGGCAGCAGGAAGAAGGGCAAGTCGGTGCTCGTGCAGAAGCCGGGCGGGGCGACCGCGGCGGTCTGATCGCGCGGGAGCGATCGAGGATCCGCCGGGGTGCGGTCCCGTCCGCGGGATCGCGCCCCGGCGCCTTTGCGGAAGGCGCGGGATGAGCGTCGTCGGGCGAGCTTCACAGCAGCGGGGGGCGCCGCGGTCAGCCCCGGGGATAGGCGTCGGTGCCCATCTCCAGCGCGTCGAGGCCGGAGTACTCGATCTCGGCGGGCACGCGGTTTCCGAGGAACCGGTCCACGAGCTTGAAGAACGCGAACGACGCGCCGAACACGAAGACGACGTTCGTCGCGACGCCGATCGCCTGCGCGCCGAGCTGGCCGGGGTCGCCGAAGAACAGCCCCCGCACCGGGCCGGCCACCCCGTTCCACCCTTCGCCGTAGCTCCCGTCGGCGAGGAGGCCGACCGCGAGCGCGCCCCAGGCGCCGCACGCGCCGTGCACGGCGATCGCGCCGACCGGATCGTCGACGTGCAGCCTCCGCTCGAGGCGGTCCACCGTCCAGATCACGAGCACGCCCGCGACGACGCCGATGAGGACCGCGGCGGCGGGGCTCACGAAGGCGCAGGGCGCGGTGATCGCCACGAGCCCGCCGAGGAGGCCGTTGCAGGTCATCGCGACGTCCGGCTTGTGGAAGGAGACCCACACGTAGAGCAGCGCCGCGAGCGCACCCGCGCTCGAGGAGAGCAGGGTGTTCACGGCGACGAGCGCGATGCGCGGATCGGCCGCGGAGAGGGTCGAGCCGGCGTTGAAGCCGAACCAGCCGAACGCGAGGACGAACGTCCCCACCACCGAGAGCGGGAGGTTGTGGCCGGGCATCGCGCCGATGGTCCCGTCCGCCCGGAACTTCCCGAGGCGCGGCCCGAGCACGAGGGTGCCGGCGAGCGCGGTGATGCCGCCCGTCATGTGGACGACGCTCGAGCCCGCGAAGTCCACGTGGCCGTGGCCGAGCCCGGTATTCGCGCCGAGCGCGGCGAGCCAGCCGTGGCCCCACACCCAGTGGCCGTAGATCGGGTACAGCAGCGTGGAGATGAAGAGGCCGTAGACCAGGAACGCCGAGAACTTCCAGCGCTCCGCCATCGCCCCGGTCGGGATGGTGGCGGCGGTGTCCATGAAGACCGTCGCGAACAGGAACATGGCGAGGTTCGCCGGGTCCCGCGCGACCGAGACGAGCGCGAACTTCGCCGCGCCGAGGATGCCCCAGGCGTTCCCGCCGATCCGGATCGCGACCTCATGGGCATCGCCGACCGACGCGCCGAGGGAGGGCCACTGCGCGACGCCGCCGTACATGAGCCCGTAGCCGACGAGCCAGAACCCGATCGCGCCGACCGGGTAGATGACGAGGTTCATCGCCATCGTGTTGGCCGCGTTGCGGGCGCGGGTGAAGCCGGTCTCGACCATCGCGAAGCCGGCCTGCATGAACATCACGAGGAACGCGGCGAGGAGCACCCAGGCGAGGTTCAGCGCGGTTTCGAGCGATGGGGGCACGGATCACCTCCCGCGGGATGCCGCCGGCGGAGCGGGCGGGGCTGGGGCGCGGCTGCTGAGCCAGACGAGGGCGCCGAGACCGAGGACGAGCGCGGCCACGACCGTCCGGAGCACGACCTGGCGGCGCCGGCGCGACGCAGCGGCGTGGCGGCGGGCGCCGATCGTGGGGTCGCGGACCGCGACCGCGGCTGGATCGCGGAGGTCGGCGCACAGGTCGGCGGCGGTCGCGTAGCGGTCGCGCGGATCGCGCTCGATCGCCTTCAGGATGATCGCCTCGAGGTGCGGGTCGAACCCGGGGACGTGGTAGCTCGGCGGCCGCGGCTCCTCCATCGTCTTCACGCGGAGGAGCGCGCGGGGGTTCGCGCTCTCGTAAGGGAGGTTCGCGGTGAGCATCTCGTACAGCATCATCCCGAGCGCGTACACGTCGGTCCGCGCGTCGCCGCGGCGGCCGCGGATCTGCTCGGGCGCCATGTAGTCGGGGGTGCCGAGCGTCGCGGAGAGGCCGGCCCAGGTGAGCCGGCGCGATCCCTCGCCCAGGGCGATCCCGAAGTCGAGGATCTTCACCTGCCCGTGGGGGGTGACGAGCACGTTCTCCGGCTTGATGTCGCGGTGAACCACGTTCTGCGACTCGAGGTAGACGAGGGCGCCGCAGACCTGCCGGGCGACGTCGAGCGCATTTCCGATCGGGAGCGGGTGCTTGCCCATGAGCGCGCGCAGCGACTTGCCCTCGACGTGCTCCATCACCATGTACATCCGGCTCTTCTCGCGGGGCTTCAGGATGCGCACGATGTTCGGGTGGTCGAGCTCCTGCCCGATCTTCTCCTCCCGGTTGAAGCGCTCCGAGAAGACGATGTCGGCCTCGAGCTGGAGGTGCGGCACCTTGAGCGCGACCGTGGCGCCGGAGAACGTGTCGATCGCCTTGAAGATCGTGGCCATCCCGCTCCGCGCGAGGAGCGCGGTCAGCTCGTATTGATCGAGAAGCTCGCCGACGACGGGATCGCGCATCCGGGGCTCGGAACCAGGTCCGACTCTCGCCGTAGGGTAGTGGGCGGGGCCGGAACCCGCCAGCTTCCGGCGGCGCGGGAGGCAGGCCTCCCATGACCGAGACGCCCAGGACCCCGACCGCCGCAGTGAGGATCGACCTCCACGCGCTCTCGGATCAGGGCACGGGGCGGGATCACAACGAGGACGCCTGCGGGTCGCTCGTCGAGAGCGAGACGCGCGCGATCGTGGCCGTCGCCGACGGCGTGTCGGGCCAGGCGGGCGGAGAGGTCGCGAGCCAGATGGCGATCGAGGTGCTGCTGCGCGTCTGTCGCGAGGAGACCGCGAAGGTGGGCGCCGCGCAGCGGCTCTACCGCGCGGTGCAGCAGGCGAACATCGAGGTCTACGATCGCGCCATCGCCGTACCGGAGCTGCGCGGGATGGCGACGACCCTCACCGCGGTCGCGATCGACGGCGGCGAGGCGACGGTGGTCCACGTGGGCGACTCGCGCCTGTACCTCGTCCGTGACCGTACCATCACGCAGCTCACCAGGGACCACACCGTCGCGGCGGAGAGGGCCCGCTACGGGCTGCTCTCGAAGGACAAGGTGAGCACGCACGCGGACCGCTGCGTGCTCACCCGGAGCGTCGGCCGGGAGCTCATCGTGAGCAGGGACCGGGCCATGCACCGGCTCGAGGACGGCGACGTGCTGCTCCTGTGCAGCGACGGGCTCTACACGGTGCTCGCCGACGTCGAGATCGAGCAGGCGGTGCGGGGCCGCGACGCCGCCGGCGCGTGCCGCGCGCTCGTCGACGCGGCGAACGAGCGGGGGACGCCCGACAACCTGACGGCGGCGGTGGTCCGCATCACCGGCATCGCGCCCCCGCCGGAGCGGAAGACGGGCTTTGCGGCGCGCGTCCGGCGGCTCATCGGGCGGTAGCCGCGTCCGCGTCGCGAGCGCGTGCATGACCGCCGGGCACTCGCTGCCGCAGCGCCGGTCACTCGCGCGCGGGCGCATCAAGAAGACGTCAAGGAACGTGCATCCGCCGCCTCGGCACGTCCGCTGCAGCCTGGCCCTTCGATCTCCGTGCTCGCCGCGTCCCGCGGCAGCGCGCGGGCACGCCCAGCTGGCGAAAGGAACGAAGCACAATGGAACCGACCGTGGCGGATCTGGCGAAGCAGGTCGCCGACACCCAGACGGCCCTCAACATCGTATGGACGTTGATCGCGGGCTTCCTCGTCATGTTCATGCAGGCGGGCTTCGCGCTCGTCGAGACCGGGCTCACCCGGGCCAAGAACGTGGCGCACACGATGGGGATGAACTTCCTCGTCTACAGCATCGGCATCATCGGCTTCTACTTCATCGGCTTCGGCCTGCAGATGGGCGGCGTCGGCGCGATGTCGACGTTCGGCAACGACGCGACGCTCTCGAAGGAGTTCGTGGTCCACCTCTTCGGCAAGGACTTCGGCCTCTTCGGCATGACGGGCTTCATGCTCCCGCTCGCGAAGTACACGCCGGCCGTCGCGGCGATGTTCCTCTTCCAGATGGTCTTCATGGACACGACCGCGACGATCCCGACCGGCGCGTGCGCGGAGCGCTGGAGGTTCAGCGCGTTCGTGATGTTCTCGTTCGTCATCTCGATGCTCATCTACCCGATCTACGCGAACTGGGTCTGGGGCGGCGGCTGGCTCTCGGCGCTCGGCACGAACTTCGGTCTCGGCCACGGGCACGTGGACTTCGCCGGCTCGTCCGTCGTCCACATGACGGGCGGCGTCGCGGCCCTCGTGCTCGCCAAGATGATCGGCCCGCGCATCGGCAAGTACGGCGCCGACGGCCGCGTGAACCCCATCCCGCCCCACAACATCCCGCAGGTGATGCTGGGCACGTTCATCCTCGCGTTCGGCTGGTTCGGCTTCAACGCCGGCTCGACCCTGGCCGGCATGGACACCCGCCTCGCGGTGGTGGCGGTGAACACGATGATCGCGAGCGCGACCGGCGCCTTCGCCGCCTACCTCTTCGTGAAGATCCGCTGGGGCAAGGCCGACCCCTCGTGGCTCGCGAACGGCATGCTCGCGGGGCTCGTCGCCATCACGGCGCCGTGCGCGTTCGTCTCCGCCTGGGCGGCGGCCCTCATCGGCGCCATCGCCGGGGTGCTCGTCATCCTCGCCGCGGTGTTCATCGACACGAAGCTCAAGATCGACGATCCGGTGGGCGCCTCCGCGGTGCACGGCGTGAACGGCGCGTGGGGCATCCTCTCCCTCGGCCTCTTCGCGAACGGCACGTACGGCCAGGGGCTGAACGGCGTCGCCCCCGGCGTCACGGGCCTGTTCTACGGTGACAAGGGCCAGTTCGTCGCGTCCGTGATCGGAATCCTCGTGAACGTGATCTGGGTCGGCGGGGTCACCGCGATCGCCTACATCGTCGTCGATAAGCTCGTCGGCAATCGGGTCTCCGCCGAGGACGAGGTGCAGGGGCTGGACCTCGGCGAGATGGGCGTCCTCGGCTACGACTACGGCCTGGGCCCCGCGGCGGGGGCGCCGCCGAAGACCGCGCACTCGGGAGCCGCTGCGGCGGTGCCGAGCGTCGCGAACAGCCGCTAGCGGTCGGGTGCGCGAGCGCCGCTCGCGTCCGTGGGGAGCCGCCCGCCGGTCTCGGGACCGGCGGGCGGCGTTCATTTGCGGGCCTGCCGCGATATCGCTCCCGCCCGATTCCTCGCGCGGGCTGCGGCGCCGCGTACGATGGCTCCGTGGAACCGTACGAGCCGTTCGCCTCGCTCGCCCTCGCCGCCGCCGCCGGGCTTCTCATCGGCCTCGAGCGCGAGCGCTCGAAGCCTTCCGACGAGTCGCGGCAGTCCTTTCTCGGTGGCGCGCGCACACACCCGCTGCTCGCGCTCGTGGGCGGCGCGGCGATGCTCTCGGCGCGGGAGCTCGGGGCGATCGCGGTGATCGTGCCGTTCGGCGCGCTCGTCGTGCTGCTCTCCCTGAACTACGCGGGCGAGGTCTGGCGCGACGTCCACCGCGGGATCACCTCCGAGGCGGCGTTCCTCCTCTCGTTCCTCCTCGGCGTGCTCGCGCTGACGCGCGGCGTGCTCGAGCCCAGACAGAAGATCTTCGCGGTGGCCTCGATCGCGGTGGTCGCCACGTTTCTCCTCTCGGCGAAGCCGATGCTCCACCCGCTCGCGCGCCGGATCTCGACGGAGGACGTGGCCGGCACGCTCAAGTTCCTCGTCGTCGCCGTCGTCGTCCTGCCGCTCCTCCCCGATCGGACGTACGGGCCGCTCGACGTGCTGAACCCGTTCCAGATCGGCGTGCTCATGGTGCTCATCTCCGGCCTCTCCTTCGCCGGTTACGCGGCGATCCGGCTGTTCGGCGCGCGGCGCGGACTCGGGCTCACCGGGATCATGGGGGGCCTCGTCTCGTCGACCGCCGTCACGCTGTCGATGGCACGCCGCGCGCGGGAGCGGCCGGAGATCGCGGAGTCGGCCGCGTTCGCGGTGATGCTCGCGTCCACCGTCATGTTCGTGCGGGTCTTCATCCTCGTCGCGGTGGTGAACCCGGGCCTGCGCGGGGAGGTCTCGTATCCCCTGGGCGCGGCCACGCTCGCCGGCGCCGGCGCGTGCCTCGCGCTCTGGCGCCGATCCGGCACCGCGCGCCCGGCGGAGGAGATCGCCTTCTCCAATCCCTTCGACCTGACCGCCGCCCTCGAGTTCGCGCTCCTCTTCGGCGTGATCCTGCTCGGCTCGAAGGCCGCGAGCGTGTATCTCGGAACCGCCGGGACCTACGCCGCGGGCGTCGTCGCCGGGTCGGGCGACGTGGACGCGATCACCCTCTCGATGGCGAAGCTCGCGCACGGTGGCGCGCTCTCCGAGCGCGTCGCGGCGACCACCATCTTCCTCGGGACCGCCTCGAACACCCTCGCGAAGGGGGTCATGGCGACGGTCGCGGGCGGCTGGAGGTTCGGACGCCTCGTCCTCGGGGCGCAGCTCGCGGTGCTCGCCGCGGGGACGGTGGGCGCCGCGATCGCCTGGTTCGTCTAGCAGGCGATCGACTGGCCGCCGGTCCGCTCGTGGTGGGCCGCATGCCGGCCGTGCACATCGTGTGGCGAACCGGGTACTCTCAGCCCGAGTCGGGCAAACGAAACGAGTGGGGGTGAGCCGATGGCGGACGGCGGCACGCGGGACCTGCTCCCCGAAGGCGAGGCGCTGCGCAGCGCGCTGCGCTGGCTCGACGACCGCGTGCGGGACGATCCCGCCGCGAATCCCATGAAGCTCGTGGGAGAGGCGGCGCTCCGGTTCGACCTCACGCCGGCGGACGAGGAGTTCCTCGTCCGCCGCTGGGCGCGTCACTGACCGCTGGCCTTCCGGACGGCCGGGCGGCGCTTCGCCTCGCCGGGGCTCGCGGGTTCGCGCCGCCGGCTCCACGTTCACGAGTTGATGCGACTCGTCGTGTTCGGGCTCACGGCCAGCTCGACGTGGGGGAACGGCCACGCGACGCTCTGGCGAGGCCTCGCTCGCGCGCTCGCGGACCAGGGGCACGCCCTCGAGTTCCTCGAGAAGGATCAACCGTGGTACGCGACGCACCGGGACGCGACGGACCTGCCCGGCGGCACGCTCCGCATCTACCGGGACCTCGACGAGATCCGGGCTCGCGCCCGCGAGGCGGTGGACGGCGCGGACGTCGCGATGGTGACGTCGTACTGTCCCGACGCGCTCGCCGCGACGGAGCTCGTCCTCGGGTCGCGCGCGCGGCTGAAGGTCTTCTACGACCTCGACCCGGGCGTCACCGCGGACCGGCTCGCGGCGGGCGATCCCGTGCCCTGGCTCAGCGCGCGCGGCCTCGCCGACTTCGACCTCGTGCTCTCGTTCAGCGGCGGACGGGCGCTCGGGCTCCTGCGCGAGGCGCTCGGCGCGCGGCGCACCGCGCCGCTGCACGGCCTCGTCGACCCGGCGATCCATCGCCCGAGCTCCCCGGCGCCGCCGTTCCGCGGCGATCTCTCGTACCTGGGCACCTGGGCGCCGAGCCGGCAGCCCGGGCTCGAGGCGCTGTTCCTCGGCCCCGCTGCGCGCATGCCGGAGCGCACGTTCGTCCTCGCCGGATCGATGTACGACGCCGCCTTCCCGTGGCGCGAGAACGTCCGCTATGTCCGGCACCTCGAGCCCGCCCTTCACCCGGCCTTCCTCTGCTCGTCCCCGCTGACGGTCAACGTGACGCGGCCCGAGATGGCGGCGCTCGGTCACTGTCCGTCTCAGCGCCTCTTCGAGGCGGCCGCGTGCGGTGTGCCGGTCCTGTCCGACTCATTCGAGGGCCTCGACGCGTTCTTCGAGCCTGGCGAGGAGATCCTCGTCGCCCGCACGACCGAGGACGCCGTCGAGGCGGTCGCGACGCCGCGGGAGGAGCTCGCCTGGATCGGCCGCCGCGCCCGCGACCGCGCGCTGGCCGAGCACACCGCGGAGGCGAGGGCCCGCCAGCTCGTCGTGTTCTGCGAGGCGGCGGCGCGCGGGGCGGGGCTCGAGGCGGGAGGCCGCGCGCCCGACGAGGTCCAGTCCATCGCGGAGATCGACCGCGATCTCGAGCGCGACGTCGACTGGGAATACGGGCCGGTGCACGGGAACGCCTCGGAGCGCGGGCCGGACGACGACCGCGATCACGAGCACCGCTGGACCATCGACCACCGCGGAGACGCGCGCTAGCGCCCCGTGCGCGAGCCGCGGCTCCGGCCGGCGGCGCCCCGCTTCGTGCCGCCGCGGCGCGAGGCCGCGCCGCCCGCGCCAGCGGTCCGCCCGCCCCGCCGGGAGGCAGTGCGCGCCGCCTCGCCGCGGGGGACCTTCCGGGCCGTCCCGCCGCGCTTTGCGCCCGTACGCTTCGCCGCCCCGCGCTTCACCCTCGCACCGGCGGTCGCACGTCCGGCCCCACGCGCGCCGGTCCGCTTCGCGCGCGATGCGGCGCGCGCGGTGCTCTGCCGAGGCGCGCTGCGCGTCGAGGTCCGCTCGGTGCGTCGCGACGTGCGCCGCCCTTCGGCGCGGGCCTGCGCCGTCTCCCGCGCCACGAGCTTGTTGAAGTTCGAGCGCTCGCCGGCGGCGGTGGTATCCTCGTACACGAACGCGAGGCCCGAGTCGTCGAATTTCCGGAACCACTCGTCCCACGCGATCTTCCGCAGGCTCCCCTCGCCCGAGTAGCCGGGGAAGTCGATCCGGATGATGCCCGTCCGCCCCTCGCTGGCGGTCGCCTCCACTTCCGCGGGCCAGCCGCCGCGCTCCTCGACCCACTTCTGGATCGTCTCGTGGTCGGTGGTCGTCTTCGAGACGTTCTGCGCCATGTCGTGAACCTCCTCGACGCGTACATGGTGCGCATTCGCCGGCGACCTTGAGTGCTTCCGGCGGGCGGTTGCCATCCGGCTCTCCACGCCGCCGCACGCGGGGCCGCTCCTGTACGAGGCGCTCGCCGCGGCGGGTCGCGCCCGTCCGGGGCGTCTTCCGACCGCAACCCGACGCTTGCCCGCGCGCGCAAGGTCGCCGAAGATCCGCGCTCCCTAACCCGGAGATCAACGATGCGCCGCACGATCGTCGCCGTTCTGCTCGTCGCCCTCGCCCCCACCGCCCGCGCCGCGAATCCATGGGATGTCGCGAAGAAGGCCGCGGGGCAGTCCACCACCGCGAAGCTCGAGAAGGAGATCAACAGGCGGCTCCTCGACGAGTCGCGAAAGAACCAGTGCTCGTTCAAGAGCGGCACCGCCGAGCTCGAGAAGGGCTGCGAGGCCAAGGCGCAGCGGCTCGCGAAGGTCCTCATCGACTCGAAGAAGAAGCTCGACGGCACGGGCGTGAAGAACTTCAAGTTCGTCGTGTCCGGCCATACCGACTCGACGGGCTCCCCCGAGAAGAACAAGGAGCTCTCGGCGCAGCGGGCGGGCGTCATGGTGAAGCAGCTCGTCACGAAGGGCGTGCCCGCCGCGGACATCGAGTCGGTCGGGATGGGGTCCGAGCAGCCGCTCGAGAAGCCCGACGACACGCCCGCGAAGAAGGCCCGCAACCGGCGCTACGAGGTGCAGGTCAGGTTGTAGCGGCGCCGTCCGGCACCGCGGCTCGCGCCGCGTGCTAGCATCCACCGCATGTCCTGGTGGGTCTGGGTCCTCTTCGGCATCAGCCTCCTCGCCGTCGAGATGCTGACGCCCGGGGGGCTCTTCGCCCTGTTCTTCGGCGTGGGCGCGCTCTGCGTCGCGGTCGTCTCCGCGCTCGGCGCCCCGCCCACCGCACAGTGGCTCGGCTTCACGCTCGTCTCCGTCGTGCTGCTCGCGACGGTGCGCCGCTCGCTGCGGGAGCGGCTCTTCCGCGGGCCTCCGCCGATGGCGGACATCGTCGGCGAGGAGGTGGTGCTCCTCGGCGACGTCGCCACGGGCGGGGAGGGAAAGGCCGAGCTGCGCGGCGTTCCGTGGAGCGCCCGCGCCGCGGCGGGGATCGCGCTCAGCAAGGGTCAGCGCTGCCGCGTCGAACGGGTCGACGGGCTCACGCTCTGGGTGCGCGCCGAGTAGGCGCGGCCGTCACGTCGGGGGATGCACATGGAAACCGTCAGCGCCGCGCTCGTCATCGCGATCGTCCTCGCGGTGTTCGCCATCCTCGTCGTCGTGAAGACCGCCGTCGTGGTCCCGCAGCAGAACGCGTTCGTCGTCGAGCGGCTCGGCAAGTTCCAGGCCGTGCTCGACGCGGGGTTCCACGTCCTCTTGCCGTTCATCGACGTGATCCGCTACCGCCACACGCTGAAGGAGCAGGCGGTCGACATCCCGGAGCAGATCTGCATCACGAAGGACAACGTGCAGGTCGCGGTGGACGGCATCCTCTACCTCAAGGTCCTCGATGCCCAGCGCGCCTCCTACGGGATCTCGGACTACTACTACGCGATCTCGCAGCTCGCGCAGACGGCGCTCCGCTCCGAGATCGGCAAGATCGACCTCGACCGGACGTTCGAGGAGCGGACCCACATCAACGGGATGGTGATCGCCGAGCTCGACAAGGCGACGGGTCCATGGGGGATCAAGGTCCTCCGCTACGAGATCAAGAACATCACCCCTCCGAAGGACGTGCTCGCCGCAATGGAGAAGCAGATGCGGGCGGAACGCGAGAAGCGGGCCGTCGTCCTCACCTCCGAGGGCGAGCGCGACGCGGCGATCAACAGCGCCGAGGGGAAGAAGCAGCAGGTGATCAAGGAGTCGGAAGCGGCCCGCCAGCGGCAGATCAACGAGGCGGAGGGCGAGGCGCAGGCGATCCTGGCGGTGGCGAGCGCGACGGCGGAGGGGCTCCGCCAGGTCGCCGGCGCGATCAGCCAGCCCGGCGGCCCCGAAGCCGTTCAGCTCCGGGTCGCCGAGCAGTACGTCACCGAGTTCGGTCGGCTCGCGAAGACGAACAACACCGTGATCCTGCCGGCGAACCTCTCCGACATCGGCTCGATGATCGCGCTCGCGACGAGCGTCCTGCGCGCCGGGAAGGACGGGGAGCCGGTGCGGAACACGCTCGTGCCGTCTCCCGTCCGGCCGGGGGCGGCGCCGGCGAGACCGGCGGCGCGGCCGCCGCTGCCCGAACCGTAGCGCCCGGAGCTACTTCGCGAGCCGCCGGTACTCGGCGAGGTGGCGCAGCGCATCCTCGCGCCGCCCCATCCGCTCGAGGATGCGCGAGGCGTTGAAGTGGGCGTCGGCGAGGGCGCGGTCCACCTCGAGCGCGCGGGCGTAGGCGAGGAGCGCCTCATCGAGGAGGCCCTGGTCCTCGAGGGCGACCCCGAGGTTGAACGCGGCGAGGGCGCGGTGGCCGGCGGACGCGAGGGCGCGACGGTAGTGGTATTCCGCGCCGCACGGGTCGCCCCGCTCGTGCTGCAGCCGCCCGAGGTTCAGGTGGGCGCCGCCGTGGTCCGGGTGGATCGCGAGCGCACACCGGTACGCGGCTTCCGCCTCGTGCGGCGCCGCGTCGTCGAGATCGCAGCCCCAGCGGTACCAGGCATCCGAGTCGAGCGGGGCGCGGGTGCGCCGCGCCGCCCGCAAGACCGGGGCCACCTTGCGCGCGAGGTCGTCCACGCCGAAGTCGAGGAGCACCTGGCCGGTGTCGGGATGCCAGCGCGCGCCGCCGTCCTGCACCACGACCCGATCGCCGTCGGCGGTCACTCGCACGGCGGCGAGAGGCCGTCCCTCGGGCAGCTGCGCGCGGAGGGAGCGCAGCGCGCGCCGCACGCGGGCGGCGGGGACCCGGGCGCGGACGAGCCCGGCGGCGGCACGAAGGAGCACGAGGTCCTGGAACGAGAAGCGCAGCTCGTTTCGCGCGCCGCGGCGCGGCGCGACGAACCCGTCGCGCGCAAGCCGGCGGACCTCCGGGACGGGGAGGTCGAGCATCCGCGACACATCGCGGGAGAGATAGCCCCACACGATCGGGCAGGGTAGCCGAGGGGGCTGTCACGGCCCGTGCCCGGTGCCCGTCCGTTCTGTTCCGCGGAAGGTCCTCAGGCGACGATCACTTGCGCCCCGTCGTCTTCTCCCTCTCTCGCGCCGCAGGCCGCATCGCCTTCGCCGGCTTCCGATCGCTCGCCGGCTCCTCAGCCGCCGCTCCGGCGCGCTCCGACGCGGCGAGGCTCGCCTTGAGCGCCTCCATGAGATCGATCACCTGCGCCTGCGGCTCCGTCGGCGCGGCCGCCCGGATCTGCTCGCCCTGCACCTTCCGCTCGATCGCCTCGAGCACCCGCTTCTTCACCGAATCCTCGTAGCGCTCGGGGTGAAAGCCTTCGGAGCTCGTCTGCTCGATGAGCCGCAGCGCGAGCTGCACCTCCGTCTCCTTCAGCTCCAGGTCCTCGAGGGGGATCTCCTCGGGCGCCCGGATCTCGTCGAGATGGTGCAGCTGCTGCAGGACGAGCCTACCGCCGCGCGCGCGGATGAGGACGAGGTACTGCTTTCCGCGCGCGGCGTAGCGCGCGAGCGCGGCCTTGCCGGCGCGCTCGAGCGCGAGAGCGAGGAGCCGGTAGGCCTTCGCACCGCCCTTGTCGGGCCCGAGGTGGTAGGCGGCGTCGAAGAACACGGGATCGACGTCCGCCGCCGCGACGAACTCGGCGATGTCGATCGTCTGCGTCGCGATCTCGTCGAGCGCCTTGAGCTCCTCGGCGGTGAAGGTGACGTAGCGATCCTTCGCCACCTCGTACCCCTTCACCATCTCCTCGCGTTCCACCTTCTCGCCGTCCCTCGAGCAGACGTACTGTTGCCTGAGGCGCGACCCGCACTTGCCGTGCAGGAGGTTGAACGAGACCGACGCCGACGCCTGCACGGCGGGGTAGAGCCGGACCGGGATCGTCACGAGCCCGAACGAGATCGTGCCGGTCGCGATGGAGCGGGGAGCCATCCGCTCGTTATAAGCGCAGGAGGCCCGTTGGCCTGGTCCCGCGTGCCCGACCGCCTCGACCGCTACCGCGACAAGCGCGATCCCGACCGGACCCCGGAGCCGTTCGGGGGCGGCCGGACCGGGCCGCACGACCCGCTCGCGCCGAGGCTCTTCGTCGTCCAGAAGCACGCCGCGCGCCGGCTCCACTGGGACTTCCGGCTCGAGCTCGACGGGACCCTCCGGAGCTGGGCCGTCCCGAAGGGGCCGTCCTACGACCCGGCGGACAAGCGCATGGCGGTCGAGGTCGAGGATCACCCGATCGAGTACGCGAACTTCGAGGGGATCATCCCGGCGGGGAACTACGGCGCGGGCGCGGTCATCGTCTGGGATCGCGGCACGTGGCGGCCGCTCTCGGATCCGCGCGCGGGTCTCGCGAACGGGAAGCTCGTCTTCGAGCTCTCCGGGTACAAGCTCCGCGGCGAGTGGACGCTCGTGCGCACCCGGCGCGCCGAGGGCGGCAAGCAGCAGTGGCTCCTCATGAAGCACCGCGACGCGCTCGCCGGGCCCGGCCGCGCCGTCGCGGAGGAGTCGGTCCTCTCCGGCAGGCTCCTCGAGCAGGTCGCGAGCGGCGAGAGCGGCGCCCAGGCGGCGCTCGCCGAGGCGAGGCGGCTCGGCGCGCGCAAGCGCCGGCGCGGCTCCGAGGAGCTCCCGATGCTCGCGGAGGCGGCCGCCGTTCCCTTCAGCGACCCCGCCTGGCTGTTCGAGCTCGCGTACGGCGGCTACCGCGCCTTCGCGCGCCGCGAGGGCGCGCGGGCCACGATCCGCTACGAGGGCGGCGACGACGCGACCGCCCTGTTCCCCGAGGTCGCGCGCGCGATCGAGATGCTCCCCGCGGACGCCCTGCTCGACGGCGAGCTCGTCGTGCTGGCGCCGGACGGCCGCCCGTCGTTCCAGGCGCTGGAGAGGCGCGCCCGGCTCGGCGGACGCGAGGACATCGAGCGCGCCGCCGTGGAGCAGCCGGCGACGCTCTTCGCCTTCGACCTCATCGTCCTCGGCGACCTCGATCTGCGCCCGCTGCCGCTCCGCGATCGCAAGCGCATCCTCGCCCGCCTCGTCCCCGGCCTCGGCCCCGTTCGCTACGCGGATCACGTCGAGGGGCGCGGCGAGGACCTCTTCCGCGAGGTGGTGGCGCGCGGCCTCCATGGGATCGTCGCGAAGCGTGCCGACGCGCCGTACCGGGCCGGCCGCTCTCGCGCGTGGAGGGAGATCGCGGCGCGCGGCGAGGGGCGCCACGAGGATCCTCCGGCTGCGCCTGCACCGGAGCGGTCCGCGCGGCGCGTCGAGCCGACGAACGCCGAGAAGGTGTTCTTCCCGGGCGAGGGGATCACGAAGGGCGACGTGGTCGCCTACTACCGGGAGATCGCGCCGTTCATGCTCCCCTACCTCGCCGACCGCCCCGTCGTCCTCACCCGCTTCCCGGACGGGATCGAGGGGAAGAGCTTCTTCCAGAAGGACGCGCCCGACTGGCGCCCGGACTGGATGCGGACGGTGACGCTCCGGAACGAAGACGGCCGTGACCTCGCCCACTTCCTCGTCGACGACGCCGAGGGGCTCACCTGGATCGCGAACCTCGGGGTCATCCCCATCCACGTCCACGCGAGCCGCGCGGGCGCCCTCGACCGACCCGACTGGTGCGTGGTGGACCTCGACCCGAAGGACGCGCCGTTCGCGGACGTCGTCCGGCTGGCGCGCGCGCTGCGCGACCTCTGCCGCGCGATCGGTCTGCCCGCCCACGCGAAGACCACCGGACAGAAGGGGCTCCACGTGCTCGTGCCGCTCGGTGGGCAGCTCACCCACCGCCAGGCGCGCACGCTCGGCGAGCTGCTCGCCCGCGCCGTCGAGCGGGAGCACCCGGACATCGCGACCACCGCCCGCGCCATCTCGGCGCGCGGCGGGCGGGTCTATCTCGACTACCTCCAGAACGGGGAGGGGAAGACCGTCGCCGCACCGTACGCGGTGCGGCCGCGGCCGGGCGCCCCGGTGTCGACGCCGCTCCGCTGGAGCGAGGTGAACGGCCGCCTCGACCCGGCCCGGTTCACGATCCGCACCGTCCCCGCCCGCGCGCGGCGCCTCCGGGCGGATCCGCTCCTGCCCGTCCTCGCCGAGCGGCCCGACCTCGCCGCCGCGCTCGAGCGGCTCACGGCGCGGCTCCAGTCGGCGGTGGCGCCGGCGCCGAGCGGCCGGTAGGGGCGGCGCGGGGGCCGCGGATTGCAATCGCGACTTTGGCGCAAAACGGGAAAAAGCATGGACAATCGTACGCGCTCGACTATTCTTCCGCTCTCGCTCGCAGCTCGAAGGGAGCACACCGCAATGGCCCGTCCTCCGCGTACTCCGTCCATCGACGCCATCCTCCGCGAAGCGGCGGAGAAGGTCGTCGCCCGCGTCTCAGCTGCCATCGCGCGCCAGGTGGGCGAGCTCGTCCAGGAGCGGCTCGAGGCCGAGCTCGCGAACGGCGGCGCAGCGCCCCGCCGCGTCGCGGGGCGGCGGCGCCGCGGTCCCGGGGAGATCACCCGCTGGGTCGCCGACGCGCGCGCGCGCCGGGTCCCGAACTTCGTCATCGACGCGACCGGTCTCGACACGAAGAAGAAGGTCGTCGCCAAGTACGGCGCCGGGGCCGCGTTCGAGCGCGGCAAGCCGCTCCCCAAGGCGGCGAAGGGCTAGAGGCTAGCGCTGCACGAGCCCGGCCCGGTGGCCGGCGTGCTCGAGCGCGCCGGCGGCCCGGTCGAGGTCCGGCTCGCGCACCCAGAAGCCGGCGCCCTGCCGCGCCGCGTTCGAGCCGAGGGCGGTGGGGGACGCGAAGGCCTCCACCTCCACGGCGAAGTCCACCTCTGCCGCGGAGAGCGCGCCCTCGACCGCCTGCGCCTCGCGCAGCGTCGCCGCGAGGTAGACGCGGACGATCTCGGTCCCTTCCTCGAATGCCTCCATCGGGACGTGGGCCACGGGCTCCTCCGCGCTCAATCTAACCCGCCGCGTGCCGGCGCTGCGCTATCCTTCGCGGGAGATGACGCTCCTCGCCGCCGCCGGGCTCGGTCCCGCCCTCGCCGCCGCCGCGGTCCGGCCGTTCTTCGAGCGACGCCTGCCCACACCGCTCCTCGCCGAAGGGCCGCGCGGGCTGCTCTGGTGGCAGTGGCTCGCGATCCCGGTCTTCCTCGCGCTCGCCCTCGTCGCCGGCGCGGTGCTCGGGTGGGTGACGCGGCGGGCGCTCGGCCATCTCGCGGCACGCACGAAGACGACCTGGGACGACGTGCTCCTCGCGCGGGTGGCGCGCCCGCTCGGGGCGCTCTGGACGATCGCGGCCTTCGGCGCGTTGCAGCCCTGGCTCGACCTCGACGCCGGCGCGTCGGAGGCGCTGCGGCACCTGCTGCGTGCCGCGACCTACCTCGTCTTCTTCTGGGCGGGGTTCCGCTCGATCGACGTCGCCTTCGACTTCGCCTCCGCCGCGCCGTGGACGAGGGTGAACGCGAGCCTCGCGGGGCTCCTCCCGCTCGGCCGCAGGCTCTCGAAGGCGATTCTGCTCGCGCTCGGGCTCATCGCCGTCCTGAACGAGCTCGGGTTCCAGGTGGCGAGCCTCCTCGCCGGGCTTGGCATCGGCGGCGTCGCGCTCGCGCTCGCGGCGCAGAAGACCGTCGAGAACCTGTTCGGCTCGGTCGCGATCGGCGTCGACCAGCCGTTCCGGGTCGGCGACTTCGTCAAGATCGAGGACGTCGTCGGCACCGTCGAGACGATCGGGATGCGCTCCACCCGTGTCCGCACGCTCGACCGGACGCTCGTCACGTTCCCGAACGGAAAGCTCGCTGACACGCGGGCGGAGACGTTCGCGGTCCGCGACCGGCTGCGGCTCTTCGTGAACCTCGCGCTCTCCTACGACACGACCGCCGCGCAGATGCGCGCGATCCTGCGCGATCTCGAGGCTGCGCTGCGGGACCACCCGAAGATCTGGCCGGACGCGGTGAGCGTGCGGTTCAGCGATCTGAAGGAGTCGACGCTCAACGTGGAGGTGGTGGCGTGGTTCCAGACCCGGGACTGGAACGAGTTCACGGTGATCCGGCAGGAGCTGCTCCTGCGGTTCATGGAGATCGTGGAGCGGGGAGGCACGTCCTTCGCGTTCCCGACCCGGACGATCAGGGTCGTCGGCGCGGCACCGCCCGAAAAAAAGACGGGCCCGGCGTGACCGGGCCCGTCTAGAGATGGTGGAGCTGATCGGGATCGAACCGACGACCTCTAGAGTGCGATTCTAGCGCTCTCCCAGCTGAGCTACAGCCCCACGAATTGTCCCGCAGAAACGCTGAGGGACGCTCTCCTTAACGGTTCGGGCCGGGACGTGTCAAGAGCCGTTTGACTCGCCCTGGACCCCTTGCTAGACCGGACCCGCCCCAATGCCGACTCCCCGGAAGCAGCTCTCCGCCGCCGACCTGTCCGTCCTCGAGCACTCCTTCGCGGCCGACCCTGCCTCGGAGGCCTATCGACCGCTCACCGAAGCGTACCTCGCGATGGGCCGCTTCATGGAGGCGATGGTCGTCTGCAAGAAGGGCGTGAAGGCGCATCCCGACGATCCGTCGGCGCGCGTCCTGCTCGCCCGCGTGTACGCGGACCAGGGAAAGGACCGGAAGGCGCTCGAGGAGCTGAACGCCGTCGTCGCCGCCTATCCGACGTTCGCGGCCGCGAACCGCCTCGCGGGGATCCTCCACATGCGCCTCGGCGAGCGGGAGCTGGGAGAGTCGGCGCTGCGCCGCGCCGCCGACGCGGCCCCGGACGACCCGGAAGTGCGCGAGGCGCTCGCCAAGTACGGCGTGAGCGCCGCGGCGCCGCCTCCGGTCCCTTCGCGCGCCGTGCCGAGGGCGGGCGCGGCGAGGGCGGGCGCGCCGCCTGCGCCCGCCGCCGGCCCGGCGGCGGACTCGACGGGCGAGATCCGGATCACGGAGCAGACGCCGATCCCGACGCCCGTCCCGGGGAAGCTCAAGAACGTCGCCTACTCCGAGGAGCTCGCCGAGAAGTACGCGACCCGGGAGTTCACGCTCTCGACTCCCGCTGCGAAGGGCAGGAAGCGCCGCGGGAAGGGGCACAAGCTCGTCTTCACGGTTGGGCTCGCCGCGATCCTCGCCGCGACCCTCGGCGGCTGGCTGCTCTTCAACCGCTCGCGCAAGGCGAAGATCGAGGGGATCGACCGCCTCCTCAAGGAGACCGTGCCGCTCGTCGAGAAGGACGCGTATGCCGCGTACGTCGAGGCGGCCGGGAGGTGCAAGGCGATCTTGAACCTCGACGACGAGTCCATCGCGGGCCACTCCTACCTCGCCTACGTCGACGCGATCCGCGCGGGCGAGCACGGCGACGGCGACGCCGTGAAGGGCGAGGCGGTGAAGCACGTCGAGGAGACGCGCAAGCTCGGCCAGCGCCACTCGCACCTCGTCGCGGCGGAGGCGTATCTCAAGCTCCACGCGGGCGACGCCGCCGGTGCGAAGGAGACGGTCAAGGCGGTCCTCGAGGGAGACGAGGCCGCGCAGAGCCCGTTCCTCCTCGGCGCGCTCGGCGCCATCGACCTGCGCGAGGGCGATCTCGACGCCGCGCGCGACGTGCTCACGAAGGCGCAGAAGGCGAGCCCCAGCGACGTGCGGATTGCCTGGCTGCTCGCCGAGCAGTTCCGGCGGCGCGGGGAGGGCTACGAGCTCCAGGCGGCGGGGTTCTACGACTACGCGCTCCGCATCAACAAGGACCACCTCGGCTCGATCCTCGGCAAGTCGCTCGTGCTGCTCGCCCGCGGCCAGATCGACGAGGCGGGTCGTGGCGCGCAGCTCGCGCTCGCCCCTCAGGCGGGGGCGTCGCGTCCGCAGCAGGCGCTCGCGCATGCGATCCGCGCGGGCGTGCTCGCCATGCAGGGAAAGCCTGCGGAGGCGGCCGCGGCGGAGCAGGAGGCGGCGAAGCTCGATCCCTCGAACGCGGACATCCCGGCGCTCGCGGGCGCCCGCAAGCTGCGCGCTGGCGACGTCTCCGGGGCCGTCGAGGCCCTGCAGCGCGCGGTGGCCCTCGATTCGAAGCGCGTCTCCCTTTACGCGGACCTCGTCCGCGCGCTCCTCGCGAAGGAGGGCGGCGCGAAGCAGGCCATCGAGACGGTGAAGCGCGCCATGGCGCGGCTCGGCGAGCACCCGCGCCTCGCGCTCGTGCTCGGCGACGCGTACCGCGCCGCGGGCGACGCGGATCTCGCGCGCGGCCAATACGAGAAGGCGATCCAGCTCGGGCGTCCGTTCCCCGACGCGCGCGTCGCGCTCGCGAGGCTCCACCGCGCGAAGGGGAACATCCCCGGCGCGCTCGTGGAGCTGACGCAGGCGATCGACGAGTACGGCGCAGGCGGGGCGGGCGGAGCGGCGTCGGCGTACGTCGAGATGGCGGAGGCGGAGCGGGCGCGCGCCGCGAAACCCGACGTCCTGAAGGCGCTGTACGTGAAGGCCCTCGAGAAGGATCCCGCGAGCTGCGACGCGCTGTGGGGTGCGGCGAAGATCGAGGCCGACCAGGGGCGGCTCTCCGAGGACGCGAAGCGCCGGCTCGAGAGCTACACCCGCCTCTGCGCGCGAGAGCCGCACGCGGTCGAGGCGGCGAGGCTCACGGGGAAGTAGAAGCCCGGCGCAGGGCTCACGGCGAGCGGGCCGCCGTGGTTGCGCTCACTTGCCGTCGCTCCTCTTCTCCTGCGCCTTCTTCTCCTCCGCCTGCTTCTTCAGGAAATCCCGCTCCACCGCCTCCATCGGGTTCCCCTTCACCGCCTTCGGCTTCGCGGCGGCGCTCCGGGCGTCCACCACGTGCACCGCGACCTCGGCGCTCCGCGCGCCTTCGACCTCCACGACCGCGGTGGTGTCGCCCGGCGCGACCGCCCAGAGCTGGGCCCGTCCGTCTCCGCGGCAGACCTCCTCGTTCGCGCACCGGCTGAACGCGGTGCGGCCCGGCACGGGCGCGCCGGTGTCGTCTTGCGCCATCACCTGGAGCGCCACCGGGGCAGGCTCGTCGAGCATTCGCAGCTCGACCTTCTCCGGGGTGACCGCGACCTTCGCGACCACGCGGACGAGCACCTCGAGCTCGGCGGCGACGTCGCCGATGGTGCAGCGGACGCGCGCGCTGCCCGGGCCGACCGCGGTCACGACGACGTCGTTCGCGGGACCGGCGATCGTAGCGACCTTCTCGTCGCTCGACGACCACCGGCAGATCTGATCCGGCACGGGCTTCCCGCTCCTCGCGAATGGTGCAGCGTGCACCTTGGCGGTCTGGCCGCGGACCCCGAAGCGGAGAGAGGTGGGCTGGAGCTCGACGCGTGCCGGCTTGTCGCAGGCGGCGGCGAGGAGGAGGGAGAGGGCGAGCGCGCGGTTCGTCATGCGGACATCGTAGTCGAACGATCGGACGAGCGTGCGGTGGACGCGCACGGGTTTCCCCGCTCGGCCGCGTGCCGCGACGAGCGGACCCGACGGGGAGTACCCCACCGGCCGGGTCCGCCCCCGGCGCGGACGGATCTACGATCTCTCGGTCCCCGGGGCGTCGCCGTTCGCTCCGTGACGCGGAGCGCGCCGGCGAGCAGCCCCCGAGGCGTCGATGGATGGGAGGATCCCGTGGCGACCAAGGCGGAGCTGTTCCGGTACTTCGTGGAGCGCGCGGGCTGGAAGCGCGCGTCCGAACCGCAGCGCGTTCCGGTCGAGCGGGCGGCGTCCGGCGCGGAACGACACCGATCCGTCCACGCCGGCAAGAAGGCGGGCTACGCGCTCGAGGCGTCGTCGGGCCGCCCGTCGCGCAAGTCGACCCGCCGTTCGGCGAACCGGCAGAAGACCGACATGAAGTTCCGGATGAAGCGGCGCGTGAGCGAGGCGCGCGCGCAGGATCGCCCGGGGACGCCGCGATGACCGTATCCCGCCCCGATCGCGCGGCGCTCGGCCGGGTCCTCTCCCGCCTCGTCCCGGGAGCGCGGGTCGTCCGGTGCGAGCCGCTCGACGGGGTCGGGGCGAGCGGCGTCGCCCACAAGGCGGGCGGCTACGCGCGCGCGTGGCGCGTCGCCGCCGCCGACGACGCCGGGCAGCTCCACGAGTTCGTGTTCCGCACCTCCGCGTCGGACGAGTTCGGGCACGACCGCCGCGCCGACCGCGCCGCGAACCTGATCCTCGCGTTCGACACCTTCGGCACGATCCCCGACCACGTCCGCGCTCTCGACGTCGGGTTCGAGGCGCCGGGAGGGCTCCGCTCGCTCCGGGACTGCGAGGAGCCCTACCTCCTCACGACGTGGGCGGAGGGGACCCTCTACGCGGAGGATCTCCGGCGCGTCGCCGCCGACGGGAGCGCCTCGGCCGGCGATCTCGAGCGGTGTAACGCGCTGGTGCGATGGCTCGCCGGCGTCCACGCACAGCGGGTCGTGGACGCCGCCGCGTGGCGGCGCGCTGTCCGCGACCTGCTCGGGCACGGCGAGGGGATCTTCGGGATCGTGGACGCGTACCGGGCCGACGTCCCGGCGGCGTCGCCCGCGCGCCTCGCGGAGATCGAGCGGCGCTGCCTCGAGTGGCGCTGGCGCCTGCGCGGACAGCCGGAGCGGCTCCGCCGGACCCACGGCGACTTCCACCCGTTCAACATCGTGTTCTCGCGCGGAGCCGCGTTCACGCTCCTCGACGCGAGCCGCGGGTGCCAGGGAGATCCGGCGGACGACGTCACCGCCCTGTCCGTCAACTACGTGTTCTTCGCGCTCCAGGCGCCGGCGGCCTGGCGGCGCGGGTTCGCGCCGCTCTGGCGCAGGTTCTGGCGCGGGTACCTCGACGCGCGCGGCGAGTCGGTCCTCGAGTCCGCGGCGCCGTTCCTGGCCTGGCGCGCCCTCGTGCTCGGCTGCCCGCGCTTCTACCCCGACCTCGCTCCGGCCGCGCGGGAGGCGCTGCTCTCGTTCGCCGAGCGGGCCCTCGCCGCGGTCCGGTTCGATCCGGACAGCGCGCAGGACCTGTTCCCGTGACCGGAGGGACGGTCGTCTGGATCACCGGCCTCCCGGGATCGGGGAAGTCCACGCTCGCGGCGAGCTTCGCCGCGAGCGCCCGCGGGTCCGGCATGCCGTGCGTCGTGCTCGACGGCGACGAGGTCCGGGCGATCCTCGGACGGCCCGCTGGCCGCGGCGAAGCGGACCGGGACGCGTTCTACGATTCGCTCGCGCGCCTCGCCGCGCATCTCGCGCGCCAGGGCCTCGTCGTCGTCGTCGCAGCGACCGCGAACCGCACCGCGCACCGCGAGCACGCCCGCGCGCTCGCGCCGCGGTACGTCGAGGTGTACGTCGCGACCGCCGCGGCGGAGTGCGAGCGCCGCGATCCGAAGGGGCTGTACGCGGCGGCCCGGGCCGGCCTGGCCGCGGGCGTGCCGGGCATCGACGCTCCGTACGACCCGCCGGCGGCGCCGGACGTCACCGCCTCCGGCGGCGAGGACGAGAACGCCATCGAGCGCATCCTCGCAACGGTTTGCTCGGATGCGGGGAGCACCACCCCGGCGGCAGACGATCCGCGTCAGTGCAGCGGCTGCGGCCGCTCGCGGAACACGTAGGGGCGGACGTCGAGCCATTTCCACGCCTCGCCCTTCCTCTGGGCGAGGATCACGATGTGCATCGACATCGGGCCCCGCGATCCATCGGGCAACCTGGCGTTCTGGACCTCGCTCTCGAGGTCGAGGAGGACGCAGTCGTCGGCGATCTTGCGCGCGCCGACGATCGTGAGGCTCGACGTCGTGCCCTCGAAGAACTTCTGCGTATCCTCGTGGAAGATCCTCTCGGCGCCCGAGGGGCCCCTGCCGTAGTTTCCGAAGGGGTTGAGGAGCGTGCCCTCGTCCGCCCAGAACGACGCGAACTCCTTCGCGGTCGGCCGATTGAACACCTCGTTGAACTTCTTCACAGTCGCATCCAGTGACCGGTCGATGCCTGCCTTCTCCTGCCCCGTCACCGCAGTCATCTGTTCCATGTAGGTACCTCCGGTCCTGAGCATTCCCACGTGTTCGTGGGGCGCAAGCCGGATTTGGGTGAACGAGACGGTGTGCGTGCGCCCGCCTGACGCGACGGGCCCCGGTGGCTACCGCGGTGTGCGCGCGCGAGGTGGTAGAAATGAAGCCGCTGCGCGGGGGATCACCCTCGGTTCACGAGGAGCGCGGCGTCGAGGACGACGCGGTCCACGACGTCGGCCGCCTCGGGGTCGTAGTAGCCGCGGATGCGGCCCGCGCCGTCGATCAGCACGAGGTGGGTGCCGTGCGAGATCGCGGCCGGCGAGGGATCGCCCGGCTCTCGACCCATGCTCACCCGGAGCCCCTTCTCGACGGTGTCACGCACCGCGTCGGCGGAACCGGTGAGGAACGTCCACATGCGCGGGCTCGCCCGGTGCGCGCGCGCGTACTCCGCGAGGCGAGCGGGCGTGTCGTGCTCGGGATCGACGCTGAACGAGACGAGGTGCAGCTCGGGCTCGAGGTTGCGCGTCCTCGCCTGGATGCGCGCCATCTGCGCGGTGATCCGGGGGCACACGGTCTCGCAGCGGGTGAAGATGAAGCTCGCGACCCAGACGCGCCCGGCGAGATCTCCCGAGCCGAACGGGCGTCCCTCCTGATCGGTCAGCTGGAACCCGGGCAGCGTCCCCAGGACGGGCGCGGGCCGCGGGACGGGGGACCGGATCGACCAGAGCACCGGCCAGGCGGCGAGCGCCGCGATGGCGACGATCCAGAAGAGCGGCCGGCCGGCCGCGGTGCGGGCGGCTCGGTCGGCACGTGCTGCGGCGCGGCCGGAGAGGTCGGCGAGGGTCATCGCCTTCGTGGTGCTCGGGCAACGCCGCACAGTCAAGGCTCTGCCCCAACGAGGACGGCGCGCCAAGCAGCCGCGCAATTGGCAGATTGCGCGCAAATGGCGATCACGACCGCGCATGCGCATGGCCCCGCCGCATGGCCCCCGGACGCCCAGTACGGGGCCGCCACTCCGGGGAAGATCGGGATGTGGGTCTTCCTCGTCTCTGACGCGTTCGCCTTCGGCGGCCTGCTCATCGCCCAGGGCATCCTCCGCGGAGGACGCCCGCAGTGGGTGCAGCCAGGCGAGCCAGCGCTGGGAATCCCGTTCACGGCCGCGCTCACCTTCCTCCTCATCAGCACGAGCTTCACGAACGTGCTCGCCTGGGCAGCCGCGGTCGAGGGGCGCCGCCGCGCTGCCGCCGTGCTGCTCGCCGTCACCGCGCTCGGCGGGCTGCTGTTCCTGCTCGGCCAGGCGCGGGAGTGGACCGGCCTCATCCGCGAAGGGCTCGTCTTCGGGAGGTCGCCACGCGCCAGCACCTTCTACGTCATCACCGGATTCCACGGCTTCCACGTCTTGGCGGGCGTCCTCTACATCACGACCGTGCTCCTGCAGTACCTCCGCGGCCGCGCGACCGCCCACCACGTCGAGCTCCTCGGCCTCTACTGGTGCTTCGTCGATTTCGTGTGGATCTTCGTCTTCTCCTTCGTCTACCTCATGCCTTGAGGTCGCCTTGTCCGATCTCTCGAGAGCAGCAATGGACTCGACGGCGCGCGGCGCCGCGCAGCGCGCCCAGTACGTCGCGATCTTCGTGGTGCTCGGCGTGCTGACGCTCGTCGAGCTGGGCGTCGTCCGGATGCCCGGTATCGCGACGATCGCGGTCCGGATCGCCCTCGTGACGCTCGCCGTCTCGAAGGCGGCGCTCATCGCCCTCTTCTACATGCACCTGCGCTTCGAGACGCCGATCCTGCGGCTGACGGTGCTCATGCCGCTCGTCGCGCCGGCCGTCTACGGCCTCATCCTCATCGCCGAGGCGGGGGCGAGGGCGATGCGATGAGAGCTGCCCTCGCCGCCGTCGCCGCCCTTGCGCCGACCCTGGCGCTGGCCTGCCCGGCCTGTGCGCGCGACCAGAGCCCTTACGCGGCGCTCTTCATCGGTGCGATGATCGCCGCGCCCTACATCGTCACCACCGTGGTGGTCCGGGCGATCCGCTCCTGGGGGGACGAGCCGTGAGGCCCCGCCTGCTCGCCGTCGCCGCGCTCGGCGCCGCGCTCGCGCCGCGCGCGCTCGCCGTCCCGCTGCCCGAGAAGGGGTACGGGCTGCCCCACGACGTCTCGATGGACGGGTTCCGGGTCGACGAGCTGATCCGCTTCACGCTCGCCGCGATCACGGTGGTGTTCGTCATCGTCGCCGCGATGCTCCTCATCTCGTTCGTCCGCCATCGCCGCGACCACCCCGCCGCGTATGCCCCCGGGAGCAAGGCCTCCATCGCCTTCGCACTCGGGTTCGTCGGGCTGGTGCTGGTGGGCGTCGACGGGACCCTCTTCATGCACACGATCGTCGACATGGAGCACGTCTTCTGGAACTTCGCCGCGGCGGAGGCGCAGCCCGACTCCGTGCGCATCGAGGTGCAGGCGCACCAGTGGGCATGGGCCGCGCGCTACGCGGGCCCGGACGGAAAGTTCAACACCCCCGACGACGTCGTCACGCTGAACGACATCCGGGTCCCGATCGGCGTCCCCGTGGTGGTCCAGCTCGCGTCGGTGGACGTCATCCACAGCATGAACCTGCCCAACTTCCGCGTGAAGCAGGACGCGGTCCCGGGGGACGTCACGCGGCTCACGTTCCGGGCCCGGACGCCCGGGGAGTACGAGATCGCGTGCGCGCAGCACTGCGGCCCGAACCATTACAAGATGCGCGGCATCCTCACGGTGCTCTCCCCGGAGCGTTACGAGGAGTGGTTGAGGGGCGTCGAGGCCAACGCACGCCGCGGCTACGACCCCGATGACGCCGAGGCGCATTGGGGATGGGAATGGAGGAGCAAGTGACGCCCGCGCAGGCCCTCATGGAGGCGGCGCAGCCCATCCACCCGCCGCCGACGTCGTTCTGGCGAAAGTACGTCTTCTCGATGGACCACAAGGTCATCGCGAAGCAGTTCCTCTGGGCGGGGCTGCTCTTCCTGCTCGTGGGCGGCATCCTCGCGATGCTCATCCGCTGGCAGTGGGCGTTCCCGTACCGGCCCGTGCCGGTGGTGGGCGGCCTGCTCTTCGGCGGAAGCGGCGCGATCGGCCCCGCGACCTACCAGCAGATCTTCACGACCCACGGGCTCGTCATGATCTTCTTCGCGGTCACGCCCGTGCTGATCGGCACCTTCGGGAACCTGCTCATCCCGCTCATGATCGGCGCTCGGGACATGGCCTTCCCGCGCCTCAACATGTACTCGTTCTGGACCTTCGTCGTCTCCCAGCTGCTGGTCCTCGCCTCGTTCCTCACCGACCTCGGCTCGGCGGGCGCGGGCTGGACGACGTACACGCCGCTCTCCACGAACGTGGGCATGCCCGGGCTCGGGCAGACGCTGGTGGTGGCCGCCATCTTCGTCACCGGCATCTCGTCGACGATGGGCGCCATCAACTACATCACGACCGTCATCCGCCTGCGCGCCCCGGGGATGACCTACATGCGGCTGCCGCTCACGGTGTGGGGGATCTGGCTCACCGCCATCATGAACGCGCTGTTCGTGCCGGTGCTCGGCTCCGCGGCGCTCCTCCTGCTGCTCGATCGGGAGTTCGGGACCCAGTTCTTCCTGCCGGCGGCCTCGGCGGTGCGCGGCGGCGGCGACCCCATCCTCTGGCAGCACCTGTTCTGGATCTTCGGTCACCCGGAGGTCTACATCCTGGTCCTGCCGGCCTGGGGGATCCTCGGCGACGTCATCCCGTTCTTCGCGCGCAAGCCGCACCATTGGTACAAGGGCACGGTCTGGGCGATGATCGTCGCGACCGTCCTCTCCGCGATGGTCTACGGCCACCACATGTTCGTCACCGGCATGAGCCCGCTCCTCGGCGAGGGCTTCATGCTGTTCACGCTCCTCATCAGCGCCCCGGCGATGCTGATCGTCCTGAACTGGGTGCTCACTGTGTGGAAGGGGTCCCTGCACTTCGACACGCCCCTGTTGTTCGCGCTCGGCACGGCGTTCGTCTTCGGGGTGGGCGGGCTCACCGGGCTGTTCCTCGGCGACATCTCGATGGACCTGTACCTCCACGACACGATGTTCGTCGTCGGCCACTTCCACTTCACGATGGCGGCCGCCTCGTTCATGGGCGCGATGACGGGCATCTACTTCTGGTTCCCGAAGATGTTCGGGCGGCGGCTCGACGAACGGCTCGGGAAGGCGCACTTCTGGTTCACGCTGCTCGGCCTCACGCTCGTCTTCGGGGGCCAGCTCCTGGCGGGCTACGCCGGCCAGCAGCGGCGGCTCTTCGACCCGTTCCAGTACACGTTCATCCAGGGGCTCCGCGGCCTGAACCGGTGGACGAGCTACTTCGCCTTCGTGCTCTTCGCCGGCCAGTTCCTCTTCGTCGTGAACTTCTTCAGATCCGTGTTCCGCAGGGGCGCCGCGCCGGCAGGCGACAACCCGTGGCAGGTGACGACGCTCGAGTGGACCGCCACCAGCTCGCCGCCGCCGCACCATAACTACGATCACATCCCCGAGGTCGTGCGGGGACCGCACGAGTTCTCGAGCCCGGAGGTGCGGCGGCTCACCGGGCGGGACTTCGCCGGCCAGGCGGAGATCCTGCCGGGCGGCGGCCAGCCGGCGGCGGCCACGGGGAAAGGCTGAGCCGGTGCCCCGGCCCGTGGCGCAGCCAGGCGACTCCCGCGGCGAGCAGCCCGCGCCCGTCTACGGCCTCGCACGGTACCGCCGGCGGCCGAGTGGCGAGGAGCGGACCGCGCGCGTCGGGATGGCGGTCTTCCTCGGTTCGTGGGCGATGCTGTTCGCGGGGCTCTTCTTCGCGTATGCGTTCGTACGGGTGCGCGCGACCGTCTGGCCGCCCCTCGATGCGGCGCCCCTGCCGCGGCTGCTCCCGGGCCTCAACACCCTCGTCATCGCCGCGTCGAGCGCGGCGGTCGTGCGCGCCATCCGTGCGCAGGAGCTCGGGCGCTCCAGGAGCGCGGCGGCGAGCCTCGCGGCCGCGGCGGCGCTGGGGACGATCTTCCTCGCGCTCCAGAGCCTGGTCTGGATCGGGCTCTGGAGACGGGGTCTCGTGCCGAGCGGCGGTCCGTACCCGTCGGTGTTCTACGGGCTCACCGCGTTCCATGCGCTTCATGTGCTGGTCGGCCTGGCGGCGCTGGGGTGGCTCGCCGCCCGCGTCCGCGTGCGCACCGGCTTCCCCAGGGCGGACGTGCGGCTGTGGGGCTGGTACTGGCACTTCGTCGGTGTGGTGTGGGCGGTGCTCTACGTCACCGTCTATCTCGTCTGAACCCGGGGTCGGTCATGCTGCGAACACTGCTCGTGCTCCTCGCCTGCGGAGTGGCCGCCTGCAAGGGCTATCGCCCGCACGGCTTCAAGGAGAAGCAGAAGCTCGGGGGCAAGGACGTGCCCGCGAGCGTGCTTACCCAGGGTGAGCGGGCGTACACGCAGTACTGCCGCGCCTGCCACGGGGACAAGGGCGACGGCAAGGGTCCGGCGGCCAGGGGGGTCCGTCCGCCACCGCGTGACTTCACCCTCGGCGTGTTCAAGTTCGCCGCCGTCCCTTCCGGCACGCTTCCGCACGACGAGGATCTCGAGCGCATCGTGCGCACCGGCCTGCACGGGACCGCCATGCTCGCGTGGGACGGCGTCCCGGAGAGCAAGGTGCGCGAGATCATCCAATATCTAAAAACGTTCTCGCCGCGCTGGAAGGACGAGGAGCCCGGCGAGGCGATCCAGCCCACGGATGACGCATGGAAGGGCCGCGAGGCCGAGGGCGTCGCGCGCGGCCGCAAGCTCTACCACGGGCTCGCCCGTTGCCAGGGGTGCCATCCCGCGTTCGCGCCGAAGCGGTTCATCTACGAGGCGACGAAGGAGCTGACCGGAACCGGATCCTCCGACTTCCGCGAGGACATGTACGGCTCCGAGCTGAAGGAGAGCGACTACGGGGTGAAGCTGCTCCCCCCCGACTTCACGCGGTCCGAGCTGCGCTCGATCCGCGACGGGCACCGCATCGAGGACCTCTACCGCGTGATCGCCTCGGGCGTCGGGGGGACGGCGATGCCCACCTGGCGCGGCTCGCTGCCGGAGGAGGACATCTGGGCGCTCGTCCACTACGTGGACTCGCTCGTCGCGCTGAAAGGCACCGCCCAGGCGTACCGGCTCGTCGAGGAGAACCTCGCGGCGGACGCACGCTGGCAGCCTCCGAAGACCGGCGGGAAGTGAGCCCCCTCGGGACCTACACAATCGTGCGACCCCGCTTCGATGGGGCGGCGCTGCGGCAGGCGAGACCCTAGCGTGAAGTGCCAGGGCCACGAACGCGCCCGGGGGGAGGGTCGTGCACATGAGGAACGTGAAGCCACATGTATTCGCGCTGCTGCTGTTCGGGCTGATGGTCGTGCCCGCGGCCGCAAGGGCGGCCAGCGGCGTCGGCGGTCACATCGGGCTCGCTACGCCGCTCGTGACGGTCACGTCGGACGACAACACGGACATCTCCGAGACGTTCGTGCTCGTGGCGCCCATCGGTGTGACCGTGAAGCTGACCGACCGGCTCGCGGTCGACTTCGAGACCCAGGTTGCATCGCCGATTCACCCGGAGGGCAACAGCCACCTCGTCGTCGCGCCGGGCTTGGTCTACAACTTCGGCCCCTTCGCGGCGGGCCTCAGGGTGGCCTCCCACGTCGGCCAGCCTTCCAACGTTGGCGTGATCCCGCTGATCAACCGGGGATTGTTCACGGTGGGAGCCGGGACGTGGTTCGTCGAGGCGGCATTCCCCACGTTCGTGCACCAGCGGCCGCCCGACGTCACGTTCGACGTCGTGATCCACACGGGCATCGCGTTCTGAGCTACTTCTCGAGCGGCCCGCCCACGCCGTGCACCGTGTCGGCGTCCCGGCCGGGCGGGCCGGCCTGCACCGGCGTCTCGGCGTTCCAGCCGATCATCCCGAAGCGCATCACCCAGGGCTCGAACCCGAGGGCTGCGAGCCCGCCGAGCGCCATCGACTCCGTGTGCCCGCTCTTGCACACGAGCAGGATGGGCCTTCCCCCGGGCAGCTTGGCCAGGTTCTCCGGGCGGAAGAGGACGTCGATGGGCAGGCTCAGCGCGCCGGGGACGTGTCCCTTCGCGTAGTCGTCCGCGGGGCGGACGTCCACGACGAAGTACCGGTTCGCCCCGGACTGGATGCTCTCCCAGACTTCCAGGGGGGGGACGAGGCGCGTGATCCCCTTCGTCCGCCCGAAGAAATCGGCGAGGCGCTCGGTCGCCGCGCCGGCGTTCCCGGCGCGCGCGGCCACGGGCGCCTTCGTTCCTTCGCCGGCATGCGCGGCGACGACGAGTCCCCAGCTTGCTGCGATCGTCCATGCGAGCTTGCGCATCGTGTTACGGCCTCCGCACGCGCGTGCGCGCGTGTCACGAGAAGCGGATGTCGTGAGTTGCCTCGAACCGCTCGCCGCGGTTGTTCGTGACGAGCACCCTGAGGAGCCCCTCGCGCCGGGCGAGCAGCGTGAAGCCGATGAACGGATCGTCGCTGAGCGCCGAAGTCATCGCGAACCAGCACACCCGCTCCTCATCGAAGAGGACCTCGATGTCCTCGAGGTGGAGCGGCTCGGATTCCTGGACGAACGCGCCGTCACGGAACACGAGCCCGGTCCGGTTCGGGTGCCTCATCTTCAACTGGACGTGGACGATCTCGTCTCGCCGGATCCGGCCGCGCGCCACGAGCTCCGGGATCCGGATGACGGGCGCGCGGACGTCATCGCCTCTCGTCCGGCCCACCGGTGGGTCGCCGCCGCCGGTGCATCCCCCCGCGCCGGGGGGGATCTCGATCGGGCGCTCCGTGGACCACTTCCCGTGCCGATTGCACTCGGCCGTCGCGGTCACCCGGGAGATCCCCTCGTGCATGCGCGCCTGGAAAGAGAGCTCGACGCGCCCGTTCCCCGGCGTGAAGTGGAAGGTGCCCTTCGACGAGATCGGGTCGCCGTCGTTCGCGACGTGGATGCTCGTGATGTGGTGGTCGGGCGCCATCGGATGGTCCATCTCGACGACGATCGGGACCTTGGCCCCGTTCCTCGTGAAGGCCGGCACGTGGAGCACCGGCAGATGCTCGCGCTCGACCGTTGCGGAGAGCCGAGGGCCGTGCTCCGCCCGACCCGCGGCGGGCTGCCCCGCCCAGCCCGGGCGGATCCAGAGCCCCACGGCGGCCGAGGCCAGACCGAGGAAGCCGCGCCGGGAAAGTCCGGCGGGCCGTAGGGCTGGATCTCGCTCCATCACGCGCCGTCCAGCGCCCGGCTCAGTGCCGTCCGGGATCGAGCTTGCTGCCCCGGTTGGACCAGTACATGTACGCCTCGAGCGCCTTCATGGCCGGGGAGTCCGGATCGATCTTCACGCCCTCGTTCGGCTTCTCGATGCACCAGTTGATCATGTCTCGAAGCGTCGAGAACTGACCGACCTGCTCCTGGAACTTCGGGAACTCGTGCGGGTGGGTGTCGCTGGCGAAGGGATGGCACATCGCGCACGCCATCCCGGTCTTCGTCAGCTGGACGTTCAGCTTCTTCTGCGTGGCCTCGTCCCCGTGGAAGAGCAGGTCACCCACCTTGACCTGCTCCAGGAAGACCTCCTCGAACTGCTTGAGCTGCTGCGCCGTGTGCTTCTCCTTGTGGGCCAGCGCCTGGGAGAACATCGTCAGCGTCAGGACGGTACCCAGCGCGATGAGCGCGTACTTGGCGATCTTCATGGCTTTACCCCTCCGTCGCTCGCTCACTTGTACCCTCCGTAGTAGGGCCATTCCTGGTCAGCGATGCGCGGGTGGAGGACCTGGTTGACGTTGTCGGCGCAGCCCGAGTCTGCCGGGGCATCCGCGAGGATGTCCTTCCGCCACATCACGTACTCGTTCTCGATCCGGTTGGCCGCCGTGAGCGCGAGCTTCGAATAGCCGACGCCGTCGAACGGATCGCCGGGATCCACCCGGACCTTGCACTTCGTGAGGGCCGGCACCCCCTCCGGTGCGTACGGCCAGGTCCACGAGGTCGCGAGCATGCCGATCGACCGCATCTTGCCGATCTCGTTGTAGAGCACCTGGTGGGTGTGGCCGTGGATGTTCGTGACGTTGGTGTAGGGCTTCAGGACCTCGTTCACCTCGCGCCAGTCGCGGACCCAGAAGTTCCACGGCGGGTAGTACTCGTAGAGCGGGTTGTGGCTGAAGACCACCACCGGCTTGTCCTTGGGCCAGCCGGAGAGGATCTTGCCCAGCCACTCGAGCTGGTCGCGGCCGACGCCGGCCCACGCTCCGGCGACGCTGCCGTCGAGCGTGGCCATGTGGCCCATTCGCTCCTTGGGCGACATCTTCTTCGCGGTCCAGTAGTCCGGGCCGCGGCTCACCGTGTCGAGCCCGACGAAGCGAACGCCCTTGTGATCGAACGTCCAGTTCGGGTCGCCGAACATGCTCGTCCACTTCTTCCCCAGGTCGAGGTACCAGTCGTGCTCGCCCGGGATGAAGACCTTCTTGATCTTCACCTCCTTCAGGATCTGGTTTCCGAGCTCGAGCTCCACCGGATCGCCGAGCTGCGCGAGGTCGCCGCCGTAGATCAGGAAGTCCGCCGCAGGCTTCATCGCCTGGACCTCCTTGACCGCACGCGTCGCCTTGTCCACGAAGCGCGTGTTGACGTCCTTCGGGTAGAGATGGCTGTCCGAGATCCAGGCGAACTTGAACGCCTCCTGCGCGCCGAGAGTCAGGTCGAGGGTGTTGATGAGCGGGAACCATCCGTACATCGCCGCGCCACCGGCCGCGCCGCCCAGCAACGACCTGTGGAGGAACGTCCGTCGGGTGATGCCGAGCGATCTCGACGGGCGCTCGCCGGAGCCTTCCAGCACCTCACGCATCTCACGCTGTTCTTTCGTGTTCTCGTCCATGCTCCCCTGTCCTCCCCTCGCTTCCGCGGTCCCGAGACTCCGCCATCACTTCTTCACCAGCTCGACCGGCACCTCCACCACGTCCTTCCCCTTCACCGTCACCGGCGTCTCCGTCGGCCCGATGAGCTCTTGCCACACGACCAGCGTGTACGACCCGGGCGGCACGTCGGCGAGGCTGAACGTGCCGTCCTTCTTCGTCACCGCGTAGTACGGGTTGTCCGCGGCGTAGATCCACGCGAGCATCCACCCGTGCGTGTCGCACTCGACGCGCACGATGCCGGGCTTCGTGAGCGGCTTCTCGATCCGCTGGCCCTTCACCGGGAGAGCGACATTGAACAGCGTTGCGGTCTTCTCCTTGCCGGCGAACCCGTGCGTGTTGTGCATGACGGGGTCGGAGTTGACGACCACGATCGTGCCCACCGGGAGCGCCTGGACGTGCGGCTCGAACCGGCAGCGGTGGTTCACGATCTCCGGCTTCTTGGGCGGCTTCTGGAGCGCCTTCCCCTTCTCGACGCCCTTCAGCCAGACGATCGCGTCCTGGACGGCCTTGTCCGGGCCGACGACGATCTCGGGCTCCTCGCGCGTCTCCCCGCAGGTGTCCTTGTCCTTCGTCGGGATGATCTTCTTCGTCGGGACGGTCCCCTGGTAGACGACCTTGCCCTTGATCGTGCCTCCGTCCGAGACCGAGATGACCTCGTATCCGGCGGCGGCACTCGGGAACAGCGCCGCCGCGAGGATGGGGAGGAGCAGACTCGAAACCCATCGTGAAGTCGTCATGGCCGCACCTCTCGCTCGCGAAATGCTCTCTCTCGGAAGCGGTGGGGGTGCGCGCGTCAATCGGCAAGTCACAGCACCGTCTTTTCTTCGGTGGGTACGGGTTTGCTCGTCGGAGCGCCCCCGCGAGCGAGGCAATCCGGGCGGCAGCTGTGCCCAGGAGTGGTCAACCTCGACGGACTGACAGTGCAGGCCGCACCGGGCCGCGCGAGACGCCTCAAAGAAGCCACCGGAGTGGGGCGCGGAGGGCAACCGCTCGCGAGGAGGGCAACCGCTCGCGAGGAAGGCGAGAGGGACTTACCCGAATCTCGCGCGCGTGCGGTTCGAGAACGACGACACCCCGAGCCACGCGACCGGCAGCACCACGAGCAGCGCGCTGAGGAGCTTTCCGTACATGCCGTCCGGCCCGAACGGCTCGGTGGCGAGGTGGAGCGCCTCGCTCTTCGGAAGGACGCCGGCCTCCGTGAATTCGTGGAAGCTGTAGACGGCGAGCTGCACCACGAACACCAGCAGGAAGACCGCCGTGACCTGGAGGAAGCGGCCGAGCTGCACCCGGTGCCCGTACCGCGACCAGAGCAGCGCGACGCTCGCTGCGACGGCGACGCCGAGCGCGGCGCCGGCGGTCGCGGGGGCCGACCTGACCTGGAAGAGGAGGGACGCGAACAGCAGCGCGGTCTCCATCCCCTCGCGCGTCATCATGAAGGCCGTGAACACGAAGACGCCCAGGAACCCCGCGCCGCCGCTCGGGCCGACCCGGCGCTCGAGGCCGGCCTCGATATCGTGGCGCATCCGCTTGCCCGCGCGGAGCATGTAGACGGTGAGCGAGGCGACCAGCACCGCCGCGAACGCCCCCAGCGCCGCCTCCCAGAGGGCGTGGTTCGCGGCCTGCTCGAGGAGCACCCCGGCGCCGACGCTGACGAGGACCGACGTGACGACGCCCCAGCGAACCGCGGCCACGAGGCGCGGCCGCCCGGTCTTGCGCAGGTAGGCGACCATTATCGCGATGATGAGGAACGCCTCGACGCCTTCGCGAGCGGTGATGACGAACGCCTGGAGCACTGGCTTCCCGTCCTGATCGCGCGCTCGTCTTCGCGCAACCTCCACGAGGGGAGCCGCCCTCACGGTCGCTCGGCGCCGCCGTGCGGCAAGCCACACCTCCCGCCCGTGCGTATTTCAGGTCGGGAGGCAATGGAGCCTCCTCGAGGGGGCGACGATGACAGGAAAAGTGAAGGTGTTCGCCGCGATCGGCGCAGCGGTGTTGCTCGGCGGAGGCGGTGCTCGCGCGGACGAGCGGCAGAGCACCAAGTCGGGCGCACGGCAGGGAGCGAGCGCAGGGGAAGCGTCCAAGGAGATCACCGGTCGCGTGCTTCAGGCGGGCCCGAGCAAGCTCTACCTCGAGCACATGGGCGCGGTCGTCGAGTTCAATCTCAAGGACACGGAGTTCTCGGGCGGAGATCTCCACAGCAGCCGCGATCTCTCCGAGGGCCAGCAGGTCCGGGCGAGCTTCACCGTCGAGAACAAGACCACGAACGTGGCGAAGCGCGTCTCCCTCGCGAGCGAGGCCGGCACGGCGTCGCCCCACGAGCAGGGACCGGGGGAGCACGATCACGAGATGGCGCCCGGAGAGCGTCCCGAGCGCGCAACCCCCAGCCTCCCGGGCATGCCTCCTCCGCGCGAGCCCGGCACCACCCCGCCGCCCAAGGGATAGGGGCGAGCGGCTCCTCAGCGGCCAGGGGCGAGGTGGTACAGCATGACGTACACCACCACGCCCGTCACCGACACGTACAGCCAGACGGGCAGCGTCCAGCGTGCGATGTGGCGGTGGCTCGGGAAGCGGTCCTTCAGCGCGAGGAAGAGCGTGCGCAGGACGAGCGGCCCGGTCACCGCCGCGAGGAGCGTGTGGCTCGCGAGGACGGCGAGGTAGACGGCGCGGAAGGCGCCAGTCCCCGGAAACGCGTGCGTGCCGGTGAGCGCGATGCGCGCGAGATAGCCGGCGAGGAAGAGGATCGAGGAGGCGAACGCGCCGAGCATGAGGGCGCGGTGGCGCTCCCGGTGGCCCGCGCGGATGGCCCGGAAGCCGAGCACGAGGAGGACGGCGCTCGTCCCGTTGAGCGCCGCGTTCACCGAAGGCAGGGTGCCGGCGAGGGTCATGTGCGAGCGGACCTCCGGGCCGCGAGGAGCGCGAGGGCGAGGGCGGAGGCCGCGAACAGCGCGCAGAACGCCAGGTCGCGCGCCGCCGAGCCGGGGAGGACGCCAGGCGCGGACGCGCCGGCGAGGGCCCGGCGCGCCGCCGACACGGCGTGCGCGAGCGGGTTCGCGCGGAGCGCGGCGGCGAGCGCCGGGTGCCCCTGCGGCGCGGGGAACATCGCGCCCGACAGGACCCAGAGCGGCACGAGGACCGTCATCTGGATCGCGTGGTAGCCCTGGACGTGGTCGAGCCCCCAGGCGACCGCGAAGCCGAGCGCAGACAGGGCGACGGCCGAGAGGGCGAGCGCGCCGAGCAGGACTGGCCAGTCGATGGACGCCCAGGCGAACCCCGCGGCGGGGGCGAGGACGAGGAAGAGCCCGGCCTGTGTGAGCGCGACCGACGCGGAGCCGAGCGACTTTCCGACGACGAGGGCCGCGCGCGAGCCCGGCCCCGCCTGGACGGACTGGAGGAAGCCGCGGTGCCGGTCCTCGATCACGGATGCGGTCGTGAAGATGGAGGCGAAGAGGACGACCATCAGCACGACGCCCGGGTAGAAGTAGGCGAGGTACGGAACGTCCGAGCCGGGCATCCGGAACGTTCCGGCGAAGCCGCCGCCGATGACGAGCCAGAAGATCACCGGCTGGCCGAGCGCGCCGACGAGCCGGGACGGCTGGCGGAAGAACCGCACGAGGTCGCGCCGGGCGAGGACGAGCGCGGTGGCGAGATCGTAGGCGAGGGCGGAGTGCGGAAGCGCCGGCCGGTGCGCGTCCGCGGCGGTGGCCGGGGCCCTTCGACTACGCGCGGACGCCTCCGCGTCCGCGCTACGCTCAGGGTGGACGGCCGCGCGGGCGACCGTCTCCTGGCCAGGGCTCCTCGTCGTCGTCACGCGTTCGCCTCCTCGAGCGCCTCGCCCGTGACGGCGAGGTACGCATCCGCGAGCGTCGGCCGGCGCACCGAGATCGCCCGGAGCCGCCCCGGCGGGAACACCTCCACGATGCGGGGCACGAGCGTGTGGCCCTCCTCGTGCTCGACGAGGACTGCGTCGCCGCGGACGCGCGCCTCGATGCCGAGCCGCTCGGTCAGGACCCGGGCGACCTCCGGCGCGTCGTCCGTCTCCACGACGAGGACGTCCCCCGCGACCCGCGCCCGGAGCGCGTCCGGGCGCTCGCACGCGACGATGCGACCCTGCGCCAGGATGGCGAGCCGATCGCAGTGCTCCGCCTCGTCGGGGCGGTGCGTGGTGAGGATGACGGTCGTGCCTTCCGCCCGCCGGAGCGCCTCGATCGTCGCCCAGAATGCGCGGAAAGCCGCCGCATCGAGCCCGACGGTGGGCTCGTCCATGACGAGGAGCGCGGGCTGGTGGACGAGCGCGCGTGCGAGCTCGAGCCTGCGGCGCATCCCCCCGGAGAGCCGCTCCACGCGATCGCGGGCGCGCTCGGCGAGCCCCACGCCGGCGAGGAGCCGCGCGATCCGTTCGCGTGCGATGGCGCGCGGCACGCGGTGGAGCGCAGCCGCGAGGCGCAGGTTCTCCTCGGCGGAGAGCTTCCCGTCGAGCCCCGGGTCCTGGAACACGATCCCGGCCCGCGCGCGCAGCTCCCGGGCGCCGGGCGCGATGGGACGACCGTCGAGCGAGAAGCGGCCCGCGTCGGGCCGGAGCAGCCCGGCGAGGATCGCGAAGAGGGTCGATTTCCCGGCGCCGTTCGGACCGAGGAGGCCGAAGATCTCGCCGGGGGCGACCTCGAGCGACACGCCGCGCAGCACCTCGCGCCCGCCGCGGCGCAGCGCGACGCCCTCGAGCGCCAGGCTGGCGGGGCCAGGCGCGATCGCGGCGGCGGCGGGCATGGGCCGACTCCTACCCGGCGAGCGCGAGGAGCGCCACGAACAACACCGTGAGGTACAGCAGCGTGGCGAGGAACAGGTTCCGTGCCCAGCGCCCGCCGGTCCTCCCGAGCCCCGAGAGCGCGTACGCGAGGAGCGCGACCCCGGCCGCGGCCGCCACCGCGCCGTAGGCGCGCCCGGCGATCCCGAGCGGCAGGAGCGCGAGCGACGCGCCGACGAGGACCACCGTCGCCGCCGCGATCCAGCGCCGCGTCGCCGCCTCGCCGTGCACGAGCGCGAACACCTTGAGCCCACCTCGGGCGTAGTCCTCGGCGAGATAGATCGAGATGGCGAGGAAGTGGGGCAGCTGCCAGGCGAACAGGAGCGCGAAGAGGGCGAGCCCGCCCGCGTCGAGGCGGCCCGTCACCGCGGTCCACCCCATGAGCGGAGGGATCGCGCCCGGGACCGCGCCGACGAACAGGGCGAGCGTCGAGCGCTGCTTCATGGGGGTGTAGACCGCGACGTAGATTGCGAGCGCCACGAACGCGAGGAGCGCCGTGAGCGGGTTCGCCGCGAGGGCGAGCAGCGGCAGGGCGAAGATCGGGATCGCGATGCCGAGCGCGAGCGCGACGAACGGCTCGACGCGGCCCGCGGGCAGCGGCCGGTCGCGCGTCCGGTGCATCCGGGCGTCCACGTCGCGCTCGAGCCAGCAGTTGAGGGCATTCGCGGCGCCGACCACCGCCGCGGTCCCGACGATGGCGACCGTGCCGCGCAGCGCGCCGATCCGGCCGGGGGCGAGCGCCAGGCCGCCCGCGCTCGTCAGCACGACGAGCCCGGAGAGCCGCGGCTTCGCGAGCAGCAGGACGTCCTTCGCGTACTGGAGTGCGCTCGGCGGGACCCGCGCCTGCGCGGTGGCGGCGGTCATGTGGCGGGCGGAGCCGACGCGGACAGCGACGCCGCGCCGTCCGGCCGCAGGCGCGCGGCGAGGTGGACGACGACGGCGAAGAAGGACATCGCGGTCGCGAGGTGGGCGATGCGGGCGAGGACCGGAAGCGCGTACACCACGGTGATCGCGCCGAGCGCCGCCTGGAGCCCGACGAGCGTGACCGCCGCCATCGCGAGGCGGCGCACGCCCGGATCCGCCCGGCTCCTCACGACGAGCGCCGCGAGCGTCGCGGTGAGGATCGCCACCGCGAGCGCCACGATCCGGTGGCCGTGCTCGACGAGGACCGCGCCCGTCATGTCGGGGAGCACGCGGTCGTTGCAGAGCGGCCAGTCGGGGCAGGCGAGGGCGGCGCCCTGCGCCTCGACGAGCCCTCCGATCACGGTGAGTGCGAGCGCGGCGGCGGCGGTGGCGACGGCAAGACGATACTCGCGCATGGATCGTCGATACCCGTGGCTCGCGCGGGGGTCAACAAGCCGTTAGGGGGCCCAGGACGCCCTCAGGGCTCGTCCTCCTCGGCGTCCTCTTCGGCCTCCTCCGCCTCGGCGTCCTCCTCGCCCTCGGCCTCGACCTCCGCCTCCGGCTCGACCTTCGGAGGAGGAACGGGCCGGGCCGGTGGGCGCGACCGCTTCTCCGAGGCGCCGGGCTTCAGCGCGGGGCTCTGACGCTGATCGGCGCCGCACTTCGGACAGAGCGGTTCCGCCTTCTTGAGGTCGTAGAACTTCGTGCCGCACTTGAAGCAGATGTGCTTGGTACCGAGTTCCTTGGCGGGCATGCGCTTCCTCGTCAGAGACGGCGCCATTTAGTGCAGGGCAGCCGGGGACGTCAAACGAAAATCCTGAAGAAGCCCGTCTCCGTGCGCGGCCCCCCCGCCTCTGGTATGTGAGTCGGCTCCATGGACGACGTCGCTCGCCTCGAGAAGCGGATCATCCGCGCCGCCGCCCAGGCGATTCGTGACTTCGCCCTCGTCGAGCACGGAGATCGGATCATGGTCGCGGTCTCGGGAGGCAAGGACAGCTACACCCTCCTCCACGTCCTCATGCGGCTTCGCGAGCGTGCCCCCATCGACTTCGAGCTCGTCGCGGTGAACCTCGACCAGGGGCAGCCCGGCTACCCGGCGGAGGTCGTCGAGCGGCACTTCCGCTCGCTGGGGGTGAACTACCGGATGATCGCGCGCGACACCTACTCGGTCGTGCGGCGGCTCGTTCCGGAAGGGAAGACGACTTGCTCGGTCTGCTCGCGGCTGCGGCGCGGCGTGCTCTACGGCGCGGCGATCGAGATGCGATGCACGAAGATCGCCCTCGGCCACCACCGCGACGATCTCGTCGAGACCCTCCTCCTCAACGCCCTCTACTCCGGCTCGCTGAAGAGCATGCCGGCCAAGCTCCTCGCGAAGGACGGCAAGAACGTGGTCGTGCGCCCGCTCTGCTACGCAGCCGAGGAGGACATCTCCGCGTTCGCCGCGGCCATGCGCTTCCCCATCGTGCCGTGCGACCTGTGCGGGTCGCAGCCGAACCTGCGGCGCCGCCGCGTGAAGGCGCTCCTCGCCGAGCTCTCCGCCGAGCACCCCGCCGTGAAGGGAAACCTGCTCCACGCGCTCGCCCATGTCGTGCCCTCGCACCTCCTCGATCGCGATCTCCACCGGGCGATCGCCGGGGCGACCGGCAAGGACCCGTGGCTCGACGGCGACGACGAGGAGTGCGGGCCCGAGGGGGATGTGGTGAAGCTGGCTACCCGCAGCTGATCGAGCGCATTCCCGGGGAACCCCCCGCCCCGGTAGGATGCCGCGCGCGTGGACATCACCTGCGTCCGGTGCCGCCGCTCCTACTTCGTCCCCGATGACCTGGTGCACGGGCGCACGTTCCGGGCGAAGTGCAGCCAGTGCGGCCACGCGTTCTCGGTCGAGGTGCGCTCGCGCGCGGGCTTCGGGCCGTCGGGCGACACGATGCCGTCCACCTCCGTATCGGCGATCCCCGACTTCGCGGAGGCGCTCTCCGACGCCGACCTCGGCTGGCTCGACGAGGCCGCGGAGGCGTCGAAGGCCGCGGAGAGAGCCCAGGACGAGTTCATCCTCCTCACCGTCCGACGCTCGCGGCGCGGCAGCGTCCTCGCCGTCGCGGGCGGCGCGGTCGTGCTCGTCGGCGCCATCGCCGCCATCGCGTTCTACTCGACCGGCCGCTATCCGCTGCCCCATTTCGCCTCCCGGCCGAAGGCCGCCGCCCCGGGCGGCCCCGTCGCGACCATCGACGACGTCGAGGGGCTCGCGCGCTCGGACCGTCCGCCCCCCGCCCTGCCGACGGCGGGCGCTCCCTCGCCGGCCGCGACCGGGCCGGTGTTCCGCGCCAAGCCGCCGCAGATGCGCGTGAGCGATCGCCACCTGCTAGACCTGCTCGCACGGAAGGAGGACGCGAAGCCGGTCGGCGTCGAGGACGAGGAGGCGGAAGCGAGCGCGACGAGCAATCTCGACCCGGTCGCCGCCGAGAAGGTGATCGCCGCGAACCGCCGCGCCTTCGACGACTGCGTCTCGAAGGCGCTCCGGCTGAACCCCTCGCTGAAGCTCGTCCGCCGCGCGACGATGATCGTGACGGTCCAGCCCGACGGGCGGGTGACGAAGGCCGCGATCGCCGAGGAGCAGGTGGAGCGGAGCGACCTCGGCGTGTGCCTGGGCGAGGCGGCCCGCCGCATGGTGTTCCCCGCCTTCGACGGCGACCCCGTGGACGTCGCGATGCCGCTGTCGCTCTCGGCGGTGTTCTGATCGGACCCTCCACGATGCGCGCACCGATCCCGCAAGACGCGATCCGGACCCCACGCGACCTCGCGCCGCTCCTCGACCACACCCTGCTCGCGCCGGGCGCGACACGGGAAGAGATCGCGCGCCTCTGCGCCGAGGCGCGCGAGCACGGGATGGGCGCCGTCTGCGTCCACCGCCACGCCCTCGCGGACGTCCGCCGCCTCCTCGCCGGCAGCTCCGTCCGGGCGGTCGCGGTGGTCGACTTTCCGCGCGGCGAGGGGGCGACCGGCGCGCGGGTGCTCGAGGCGCTGGAGGCGATCCGCTGCGGCGCCGACGAGATCGACGTGGTCGCGCCGCTGCCGGCGCTCCTCGCCGAGAGCTGGGACGCCGTGCTCGACGACCTGCGCGCGATCGTGCGCGCCGTTCCGGCGCCCGTGAAGGTGATCCTCGAGACGGCGCGGCTCGGGCGTGACCAGAAGGTCGCGGCCGCCGCGATCGCGCGCTCCGCCGGCGTGGCCTTCGTGAAGACCTCGACGGGGTTCGGGGGCGGCGGCGCGACGGTGGACGACGTGGCGCTGCTCCGGGCGGTCGTCGGCGACGGCGTGGGCGTGAAGGCCTCGGGAGGGATCCGGACGGCCGCCGACGCGCTCGCGATGATCCGGGCCGGCGCGAGCCGGATCGGGGCGTCGGCCTGCGTCGGGATCGTGACCGGGACGTTCTGAGCAACGCGGGTCGAGCGAGCCCAACCTGGTCTTGGACTTCGACTTGGACTTGGACTTGGACTTGGACCAGGCCGAGGTGATCGTGGCAGTAGTGCGCGGACGGCGTCGCGGCTAGGATCTCGCGATGGATCGCCGCCGCTTCGTCATCATCGTCGCAGACAGCGCCGGCTGCGGCGCGCTCCCCGACGCGCGGGCGTACGGGGACGAAGGCTCGGACACCATCGGCAACACGAGTCGGGCCGTGGGCGGCCTCGCCTTGCCCGTCCTCGGGCGCATGGGGCTCGGGCACGTGACCGCCGTCGCGGGCGTGCCGCCCGATCCGACCCCGGCCGCGTACCACGGCCGCATGGCCGAGCGGTCGCAGGGAAAGGACACCATCACCGGGCACTGGGAGATGATGGGGATCGTGCTGAAGGAGGCGCTCGCGCTCTTCCCGCGCGGGTTCCCGCCGGAGATCCTCGAGCCGTTCGTGAAGGAGGCCGGCGTCCCCGGCGTCCTCGCCAACCGGGCGGCGAGCGGGACGGAGATCATCCGCGAGCTGGGCGAGGAGCACCAGCGCACTGGCAAGCCGATCGTCTACACCTCGGCCGACTCGGTCTTCCAGATCGCGGCTCACGAGGAGACGGTCCCAGTGGACGAGCTCTACCGCTGGTGCCGGATCGCGCGCCGCCAGCTCGATCCGTTTCGCGTCGCGCGCGTCATCGCCCGGCCCTTCGTGGGGACGCCCGGCACGTACGTGCGCACCTACCGCCGCAAGGACTTCGCGATCGCGACGCCGGGCACGACGGTGCTCGAGAAGCTCGTCGCGGCGAGGATCCCGGTGATCGGGGTCGGCAAGATCCCGGACGTCTTCGATCGCAAGGGGATCACGGAGGAGGTCCACACGGAAGGGAACGCGGACGGGCTCGCCAGGACCGAGGCGCTGCTCGACCGGATCGATCACGGGCTCGTGTTCGTGAACCTCGTCGACTTCGACATGCTCTACGGGCACCGCAACGACGCGCCGGGCTACGCGCGCGCACTCGAGGAGATGGATCACGCGCTCCCGCGCATCCTCGGGAAGCTCGCCCCGGGCGAGATATGCGCCATCACCGCCGATCACGGCTGCGATCCCACGACGCCTTCGACGGATCACTCCCGCGAGTACGTCCCGCTCCTCGTCCACGCGCCGGGGAAGGGTGGCGGGAGCCTCGGGACGCGCCCGTCGTTCGCGGATCTCGGCGCGACCGTCTCGGAGTTCTTCGGGCTGCGGCCGGACGTCGGGACGAGCTTCCTCGCCGCGCTGCGCTGACGCGCGGGGGCCGGCCTCTCCGCGGTCAGTCCTTGCGCGTGGGGCGGATCTCGAACGGCATCACGAGGACGCCGTCGTCCTGCATCACTGCCCTCGCAGGGGCGCGCTTCGGCACCATCGCCTTCGCGCCGACCTCGGCCACGCAGCGGAACCCGATGAGCTCCATCCGCTCGTCGGGCGCGTTCCAGCCGCGGAATCCGGCGGAGAGGAACTCGGGGAGGCTGTCGCCCCACGACCCGCCGCGGAGGACCCGGAACCGCTCGTTCTCGGTCGAGGTCCACTCGCGGACGTTGCCGGCGAGATCGTCGATGCCGTCGGGGCTCCTCGCCTTCACCTGTGCGCCGACCTTGCAGGTCTCCTTCCGCTCGCCCTTGCCGGCGAGGTTCCCGTCGCCGTCCCAGCAGGCGCGGTTGCCGGGCGGCTCTTCGCCCCACGGGTAGGTCTGGGCGCGCCGGCCGCCGCGGGCGGCCCATTCGAACTCCTCCTCGGACGGGAGGCGCTTCCCGTGCACGCGGCAGTACGTTTCGGCCTCGAACCAGTCGACGCAGTTGATCGGGTTCGCCGCCGCTCCCTTCTTGCCCCAGGTCGCGGCGGCGCCGCACTCGACCTTGTCGGCGCTGCACGCGCCCACGTCGACGCAGCGCGCGTAGGCGGCGACCGTCACCTCGGTCACGTCCATGCAGAAGGTCGGGACCTTCGCGTCCCGCCCGTCGGCGACCCGGAACGTGCCGCCGGAGAGCCGCTTCATGCCGTGCGGGCAGTCGTCGAGCGCTCGCGCGCCCGAGGGGAGCGAGACGAGGAGCGCGGCGACGAGCGGGGCCAGCCAGGACGCGTGCACGGCCGGAGGGTACCGAGCCGGAGACGGGCCCGCGATGTGGGTTCGTGGCGGCGCGGGCACGAAAGGTGGGAGCCCGTCGCGCGGCCCCGCGCGGGCGCGGCGCCTGCGCGGGCCCACCGTACGATCCGGTACGGCGGGGCGTACGAACGCGGACGTCAGGCCGCTCCGGCTCATCGAAAACGCGAGGAATGTCTGGCCGGCACGCGCGTTGCTCTGGGGGCCGGGCGAGCCGCACGGAGCGGCACCAGACAGGAGGCAACACATGGATCGCACCTTTCTCTTCCTCACCGCCGTGGCGGCCCTGACCCTCGCCGCCCCCACCCTCGCCGACGACGCGACCGACACCGACGCGAACAAGGCAGTCGACGACGCCCTCGCGGAGAAGGCGGCCCCGCCCGCGACGCCCCCCACGCTCCCGAGCACCGCCTCGGAGAGCGCGGTCAACGCCCACGCGAACATCGCCTTCGGCAAGAAGGGCGAGGAGGAGCGGATCGCCCACAGCCACGCCGGCCAGCACGGCGGTGACGCCGCCGACGACGCCCGCGCGGACGCCGCGAACCGCGCCGCGCAGGGCGCCGCTGCGAGCGCGGCGGGTGCCGCCAACGGCGACGCGCACGCGGGCGCCGGACAGGCCCGCGCCGGGACGGCGCGCGCGAGCCACTCCCCCTGACCGTCCCGGGCGGGAAGTAGGAACGACCTCCGTGATCCGAGCCGCAGCACTCCTCGCGCTCGGGATCGCGACCGGATCGGCAGGCGCCGGCGAGCACCTGCTCGCTGGCGCGCGGCTGTTCCGGGCCGAGCGATGGGCGGAGGCGCTCGTCGAGTTCCGTGTCGCCGAGCGCCTCGGCGACTCCGCTGCGCGCGGCTACGCGGCGGCGACGCTCGTGAAGCTCGAACGGCCCGAGCAGGCCGTCGAGGAGTTCGAGGCGCGTGGCGCCCCGCCGCCCGGGCGCGACCCGCTCCTCGACTACTACCGCGCGGTCGCCTGCCACGACGCGCGGCTCTATGTGCGTGCCGACCGGCTCCTCGCCGGGATCGGCGCGCGGACCGGGCCGGGCATCGCGCGGCTCGTGGCCGACGCGCGCGCCGAGATCGCGGCGATGCTCCGGGGCGAGCCCCGGCGTGACGCGGTGGAATGGTACGTGGCGCGCTGCGAGGACCTCGATCGCGCCGGCCGGCGGGTGCTCGCGCGCGCCTTCTGCGACGAGGCGCGCGGCCTCGGCGAGCGGCGAGCCGACCGCTACGGCGTGCGCGAGGCCGACGCGATCCTCGCGAAGCTGGGGCCGATGGCGGGGGCGAGATGATCGCCGCCTCGCTCGCCATCGCGCTCGCGCTCGGCGCTCCCGACCCATGCGCGCCCGTCGAGGTCGCACGCGCTCCGGACCCCGGCGCGGCCGAGAGCTACCGCGCGGTGGGCGACGCCGAGCGTGCCGCCGGCTCGCACGACACCGCGGCCGCGGCGTACCGCGCGGCGCTCGCGCTCGACCCAGCCGACGCCCGCTCGCGGGCCGCGCTGGCGCTGCTGTGCGCCGAGGAGGCCCGCGACGGGGCTTTCGAGCGGGGGCTGCGGCGGATGCAGGCGGGCGACCGCCGCGCAGCGATCGTCGCGTTCGACGAGGCGCGGGCGGCGAGGGCCGACCGCTCCGCGGCGCTCCTCGAGGGGATCTGCTTCTACGAGCTCGGCGAGGACGAGCGCGCTCGCCCGCTCCTCTCCGAGGCGGAGGCGGACCCGGCGCACCGGAACGCGGCGCGGCTCTTCCTCGGCCTCGTCGCGCTGCGCGCCGGACGCTCCGCCGACGCGACGGCGCTGCTCGAGGCCGCCGCGGCGGATCACCGTCTCGGGCCGGCCGCCCTCGATCTCGCCCGGCTGGCGCGCCGCGACGGGCGTGTCGTCGTGTCGGTGCTGCTCGATGCGACCTTCGACTCGAACGTGGATCTCACGCCGGATCGGACCGCGGACCTGACGCGCGAGGGCGACGCGTCGGGGGGCGCGACGGTGCTCCTTCGCGTCGCGCCCTGGGGCGACAGCGGTCCGTTCGTGCGCGGTACGGCGGTCCTGCGCAACCAGGCGCGGTACGACGCCCTCGACCTCGGCGGCGGCGGCGTGGCGGCGGGGTGGCAGGCCGGGCGCGGCGGAGGATACCTCCTCGGAGAGGCGAGCTGGGATTACCGCGAGCTCGGCGGCGCGCCGTACCTCTCCGCCCCGCGGCTCCTCGGCGCGGCACGGCTCGACGGGGGACACGGCCGGAGCGTCGGGGTCGCCTACTTCGCGCGCTGGGAGTCGTTCCTCCCTGCGTCGGCGACCGCTTACTCCGGGCTCCGCCATTTCGCGGAGGCCGACGTCACGGCCGAGCTGGCCCCACGCACGAGCGGCACGCTCGCCTGGCACGGAGGGCACGACGCGACCCGAGACGCCGCGCTCGGCTGGTGGGAGCAGGGGCCGCGGGCGCTGCTCTGGCTGCCGCTCGGGCGTGACGCCCGGGTCGGGTTCGAGCTGGCGTACACGTGGCGTACCTACTCTGCCTTCGACGCGGCGCTCGGAGCGTCGCGCCAGGATCGCTTCGCGGACCTGTCGACGGTGCTCGAGCAGGAGCTCGGAGAGCGCTGGACGCTGCGCGCCGCGCTCGGCGCGCGCAAGGCCTTCTCCAACGTTCCGGACTTCGCCTACACGAGGTTCGTCCCGATGATCGGGATCGCCTACACCGCCGGGATCCTCTGATGTCCCGTGCGCTCGCGCCGATACTCGCCGCATTCCTTGGGCTCGCGGGATCGCTCGCCGCGACCGTGGCGCTCCACCGCGCCGGCGCCGCCGCGCTCGACCGCGTCCTCGAGGAGCGGCTGCTCGGCGCCGGCGAGACCGCCGCCCGGCTCCTCGGCGAGGGGACCGCGTCCGCTGCGCGACTGCGCGACGTGATGGAGGCGAACCGGCTCGAGGGGGCTTACGTCGTGTCGCCGGCGCTCGTCGTGATCGCCGACGCGAGCGGCGTCGCCGGCGGGCCGGTGGACCTGCTGCGGGTGGACGCGGCGCGGCTCGGGCGGGCGCTGCGTGGGCAGGCCAGCGTCGGCGCAGGGTTCGACCTCGGCGGCGTCTCGATCGAGGCGGCCTGCTTCCCGTTGCGCGGTCGGGACGGCGAGGTGCGCGCCGCGCTCGTCCTCGAGGCAGGCGAGGCCTTCGGGGGCGCGCGCGCGTCGCTCCGCCGGGCGCTCGCGGCGGGAGTTGCGCTCTCCGGCCTCGGCGCGGCCGCGCTCGCGGTGGCTGCGGCCCGCTGGGCGCACGGGGAGCGGCTCCGGCGCGAGGCCGCCGCACGCGCGGCGCGCGGCGATGCCGTCTCCGTGATGGCGGCGGCGGTGGCCCACGACGTCCGCAACCCGCTCGGTGTGATCCGCGCGTCGGTGGACCTGCTCCGCGAGCGCTCCGGCGCGGTCCTCGACCGGCGCGACCGAGCCCGGCTCGATGACGTCCTCGGCGAGGTCGATCGGCTCCGGCGGCTCACGCAGGACTTCCTCGATCTCGCGGCGGAGCCGGCCCTCGCGGCGGCGCCGACGGACCTGCGCGCCCTCGCCGAGGACGCGGCGCGCGGGAACGCGATCCTCCACCCGGAGGTGACCGTCTCGGTGAGCATGGAAGGGCTCCCCGAGGTGCCGGCGGACGCGGCCCGGCTGCGGCGGGTCCTCGCGAACCTGCTCGCGAACGCCGCCGAGGCCGGCGCTCGGAAGGTCGAGATCCGGGGCGCCCTCGCGCATCGTGTGGTCCGCATCGCGATCCGCGACGACGGTCCGGGGATCGATCCCGCGATCGCCGCGCGGCTCTTCGAGCCATTCTCGAGCGCGCGTGCCGGCTGCATCGGCCTCGGCCTCGCGGTGTCCCGCCGGATCGTGGAGCGGCACGGCGGGACCCTCGCCGTCGCCGCCGAAGGCGGCCCGGGCGCGGCCTTCGAGATCACCCTGCCGAGCGCGTGAAGGAGGGGGAGATGGCGCGGGTCCTCATCGTGGACGACGAGACGAAGCTCGCCGCGCTCCTCGCCGAAGCGCTCGAGCTCGACGGGCACGAGGTGGTGCAGGCGGGAGGAGGGAAGGAAGCGCTCGCGCGCCTGTCCTCCCGTGCGTTCGACGTGGTGGTGACCGATCTGCGCATGCCGGAAGTCGACGGCTTGGCGGTGCTGCGCGCCGCGCGCGCGCGCCCCGCGCCCCCCGACGTCGTCCTCATGACGGCGCACGCGGCCGCGGAGAGCGCCGTCGAAGCGATGAAGGCGGGGGCGGCCGACTACGTGACGAAGCCGTTCGCGACGGACGAGCTGCGGCTCCGCGTGCGGCGCCTCGCCGCCCAGCGCGAGGCTGAGCGGCGGAGCGACGCGCTCCTCGCGAGGCTCACGCCCGCGCTCGTCGCGGAGAGCCCGGCCATGCGGGAAGTCCTCGCGGCCGCGCGGCGGGTCGGGCCCACGGACGCGACCGTGCTCCTCCTCGGCGAGAGCGGGACCGGCAAGTCGCAGCTCGCCCGCTACGTCCACTACCAATCGCGGCGCGCGGCCGGACCGCTCGTCGAGGTCCACTGCGCGGCGCTCCCCGAGACGCTCCTCGAGGGGGAGCTCTTCGGCCACGAGAAGGGGGCCTTCACCGGCGCCGTCCAGCGCAAGGCGGGTCACCTCGCCGCCGCCGACCAGGGGACGCTCTTCCTCGACGAGATCGGGGAGATCCCGCCGGCAACCCAGGTGAAGCTCCTGCGGTTCCTCCAGGAGCGCCGGTTCGTGCCCCTCGGGGCGACCGAGGAGCGGCGGGTGGATGCCCGCGTCGTCGCGGCGACGAACCGCGATCTCGACGTCGCGGTGAAGGCCGGCGCCTTCCGCGAGGACTTCTACTACCGGCTGAACGTCTTCGCGATCCGGGTGCCGCCGCTCCGGGAACGGCCGCAGGACGTCGAGCCGATCGCGGAGCGGTTCCTTGCCGCGCGCGGCGCGGCGGATCGGCTCTCGCCCGGCGCGCGCGAGCGGCTGCGCGCGCATGCCTGGCCGGGGAACGTGCGCGAGCTCGAGAACGCGCTGGAGCGCGCCCTCATCCTCGCCGCCGAGGGCGAGATCCGGGACGAGCACCTCGCGCCCGTCGCGCGCGCGAGGGGGCGGAGCGCGGGCGAGGTGCTCGCGGCGGGATTCGACCTCGACGCGTTCGAGCGCGATCTCGTCCTCGCCGCGCTCGAGCGCGCCGGCGGCAACAAGGCGGCCGCCGCACGGCTCCTCGGGATCACCCGCCGCCGGCTCTACTCCCGCCTGGAGAGCCTCGGGCTTCGCGGCGAGCGAGACGAACCGGACGGCGAGGGATAGCGCCCGCCGGCGTTCCTACCTCGAGGCCGCGAACGCCTCCTCGAAGTCCTCCTTGATGTCCTCGATGTGCTCGATCCCGACCGACACCCGGACCTGGTCGGGGGTGACGCCCGCGCTCTTCTGCTCCGCGTCGCTGAGCTGCTGGTGCGTCGTCGAGGCGGGATGGATGACGAGGGTCTTCGCGTCGCCGACGTTGGCGAGGTGCGAGGCGAGCTTCACGGCGTTGATGAAGTTCTTGCCGGCCTCGAAGCCGCCCTTGATGCCGAACGTGAAGACGCTCCCGAAGCCGCGCTTCAGATACTTGCGGGCGCGCTGATGGTAGGGGTGCTCCTCGAGGCCCGTGTAGTTCACCCAGGCGACCGACTTGTGGGTCTTCAGCCACTTCGCGAGGGCGATCGCGTTCTCGTTGTGGCGCTCGACGCGGAGCGAGAGCGTCTCGAGCCCCTGCAGGAGGAGGAACGCGTTGAACGGCGACTGCGCCGGGCCGAGATCGCGCAGCCCCTCGACGCGCGCGCGGATGATGAACTGGATGTTGCCGAACGGTCCCTTCGGCCCGAACACGTCGTTGAAGACGAGGCCGTGGTAGCCCGGCGACGGGTCGGTGAAGAACGGGAACTTGCCGCTCGCCGCCCAGTCGAACTTGCCGGAGTCCACGATGACGCCGCCGAGGGAGGTCCCGTGGCCGCCGATCCACTTGGTGGCCGACTCCACGACGATGTCGGCGCCGTGGTCGATCGGGCGGACGAGCCAGCCTGCCGCGCCGAAGGTGTTGTCCACGATGAGCGGGATCTTGTTCTCGTGCGCGACCTTCGCGAACTCCTCGAAGTCGGGGACGTTGCCGGCGGGGTTGCCGATGGACTCGACGTAGAGCGCCTTCGTCTTGCCGTCGATCGCCTTCTTCAGCGCGGCGACGTCGTCGCCGTCGACGAGCTTCACCCCGATGCCGAGCCGGGGCAGCGTCACCTTGAACTGGTTGTAGGTGCCGCCGTAGAGGAGGCTCGTCGAGACGATGTTGTCCCCGGCCTGGGCGATGTTCGTGATGGCGATGAACTGGGCGGCCTGTCCGGATGAGGTCGCGAGCCCGCCCACGCCGCCCTCGAGCGCGGCGACCCGCTTCTCGAACACGTCGTTCGTCGGGTTCATGAGGCGCGTGTAGATATTCCCGAACTGCTTCAGCGCGAAGAGGTTCGCCCCGTGCTCGGCCGAGTCGAAGGTGTAGGAGGTGGTCTGGTAGATGGGCACCGCGCGGGCGTTCGTGCCGGGCGCGGGCTCCTGGCCGGCGTGGACCTGCAGCGTCTCGAAGCGCGGCTTCCGGTTCGGGGGGAGGGCCATGGCGTCGGTGTCCTTTCGGGTATCCGTGAAAGAGGATGCGCATCCTAAGTAGCGGAGGGAGGCCATGTCAAGCTGCCAGCGTGCGGTGGGCGCCATCCGTGATAACGGACGCCACGCGAAGCAAGGCGGACGGACCCCGGGACGTCCCGCGCAAGCCCGTCAGGACCGTCGCGAGAGATGGAGCTTCGTCGTACGCTCGGCAGCGCCGGCGGGGCGCGCCGGAAAGGGACGACGCAGTGCCGGAGACCGCACCCCGAAACGTGCCGGAGCTGTTCCTCGACCGGGTCGGGAGGACGCCCGACGCGGAGGCGTTCCGCCATCCCGTCGAAGGCGGCTGGCGATCGCTCACGTGGCGGGAGGCGGAGGAGCGGATCCGCGCGATCGCGGGGGGCCTGCGCGCTCTCGGCCTCGGCGCCGAGCAGCCCTGCGCCATCCTCGCCTCGACCCGCATCGAGTGGATCCTCGCCGACTACGGCGTGCTCTTCGCCGGCGGCGCGACGAGCACGATCTATCCCTCGTCCACCGCGGAGGAGTGCGCCTTCATCCTCGCCGACTCCGCCGCGGCGGTCGCGTTCGCCGAGAACGACGAGCAGGTCGAGAAGCTCCTGTCGCGCCGGGCCGAGCTCTCCGGCCTGCGTCGCGTGGTGACCTTCGACGGGCGGCCGAGCGCGGACGGCTGGGTCGTGACGCTCGCCCAGCTCGAGGAGAAGGGCCGGGCGTGGGACGCGGCGCACCCGGGCGCGTTCGAGGAGCGGGCCGCCGAGATCCGACCGGACGCGCTCGCGACGCTCATCTACACCTCCGGCACCACCGGCCGGCCGAAGGGAGTCGAGCTCTCCCACTCCGCCTGGGTCGCCCAGTCGAGGGCGATCCAGGACTCGGGCTACCTCGACCACCCGGACGTCCTCCAGTTCTTCTGGCTGCCGCTCGCGCACGTCTTCGGAAAGATGATCGGCACCGCGCAGCTTCGCATCGGGTTCCCGACGGTCGTGGACGGGCGAGTCGAGAAGATCGTGGAGAACCTCGCCGCGACGCGGCCGACGTTCGTGGGCGCGGTTCCCCGCATCTTCGAGAAGATGCACGCGAAGATCCTCCAGGGCGCGCGCGAGGGCGGGCTCGTCAAGGCGGCGATCTTCCGCTGGGCGATCGGGGTCGGGCTCGAGCACTCGCGCCTTGTGCGAGCCGGGAAGCGCCCGGGAGCCGCGCTCGCGGCGCAACGGCTCGCCGCGGACCGCCTCGTCTTCGAGAAGGTGCGGCGGCTCTTCGGCGGCCGGCTGTGCTTCTTCGTGTCCGGCTCGGCGCCCCTCTCGAAGGACATCGCCGAGTTCTTCGACGCGATCGGCGTCGTCATCCTCGAGGGCTACGGCCTCACCGAGTCGTCGGCGGCGACCCACGCGAACCTGCCCTGGGCGCGCAAGATCGGCACGGTCGGGACGCCCTTCCCCGGCATCGAGGTGAAGATCGCGGAGGACGGGGAGATTCTCATGCGGGGTCCGTGGATCATGCGGGGCTACCGCGGGCTGCCCGAGGCGACGCGGGAGGCGCTTGACGCCGACGGCTGGCTTCACACCGGCGACGTGGGGTTCGTGGACGGCGACGGGTACCTCAGCATCACCGACCGCAAGAAGGACCTCATCAAGACCTCCGGCGGGAAGTACGTCGCGCCGACCGAGCTCGAGTCGAAGCTGAAGGCGCTCTCGCCCCACGTCGCGCAGGTGCTCGTCCATGGCGATCGGCGGAACTACGTGAGCGCGCTCGTCACGCTCGATCCGGAGGCGATCCAGCGCTGGGCGGCGGGCGCCGGCCTCGCGGGGCGAACGGTCGCCGAGCTCGCGCGCGCCCCGGAGACGAGGGCGCTCCTCCAGCGCGAGCTCGACCGGCTGAACGCGACCCTGCCGCGCTTCGCGACGGTGAAGCGCTTCACCATCCTGCCGCGCGAGTTCCTCGAGTCGGAGGGGGAGGTGACGCCCTCCCAGAAGCTCAAGCGGAAGGGGATCGAGAAGCGTTACCGGGCGGAGCTCGACGCGATGTACCCGGAGCCGGCGGCGGTCGGCTGAGGTTCAGTCTCCCGCGCGGCGGAGCCGCACCAGCTCGTCTCGCTCCGGCGGGCGCGCGCAGCCGCCGGAGCAGCCGTGGCAGCTCCCCGTCCGGCGAATGGACCGGTAGAGGAGCCACCCGGCTGCGGCGAGTACCAAGACCGCGATGACGAAGTCAGCGACGCCCACGGTCAGCCTCCCAGGCCGAGGAGTCGGCCGCCCTGGTACACGAGGAGCGCCATCGTCCAGGCGAGCGCGGTCTGGTAGCAGAACGCCACCCCGAACCACTTCCACCCGCCGAACTCCTGCCGCATCGCGATCGCGACGACGACGCACGGCATGTAGAGGAGGACGAACACCATGAACCCGAAGGCGGTGAGCGGGGTGAATGGGCCGCGGAGGGCGGCCTTCAGCCCCGCGGTCCCCTGCTCATCCTCCTCCTGGAACGACATGGACGAGAGGCCGACGGTCGAGACGACGTTCTGGGCCGACGCCTTCACCGCCTTGCCGAACGAGACGCCGATCTCCTTCAGGTCCGCGCCGAAGCTCGGCGCCTCTGCCTTCGGCTCGGGCTTGGGCGCGTAGATCTCGCCCATCGTGCCGACGACGATCTCCTTCGCGATGACGCCGGTGATGAGCGACGCCGCCGCCTCCCAGGTGCCGAAGCCGAGCGGCGCCAGGGCGGGCGCGACGACCGCCCCCGCCTTGCCGAGGTACGAGTCGCGCTTCTGCTCGACGCCCCAGGGCAGGTGGAGCAGGAACCAGACCATCACCGACACGGCGAGGATGTAGGTGCCCGCCTTGACGAGGAAGTGCTTCCCCTTCTCCCAGGTGTGGAGGCAGACGCTCCGGAAGGACGGCAGGCGGTAGGGCGGCAGCTCCATGATGAAGGTGGGGGCCTCGCCGCGGAACAGCGTCTTCTTGAAGACGACGCCCACGCCCATGGCGAGGACGATGCCGAGGACGTAGAGCGACCATATGACGGTGCCGGGCCGCCCCGGGAAGAAGGCGCCGACAAACACGACGTAGACGGGGAGGCGCGCGCCGCAGGACATGAGCGGGATGAGGAGCGCCGTGAGCACGCGGTCGCGGAAGCTCTCGAGCGTGCGCGTGGCGTAGACGCCCGGCACGTTGCAGCCGAAGCCGAGCACCATCGGGATGAAGGACTTCCCGTGAAGGCCGATGGCGTGCATCGCCTTGTCCATCACGAAGGCGGCGCGCGCCATGTAGCCGCTCGCCTCCAGCACGGTGATGAAGAACATCATCGCGAAGATGACAGGGACGAAGACGAGGACGAACCCGACGCCCGAGATGACCCCGTCGTTCACGAGCGAGACGGTCCAGTCCGGCGCGTGGACGGCGCCGAGGAGGAGCGCCGCCCAGCGCTTCAGCGGCCCGTTGGCGGTGGCGTCGATCCAGTCGCCGAACGGCTTCGACACGTCGAACGTGAGCTTGAAGACGATCCACATCGCCGCGAAGAAGATCGGGATGCCGAGGAACCGGTTCAGCACCACCTTGTCGATGCGCTCGGTGAGCTCGGTGCGCTGGAGCTTCGGCTTCGAGAGGACCTCGCGGGTGAGGCCCGTAGCGAGCGCGTAGCGCGCTTCGGCGACGAGCGCCTCGATGTCCTCGCCGTGGGCGCTGCGGAGATGGGCGAGCGGGCCTTCGAGGAGCGCGGCGCGGTCGAGCCCGAGCGCCTCGGTGACGACCGGGTCGCCCTCCATGATCTTGAGGAGGAGCCAGCGGCGCGGCCAGCGCTCCGCCAGCGCGGACAGGCGTCCCTCGATCGACTCCGAGACCGCCAGCGCGGCGCGGTCGAGGTCCGTGCCGTAGCTGAGCAGCGCCGGGCGTGCCGCCTCCTTGGCGTCCGCGGTGCGCGCGACCGCGTCGAGCAGCTCCTCGAGGCCGCGCTTCTTCGTCGCCGAGGTAGGGACCACGCGGATGCCGAGCCGCTCCTCGATCGCGCGCGCGTCGATGCGGTAGCCCTTCGCCTCCGCCTCGTCGTGGATGTTGAGCGCCATCACGACGGGGAGGCCCAGCTCGAGGAGCTGCACCGTCAGGTAGAGGTTCCGCTCGAGGTTCGTCGCGTCGACGACGTTCACGACGACGTCGGGCCGCTCGCCAGCGAGGTAGTCGCGGGCGACGATCTCCTCCTGCGACCACGGAGAGAGCGAGTACGTCCCGGGCAGGTCGACGAGCCGGATGCGCCGACCGCCGTGCTCGAACGCCGCCTCCTTCTTCTCCACCGTCACGCCCGGCCAGTTGCCGACCTGGAGCCGCGTCCCGGCGATGGCGTTGATGAGGGTGGACTTTCCGGAGTTGGGATTTCCCGCGACCGCGATGGTGAGGGGGCGGAGGTCCGGAGCGGAGGTCGGGACAGCCTGGAGCTTCGGCACCGCCGTCACGGCATCACCTCCACGGCGATGCCCTCCGCCTCCTTCTTCCGCAACGACAGGCTGTAGCTCTTCACCCGGATCTCGATCGGGTCGCCGAGCGGCGCGACCTTCTGCACGAGGATCTCCTCGCCGGGCAGGAGCCCCATGTCCATGAGCCGCCGCTTCATCGGGCCGATCGAGCCCACCGCCGTGATCCGCGCCCGGACTCCGGACGCGAGCTTCGCCAGGTTCGTGCTCACGCTCTCCTCACCTTGATGCGCAGCGCGACACCGCGATCCAGCGCGATGCGCGACTCGTCCACCTTCACCAGCACTGGGCCCGCGCCGTTGTTCAGCATGGAGACGCGCTTGCCGACCCGGAGCCCGAGCTGCTCCGCGCGCGCCGCGCTGTCCGCGACCGCGCTCCCGCCGACCGCGACGATCTCGCCGACCTCGCCTTCCACCAGGAGCGCCAGCGGGAACATGGCCGTGCCCCTCGCGGTGGCCGTCAGGACTTCTTCTCGGTCGGCCCGGCCGCGGCGAACGGATGCTCGAAGCTCAGGTAGAAGAAGAGCCCGCGCTCGCCCTTGCTCGGGCCGACGCCGATCGGCACGGCCACGCCCGGCACGATCTGCAGGCCGCTCGCGAAGTTGATCGCGCCGCGAAGGCCGGGGTTGATCGTGAACGTCTCGGTCCGCTGCGTGCCGGCGGGCAGCGCGATCGCGGTCGTCGTGTAGAGCGCCTCGAGCATGACGTTGAAGTTCGGGTGGGCGAGCCAGATGAGGCTCGGCCCTCCGGCGAAGGTCGTCGACACGCCCTTCTCGCCGGCGGCGTCGCGCGCCGACGGCACGTAGGTCCCGCCGACGTTCAGGTGCGTGACGAGCCGGTCGAGGAGGACGACGCTGAGCGGCACGTTGACCTGGAGGCCCGCTCCGCCGCTGCCGAGCCCGCGCGCGGAGTCGCCCGTCGGGACGAGCGCCGTCAGGCGCGGGGCGAGCGCGACGCGGGTGTCGCCGCTCCCGATAGCCTGGAACCGGTAGTTGAGCGCGAGATCGCCGACCCCGGCCGAGACGCCCTCCGGGCCGGCGGCGGTGAACGTGACGCTCGCCTGGTGCGTCTGGCCGAGCACCGGCCACTCCTCGGTGAAGGAGTATCCCCACGCGCCGCTGCGCGAGCGGGCGAACCCGCTGATGTGCTGGATGACGCCGGGCTCCTGGTTGTAGGCCTCCTCGATGAGGAAGCTGTTGTCCTGGATGGGCCCGGCGCTGGCGAGGCGCGGGGACGCGATCGAGGTGGCGATGGCGAGGACGGCGGCGAGGCGAAGCGGCGAGGGCATGGACTGGGCTCCTGTGGGCGGAACGTCGGGAAGAACGCGGTTCAAGTAATCTTGCAACTCATTATCAACATCGAAATGCACGATACCGGGTATCACTGAGTGGAAACAACGAACCCAGGGTCGCTGTCACCTGACGTAGATCAACGCGCGAGCCGAAGGCACCCGTGCGGCGTGATCGCGGTCAAGCACGAACTACTCTGGGTCGGGAGCGGCGCTACGTCCCCGGGCGCGCGTCGTCGGCGAGCGCGGCGCGGAGCCGCTCGAGCGCGCCCTGCGCGTCGGAGAGGAACCTGAGGTCCTCGACGCCCGAGCGGGCGGCGCGCGCGAGCGTCTGCTCGTACGCGGTGATCGCCTTCGTCGCGAGGACGCGCAGCCGCCTGCGCAGCTCGGCGCGGTACGCGCCCGCGTGCTCGTCGTCGAGCCCGGGCGGGAGCGGCGCGTCGAGCAGCTGCCTGCGGAGCTCGTCGTACAGCTCGCCGATGCGGAAGCCCGAGGCCACCGCCCAGCGGTCGTTCCCCATCCGGATCGCGCGCAGGTAGTGGCCCTGCGCGGAGAGGAGCATCTCCGCCTTGTGCTCGAGATCGCGCTCGAGCGCCGTGTCGTCGCCCTTCGACGGATCGAGCGCGAGCGCGCGGAACCACTCGCGGTAGACCTCGCCGAGGTAGTACTGCGCCTGCGCGGCGAAGTGGTCGTCGAGCCGCTCGTCCTCGCTCGCCGCGTGATACGCGGACAGCGCGAGCCGCAGCGTCCGCTCGGCCTCCTCGGGGTTGCCCTGCTCGAGCTCGATGATGCCGCGCTGCGCAAGGGCGCGCACCCGGTCGCCGGCGGCGAGGTCCTCGCGCCGAGCGAGCGCGTCGAGCGTAGCGCGGGAGTCGGCGAGCTCGCGCAGGTGGTACTGGCACTCCGCGATCCGGAACGCCGCCTCGAGCGCGTCCGGCCCCTCGTACTTCCGCTCCATCGTCCGGAACCGCTCGAGCGCGAGCCGCCACTCGTCGACGCGCTCGAAGGCGAGCCCCGCGTTGAAGAGCGCCGCGGGCTCGTGATGCGAGCGGGGGAACAGGTCGGCGAGCCGTGCGAAGGCGGCGGCGGCACGGGCGTAGTCCGCGGCGCCGTACGCCGCGGTGCCGATCGCGAACAGCTCCTCGTCGTTCTTCCCCGCGAGCTCGAGATCCAGCCGCGAGACCTTCACCTCGTCGGGAGGGAACTCGAGGCGGGGAGGGAGATCCGCCGAGGGCGCGGCGTCCACGGGCTTTATGGGCGCGGGGCGATGGGTGGTCGCGCAGGAGCAGAGCAGCACGAGGAGAACGGAAAGGACGGGCACGGGCGCGGGCACGTTTACGTCTACGGGAAAATACCGCAAGCGGTACACCGAGCGCCGGATAGCAGTGGGGGTTCGGGTCATCCCGCCTCTTCCGTGAACGTGAACGCGCCCGCGCCCGCGCCCGGTAGTTCGGGACCTCTCGAGATGCTGGCGCTCACCCCGTTCACCCGGCGATGACCTTCAGCTGCACGGTCCTCGTCCTCGGCCCATCGAACTCGCACAGGAAGATCCCCTGCCAGGTTCCGAGGAGGAGGCCGCCGCGCTCCACGATGATCGTCACGGAGCTGCCGACGAGCGACGCCTTCACGTGGGCGTCGCTGTTCCCCTCCGCGTGCCGGTACGTCCCGCGGGCGGGTCGCGCCGGGACCGCGTTCTCGAGCGCGAGGAGGAGGTCCGTGCGCACGTCGGGATCGGCGTTCTCCTGGATGGTGATTCCCGCGGTCGTGTGCGGGACATAGGCGACGAGGATCCCGTCGGTCACTCCGGCCTTCGCGAGCGTCTCCTGGACCTCCGACGTCACGTCCACGAGGTCGTGCACCGCGCGGGTCTGCACGTGAAGCGCCGGCAGGAGCATCGCCTCGTTCTACAGCCGCTCGCACAGCCTGGCGAGCCCCGCGAGGTCGTGCACGTCGGTCTCGAGGCGCGGGACCACCGCGCGCGGGGCGTCGAGCGCTCCGAACAGCCGCTCGAGCGCCCGCCGCTCCTCCGCCGCGAGCGCCTGGTGCTCGGCGAGGGTGCGGGCGAGCTTCGCGGCGAGCGCCCCGTCGGGCGCTCCTGCCGCGACGAGCGCGCGCGACAGCTCGGCCGCGGATGGCGGCTTCCCGGACGGCCACAGGTCGGGGGTCACCCGGTTCGCGACGACGCCCGCGATGGGCATGGACTCCGCGTGGAGCCGCTCGTGGAACGCGAGCACCTCGCCGATCGCGACCGGGCTCGGGCTCGTCACGAGCACGAACCCGACCTCCGGTCGCGAGAACAGCTCGTGGACCGCGGCCGCCCGCTCCTTGAAGCCGTCGTACATCCCCTGGAACCCCTGGAGGAACTCGCCGAGATCTCCGAGGACCGCCTGGCCGGTGAAGCGCGCGAGGGTCTTCGCGATGTACCCGCCCCCGAGCTGCGCGAGCCGGAGCCCGAGCTTCCCGGCCGCCGCCGCCGGCGCGAGGAGCGCCCGGGCGGTCTCGTTCCCGAGGAAGTCGAGGACGCGGTCGGGGGCCTCGAGGAAGTCGAGCGCGTGCGCGGTGGGAGGGGTGTCGAGCACGATGACGTCGTAGTCCCGGTCCGTCGCGAGCTCGTAGAGCTTCTCCATCGCCATGTACTCCTGCGAGCCGGCGAGGGCGGATGACATCTGCTGGTAGAGGCGGTTCCTCAGGATCCGCTCGCGGCGCGCCGGATCCGGGGCGTGGCGGGTGACGAGGTCGTCCCAGGTGCGCTTCACGTCGAGCATCATCGCGAAGAGCGCGCCCTTCGGGCGGAGCCCCGCCTCCGCGAACTTGTGCTCCGAGACGCGCGACTCGACGTTTCCGAGCGCCGCCAGGCCGAGCGCGTTCGCGAGCCGCCGGGCCGGGTCGATGGTGCAGACGAGCGCGCGCGCGCCGTCGAGGGCGCGCCCGAGGGCGATCGCCGCGGCGATCGTGGTCTTCCCGACGCCGCCCGGCCCGACGCAGACCGCGATGCGGCGCCGCGCGAGATCGTCGCCGAGCGAGCTCACCGCGCGCCCCCCGCCTGGATCGCGAGGGCGACCTCCTCGACGGCGTCGCGCCCCCACGCGGTGACCGGCAGGAGTGGGATGACGGTGGCGGGAAGGTCGAGCGCGGCGCGCGCGCGCTCGAGGTAGCGCGCCGCCTGCTCGGCCCGGACCGCGTGCATCCGGCCGGCCTGCGCGGCGGGGCCGAGCGGCGGAGGAGCCGCGACGAGGGCCGTGAGCCGCGCCGCCTCGCCGCGCTCGAACCGCGCCTCCGGCATCGCGTTCACGAAGAGCGCGCCGCGGTGGATGCCGAGGACGCTCCGCACCTGCGCGTCGAGCTCGATCGCCTCGTTCACCGGCATCTCCTCGGGGAGCGTGACGATGGCGAGCGAGGTGCGGGCGGGATCGACGAGCATCGCCTCCATCCACTGTGCGTCATGACGGAGCGGGCCGCCCGGGACGGTGTCGAGCAGCGCGGACGGGACGCGGAGGAGCTGGACCGCATGGCCGGTGGCGGGTCCGTCGACGATGACGAGGTCCCACCGCGGGAGGCCGCGCTCCTCCGCCCTCGCCTCGTGGAGGATCTTGCCGAGCATGACGAGCTCGGCGAGCGAGGGCACGACGCGCACGAAATAGCGGACGAGCCGGTTCTCGAACACCGCGTCGTAGATGGTCCTGAACTTGAGGACCATCAGGCCGTACTCGCGCATCGCTTCGTGCGGCGTCACGTTCACCGTGAAGACGCCCGGGAGCGCCTCCCGCACCGCTCCGCCCGCCGGAGGCGCCCCGAGCAGCGGCGCGACCCGCTCCTGCGCGTTCACCTCGCAGACCAGCACCCGCTTCCCCTCGCGGGCGGCGATCAGGGCGAGCGCGGCCGAGACGGTCGATTTCCCCACGCCGCCCTTCCCGGTCACGATCACGAGGCGGCGGTCGAGAAGGGTCCAGTGGGCCACCAGGCTTGACAAGCTAACGAGGGGAAGGTGACAAGTCCACCATGCCGTTCGACGACGTCCGGAAGAATCCCCTGCTCCGCAGGGCGCTCGAGGCGGGCGAGGAGCACGTCGGCAAGGTGGTGGGAAAGCTCCTCGCGAACGACGGCGTCGCGAGCGGGCTCCAGACCCTCCTCTCCGGTGCGGCGCACGCGCGCGAGACGCTCGAGAAGGGCATGTCGCAGGCGCTTCACGCGGTGAACCTCCCCTCGAAGGACGACGTCGCCGGGCTCCGCAAGAAGCTCGAGGAGCTCGAGGCGATGATCGACGGCCTCGCCGAGCGGGTGGAGCGCGAGCGGGACGGCGACGGCGAGTAGCCGATGCGCCGCATCGCCTTCATCAACGAGAAGGGCGGCACCTGCAAGACGACGCTGTGCGTGAACGTCGCTGCGCGGCTCGCGGCGCGCGGCCGCCGCGTGCTCGTCGCCGACCTCGACACGCAGGGGCACGCGGGCAAGACGCTCGGCGTGGACGTGCGTCGCCTCGCGCCGACGATCCACGACTGGCTCCTCGGCGACGCGACGTTCGCTGCGGTGGTCCGGCCCACGGCCGTCGCAGGGCTCGATCTCCTCCCCGCGAACAAGGACCTCGCCGGCTTCCCGGTCGCGGCGGCGCCGGCCGCCGATCGCGCCGAGCTGCTCCGCCGCCGCCTGGACGAGGTCCCCGAGGCGACCTACGACGCCATCCTGATCGACTCGCCGCCGTCCCGCTCGCTCGTCACGGACAACATCCTCGTCGCCGCGCGCGAGATCGTGGTTCCGGTGGCGCTCACCTACCTCGCCCTGGACGGCTGCGCCGAGATCCTGGAGTCGCTCGAGCGGCTGCGGGCCGAGCGCGGATCGGCGCCGGCGCTCACGCTCGTGGTCGGGACGCTCTACCGGAAGACCCGGCTCGCCGACGAGATCCTCGCCAAGCTCCGCGCGCGCCTCCCGAGCGCCGTCTCCTCGATCGTGCTCGGCTGGTCCGTGAAGGTGGACGAGGCCCAGAGCCACGGCAAGACGGTGTTCGAGTGGGCGCCGCGCTCGTCCGGCGCGCGCGCGCTCGCCGCCATCGCGGACGAGATCGAGGCCCGCGGGGCGGCGGTGCGGGCGGCGTGAACGGGCGAGCACGATTCGCGATCACCAGAAACCGTTCGTGCTGAGCGTAGCGCCCGCGCAGCGGGCGCGGAGTCGAAGCACGCGCCTTGGGACGCATGGCGCCCTTCGACTTCGCCTGCCCTGAGCGTAGGGGCCGCACCGCGGCCCCGAAGTCGAAGGGCGCAGGGCGAACGGGTGAGCTACTTCCGCGAGAGCTCGTCGAGCCGCTTCTCGAGCCCTTCGATCCGCCGCGAGATCTCGTCGAGCGAGCGCTTCACCTCGCCGAGGCTCGACATCCCTTCCATCGCGGCGCGGACGCGCTCGTCCACCTTGCGCTGCAGCGCCGAGACCGCCTCCTGCGACGTCTGCACGAGCTCCTTCGCGCGGTCGCTCGTCTGCTGCCCGGACTGGATGAAGCTCTGGACCCGCTGCTGCGCCGCCGCGCGCACCGCCTCGACGCGGCCGCGCAGCTCGGCGCCCGTCCCCTCGACGAGCCGCTGCGCCATCGCGCCGCCGTGGCGGACGAGATCGCGCAGCATCTCAAGGCTCACCCGCGAGGTCTTCTTCTCCTCCTCGAAGATGATCTGTGCGAGCGTGACGGAGGTGAGATCTTCCTTGCTCCGGTTGTCGATGATCTTCACCTCGGCGCCCGCCTTGATCATCTCGGCGATCTCGTCGAGCGTGACGTACCGGGACTCGACGGTGTCGTAGAGCTTCCGGTTCGTGTAGCGCTTGATGACCTTGGGCTCGCGCCCGCCCGGTGAGGGCTCGCTGCTGCCGACGGTGGTGCGCTCTTCGCTCATCTCGACGTGTCCAGGAGGATAAGTGCCCGCAATCTGGGCATTGTTCTGTTGCTGGCGCTTGGTGTCAAGCCGACTGCGGAGTAGACTCGTTTTCCCGGCCGGGGCTGCATGATCGTCATCTGTACGAAATGTCAGGCGAAGTTCCGCGTCGCCGACGAGAAGATCGGGCCGCGCGGCGCCAAGGTTCGCTGTTCCCGCTGCCAGACGGTGTTCGCGGTCCAGCGCGAGGCCGCGAGCGCCGAGGCTGCGGCGAGCCCACAGCCCGTCGCGGCGCCCGCGCCAGTGCAGGCGGACGACCCGTTCGTGGGAGCGGATCCCTTCGCCGCGCCCGCCGCCTCGCCGTCGGCGCTGCCGGTGACCGATCTCTCCGACCTGCTCGGTCCGGCGACGCGGGTCGCTGTCCCGCGGCCGATCCCGCCGCCGCTGCCGTCGCCGCTTCCGTCTCTCGGGGGCGGTCCCGCGGTCGCGCTCGAGACGCCGCTCCCCTTCGATCTCGCCGCTCCGGACCCGATGGAGGCGCCGCAGGACGGCGGGCTCGCCCTCGAAGACCGGCTCACGCCGCGGCCGATGAAGGTGCCGCCCGCCTCCGTCGACGACGCCTCCCTCGAAGTCGCCGAGCCAGCATTCAACGACATGCCGGGCTTCGACGCGGCGCCGTCCTTCGACCCCGCGCCCGACCCGTCGCGCGATCCGTTCGCCGCCTCCGAACCGTACGACCCTGGCGTGTTCGACCATGCGCCCGATCCCGGGGGCGCCGCGGCGGGGCTCAGGGACGCTGCCTCCGAGCCCGCGTGGGCCGCCCGGCCGCCGCCCCGCCCGGCCGCCGCGCCGGATGCCCCGCGCGCGGCTCCGCTCGCGCCGGCCTCGGCCCCCGCTGCGCCCGCGTCGGACGAGCGGATCCCCGGGCGGATCTCGCGCTTCCGCGCCGTCGCGGTGAACGCGATCGCGCTCGCGGCGCTCCTGCTCGTCGCGCTCGCGATCCTGGCCGTGTGGCGGACGGAAGGGCCCATCGACGCGAGCTCGCTGAGGCCCTCGGCGCTCGTCGCGGCGCTGGGGGACGGCCGCGGCTCGCAGGGTCCGTTCGGCGCGCACGACGTCCGGAGCGGCATGTACGAGCGCCGGCGCGGCGCTCCCCTGTTGTTCGTGCGCGGCGAGGTCGTGTCGCGCGCGGCTGCGCCGGTCCGTGGGGTGAAGGTCTCCGTCGAGGTGGTGCGCGGCCGACAGGTGCTCGCGCGCGGCGAGGCGCTCGCGGGGGCCGTCCCGACGGCGGAGGAGCTGTTCATGGCGGACGACGACGGCGCGCTCGCCCGCGCAGCGACCGCCGCGCGCCGGCGCGCGCCCGCCGCCGTGAGGCCGGGAGATGCGGTGCCGTTCCTCGTCGCGATCGGGGACGCGCCGCCCGATCTCGAGGGCGCGGGCATCCGGTTCGACCTCGCCCCGGTGGAGGGCGGGCCCCCGTGAACGCGCCCGAGCCCGAGCCCGAGCCCGAGCCCGGCTCCTCCGGCGCGGCGTGCACGTCCACGGGATCGCCGCGATCGAGCAGCGCAGAGGGAGGGACCGAAGAGGCGCTCGCGCTGTCGCGGAGGCTCGCCGGCTTCGAGGAGGGCGCGATCCGCGCGCGCGCGGCGGCTCGACTTCTCGCGTCGCTCGCGCCCGAGCGGGCGGTGCAGGTGCTCGCGGCGCTGATCCGCGCGCCAGGCGTGGAGGGGCGGGTCGCGCTCGCCGCAGCGGCCCAGGCGCTCGGAGATCCCCGCGACGACCTCGCCTACCCCTGGCTGGCGGACGTCTATGCGGTGGCGACCGGGCGCGGCGCGAGCGAGGTGGCGGCGCTGATCGTCGCGCCTCCGCCCCACCGTCCGTACGAGGAGCCGCGCGACGAGGCGGACGCGCACCTCGCGCACCTGACTCTCGGACACAAGAAGGCGGTGGCGCGGGCGCAGCGCGATCCCGACCTCCTCGCGCGGCTCGCGGCGGAGGGCGATCCGGCGGTGGTCAGCGAGCTGCTCCGCAACCCGCAGCTCACCGAGCCCTTCGTCGTGCGCATCGCCGCCCGGCGCCCATGCCGGCCGGGGACGCTCCGCTGCATCTTCGAGGCGCGGCGCTGGCGGACGCGGCCGGCGATCGCGCGCGCCCTCGTCCGGAACCCGTACGTCGAGACCGCGCTCGCGCTGAAGCTGCTGCCGTCGCTGCGCGCAGGAGAGCTGCGCGACGTCTCCCGGGACGGAGTGCTCCATCCCCTCGTGCGCGCCGTCGCCGCGCGCATCGCGGCGGAGCGCGGCTAGCCCTGGTGCGGGGGGACGCTTCCCGCGTCGTCGCGCACGCCGCGCAGGCGCCGCACCAGTCGCCCGATCGCGTCGCCCACCCGCGGGACGTAGAGCCCTCCGAAGACGAGGAGCGTGACGAACGCGGCCACGGCGAAGTCGGTGAAGGACGGCATCCGCGGGTAGGATAGCCAGAGGAGGCGCGGATGGCGAGGAGGCAAGCGAAGGCGCAGCCGGCGGAGGCTGCGCCGGCGCGGCCGGGGGGTTCGGGGGGGCGCGAGCCGAAGGCGAGTGCCCCCCCGAGGACGATGGTCCTCGGGCACCGCGGCGCGAGCGCCGAGGCGCCCGAGAACACGCTCGCGGCCTTCCGGCTTGCGCTGGCGCAGGGGGCGGAGGGGGTCGAGCTCGACGTCCGCCTCTGCGCGACGGGCGAGGTGGTCGTCGTGCACGACGAGGATCTCGGCCGCGTCGGCGGGACGCCGCTGCGCGTGGCGGACAGCCCGCTTGCGGACCTCCGCGCGGTGGATGTCGGGGCGTTCAAGGGGGAGCTCTACCGCGGAGAGCGGATCCCGCTCCTCTCGGAGGTGCTCGAGGCGCTGCCGGAGGCGCTCGTGAACGTCGAGCTGAAGGGGCGCGGCGGACGCGGCCTCTCGCTCGCGCGGGCGGCGGCGGAGGTGATCCGGCGGGCGGGAGCGGACGGACGCGTCGTCGTCTCCTCGTTCGACTGGCGGCTCCTCGCCGCGTTTCGCCTCGCCGCGCCGCAGGTCGCAGCGGGGCTCCTCCTCGAGGAGTCGCCCGCCTGGAGGCTCTACACCCCCCTCGCGATCCGCGCGCTTCGCCCCGCGGCGATCCACCCGGAGCTCGCGCTCGCGACCGACGAGCGCGTCCGGCGCTGGGCAGCGCGCGGCCTCGCCGTGATCGTCTGGACCGTGGACGAGCCGTCGGACGCGGTGCGGCTCGCGCGCGCCGGCGCCGCCGGCCTCATCACGAACGCGCCGGCGCGGGTTCGCGCGGCGCTCGGCGGCTAGAACTCCCAGCCGAGCTTCGCGGCAGCGCCGAGCGAGGAGGCGATCTTCACGCCCTCGTACCCGCTCTTCTTCGGTGAGCCACCGCCAAAGTAGGTCCCCTCGAGCCCGAGCGAGATGGCGTAGGCGGTGAAGCGCAGGCCGAGCGTGCTCCGGTAGAAGCGGGCGGAGAAGTGCGGAAACGACGCCTGGGTCGCCACCAGGTCCGCCGGGGCGCGGGGCGGGTCCGTGGCCAGCCCAGGCGCGAAGTCCATCCGATCGGAGGAGGCGGACACGAACGTGAGGCGCCCGGCGAAGTAGGGGGTGAGGCTGATCACCCCGGAGAGCCCCCAGCGCTTCGAGATCATGAGGTCGAGGTCGGTGGTCCCGAGGTTCCAGTCCTTCTCGCCGAAGAGGCGCGTGTACGCGGCGCGGACCGCGACGTCCGGCGCGTACGTGAAGCCCTCGTTGAGCGCCCACTTCGCCTCGCCCTGCGCGGCGTAGAGGGAGGACTGGTTCAGGTAGATCATCCGGCCGCCAAACTCGAAGCTGAAGGGCAGCGCCTTCCGGAAGTGGACCGAGGGGAGGTAGAGCTGGGTCGGCGCCGACTTGCCCGACGGCCAGACCTGGTTGCTGAAGCCCGCGGCCGCTTCGCCCACCGTGTCGGAGCCGTGGACGGACACGGTCGCGACCTCGAGGCCGACGTCGAATCCGGAGTGGCCCGTGGTCGATGCAGGGTGGAGGATCGCGGAGGAGAGCGCGAGCGCCATCTCCGACGACAGGATCGCGAAGCGCTGCCGCGACTCGAGCGCGAGGGTGGCGGACGCGCCGCTGCTCCCGAGAATCGTGGTCCACACGTCCGGGTCGGGCGCGCCGAGCCTCGTGAGGTCGAAGTCGAGCGGCTCGGCACGCGCCGCAGGCGACGCGGCGAGGGCGAGGACGGCGGCGAGGGCGCACACCAGGCGACGCATCGAACCTCCGAGGAGAGACCCACGGAGGTTACTGCCCGCATTTCTCCGGTGTCAATTTCCGCCGGTGAACGCGCGCGCCGGCGTAACGTCGCTCCGTGTCGAACCTCCTGGCCGCGCGCTGGCTGTTCGGGCTCTCGCTGGCATTCCACATCGTGTTCGCGGCGGTCGGCGTCGCCATGCCGCTCCTCATGGTGCTCGCGGAGTGGCGCTGGCGCAGGACGGGCTCGGAGGTCCATCTCGAGCTCGCGCGCCGCTGGGCGAAGGGGGTCGCGATCCTGTTCGCCGTCGGCGCGGTGTCGGGCACGGTCATCTCGTTCGAGCTCGGGCTGCTGTGGCCGCGCTTCATGGAGCTCGCCGGCCCGATGATCGGAATGCCGTTCTCGCTCGAGGGCTTCGCGTTCTTCGCCGAGGCGATCTTTCTCGGAGTGTACCTGTACGGCTGGGGTCGGGTCGGCCCGCGGCTCCACCTCGCGAGCGGCGTCGTCGTCGCGGCGAGCGGCGCGCTCTCCGCCTTCTTCGTCACGCTCGCGAATGCGTGGATGGCCGTCCCCGCGGGCTTCGAGCTGCGCGCCGGCGCGCCCGCACGCGTCCAGCCCTTCGTCGCGATGTTCCCGCCCGGGTGGGCGCACGAGGTCGTCCACGTGCTCCTCTCCAGCTACGCCGCGACGGGGCTCGCGGTCGCGGGCATCCACGCGGCGCTGCTCCTGCGCTCTCCGGGATCGCCGTTCCACCGTGCGGCGCTCGGGCTCGCGCTCGCGGTGGGCGGCGGGGCGGCGATCCTGCAGCCCGTCTCCGGCGACTTCTCGGCGCGCGAGGTCGCGGTGACGCAGCCGATCAAGCTCGCGGCGCTGGAGGGGCAGTTCCGGACCGAGCGCGGCGCGCCCCTCCGGCTCGGCGGCCTCCCCGACGCCGCCGCGGGGGAGACGCGCGGCGCGCTCGAGATCCCGCGCGGCCTGTCGCTGCTCGCCTTCCACGACCCCGACGCCGAGGTGAAGGGGCTCGAGGCGTTCCCGCGCGAGATCTGGCCTCCGATCCGCCGCGTCCACCTCGCCTTCCAGGTGATGGTCGCGCTCGGGACGCTGCTCGCGGCGCTCTCCGCGGCAGGGCTCGTCCTCGCGCTCGCGCGCCGGCCGTGGCCGGGCGCCTTCCTGCGTGCGCTGGCCTTCGCCGGGCCGGGCGGGTTCGTCGCGCTCGAGGCGGGATGGCTCGTCACCGAGTGGGGACGCCAGCCGTTCGCGGCGAGGGGGCTCCTCACCACGGCCGCGTCGGTCACGCCGGTCGGCGCGCTCGAGCTGCCGCTGGCGGTGTTCCTGGCGGTGTACGTCCTCCTCGCGATCGTGACCGCGCACCTCCTCCGGCGGCAGATCGCGGCGAGTCCGGGCGCGCCCTCCGCGGGCGAAGGAGGCGGCGCGTGACCGCGGCCGATCTCCTCGGTGGCGCGCTGCTCTGCGCGCTCGTCTTCTACGCGCTCCTCGGCGGCGCCGACTTCGGCGGCGGCATCTGGGACCTCCTCGCGGGCGGGGCACGGCGGAGCGAGCAGCGGGCGCTCGTCGAGCGCGCCATCGGCCCGATCTGGGAGGCGAACCACGTCTGGCTCGTCCTCGTGGTGGTCGTGCTGTTCACCGGATTCCCCGCCGCGTTCGCGGAGATCTCGATCGCGCTGTTCGTCCCGCTCGTCCTCCTCCTCCTCGGCATCGTGCTGCGCGGCGCGTCGTTCACGTTCCGGACGTACGAGCGGCCGGAGGACCGGCTCCAGGCGCGGTGGGGAGCGGTGTTCTCCGCCTCGTCCGTGCTCGCCCCGCTCACGCTCGGGATCGTGGTCGGCGCGCTCGCGTCCGGCCGCCTCCGGATCGCGGCGCGCGGCACGGACCCGTGGGCGTGGCTCGCGCCGTTCCCGCTCGCCGTCGGGCTCTTCGCCGCGGCGCTCTTCGCCTACCTCGCCGCGGCGTACCTGGCGGTGGAGGCGGACGAGCCCGGGCTCCGCGCGGACTTCCGGCGGCGTGCGATCGGCGCCGGCGTCGCGGTCTTCCTCTGTGCGCTGCTCGCCGGCGCGCTCTCCGTGAAGGAAGCGCCGCTCGTGTTCGAGGGGCTCACCCGCCGCACCTGGTCGATCCCGCTCCACCTCGCGACGGGCACCTCGGCCGTCGCGGCGTTCGGGGCGCTCCTGCGCGATCGGCTCCGCAGCGCCCGCGCCGCAGCGGTGCTGCAGGCCGCGCTCATCGTGATGGGATGGGGCGCCTCGCAGTACCCGTACCTGGTCGTGCCGGACCTCACGCTCGCATCGGCGAGCGCGCCGCGCGCGACGCAGGTGGCGCTCCTCTGGGCTCTCGCAGGCGGCGGCGTCCTGCTCTTCCCCGCGCTGTACGTGCTGTTCCGCGTGTTCAAGGGCGAGCGCCCCTTCTCGGTCGTCGACCGCGGCCGGTGAGGCGCTACTCTCGGGGCACCCCCTCCCGGAGGTTCCATGCGTCGCGCCCTCGCGCTGTTCCTCGCCGTCGCCCCGTTCCTGCCAGGCTGCCGCTGCCCGACGGTGGACTCGGGCCACCGCGGCATTGTCTTCAAGACGCTGGGGGGCGGCACGAGCAAGGAGCTGCTCGGGGAAGGGATGCAGGTCATCCCGATCTGGAATTACATCATCGAGTACGACACGCGCGTCCACGAGATGAAGGAGCAGCTCGTGGTGCTCTCGTCGAACGGGCTCACGATCCGCGTGGACACGAGCGTCCGCTTCCGGCCGAAGCCCGACGAGCTGTACGAGCTCCAGACGCAGATCGGCCCCGACTACGACCAGAAGGTGGTCGCGCCGATCGTCCGATCCGAGGCGCGCAAGGTGTTCGGCCGCTACCAGCCCGAGGAGATCTACTCGACGAAGCGCGAGGAGATCGAGCGGCAGATCTACGACGAGGTCCTGAAGGCGCTCCAGGGGAAGCACGTCATCGTCGAGGCGGTGCTGGTGCGCGACGTCGATCTCCCCGAGGCGATCAAGAACGCCATCGCCGACAAGCTCGCCGAGGAGCAGCGCGCCCAGAAGATGCGGTTCACCCTCGACCGCGAGCGGCAGGAGGCGCAGCGCAAGCAGATCGAGGCGGAGGGGATCGCGAAGTACCAGTCCATCGTGCGGCAGGGGCTCACCCAGGAGTACCTGCAGTACAAGGGGATCGAGGCGACGATGCGGATCGCGGAGAGCAACAACTCCAAGGTGGTGATCGTCGGAGCGGGGAAGTCCGGGCTGCCGGTCATCCTGGGCGGGGAGAAGTGACCCCGTCCGCCTCCCTCCCGTGAACGCGCCCGCGCCCGAGCCCGCGCCCGAAACAGCCGGGCTCGGACTCGGGCTCGTTCACGGGCTCGGGGCTCAAGCCAACAGGGCACCGCTGTCAGTGATACGGGTGCGCCGGCGCGATCTGCGCCGCGAGCTTGTCCGGCGCGATCGCGGGCATGCGGCACTGTCCCTTCTCGCAGACGTACGCGGTGGCCCGCCCCGCGGCGACCTTCCCGGCGGCGACCGTCGCGACCCGGCCGAGCCGGGCGATGCCGTCCCCCTCCGACGCGCCGCAGAGCGCGCGGTTCGGCAGGAAGCTCCGGCGCAGCACCGACACGAAGGGTTCCGGCGCAGGCTCGCCCTCGGGCCAGACGAGGACCACCTCGTGGGCGGCGTCGGTCGCGAAGTCGAGCGCGAGGAGCATCTCGGTGAGCGCGGCGGGCTGCGCCGCGAGCGCCGGCGCGTAGTGGCGGAGCGCCCGCTCCGCGCTCTTCCACCAGCGCTCGTCGGTGGTGAACGCGTGGAGCCGGAGCGCGTTCAGGAGCGCCACCGAGGCGCCGGAGGGCTCGGCGCCGTCGTGCGTCGGCTTCTCGCGCGCGAGGAGCCGGTCGTGGTCCTCGGCCGTCGAGAACCAGCCGCCGCCGCGCGGGTCGCCGAAGAGCCGCTCCTGCTTCTCGCAGACCTCGACCGCCGCATCGAGCCAGCGCGGGTCGAACGTCGCCTCGTACAGGTCGAGGAGCCCCGCCGCGAGGAAGGCGTGGTCCTCGAGGAAGGCGGGGATGCCCGCCGCTCCGGCGAGCCAGGTCCGCTGCAGCCGGCCGTCCTTCACCATGCGTCCGAGGACGAACTCCGCTGCACGGATCGCCGCGGCGACGTAGCGCCACTCCCCGAGCACGCGGCCGCCGAACGCGAGCGCGGAGACGGCGAGCCCGTTCCACCCGGCGAGCACCTTCTCGTCCCTGAGCGGCGCCGGCCGCCGCGCGCGCGCCTCGTACAGCCGCGCCCGCGCCGGAGCGAGCGCCGCCCACTCGTCCTCGTCCGGGCGCGGCACCCACAGGATCGAGCGTCCCTCGAAGTTCCCCTCCGGCGTCACGCCGTGGAAGCGGATGAACCGCTCCGCGTCCGCGCCGAGGAGCGCGCGGAGCTCCCGCTCCTCCCAGACGAAGAACCGCCCCTCGTGACCCTCGGAGTCGGCGTCGGTCGCGGAGTGGAGGCCGCCCTCCGGCGAGGTCATCTCGCGCAGGAGGTAGTCGAGCGTCTGGCGGAGCACGCGGGCGAGGTCGCGCCGCTGCGTCACCTGCCACCCCTCCGCGTACGCGACGGCGAGGAGCGCGTTGTCGTAGAGCATCTTCTCGAAGTGAGGGACGAGCCACCGGGCGTCGGTGGAGTAGCGGTGGAACCCGCCGCCGAGCTGATCGTGGATCCCGCCGCAGGCCATCTTCTCGAGCGTGAGCGTCGCCATGCGGAGCGAGTCCGCGTCGCGCGTGCGCCGGTGGTGCCGGAGCATGAGCCGCACCGGCAGGTTCGAGGGGAACTTGGGGGCGCGCCGCACCCCGCCGTGCACCTCGTCGAAGCTCCCCTTGAAGCCCGCGACCGCCTCCTCGATGGGCGCCGGCCCGGGCAGGTCGGCCGCGGGCTCGCCCGGCCCGGCGAGCGCGGTCCGGACCGCCTGGACGAGCGAGCCCGTCGCGCCCCGGACGCGGCCGGGGTCGCGCGCGTAGAGATCCGCGATCTCCTGGAGGATGCCGAGGAAGCCGCGCCCCGCCCCGTGGCCGCCGTCGCGCGGCGGGAAGTACGTCCCGCCGAAGAACGGCTCCTTCTCCGGCGTGAGCCACACGCTCATGGGCCAGCCGCCGCCGCCCTGGAGGAGCTGGACGGCGGTCATGTAGATCGCGTCCACGTCCGGACGCTCCTCGCGATCGACCTTGATCGGGATGAACCGCTCGTTCAGCACGCGCGCGATCTCCAGGTCCTCGAAGGACTCGCGCTCCATCACGTGGCACCAGTGGCACGTGGAGTAGCCGACGGAGAGGAAGACGGGCCGGCCCGTGCGGCGGGCCTCCTCGAACGGCTCGTCTCCCCACGCCCACCAGCTCACCGGGTTGTGAGCGTGCTGCAGGAGGTACGGGCTTCGCTCGAGGACGAGCCGGTTCGTGTAGCGCGGACGGGCGCCCTCGAGGTGATGCGTGCGCGGACGGTAGTCGGATCCTTTCTCGCCGACGGCGTCGGCGAGCCGCCGCGCGAGCGCGTCGCCGAGGGGCGGCGCCCCGGGAAGGGCCTCCAGCATGCCGATCGCATAACGCGCCAGAGCGGCGACGTCAGAACAGCTCTTCGAGGGCGCGCGCGATCCGCTCCTCGATCTCGCGACGCATCTGGCGCGCGGCCTGGACGGTCTCCTCGATGGCGGCCTGGAGATCGCCCGCCTCCCCGCCGGGGATGACCCTCAGGGCTCCGCGGGAGAGGCGCGGGCGCTGCGGCGCGGAGTCCGAATCCGTTCGACCGCCCTGCAAGAGGCACAGGCGCGATCGCTGGACATCGTCCATGGACGGAACATGGACACGCCCCTCATGCGCGGCGGTCACCCGGGGGGAGGCCGCCCGCCAGGACGGTCTCCCTTCGCGGAGCGCTGCGCCGGCGCCGCTCTCGTCACGCGCCGGTGCGCGCGCCGGGCGCCCAGCCGACGGAGAGGCCGTAGATGAGCGCCGCGGCCTCGTAACGGCCGCGGAACGTCCCGCTCGGGAAGAACTCCACAGGATAGTAGGACGGGGTCGGCTCGCTCCCCGGCGCGGTGACGTTGACCCTGTCCATCCTCGCGTAGAAGACCGCCGCGTCCACGTACATCCCGCGGGCGAGCTTGTACGTGGCTCCGAGGGATCCGCCCCACGAGCTCGCGTCGGGCAGCGTCGGGGAGTAGGTCGCCGCCCGCATGCCGGAGATGTCGCGCTGCACGCCGACGCGGAGCTGGACGGCGCGAAGCAGGTCGACCTCGGCGCCGACGCGGAAGGTGTGCCCGTTGCGGTAGTCGCGGCTCACCTCGATGTCCGCGCCCGTGTTCGCGACGAAGGCGTCCCGGTCGTACACCACCCAGCGATCAAACGTGTACGCGAACGTGAGGAGGAGCGGTGTCATCGCTCGGTACGCGACGCCGACGTTCAGCGTGTTCGGGATCGTGAGGGTCTGGCTCGCGCTCGTGGCCGTGAACAGCGCCGTGAGCTGGTCGACCTGCGCGCCGGAGAAGTACGGCTCCGTCCCCGTCCAGCTCACGTCCCCGTGCAGGTGCTGCGTGGCCTTGTGCTTGTAGTCCACCGCGAGGGTGAGCGGGATCCCCGGCAGCGGCTCGAGCTCCGCCGAGAGGTCGAACGCGAACGCGCCCCCGGAGAGCGAGAGCCGTCCGGTCGCGTCGGGCGCGGTCGCGGTCCCGGTCTGGGTTCCGCCGAGCGGGTAGGGCTGCATCCACGCGCTCTGCGTGAACTTCTCCATCGTGTAGTAGTAGACGAGGCCGCCGCCGACGCGGACCCGCGGGACGAGCTCGATGCCGGCGCTCGCGATGCCGCTGAAGACGCGCCGATCGACGCTCGTGATCCGGTAGCGCCCGGCCCAGTCGTCGGGCCACCTCACGACCGCGCCGCCGAACGGCTGGAGCGAGAGCCCGGCGCCCACGCGCCGGTTTCCGAGGGCCTGGAGCGTCGTGCCGTACGAGGCCGCGACGTTCGGGAACCCGGTGAACTGCAGGCTGAGGCTCGCGGCTCCCGGCTCCACCGCGAGGGAGTCGAGCGGCGGCTGGGTCGCGCCCGGCGTCGGGTCCGTCCAGCGGTTGAAGACGTTCACCGCGCCGGCGCCGGCGCGGGTGGACGGACCGGCGATCCGGGCGAGGGCGGCGGGAAGCGCGAACGCGGCGCCCGCGTCGCGCTGCGCGGCGACGGCGGAGGCGCAGAGGCCGAGATCGCGCGGGCTTGTGTTCAGGACCGCGTAGCCGCTCGCGGGCGCGAGCGACGGCGCGAGGAGGAGCGCGGCGGCGATGCGGTTTCGCATCGCGGCGTCATACAAAGCGAGAGGGCCACGGACCGCACCCTGGCGGTCCGTGACCCGATGCCACTCGGGTATGCGCGAGGGGCTACCCGCCGGTGCGCGCGCCCGGCGTCCAGCCCAGCGCGACGCCGTAGATGTACGCGGAGGGGTCGTAGCTGCCGCGGAACGTTCCGGTGGGGAACCCGGTCGCCGTGCCGGCGGGCTCCGTTCCCGCGGTCGCCGGGACCTCGACCTTGTCCATGTTGGCGTAGAAGAACGCCGCGTCGACGTAGAAGTCGCGCGCGAAGCGGTACGTCGCGCCGACGGATCCGCCCCACGAGCTCGCATCCGGCAGGGTCGGGGAGTAGACCGACGTGTTCAGGCCGGAGACGTCGCGCTGCACGCCGAGGCGCACCTGGAACGCGCGGTTCAGGTCGTACTCCGCTCCCGCGCGGTAGGTCTGGCCGTTCTTGTAGTCACGGGCGACGTCGAGCGAGGCGCCCGTGTTCGCGATGAAGAGGTCGCGGTCGTAGACGACCCAGCGGTCGAAGGTGAAGGTCGCCGTCACGAGCAGCGGCTTGATCACGCGATACGCGGCGCCGACGTTGAGCGTGTTCGGCACCGTGAGCGTCTGCTTCGCGCTCGTCGCCGTGAACAGCGCGGTCAGGGGCGGGACCCTGGTCGCGGGAGGGCCCGCGAAGTAGGGGGCGGTGCCGGTCCACGTCACGTCGCCATCGAGGTGCTGCGACGCCTTGTGCTTGTAGTCCACCCCGATGGTCAGCGGGACGTCCCGGAGCGGCTCGATCTCTGCGGAGACGTCGAACGAGAATGCGCCCCCGGACAGGTCCAGCTTCGCGCTCGCGTCGGGAGCGGTCGGAGTCGTGATGCCGAGCGGGTACGGCTGCATCCACGCCTTCTGGGTGAACTTCTCCGTCGTGTAGTAGTACACGAGGCCGCCGCCGATGCGGACCTGCGGGATGATCTCGATCCCCACGCTGGCGATGCCGCTGAACACGCGCCGGTCGACCTCCGTGATCCGGTACCGTCCCGCCCAGTCGTCCGGCCACTTGACGATCGCGCCGCCGAACGGCTGGAACGACAGGCCGACGCCCCACCCGCGCTCGGCACCGAGGAACGGGACCTTGCCGCCGTACGAGACCGCGACGTTCGGGAACGGCGTGTACTGCAGGTCCTGGCTCTCGGTTCCCGGCTCGGGCGGATCGCCCAGGCGCGCGGTCGTCGCGCCTGGCGTCGGGTCCTTCCAGTCGTTGAAGGCGTTCACGATGCCCGCGCCGCCGCGGACCGACGGACCCTGGATCCGGGAGAGGGCGGCTGGCAGGGCGAACGCAGCGCCCGCGTCCCGCTGCGCGGCGACGCTCGAGGCACAGAGGCCGAGATCCCTCGGGGCGGTGTTAGGGACGGCATACCCACTCGCGAACGCGAGCGAAGGCGCGACGAGAATCAAGGCGACGATCGACTTTCGCATGCGAGCCCTTTCACGGAAGAAGAATCACCGACAGCGAACGTTCCACTGGTGAATGTGGGAACCCTACCGCGGACGGGAAGCACCTGGCGTGTCCCCGCAGGGAGGGGCCCCCTTGGAGGTAGGCCTGATGGTCAACCCTTGATCACGGCCATGGGCTCCAGCCGAGCGACGAGGCGCGAGATCCCGGCGTCGTGCATCACCCGCACGACCTGCGCCACGTCCTTGTAGGCCTCGCTCATCTCCTCGGAGAGCGTCTTCTTCCCGCGCGAGATGACCTCGATCCCCTTCGCCGCGAGCTCCTTCGCGATCGACCGGCCGCGGCCTCGGCGCAGCGCCTCGCCCCTCGAGAGGAGGCGCCCGGCGCCGTGGCACGAGCTGCCGAACGTGTCCCGCATCGCCTTCTCGGTCCCCACGAGCACGTACGAGTAGCGACCCATGTCGCCGGGGATGAGGACCGGCTGGCCGGCCTCCCGGTAAGCGGCAGGAACGCGCGCGTCGCCGGGGCCGAAGCAGCGCGTCGCGCCCTTGCGGTGGACGAGCACGCGCCGGCGGAGGCCGTCCACCTCGTGCTCCTCCATCTTCGCGACGTTGTGGCAGACGTCGTAGAGGACGCGCGCGCCGAGGTCGCGCTCCGAGATCGGGAGCACGTGGAGGAGCGCGCGCACGGCGAGGCCGGTCATCACCTGCCGGTTCGCGAAGGCGAAGTTGGCGGCCGCCTGCATCGCGCCGAGGTAGCGCTGCCCCTCCTCCGAGCGGATCGGCGCGCAGGCGAGCTGTCGGTCGGGGAGGGCGGCGTAATCCGGCCCGAACCCGGCGAGCCGCGGCGCGAGCGCGGCGAGGAACTCGTCGCAGACCTGGTAGCCGAGGCCGCGCGACCCGGAGTGGATCTGGAGCGCGACCTTCCCCGGCACGAGCCCGAACGCCTCCGCCGCCGCTTCGTCGTACACCTCCGCCACCCGGTCCACCTCGAGGAAGTGGTTCCCGCTCCCGAGCGTGCCGAGCTGGTCCGCGCCGCGCTGGCGCGCGCGCGCGCTCACCGCCGCCGGGTCGGCGGCGGAGAGCCGGCCGCCCTCCTCGCAGCGCTCCGCGTCATCGGGCGCCGCGGCGAACCCGCGGCGGACGGCCCAGCGCGCCCCCTGCGCGAGGACCTCGTCCATCTCCTTGTCCGAGAGGCTCGGGATGGCGTGGCTCGCGCCGACGCCGGTCGGCACGTCGCGGTAGAGCTGGGCGGCGACGGCGTGCAGGCTCGCCCGCACCGTCTCCTCCTCGAGCGCCGTGGTGAGCACGCGCACGCCGCAGTTGATGTCGTAGCCGACGCCGCCCGGTGAGACGGCGCCCTCCTCCGCGTCCACCGCCGCGACGCCGCCGATGGGGAAGCCGTACCCCCAGTGCACGTCGGGCATCGCGAGCGAGAAGCGCAGGATGCCGGGGAGGTGCGCGACGTTCCGGACCTGCTCGAGCGCGGGGTCGTCCGGCGCGGGTGGCCCCACGCTGTAGACGCGCCCCGGCACCTTCATCCGGCCCTCGCGCGGGATCTCCCACAGGTCGCCTTCGATCCGTCTGAGCTGCATTGCGCCACCTTCTAGATGTCGAGGATGACCTGTCCGACCCAGCCGTCGCCCTCGCGCTCGAGCCGCGCCGCGTGCCAGGTCACCGCCTTCACGTCGGCCCCCTCCGCGTGGCGCTCCGGGTCGCGCCTGCCGAACGCGACCGTGGCGACCGCGCCGCGCTCGTCCGCGGACACGATCTCGACCTCCGCGGGGATCTCGCCCGCGGTGGCGAGCCGGAAGAGCAGCTCGCGCAGGAGGGCGACGGCCGTTCCGGCGAGCCCCGGCCCACCCGCGACCGTGATCCGCTCCTCGCGCACGGGCGCGACCGGCTCGCCGCCCGTGACGAGCGTCGCGAACGCGAGCGCGAGGCGGGCGAGCGCCTCCTCCGCGGACGCGCCGTGCACGCGCACCCCGACGTCCGCGACGTGGCCGATGTCCTCGAACGGCTGTGGAAGGGCGAGCCGCACGCGACAACGATAGCGGTGCGACGGCCGCGGCGGTCGGCGGCCTGCTTTCCGGGCTGCAGGTGCCCGATCGGTATGCCCCTCCAGGGGCAGCCGCTCTGCCCGGAGCGTGCCTCGGGCCTAGAACGCTTGAGTTCAGGGAGATGGGGAGAAGCCCCGGCGGTCCTCGACGGGCGGTCCGCGATCTGCTTACCTCGTGCGCCCTTTTCCAGCCCAGATGTCCGACAGCCCCCCATCAGACGCCGCACCCTCGTCGACGCCGGCCCCGCCGGCGCTGCCCACCCCGGTCCATCACGGGCCGCGCGCGGCGCCGCGGGGGGCCGCCCTCGCGAAGCTCGCCCTCGGCGCGCTCGGGGTGGTCTACGGCGACATCGGCACGAGCCCGCTCTACGCCGTCCGGGAGTGCTTCAGCGGACCGCACGGGGTCGCGCCCACGCCCGCGAACGTCTACGGCGTCATCTCCCTCGTCTTCTGGGCGATGACCTTCGTCGTCACCTTCAAGTACCTCTCCTTCGTCATGCGGGCCGACAACCGCGGGGAGGGGGGCATCCTCGCCCTGCTCGCGCTCGTGAGCAGCCGGGAGTCACAGCGGCGGTCGCGGCGCGCCCTGCTCGTCCTCGGGCTGTTCGGGGCGGCGCTCCTCTACGGCGATGGCGTCATCACCCCCGCCATCTCGGTGCTCGGCGCGGTGGAGGGCGTCGCCGTCGCGGCGCCCGGCTTCTCGCACGTGGTCGTCCCCGCCACGGTGGCGATCCTCGTCCTCCTCTTCCTGTTCCAGAAGCGGGGCACCGCCACGGTCGGCGCGGTCTTCGGTCCGGTGATGCTGGTCTGGTTCCTCGCCATCGCGATCCTCGGGATCCGCGGGATCGCCCGCGACCCGGCGATCCTCGGCGCGGTGAGCCCGCTCCACGGGATCGCGTTCTTCGCGCACAACCACGGGCAGGGGTTCCTCGTCCTCGGCGCGGTGGTGCTCGTCATCACCGGCGGCGAGGCGCTCTACGCGGACATGGGCCACTTCGGGAGGCGGCCGATCCGGCTCGCCTGGCTTGCGGTGGCGATGCCGGCCCTGCTCCTCAACTACATGGGGCAGGGGGCGCTCCTGCTCGGCGAGCCGGAGGCGGCGCGGAACCCCTTCTATCTCCTCGCGCCGAGCTGGGCGCTCTATCCCATGATCGCGATCGCCACGGCGGCGGCGATCGTCGCCTCCCAGGCGCTCATCTCCGGCGCCTTCTCGCTCACGCGCCAAGCGGTGCAGCTCGGCTACTCGCCCCGCGTCACCATCCGCCACACGTCGCACACCGAGATCGGCCAGATCTACATCCCCGAGGTGAACTGGGGCCTCGGCGCGGCGACCGTCGCGATCGTCCTCGGGTTCGGCTCGTCCTCCGCGCTCGCCGCGGCGTATGGCATCGCGGTGACCGGCACGATGATGATCACGACGCTCCTCTTCCACCGCGTGCTCAGGGACCTGTGGGGATGGCCGCGCTGGAAGGCGTGGCCGCTCGCGATCCTGTTCCTGTCGGTGGACGTGGCCTTCTTCGGCGCGAACCTCGTCAAGGTCGAGGAGGGCGGCTGGTTCCCGCTCGCGGCGGGGGCGCTCGTGTTCACGCTCCTCTCCACCTGGAAGAAGGGACGCGAGCTGCTCGCCGAGCAGATGCGCGCCGCCGGCCTCCCGCTCGACCTGTTCCTCGCCGACATCGCCCGCAAGGACCCGCAGCGCGTGAGCGGCACCGCCGTGTTCATGACGGGCAACATGGGGAACGTGCCGGCGGTCCTCCTCCACCACCTGAAGCACAACAAGGTGCTCCATGAGCGCGTCGTGCTCGTCTCCGTGCTCACCGAGGAGATCCCGAACGTCCCGGAACGCGATCGGCTCGCGGTGCGCGAGCTGGGGAGCGGCTTCTTCCAGGTCGCCGCGCGGTATGGGTTCATGGAGAGCCCGGACGTCCCCGCGCTGCTCGACTCGCTGTCCGGGCGCGCCATCCCCGGGCCGAAGCTCCGGATCGTGCCGATGGAGACCACCTATTTCCTCGGGCGCGAGACGCTGCTTCCCACCGGTCCTTCGCCGATGGCGACCTGGCGGAAGCGGCTCTTCATCGTCATGTCGCGCAACGCCCAGACGGCGAGCTCCTTCTTCGGGCTGCCGCCGAACCGCGTCGTCGAGATGGGCGCGCAGATCCAGCTCTAGCGATGGCGGCGTGGCCCCACGCGCTCCGCTCCCTCCGGCGCCGGGAGCTCCGTCTCTTCTTCGCCGGGCAGGCGGTCTCCCTCGCCGGGACCTGGATGCAGGGTGTCGCGCAGGCCTGGCTCGTCTGGCGCCTCACGCGCTCGTCCGAGATGCTCGGGCTCGTGAACTTCCTCGGCCAGGTGCCGGTGTTCCTGTTCGGCATCTGGGCGGGCTCGCTCGCGGACCGGCTGCCGCGCCGCCGCGTCGTCCTCTTCACGCAGGCGAACGCGATCGTGCAGGCGGCGCTGCTCGCCGGGCTGACGCTCGCGGGCGTGGTGCGGCCCTGGCACGTCGTCGCGCTCTCCGGGATGCTCGGATTGACGTGGGCGTTCGAGATCCCCGCGCGGCAGGCGCTGCTCGCGGACCTCGCCGGAGAGGACATGCCGAACGCGATCGCCCTCAACTCGTCGATCGTGAACGCCGCGCGCGTGGCCGGCCCGGCGCTCGCCGGCCTCGTCGTCGCGTCCGTCGGGGAGGGATGGGCGTTCGCGCTCAACGCGGCGAGCTTCGCCGGCACGTACTACGCGCTCCTCGTCATGCGTCCGCCGCCGCAGCCGCTGGCGACCGGGGGCCGGCGCGCCCACGTCCTCGAGGGGATCGCCTACGCCGGCGAGACGAGCCACGTGCGCGCGCTCCTCGCGCTCCTCGCGGTGTCGAGCTTCTTCGCGATGCCGTACCAGACGCTCCTGCCGGTGCTGTCGTCCGAGCGCCTCGGCGGCGGGGCGGGGCTGTACGGGACGCTCCTCGCCTGCGCGGGCGCGGGCGCGCTCGCCGGGGCGATCGGGCTCCTCCTCAGGACGGGGCTCGCCGGCCTCGGTCGGCGGGTCGCGATCGGGGCGACCCTCCTCGGCGGCGCGGTCATCGTGCTCGCGTCCTCGCAGAGCGTGGCGCTCTCCGCGGCGGCCCTCGCGGTGCTCGGGTTCGGGTTCATCACGCAGATGGCGGGGACGATGACGCTGCTGCAGGGGCTCGCGCCGCCCGCGATGCGCGGGCGCGTGATGGGGCTCTTCTCCACGCTGTTCGTGGGGGTGACCCCGTTCGGCGCCCTCGCGGCCGGCTTCGCGGCGAGTCGCCTCGGCGCGCCGCGGACGCTCGCCTTCGGCGGCGCGGTCGTTCTCGTCGCGAGCGCCGCGTTTCATCTCGCCCTTCCGCGGCTCAGGCGTATCGTGCTCGCCGAGCACCCCACGCTCTTCCCGCCGTCCGCGAGCTGAGGACGATGCTCGGCTAGCATGAGCCCCGAGCCCGTGAACGAGCCCGAGCCCGAGCCCGGAGAAGCCGGGCGCGGGCGCGGGCGCGGGCGCGTTCACGGGGATCAACGCAAGCGAGCGCCGCGATGACACCCGACCCGACTCCGACTACGTCCACCGCCGCCGGCGGCCACCGCTCGCCCTGGCTCGCCTTCTCCGTGGTCGCCGTCGGCACGTTCATGGCGACGCTCGACGGCAACATCGTCAACGTCGCGCTGCCCACCATCGGACGCGAGCTCGCCGCGCCGGTCGACCGGCTCCAGTGGATCGTGAGCGGGTACCTTCTCGCGATCACGGCGACGCTCCTCGTCCTCGGACGGCTCGGCGATCGCCTGGGGCATCGTGCCGTGTACGCCGGCGGGCTCGTCGTGTTCACGCTCGGCTCGGCCCTGTGCGGCCTCGCGCCGGGGCTCGGCGCGCTCGTCGGCGCGCGCGTGCTCCAGGCGGTGGGCGCGAGCGCGATGATGGCGATCGGCCCCGCCGTCGTCACCGCCGCCTTCCCGCCCACGATGCGCGGGCGGGCCCTCGGCGCCGTGGGGACGGTCGTCGCGGTCGGCCTCACCGCCGGCCCGCCGCTCGGTGGGCTCATCGTGGCGGCGCTCTCGTGGCGATGGGTGTTCTACGTGAACCTCCCCATCGGGCTCGCCGGGGCGGCCTGGGCGCTCCGGACGCTCCCGCGCGGCGGCGGCGCTCCCGGGGGCCCGCTCCTCGACCTGTCGCTCTTCCGGATCCCGGTCTTCACCTACGGGCTCATCGCCGGGCTCCTCTCGTATGCCGCGATGTTCTGCCAGACGCTCCTCACGCCGTTCCTGCTCGCCCGCGTCCTCGGCCTCGCGCCCGGCGCGCTCGGTCTCGTGCTCGTCTCGGTGCCGGTCGCGCTCTCCGTCGCGTCGCCGCTCTCGGGCTGGATCTCGGACCGGTTCGGCGGACGGGGGCTCCCCGTCGCGGGGATGTTGGTCCTCGCCGCGGCGCTCCTCGCGCTCTCGTTCGCGGGGCCGCACGACGCGGTCCGGTCGATCGCGGCGCGGCTCGCCCTGGCCGGCTTCGGAATGGGGCTCTTCCAGTCGCCGAACAATGCGGCGGTCATGTCCGCGCTCCCGCGCGCGCGGCTCGGCTCGGGCGGCGGCCTCCTCGCGACGGCGCGGACCGCCGGCATGGCAGCGGGCGTCGGGCTCGCTGGGGCGCTCGTCGCGCTGCGCGCCGGGCCTGACGCCGCAGGGGCGGGGTTCCTCGCAGGCTACGCGCTCGCGCTCCGCGCCGGAGCGCTGCTCGCGTTGCTCGCGGGGGCGGTGGCGGCAGCGACCGCGACCTCGCGTTCGCGCTGAGCTGGCGCCGCCGGCGGCGCGCCCCGAAGTCGAAGGGAGACCCGTGCTCCCGGGCGGTCTACGCCGTTCCGGTGAACCACGGGAGGGTGCCGCGCAGCGCGCCAGGTCGGGCCCGAAAAAGGGTGTTCCACCCCCCATGAGCTTCAATCCACGAGCAGCCGTGCATACAAGGGGCTGGACGGAGGGTACGGGCGCGCGGATGCCCCATTGGGCGCGACCTCGGGACAGCGCGGATGAGCTTCAGGAACCGGATCCTCGTCGCCTTGCTCGCCGTGGGCGCCGTGCCCGTCGCGATCCTCGGGCGGATGTCCTACGACGTGAACCGGCGCGAGCTCGTCGCGACCGTCGGCGACGCGCAGGCCAGCACCGCCGCGGAGATCGCGCGGCAGTGCGAGAGCTTCGTCCTGAACGGGGTCGAGCACCTCCGCAGCTCCGCGAGCTACCTTCCGCTCGCGAGCCTCTCCGGGGCGGACGCGGCCACCGCGCTCCGCATCCCGCTCCGGCAGCTCCCGTGGGTGAACGTGCTCGTGCTCCTCTCGGACCGGGGGAACGCGCTCGCCGAGCCGGTCTTCGACGCGGACGCGCACGGCCGCGAGCCCATCGCGGCGCGCGAGCTGGACGCGTTCGCGCGGAGCGTCCCGCTCGCCACCGTGCTCGCGTCCGACGTCGCGATCGGCCCGCCGTATGCCGGCGCCCGGACCGGCGTGCCGCGCGTCGTGGCCGCAGTGCGCGTCGCGGGGCGTCCGCCGCGGGTGCTCGCCGCCGAGCTGTCCCTGAACGAGATCGCGCTGCGGCTCCAGGAGGCCGCCGCCGCTGGCGGCGCGGCGTTCCTCGTGGACGGCCGCGGCCGGGTGATCTCCCACGGGGGCGGCGACCCGGCGCTCTCCGGGGACGAGAGGCAGCTCGTGGAGCGGGGGATCGCGTCGCTCCGGCCGGAGGTGCGGAGGATACGGCGCGCCGACGGGCACGCCTGGCTTGCCGCCTTCGCCCCGGTCGGCACGCTCGGATGGGGCGTCGTGCTCGCGAAGCCCGAGGCGGCCGCCCTGCGCGGGCCGAATCGCGCCCGTGCCTACACCGTGTTCTGGGTCGCGGCGGCGCTCGCGACCGCGACGCTGTCGGGGGTGCTGCTCGCCCGCAGCGTCTCGGTCCCGGTGGCGAGGCTCAGCGCCTCGGCGCGGGCGATCACCGAAGGCCGCTACGACGAGGAGGTCGCCGTCGACCGGCGCGACGAGCTGGGCGAGCTCGCCGGCGCATTCACTCACATGGTGCGTGAGGTGAGGCGCCGCGATCGCGAGATCCGCGTCTGGAACGACGAGCTGACCCGTCGCGTCGAGCAGAAGGCGACGGAGCTGCGCGTCGCGCAGGACCAGATCGCGCGCACCCGCCGGCTTGCGGCGCTCGGCTCGCTCGGCGCGGGCGTCGCGCACGAGATGAACAACCCGATGACGGCGGTGGTCGGGCTCGTCTCGGTCGTGCGGAGGAAGCTCGGGTCCGACTCGGCCGAGGGCCGCCTGCTGGGCACCGCCCTCGAGCAGGCGACGCGCGTCACGCGCATCGTGGACGACCTGCGCCAGCTCACCGAGCACCAGCGCAGCGACGGCGGCATCCAGTTCCCGCTCACCGCCGCGGTCCGCGCCGCGGTCGAGGCGCACGCCCAGGACGCAGAGCGGGCGGGGGTCTCGCTGGGCGCTCAGCTCGAGGAGGACGTGCCGCCGATCCAGGGCGACCCCATCCAGATGCAGCAGCTCGTCGGGCACCTGCTGCGCAACGCGATCGCCGCGACCCCCGAGGGCGGCCAGGTCCGCGTGAGCGTCAGCGCGGTGCAGGACGGAGCGCTGAACCTCTCCGTCGCGGACACGGGCCGAGGGATCCCGGAGGCCATGCTGGAGCGCATCTTCGACCCGTTCTTCACGCGCAAGGACCGCGGCGAGGGGGTCGGGCTCGGGCTCACCCTCGCGAACTGCATCGTCGAGGCGCACCACGGGAAGCTCCACGTGCGCAGCGAGGAGGGAAAGGGCAGCACGTTCACGGTCCTCCTGCCCGCCGCCGCCGCGCAGGCCCATCTCACGTGAGGTCGCGAGCGATGAGGAACGCGACGAGACCCATGACGAGACCGCGCGACCCTACCGAGGGCGGCGACCTCGCGCCCGCGCTGGTGCACGAGCTGCGACAGCCGCTGAGCGGCCTCGACGCGGGCCTCCGGCTCGTCGCGCGCGAGCTGGGCACCTCGGTCACGGCGCTCGACGGCTGGCGGATCGCGACCGGCCAGCTCGCGAGGCTCCAGGAGACGCTCGACACGTACCGGCAGCTCTCGAGCCCGGGGAGCGCCGAGCATGCCGCGTTCGCGCTGGCGCCGGTCGTGCGGCGCGCCGTGGAAGATCTGCGGTTCCGCCTCGACGCGACGCGCGGGCGCTTCGCGCTGGTCCTCGAGGAGGACGTCCCGGCGGCGTGGGGGAGCCCGTCCGCCTTCCACCACGCGCTCACGAACCTCCTCGCGAACGCGATCGACGCGGTCGAGGAGACCGGCGCGGCGGGGCGCATCGAGGTCCGCGTCCTGCGCGTCCCCGGCGAGGTCCCGCGCGCTCAGGTGCGGGTCGCGGACGAGGGGGTGGGCATCCCCGCGGCGCGGCGCGGTCGCCTCTTCCGCGAGGGCTTCACGACCAAGCCCGCGGGTAAGGGGACCGGCATCGGCCTCGCCCTCTCGCGGCGGCTGGTGCGCGCCGGCGGCGGCGAGCTGCGGCTCGCCGGCGACGACGATCCTGCGCGGCGCGCGTGGTCGAGGACGGAGCTGGTCATCGACCTCGCGGCGAGCGCCGTCGCGCATGCGCCGCAGGAGCACCCGAGGCGACGCGCCCCGCTTGTCGCGAGGGCCGCCCCGGGCGCGCTGCTCGCGGCCGCGCTCGTAGTCGCGATCGCGCTGGGCTGGCTCGGGCTCAAGCGGTGGGTCGGGGAGCCGGACGCGAGCCCGGTCTCCGCCTCGGCGGCTTCCGCCGGCGATCGCGTCGAGGTCCTCGAGATGGCGGGCCGGGTGGAGCGCCGGCGCGGTGAGGCATGGGAGCCCGTCGCGCGCGGCCAGCTCCTCGGGGTCGATGACACGATCCGCACCGGCGTGGGCGCCGGCGCCACGATCGCGATCGGTAAGCGCTCGCGGCTCGCCGTCTCGGACGCGACGCAGCTCACGGTCCACGAGATCACCGCCGCGGTGGAGCGCCTGCGCATCTCGCGCGGCCGCATCTCGGTCGATCACGAGCGCGACGGGGCGCGGGTCCTCGTCATCGAGAGCGAGCACGGCGACGCGATCGCGCGCGCCGGCGCCGCGAGGTTCACCGTGCTCGCCAGCGGGACCGCGCTCGCGGTGGCCACCGAGGCGGGCGTGGTCCGCCTCCAGTCCGGCGGCGCGGCGGTGGACGTCGCCGCGGGGACCCGCTCGGTCTCGTTCGCGGGGCGGCCGCCGACGAAGGGCACGACCATTCCGTCCACCCTCCTCCTCGCGATCGCGCGCCGGGCGGCGGACGACGGGTCCTGCACGGTCGCCGGGACGGTGGATCCCGGGTCGGAGGTTCGCGTCGACGGCCGGCCCGTCGAGGCAGGGGTCGACGGTCGCTTCACGGTCCACGTCCCGCGCGGCCGCGGGCGGGCTGCCGGCAGCGCGACGCTGTGGACCCGCGATGTGGCGGGTCACCTTGCGCACCGCCGCGTCGCCTGCGCCGGCCCGGAGCACGACGTGTCGGAGTTCTCGGTCCGATGGGGGAACGAATGAGCGGGCATCGCGGGGCGAGCTGGCGGGTCGGGGCGGCCGCGACGCTTCTCCTCGCCGTTCCCGCGGCCGCCGCCGCGGATACCGCCGTGGCGCTGCGCGCCCGCCCGGCCTCCCTCGTGCTCGGCGGCGAGGCCCGCGCCGTCCTCGAGATCGACACCGGCGGCGGTGACCCTCCGTGGGTGACCGCGAGCGTGGGACGGATCGAGAACCTGCGCCCGCTCGGCGGCGGCCGGTTCGAGGCCGACTACCTGCCTCCGGCCGAGGCGTACCCCCAGGTTGCGATCGTGGCAGCCGTGGCGGGCGACCGCTGCGGCTTCACCGCCATCCCGCTCTCCGGGCGCGGCGTCGCGACGGCGCGCTCCGCCCCCGGGGCGTCGGTGCGGGTTACCATCGGGGACGCGGCGTTCGGGCCGGTCCGGGCGGACTGGAGCGGCGAGGCGCGCGTGCCGGTGATCGCGCCGCCCGGGATCCGGTACGCGTTCCACCGCGACCGACCCCTGGATCTGAAGATCCCGGCGACGGTGCACGTGCACGTCGCGACGGCGCAGGCAGCGGCGCCGGCAGACGCCGATCAGGAGCTGCGCCTGTGCATCTTCGCGGTCACCACGAGCGGCGCTCCGCGCGCCGGGGCGCCGGTGGCGCTCGAGGTCACGCAGGGCACGATCGTTGATCGCGCGGAGGGCGCGCCCGGCGAGATCGTCGCGAGGTGGCGGCTCCCGGCGGGAGCGGCGCGTGCAGCGACGGCCACGGTGAGCCTGTCCGACGAGCCCGGGCCCGCGTCCGCCCTCACCGTCGCCCGCCCCGCGGGCGCGCCGGTCCGCCTTGCCATCGACGCGAGCCCCTCCCGCGTGCTCGCCGGGGAGGCCGCCACGGTGGCGCTGCGCGTGCGCGTCGCCGACGCGGCCGGGAACGCCGTCGCGCTCGCGCCGCGGCTCGAGACGGACCTCGGCGACGTCTCGGCGCCCGTCGCGGCAGGCGACGCCTGGGAGGCGCGACTCCGGATCCCCGCGGCGATCGGGGCGCGGCCGCGGGTCGAGCTCGTGGCACGCGCGGCGGCGGTCGAGGAGCGCGTCGGGATCGACGTCATCCCGGCCCCCGTGGCGACGCCTGCCGCGCCGCTCGTCGTGGCGCCCGCCGCCCCGCCCGAGCGCCGCCTCTCCGTCGCGCCGAAGGTCGGGCTCGCCGCGTCGGCGGGAGGGCTGCGCGCGGCGGACCTCTCCGCGGAGGCAGCGTATCGCCCAGCCCTGCTCGCCGGGCGCCTGGAGCTCGTCCTCGAGGCGGGCGCGTTCTTCCGCGACCGCACCGACGACGTCGCCGCGGGGGACGGTCGGGTCCAGATCCGCGGCCGCGTGCGGTACGTGCCGATCACCACCTCGGCACGCTGGCAGCTCGCGCTCGGCGCGCGCCAGCTCGCCTGGGCGAGCGCCGGCGCCGGGATGGCTCTCGTGTCCTCGCAGGTGACCGTGGGAGACACGATCCGGAACGAGGCGGGGCTCGTGGCGGTCACCGAGACCGCCGCCGGCTGGGGCCTGCGTGCGGGGCGCGCGACACCGTTCGTCGAGGCTCGCCTCGCCCGCCACGCCGATCCGGGTCTCGAAACGCTCCGTGGCTCGCTCATGGTGCTCACGTTGTCGGTGGGGTGTCGCTATGACGCGTACTGACGCCCTCGCGCTGGCGCTCGCCCTGCTCGCCGGGTGCGACGAGAGCTTCGCGCCGGATCCCCCGCAGCCGACGTCGGTCGTGCCGAAGGTGGGGTTCGCCACGGCGGACGCGCTCGTCGAGATCGGTGGCGAGGCGTTCGAGGTCGACGCCGTGCAGCGCTCCGACGGCGGCAGCAGCGCCGACGCGAGCTACCGCGCCTGGCTCGGCGCGAGCGAGCTCGCCGACGTCACGTGGCTCGATCCCCACACGCTGCGCGCCCGCGTGCCCGCCGGCCTCTCCCTCGGGATCTACGATCTCGCCGTCGAGGGGCCGTTCGGGCGCGGGAGGCTCCCCTCCGCCTACGAGGTGATCGCCGGCGCGATCGGCACCCTCGGGGTGTCGCTCTCGTCACCGCTCGAGGTGAGCGTCGGGGAGGTGCTGCAGGTCACCGTGCAGGCAACGAACACCGGGACGTCGCCGGTCACGGGCGTCGTCCCCGGCGTCACGTTCGGCGGCACCGGGCGCGTCGAGGTGGTCGACGCGTCCGCGCAGGCGCAGGACATCCCCGTCTCAGGAACGCAGTCCTTCACGCTGCGCTACAGGGCGGTCCAGGCCGGATCGGTCTCGCTCCAGGCGACGGTGGCGGGGAGCGACCCGCGCACGCACGGTCCCGTCGAGGCGAGCACGTCGGCGCAGGTGGCCGTCACGGCCCCGCTCACCGCGCAGGTGATCGCCGCCGACCCGTTCGCGGACGGCAGCCGCTTCGCGTTCGTGGTGAGCCACGGCGGTCAGCTCTACGTGGGCCCGAACAGCACCGGGGTCGGGATCGTCCGGATGCAGCCAGACGGGACCGGTCCCGAGTCGCTCGCCCTCTCGTTCCCGCGCGACTCGACCGGCAACGTGAGCTCCAACACTGCCCCTCCCCCGTACACGTCGATCGGCTACAGCGGGGGGTGCCCGGCGAACACGGTCAACGGGTGCGGGCCCGACAACGAGGACGGGCGGGGGCTCCTCGCCTCGGTCCAGTTCGCGGGAGACGAGTGGCTCGTCGTCGGGGGCGCGAGATCGGGCGGCAACCTCGAGTACGTGTACATGACCCGCAGCACCACCTCTCCGCTCGCGTTCTCGTACGTGGATCTGTCCGCGCTGCTCGGCGCGGCCACGCGGGGATTCTCCGCGGCGCTTGCCACGAGCGACGGCGCCCGGCTCTACCTCGGGTTCCCGGACAACGGCGGAAACCGTCCCTACGGGCTCTTCCTTCAGCACGCGCCGTCGTCGCCGGGGCTCGACGCCGTCCTCGGGAGCGACCTCCGGGATCTCGGTCTGCACGAGGTCTACGACAAGAAGGTCATCACCGGCGCCGGCGAAGCGTTCGCGAGCACGGGCATCTCGCTGGTCGACGCCATCGCCGAGGCAGGCGGCCGGATCTACTTCTTCAACGACGTGGGGTGCGCCGTCTCGACGACCCCGACACCGCTCTCCAAGGACGATTTCGTGAACTGCTCCCCGACGGCGGGACTCGCGTACGCGCAGCCCCAGTCGATCGAGCCGGTGAAGCAGTACGACCTCGAGCCGCACGAGCGGGCGTGGCCCGCCGCCACGGCCTGGAACGGGCGGCTCTACGCGATCCGCAACACCACCACCGGCCCGCAGCTCTGGTCGTGCGATCCCTCCGGAGGAGCGGATCCGGCGGTCTGCGACCGCGACGACTGGCGGCTCGTCGCGGCCGACGGGACGCTCCGGACCCGGTTCGGCCATCCCGACGCGACCGCCGCGACGCTCCTCCTCGCGACCCCGACCCACCTCTACGTCGGCCTCGACGACGCGACGACCGGGCTCCACCTCTTCCGGACGGGTGTCCCGGTACCGACGGTCGCGACCGACTTCTCCGGCAAGGGCGGCTGCGTCGCGGGGAGCGCGGACTGCGAGGGCATCGGGGGAGACGGGTTCGGCCTCGGGGTGACACCGGCCCTGTCGCCTGTCGCCACGCGAATCTTCGACGCGAAGGCCATCCCGCTGCCGTCGGGCGGGTACGAGGTCGTCGTCTCGGTGGGGAACGGCTCGAACGCGGTTCGGATCGTGCGGATCGCGCCGTAGGTCGAGGTCGAGGTCCACGTCCACGGCCACGTCCACGAAATCATCGAGAGCGTTCATCTGGACGGATGTGCAGCGTCTGCTACGATGCCCCGGGTGATCGTCCTCGGCATCGATCCAGGCTCGCGCCGCTGCGGTTACGGCGTCGTCGCTCGCGAAGGCGGGCGGCTCCGCGTCATCGACTCGGGGGTCCTCGTCGCGGGAACGCTCCCCCTGGCGGAGCGGCTCGCGCGGATCCTGGACGGGCTCGACGAGGTGATCGCGCGCTCCCGGCCGGACGAGGTCTCGATCGAGCACGTCTTCGCCGGCGTCTCGCCCCGCTCCGCGCTCGTCCTCGGCCAGGCGCGCGGCGTCGCGCTCGCGGCCGCGGCGCGCGCCGGGCTGACGGTGTTCGAGTACCAGCCCTCGGAGGTGAAGCTCGCCTTCACCGGCCACGGCCGCGCCTCGAAGGAGCAGATGCTCCGCACCGCCCGCGTCCTCCTCGGCATTTCGGCGGAGCTCTCGGACGAGGCGGACGCGCTCGCGCTCGCGGTCTGCCACCTCGCGCGCCGTGCGGTTCGCCTGTCGCTCTCCCCCGACCGCGCCGCCGAGGCCCTCGCGCGCCTGCGCCCGTCGCGCCGGGACCACCGGACCGCTCCGTGATCGCCCGCCTCTCCGGGAAGGTGTCCGAGAAGGGCGCAGACCACGCCATCCTCGACGTGGGCGGCGTCGGCTACCTCGTCCACCTCTCGGCCGTGTCGCTCGCCCAGCTCCCGCCCCACGGCCAGGCGGCGACCCTCCGCACGTTCACGAACGTGCGGCAGGACGCGATCGAGCTGTACGGGTTCACGACGGAGGACGAGGAGTCGGTCTTCCGAGCGCTCATCGACGTGAAGGGGGTGGGGCCGCGCGCGGCGCAGAACATCCTCTCGGGCATCCAGGCGAAGGACCTCGCGCAGGCGATCGCGCAGGCGGACGTGGCGCGGCTGACGAAGGTCCCCGGCGTCGGGAAGAAGACCGCGGAGCGGCTCGTGGTCGAGCTGAAGGAGAAGCTCGCGCTGCTCGCCCGCGCCGCGGGTCCGTCGAGGGCGGCGCCGGGGGCGGGCCCGCTCGAGCAGCTCCGCGACGCGCTGCTCGGGCTCGGCTACAAGGCGCCGCAGGCGGACGGCGCGGTGGACCGGCTCCGCGACGCGGCCGAAGGCAAGAAGGTCGACGAGCTGCTCCGCGACGCGCTGAAGCTGATGCGCGGGTGAACCCGCGGAAACCGGCGCGTCACCGCCGCGTGATACGGTTCCACCTCCATGAGCGTGAAGCCCCTGCGCGACGTCTCGCCCGGCGCCCACGAAGGCGAGGAGCGGCTCGAGCAGTCGCTCCGCCCAGCGACCTTCGAGGAGTACGTCGGGCAGGAGAAGATCGTCCGGAACTTCAAGGTCTACGCGACGGCGGCGAAGGCGCGGGGCGACGCGCTCGACCACGTCCTCCTCTCCGGGCCGCCCGGCCTCGGCAAGACCTCGCTCGCGCACATCCTCGCCCGCGACCTGGGCGTCGCGATGCACGTGACGAGCGGCCCCGCCCTCGTGAAGAAGGGCGACCTCGCCGGCCTCCTCACCGCGCTCGCCCCGCGCGACATCCTCTTCATCGACGAGATCCACCGGCTCTCCCCGGCGGTGGAGGAGGCGCTCTACCCGGCGATGGAGGACTTCCGCTTCGACGTCGTCCTCGGCGCCGGCATCGGGGCGCAGACGATGGAGATGAAGCTCGAGCGGTTCACGCTCGTCGGCGCGACGACGCGCACCGGGCTCCTAGCCTCCCCGCTCCGCGATCGCTTCCCCATCCAGGAGCGGCTCGGGTACTACGAGCCGGCGGAGCTCCGGGAGATCGTCGAGCGGGCGGCGCGCAAGCTCGCGCTTCCCGTCGAGGCAGCCGGCGCGGAGGAGCTCGCCCGCCGCGCGCGCGGCACGCCGCGCATCGCGATCCGCCTCCTCCAGCGCGCCCGCGACTTCGCCCAGGTGGAGGGGGACGGGCGGCTCACGAAGGCCATCGTGGACACGACCCTGGCGCACCTCGAGGTCGACGCGAGCGGCCTCGACGCGATGGACCGGCGCATCCTCACGGTGGTCCTCGACACCTTCGGCGGCGGCCCGGTCGGCATCGACGCGATCGCGGCGGCGGTGGGCGAGGAGCGCGACACGATCGAGGACGTGTACGAGCCGTTCCTCGTCCGCGAGGGTTACCTCGCGCGGACGCCGCGCGGGCGCGTGGCGCTCCCGGCGGCCTACCAGCACCTCGGGCGCGAGCGGCCGCGCGGGAACCAGGGCGACCTGCTCTAAGCGGCTGGTGCGCGGGTCGGGGCTCTACCGTCGAGGAGATCCATCCCGATCGGGATGGGCGGGGCCTCGGCCATGGGATGGCCGCTCTGCGCGTGGAGTGGCACCCCAGAAGCGCCCGACTTCGCGGGACCCCTTCGGCGAAGATCACCGGCGTGAGCCCCCTTGCATCGCATCTGTTCGTGCTGGCGCTGCTGGCGGGTGCGGCCTCACAACCGACACCGCAGGCTAAGCGGTATGTCGAGATCACCGACGCCGAGATGAACGCGGTGGAGCGAGCTGGCCGCGAGTACGTCACCGTGCTCGCGAAAGCCGTCCGCGCCGCGCCGGGCGTGGACGAACCCGCCCGCGCAGCGCTGGCCGGGTTGCTCGACGGGCATGAGCGCCGCGAGAACGACGGCTCGACGCTCGCCTCGTCCGAACTCGCCGGCGCCTTCGAGACGTGGACCTCCGCGACGCGCCGGTTGGGTCCGCAGCTGCGCACGGACGCGCTGCTCCTCGCGGATCGTGTCCTGGAGATCGTCAGCCGGCGCGCAGCCATCGGCCCGGACCCGCCGTACGCTACGAGGGTGCGGCTCGCCGGGGCGGAGTTCCAGTACGAACCGCTCGGCGGCGGCTATGTCTACGGCCACACCTTCCTGCGCCAAGCGCGCGGACTGGCACCTCCGGGGCCTGCGCGAGACCGGGTGCTCCTCCGCGAGATGGAGATAGGCTTCGACTACCGCGGGCAGTGCAGCGGCGGCGACGACGTGACGGCGAAGGTCATCGCCGCAGGCGAAGCACTACTGCGCCGCAGCAAGGACCCGCGGGTCCGCGCATCGGCGCACCTCGTGATCGCGGACGCCCACGCGACGATCGTGGCGCTCGCGAGGGGCGACGCCGCCGACTACTTCGACACGAGCGCATACGGGCGAAGGGAGAAGAACGCCCGCCGCGAGGCGATCGCGCACTATCGAGCGGGGCTGGCCATCGACCCGAACCCGCCAGACGCGGAGCTGGTGCGCCGTGACCTGCAGCGCCTGCTCGACGGAGCCGCCCCGGGCCTCGCCGGCGGCGCAGCGCGTCTTCGGATCTTCTACTGCGTCTACGACTGACGACACGACGACGGGGGGCGGTTTCCGCGCCAGATCCTCCCGCCCACCTCCCAGACGAGCTGGTCAGGGGCGCGGCCCCGCGCCCGGATGTACCCGCCGTGAATGCCGCGCAGGTGATGGCAGGCGCATTATGCCGACTGGCGGATTATCCCGCGTCGCCCGACGGATCCGCTGGTGCGCAAGGGGATGAGCGCGCGGGACGCGGCATAATCCGGGACCATAGATCCAGGCATCCTGGCCTCTTCAC